>Ga0315289_10013904_pt1 | contig 11262 bp, 8 predicted proteins | sample YL17G11_40_MG_FD_203452 | JGI IMG/M metagenome (GOLD analysis project Ga0315289, IMG submission 203452) | Sediment microbial communities from Yellowstone Lake, YNP, Wyoming, USA - YL17G11_40 | ecosystem: Environmental > Aquatic > Freshwater > Lake > Sediment | place: USA: Wyoming | collected... | reverse complement strand
GTTGGGATCTCTCCGGTTGGCGGTGATGAGCCTGTTCGCCCAGAAATCGGCGATCTCGCGATCTCGCAGCTCCGTGAGGCCTCGAGCCGCGAGATCCTGGATGCTCTCGATCAACGCGATGCGCAGCATCTGGGGGATTGCCCATAGCTCGGCGATCGTCAGCGCGCGCACGGATTGGTAGGCCTCGACAAAGGCGGCGATATTCTCCCGGTCGAGACGCAAGCCCGGCATGGGAGACGAGCTCCTTGGCCAGTGCGTAGATGCGCGGCAGACCCTGGTAGGGCTTGCTTTCCAGCGCGGGCAGTGCCTGGTAAAAGCGCCGGGAAAGGTTTTGCTGGACGTCCCGGACGTTGCCCTCGATGATGTACTCATTGTCGAGGATCCACTCAGCGATGGGGGTCGTCCGCTGTTCCAGGAGAGCTGCCTCGGAGAGATCCGAGCAAACCAGGTGGATCCACTGTCGAGCTTGCCTCAGTCGCTCGAGGAGCCTGGTGTTCCGCTGCGGCTCAGGGTCCACCTTGCTATCCACGGCCAGACGCCTGGCATGCTCCTGGATCTGTGCCGGGGAAAGCGGCACCCCAAGACTCCCTATGTTTTCGATCAGACCGGCGCGCTTCGGATTCAGGACAGAGACCACGGGCGGTATCTCACCGCTTTCCCGAAGCACGGCCACCGGGGACCGCATGAGATCGATGGGCGCCTGGAGAATCAGGACGGTCTCCTCGGTCGCCAACCAGCGCGAATGATCCGCGAGGAGTCTTCGCTCGACTCCGAGCTTCGATCGCCGCATCCACACCCAACCGAAAAGGGCTCCCAGCGATGCGGCCGCCAGGATCGAAGGACCCGGCCACGACCAGTGGAAAACCAGGAAAGCAACTCCGGCGAGTCCGCCGAACAGGACGGCCGAGAGGGTCACGGCAAAAGCGCGGCGCCAAAGGAAGGGGTCCAGGGTGTGGACACGTCCGCCTGCGGTCTTGTGGATCAGTGCGGCGCGGCGGAAGCCCCTCCTTCCCAGCTCCCGGAGGGCTCCCCGAGCTTCTTCACGTCTTACGAAGTAAGCTGTGAGAATACCTGCCTTCATTGCATGCAGTATAGCCTACTTTTCCGTCAGTGGCCCCCCGCCAGGATGAACGACGGGCTTCGCCAGCATCTGGACAAGTCCGGACGACCGTTCGATGGAGAGACCCCGCGTCGTTTACTCAGGGAAGAGCTGAAGAGCGTTGGTGAGGCAACTCCCGATCCTCAGTCCACGTGCGCCAGAGATGGTGGCCCGTCACGAAACCTGCTCTTCTCCCCTAGCCCTGCACGGGGCGAGCTTGGTCTCCTGCGGGGACCTCGCGCGGGCGGGGTTGTGTCGATGGTCACGCTTGGCGTTGGGAAAGACGGAGACTCGTTTCCAGCGCTATCCACTGTCCGGGCAGAAGGTAAAAGAGGAGGGATGAGATTTCAGAGAACAATCGCGGGGCTTTGGGACTTGAGAAAGCGAATAGCCGGTGGGGGAGAGTAAGCTGGAGCTGTTGATCAAAACGGCAGTCAGGGCTCTCGCCGTGCAAGCGCGTCCCAAGACAACTAAGGGTTCTGAGAGATCGTCGATCAGCCGGGCGGCCAGGTGGTTTTTACAATTCGATTTCTTGCCTTTATTGGACTCAGGGGATATAATGCCTCTCCCGGACGGCCTAATAATGTCAGAAGTCTTGATCGTGGACGACAAGCAAAGCCTCTGCGAAAGCTTGGTGGCTAATTTCCGTGCTCATGGAATCGAGGCCTCATTTGTTCTGAATGGCAAAGCGGCCCTGGATGCCCTGTCGAAAAAGCCCGTTGGCCTCATGCTTTTGGACGTCCGTCTCGGGGAGGATGACGGCCTCGACACTCTCAAGAAGGCGCTCGCCATCAGTCCGGGGCTTCCGGTCATCATGATGACGGCTTTTGCCACGGTAGAATCCGCGGTGGAGGCCATGAAGTACGGCGCCTGCGACTACGTGCGCAAGCCGGTACGCATGAACGATCTGCTCGAGGCCATCGGCAATCTTCCCCATGGTCCCTCCAAGCTGCCCGGGCCGTCAGTCGCCTGTCACGGGTACAGCAGGGAACCGAGCCCCGCAATGAAGGAGCTGTACGCAAGAGCCCTCATGATCGCCCGGTCGGAGATCTCCGTGATTGTCTCGGGGGAGAGCGGAACCGGCAAGGAGGCGCTCGTCGGGTTCATCCACGAGAACTCCCACCGGCGGGCCATCCCGATGCAGAAGATCAACTGTGCAGCCTTTCCCGAGTCACTCCTGGACAATGAGCTGTTCGGGCATGAAAAGGGCGCGTACACCGGAGCAGACTCCCTCTTCAAGGGGATCTTCGAGCGCTCCTCCGGATCCACGCTTTTTCTCGACGAGATCACCGACATGCCCCTGGCCATTCAGACCAAGATCCTGCGCGTCCTGCAGGAACAGGAATTGCGCCGAATCGGCGGGAGCGACGTGATCAGAGTGAACGTGAGGTTCATCTCGGCTACCAACAAGGACCTGCAGTCGCTCGTCGCACGGGGCACATTCAGGGAGGACTTGTACTACCGGCTGAACTCGGCGAAGCTCCACATTCCGCCCCTCCGCGAGAGACCCGAGGACATCGAAGCGTTCGTGCGGCACTTCCTTGATCGCTTTGCCCGAGAGGGGGGCCGGCCGCCTTTCTCGATGGATCCCGAGGTCCTGGAGGCGTTCCGCCGCTACTCGTGGCCCGGCAACGTCCGCGAGCTGAAGAACGATCTGCACTATGCTGTCACAGTCTGCTCAGGGACCGTCATCGGCAGTGAGCACATCAGCGCGGAAATAGCGGCGCTCATCGGGCTGTCGGGCGGGTTCGAGAGCCCTCGGAGGCTCATGGAGCGCGATCTTATCCTGAAATATCTCCAGCAGACCGGGTTCAACAAGAAGAAGACCGCCGAGTTGCTCTCCATGAGCAGGGCTACCCTGTACCACAAGATGGATGCTTATGGGATCTCTCAAAAGCAAGGCTGAGGGGGACCCGGTAAACCTCCTCTCGGTGCGCGGCGTTTCCCTCGAATACGGCGCCGTTCGGGCCCTCAGGGAGGTCAACGTGTCCATCCGGGAAGGCGAGGTTCTCGCCGTTGTCGGGGAGCACGGGGCGGGCAAGTCATCCCTTGGACGCGTGATATCTGGCATGAATCAGCCCTCGGTGGGCGAGCTGTTCTGGAAGGGAACAAGGCTGGACAGCTTCGCCTCGAGCGCGGCGCGCGGCATCGGCATCGAGATGGTTCCCCAGCAAAGCAAGCTTTTCGATGGCATCTCCGTTGCGGAGAACCTGTTCATCGGCGGCCGCGGGAAGTTCTACCGCTCGTTTTTCAGCCTCAACAGGATGGCTCGTGATGCCAGGAGGTATCTCGAATCGGTGGACTGCCGCATCGACCCGCGCACCCTTGTCCAGAACCTCACGCTGTCTGACCGGGTCTTTCTCGAGATCGTCCGCCACCTCCGCTTCCGCCCGAAGCTCCTGATTCTCGACGAGTCCCTGGAAAAGCTGACCCAGAGTGGGCTGAACGTGATCCTGCCGCTGCTCCTCGAGCTGAAGGACCGGGGCATGGCAATCCTCTTCATCACCCACCGTATTGACGACGTGTACAGCTTCGCTGACCGGGTGGCCATCATGCGCAGCGGGGAGATCTTCTTCGAAGACGCGGTGAAGAGCATTGACAAGATCAGCCTGATCCGGCTGGCGTATACCCAGATCATGCGGCAGGAAGGATCGCACGATCTGGCCAAGGAGTTCCACGAGCTCCTGGTCTACAACGAAGCTATCATTGACTCTCTTCCCGTGAATTTGATCGTGGCGGATTCCATGGGGGCGATCAGGATCGTCAACAATTCGGCGGTGGACTACTTTGGACGGGCTGAGACGTCCCTGCGCCAGATCTCGGTCGAGGAGTTCTTCCTGTCCATGATCTCTCCCGACGACGGACGAGGGTTCGTCGACATGATGCGCGAAACCCTGTGCGGCTCCGGCATGCGGTCGCTGTACAACATCCGCATGACGGTCAATGGGGAGTCGCGGACGGCGAATGTGATGACGTCTCCCATCTTCGACTCCTCCCGCTGCGTCGGCTGCATGGTTATCGTCGATGACATCACCGAGCAGGAAAAGCTCAGGCAGCAGGTGATCCTTTCGGAGAAGCTCGCCTCCCTGGGCATTCTCGCGGCGGGGGTGGCCCACGAGATCAACAATCCCCTGGGCGTCGCATTCAATTACCTCGACCTCATGGCATTCAAGCTCGGCAATGACGAGCTGAAGGACCTGGTGAGAAAGGTGGAAGACGAGGTTTCCTGCATCCAGCAGATTGTCAGCAATCTCATCACCTTCTCCGACAAGAAGCCGCAGACGCTCCAGCGCTTCGACCTGAACTCCCTGATTGCCGACATCGTCGACCTGGTCGTTTTCCACGCCGCCCATGAGGGCATCGTCGTCGAGCTCTGCCCCTGCGAGCAAGCCCTGCCCATCTTCGCGAACAGGACGGAAATCAAGCAGGTCGTGCTTAATATCATTCGAAACGGGTTCGAAGCCATGACTTCGGGCGGACGGCTGTGCATTTCCACTCGGTGCGACGAGGCGGACGGCGGGAGCAGCGCCGTCATGGTTTTCGAGGACGATGGCCTGGGCATTCCATCCCAGAAGCTCAGCGATATCTTTCTCCCCTTCTACTCCACGAAATCGGGCACAGGCGGGAACATGGGACTCGGCCTGTCCATCAGCTATGGGATCGTCCGAAAGCACGGGGGAAGCATCGAGGTCGAGAACCTCCCCAACCAGGGATGCCGCTTTTCCGTGCGCCTTCCCGTATGCGCATCGGGCGCAGGCGCAGATCACGGGAGTGTCTGAAAACTCGACACGTGCCCGCAGGACTGTTCAAGAAAAATACAGGCAGACGTTCGACGCCGGCTTCGAGACGAGACGAGACAAAGAGCGACAACCCCCTCGACTTCTATTTGCTTGTCTCAGTGATAGTTGGGGAACAGCGTCGAGACGCTGCCCGTCTCCCCTCGGGACTCTCTTTGGCACGATATTTGCTAAAGAGGAGTCAGAGCGGCTTCAAGCCCGCAACAGCGGGAACGAGCGCAGCGCGCCCGTCCTGCAAATCTCGTCACGAAGGGGGAATGTATGAGGAGATGGTTGGTAAAAACGTCAACGATCGTGCTGATGCTCGCATGCATCGCGTCCGCAGCGTACGCCCAGCAGTGGACGCCGGGAACCCAATGGGCGCAGGGCATCCGACTACGGTTCTTCGTCGGCGGCGATCCCGGTGACACGTTTGCCGCGATCGTCTACAGGGGCGCGCTCCAGGCGGAGAAGGACCTCGGCGTCAAGGTCGAATACGTATTCTCGGGATGGGCGGTGGAGAAAATGACGGCCCAGCTCAGGGAAGCCATTGCGGTAAAACCGGACGGCATCGCCATGATGGGTCATGCCGGTGACGACGCGATGATGCCCCTCGCGAAGCAGGCCGCGGAAGCGGGCATCCCCATGATGTGGCAGAACGTGGACGTGCCCAAGGTCCGCGCGGTGCACGGCGGCGGGTACATCGGGGTCCTCGACATGGATACCCAGGGCCAGGCCCTGTCCAAGGAAGCGCTGAGGACGCTCAAGGTTCCCAAGGGAGGCGACATCCTGGTGCTCGGCGCGTGGGGTGACCCGGGCAGGTACATCCGGGAGGAAGGCTCCGCGAAGGCGTTCGAAGCAGCGGGGTACAAGGTGACCCGGCTGAAGGCGCCCCCGCAGTGGTCCTCCGATCCCAACCTCGGCACGCCGGTGATCACCGCCGCCCTTCTCAACAACAAAAACATCAAGCTCGTGGTGTTCCCCGGCGGTCAGCTCCTGGGAGCGGCGCCGATGTACATGAAGGCGGCAAACAAGAAGCCTGGAGACATCTTCTGCATCGGCTACGACACGAGCCCCGAGGTGATCAAGGCCTTCGAACTGGGCTTTGTCCAGCTCACCTCGGACCAAGAGCCCTTTCTCCAGGGCTACCTGCCCATCCTGAGCCTCTGCCTGACGCTCAAGTACGGCTTCGCTCCGATGGTCGAGGACACGGGGAACGGCTTTGTCGATGTGAAAAACTTCAAGAACGTGGCCAATCTGGCAAACAAGGGGCTGCGCTAGGGATCGAGATGCGGGACCCGGAGCGCGGGCACCGGGTCCCGTTCCTTTGAAGCCCTGGGAATGCCCGGAATCTGACCGAAAGGAATGTATGCCACTTTTTGAGTTCAAGAATCTCAGCAAGCGGTTCGGCCGGATTGAGGCCGTCTCCGGGGTCGATGTGTCGATCGGGGAATGCGAGGTCGTGGGCATTCTCGGCGACAACGGCGCCGGCAAGAGCACGATGGTCGGCATGATCGCAGGGGTCTACCAGCCCGACAACGGGGAGATCCTCGTGGACGGGCGCAGGATGACGAAATGGGACGTCGCCATCGCGCGCGGCGCCGGAATAGAGACCGTGTTCCAGGACAGGGCGCTTGCCGATCAGCAGTCGATCACGACGAACATCTTCATGGGACGGGAAATCCGCAAGGCGCTCGGGTTCATCGATGTGCGGAGGCAGCGACAGGAGTCGGCCACGCTCATCCGCGAAATGGGGCTCACCTCGAGGCTGATCGACCCTGATACCGCCATCCTGACGCTGTCGGGGGGAGAGCGGCAGGGCGTCTCGATCGCCCGGGCCCTCTACTACAGGGCGAAGCTCGTGATCCTGGACGAGCCGACTACTGCGCTTTCGCTCACGGAGTCGGAAAAGGTGTTCCAGTTCATCCGCAAGCTGAAGGACGAGAGATGCTCGTGCATTTTCATCAGCCACAACATCTATCACAGCTACGACATATGCGATCGTTTCGTCGTGCTCGATCGCGGGAAGATCGCCTACCAGTGCAGCAAGGAAGAAACGACGGCGGAATCTCTCATCAAGGACATGCAGAAGATCGCCAAAGGCGTCAACAGGATGTCCTCGTGAGGGGACCTTGCTCGGTCACGGGAGTACACGATGCTCAAGGATAGTATCAGGATGATCTTCGACAAGAACAGGATGGCGCTGGGAGCCTTCGGCTTCTTCGCCGCCCTCATGGTCATCTTCATCATCGCTCGGCCTTCGCTCTTTCTCCAGCCCGACATCTATTCCGCCGTCTTCGTGACGCTGCCGGTGTTCGTGATCATGTCCGTCTCCCTGGTGTTTGTGGTCGTGGCGGGAGAGATCGACTTGGCGTTTCCCTCGATCATCGGGGTGTCGGCCTGGGTGTACGGCATCATGGTGGAGATCGGCGTATCGCCCGGCCTTGCGTTCCTGCCCGCCCTTTTCGTGGGAGGCCTTGCCGGCTTCGTCAACGGCATCCTGGTGACCAAAGTGAAGCTGTCCTCTCTCGTGTCCACCCTGGGCATGAACTTTTTCCTGCGCGGGCTTATCAACATCGGGACCCAGGGACACGGGATCTCCCTGACGAACGTGACCGGGACGGTCTTCGAGCAAGTCATGGTCGGGAAGCTGGGCATCTTTCCGGTGCAGATGCTCTGGGGAGTCGCGTTCACGGCCATGGGATGGTTCCTGTTCAACCGGCACAATTTCGGCCTGCACATCAGGTGCATCGGGGACAACAGGGACAGCTCGCGGGAAATGGGGATCAACGTCGAGCGCACGAAGGTGGCGGCGTTCATCCTGGTCGGGTTGTGCGCCGCAGTGGCGGGTGTCTGGACGAGCCTGATCAACCAGACCTTCTACCCCACCACGGGAGACGGCTACATGCTCCAGATTCTGGCCGCGGTCTTTGTGGGCGGAACCCCCACGTGGGGCGGCGTCGGCACCATCGTGGGGTCGTTCATCGGGGCTTGCACCATTGGGTTCATCGAAACCGGGGTCATCGCCTGCGGTCTGACCGGCTTTTTCACGCAGTTTTTCTACGGCCTGATCATCATCCTTTCCCTGACAGGTCACCGGTTCAACAAAGGAAAGACAAGGTTATAGATGAACTCGTACGAGAGGATCCTGTCCGCGCTGAAGGGGCAGGCCGTGGACCGGGTGCCATGGTGCCCCTTCCTTGCCTACTGGTTCGAGTCCCAGCCGGAAGCCAGGAGAAAGATGGGACAGATCTCCTTTTTCCGGGAGATCGGCGCCGATGCGCTCCTGCGGGGGCTGGGATGCGCGTTTGCTAGCTCCGACGTGCTGGGTCTGGAGGAAAAGAACTACAACGCGCACGACGATCTGCCCGGCTGCACGATCACGCGGCGGTCCAAGGACGGCAGGCGGCTGGTCGAATATGACACCCCCGTGGGCAGGCTCTCCACCGTCCAGACCTATTCTCCCTCGGGCGACACGTGGTTCGTCACGGGGCATCCAGTGAGGGAAAAGGAAGACTACAAGATCCTGCGCTACATCGTCGAGCGGATGAAAATCAGCCCCGCATATGAGGCGGTGGACAGGGAGATCGACGAGCTCGGCCTCGACGGCCTTTCCGCGCCGCTGATCTCTCCCTTCAAGAAAACCCCGTTCCAGAGCCTCGTCGAGCATTTCGTGGGCACGGAAAAGCTCGTCTACGACCTGTGCGATCATCCCCGCGTCGTTGAGGAAACCCTTGCCGTGATGCGGGAGAGGACTCTGGAGGCGGTGAAGATATCTGTGGAGTCGAGGGCGGAAGCCTTCATCAGCTGGGAGGACTCTTCGAGTACCAACATCTCGCCAGCCCTCTTCGAGAGGTACGTCGTTCCCGATATCAATATCTGGGGCAGGATCGTCCACGGGGCGGGAAAGCTGCTGATCCACCATGCATGCGGCCACATCCGGGATCTCCTTCCGATCATGGCGCGCGAGGAGGTGGACGCAATTGAATCGATCACACCGCCGCCCACAGGAAACATCGGCATCGGTGAAGCACGGGCACTCCTTGGGGGGAGCAAGGCGCTGATCGGCGGCCTGGACCCCGTGCGCTTTCTGACGCTCCAGGGGAGGGACTTCGATGCCTACGTGGAGGAAGCGCTCGACGAGGCAGGCGAGCGGGGCTTCATACTCGCGAACAGCGATAGCTGCCCTCCCGGAGTGGAGGAGGGGAAGTTTTCGCGAATCACGAAACTGGTTGCCGCTCGGCGCGGGCTGCGGCCCGCGGGATACTGACACGCGTCCCGAAAGGACGACTCTCGGAATTGTGGAGGAGAACGCATGGAAAGCATCATGCATGCCCAGGGAAACAGGCTCGTTCGCGAATACGACTGTGAGAAGCTGTGGATCGAGCCATGGGGAAAGAACAGCCTCCGCGTCAGGTGCACGCGACAGGCGCTGATGCCGGAAGACCGCGACTGGGCTCTCCTGCCCCAGCCCGGGCACAAGGCCGAGATCAGGATCGAAGGGGGAGGGGCCTCGATCACCAACGGCGGCCTGACCTGCCGGATCAACCGCTACGGATTCCTGAGCTTCGAAAACTCCGGGGGAAGGACGCTTCTGCGCGAACGGTGGCAGGACAGGCAGGACGCGAACAACCGGATTTCCCTGCTGGTCCCCGGCCGGGAGCTGAAGCCCATTCCCGGAGGCACGTATCGCGCTACGGTCAGGTTCGAAGGCAACGAGCAGGAACGCTTCTACGGGCTGGGCCAGCACCAGGAACCCTTCCTGAATCTCAAAGGCTGCGAGTTCGAGCTGGCCCAGCGCAACTCACAGGTGAATATCCCCTTTGCGGTCTCGAGCCTGGGATACGGCTTTTTCTGGAACAATCCCGCCTACGGACGGGTCTCACTGGCCAGGAACTGCGCGCAATGGGTCGCCGAGGTCACGCCTCTCATCGACTACTGGGTCACGGCGGGAGACACGCCGGCCCAGATCGTGGAGGCGTACACGGCCGTCACCGGCCGCGCCCCCCAGCTTCCCGAATTCGCAGCGGGATTCTGGCAGTGCAAACTGCGCTACCGCACGCAGGAGGAGCTGCTCACCGTCGCGCGGGAATACAAGCGGCGCGGGTTGCCGATATCAGTCATCGTGGCCGACTTCTTTCACTGGCCCCAACAGGGCGAATGGCGATTCGATCCGAGGTTCTGGCCCGATCCCGCGGCGATGGTGAAGGAGCTGAAAAGCCTGGGCATCGAGTTGATGGTATCCATCTGGCCGACGGTGGATCCCCGAAGCTCCAACTACTCCGAGATGAAGCGCAGGGGCTTCCTCGTCCAGACCGACAGGGGCGTCCGCACCCAGATGGTGTGCCTCGGGAGCGAGGTCTTCTTTGATGCGACGAACCCCGGGGCCCGGGAGTTCATCTGGAAGAAAGCCAAGGCGAACTACTTCGACCACGGGATACGGATCTTCTGGCTCGACGAGGCGGAGCCCGAGTACTCGGTGTACGACTACGACAACTATCGCTACTATCTCGGGCCGAACCTGGAGGTGGGAAACTTCTACCCCGTTCTGTACGCAAAGGCCTTCTACGACGGAATGACGGAGGCGGGCATCAAGGATGTCATCAACCTCGCGCGCTGTGCGTGGGCGGGAAGCCAGCGCTACGGGGTCGCGGTGTGGTCCGGCGACATCCATTCGAATTTCGGGACTTTCCGAAAGCAGGTGAGCGCCGGGCTCAACATGGGCCTGTCGGGAATCCCCTGGTGGACCACCGATATCGGGGGCTTCTTCGGGGGCGATCCGCGAAAGAAGGAGTTTCGCGAGCTTCTCATCCGATGGTTCCAGTATGGCGTGTTCTGTCCGATCACGCGCCTGCACGGCTATCGCCTGCCGACTGGCGAATGGAGCGAGGGCGAGGACACCGGCACCTTCGATTTTGACACCTGCGGGCCCAACGAGATCTGGTCCTACGGGGAGGAGGCGTATCCGATTCTGAAAGAGCTCCTTTTCCTGCGGGAGAGACTCCGGCCGTACGTCATGAAACAGATGAAGAAGGCCCACGAGGCGGGCACTCCTCCCATGCGTCCGCTCTTTTTCGACTTTCCCGAAGACCCGAAATCCTGGGAGGTCGAGGACCAGTTCATGTTCGGACCCGACATCCTGGTGGCCCCCGTGCTGTTCGAGGGGGCACGATCGAGGAGCGTGTACCTGCCGGCAGGGGCCACGTGGCGGGATGCGTACACGGGTAAGGACTACGACGGCGGGTCCACGATCGAGCGCGAGGCGCCGTTGGAGGTGATTCCCCTGTTCCTGAAAAACGGGGCTGACGTTCCGATCAGGTGAGAAGGGCGGGGCGCGCCTGCGGCCGAGCGGGACCGCTGCGGGCGCCCCGTACCCCCCTTAGCTGC
>Ga0315289_10013901_pt1 | contig 11262 bp, 7 predicted proteins | sample YL17G11_40_MG_FD_203452 | JGI IMG/M metagenome (GOLD analysis project Ga0315289, IMG submission 203452) | Sediment microbial communities from Yellowstone Lake, YNP, Wyoming, USA - YL17G11_40 | ecosystem: Environmental > Aquatic > Freshwater > Lake > Sediment | place: USA: Wyoming | collected... | reverse complement strand
ATTCACCGTAAAATCGGCGTCGTCGAAAGAGAAGATGCGAGGGCCGAGGCTAAACGAGGGAATCCCGGCATTCACGGTCACGGGACGGCCGATCGGGACTTTTTGAAAATAAGATGTCCCGCCGTCTGCGCACGGCTTCAAACCCCATTCCTTGAAACGGGCGGCGACCCATTCGGCCGCCTTTTGATAGCCCGGCGTTAAAGTCTGGCGCCCATCAAGCTGATCCGAGGCCAAGTACTCGATGTAACTTTTGGCTTTATTGCCGTCCGCTCGGTATTGCTGGCCGTAGGCGGAAACAAAAAAGCCAAAGACAAACGCTAAACCTAAAACGGCTGCAAGAATCTTGCGCATTCGCATGAAATGCCCTCCTTCATGGCATAAAAGATAAGAATATATCCCCGGCTCACGGGGAATGTCAAGAAAGGAACAAAAAAAACGGCTGGAGCAGGTCAAAGGCACGTCTTTAGCTTAGTGGAGCGAGCGCTTTTCTAACGCTTGACATCTCTCCTCGTCGTGAAATACGATTTGTTTTAACGGAAGGAGAGGAATATCACGGAAAAGATCCCCGTTCGATGATCGCATCCAAAGATAAAATTCCTTTCCGTCATTCCAAGATAAGGAGAGATTCTGCATGAAACACCGTCGTCTGATTGTCGTTCTCGTCATCCTGGCCTTCGCGCCGCTAGCTCCGCTGTGGAGCCAGGAACAAAGCCTGACCAGCCAGGTGATCGAGAAAGTCTTGCCCAACGGCCTGAAAGTCCTGATGGTCAAACGTCCGCAGGCCCCGCTCGTGCGCTGCATCCTGGCCTATCGGGTCGGCTCGGTCAACGAGCGGCCGGGTATCACCGGGATCTCACACTTCCACGAGCATATGATGTTCAAGGGCACGTATTCCATGGGAATCAAGCCGGGAACGCTGGAGAAGGACACTGAATATGACCGGCAGATTGACGCCCTGATGGACCAGGTGGTGGAGGAGGAATCGAAGATCAAAGGCCGCGACGAGGCTAAGATCGTGGCCCTCAAGAAACAGATCTCCGACCTGATCACAAAGCAGAAAGTCGAAACGATCGCCAGCGAGGAGATTTGGGGCGCTTACCAACAGGCGGGCGGCACGGGGATCAACGCCTCGACCGGCAACGAGATGACGCAGTATTACGTGACCCTGCCGAAGAACAAGTTGGAGCTCTACCTGGCGCTCGAGGCCGACCGGCTCGCCAACCCGGTCTTCCGCGAGTTCTACTCGGAGCGGGACGTGATCACCGAAGAACGGCGGATGAGCGAGAACCAGCCGGGATCCTTCTTCCAGGAGCAGCTCAACGCCACCTTCTACGCGGCGAGCCCGTACGGATGGGACGTCGTGGGCTGGATGTCGGATATCAGCCGTGTGACCAAGAAGGAGATGACCGAGTACCGCGAGCAGTTCTACCGGCCCGATAATGCCACGCTTGTGCTCGTGGGCGACGTCGATCCCGATCAGGTGATGCCGCTCGTCACGAAATACTTCGGGGCGCTCAAGTCGAAGGGCAAGTCGCCGCGGGTGCGGACCGAGGAGCCATCACCGGAGTATTACCGAAAGACCTATGGGGAGGGTTTCAAGCCCCCGTACATCGAGAAGCGGGTCTATGGGCGCGCCGCCACGGCACCCGAAGTCACGATCATGTTCCACATCCCGCCGCTGTGGCACGACGACCTGGCGCCGCTCTACGTCCTCGGCCGGGCGATGAGCGCCCGGACCGGGAAGATGTATCTCGAGATGGTCCTCCGGGACGACCACGCCACCATGGTCTCGGCGATGGCCTCCAACTCGATGTACGATGGATCATTCGAGGTCGGAGCGCAGGCCAAAGAGATCAAGAACGAGACGAAGATTCCCATCGACCAGCTCGAGAAGGAGCTGTGGACCTATATCGAGGACGTCAAAAAGAATCCCATCGATACACAGCTGCTCCAGCGCATTAAGAATTCCATCGAGGCCCAGTACCTTCAGAGCCTGGCGGGCACCGGCATCGCCGGCACGCTGGCCCGAATGGAAACGGCCTACCGCTGGCAGTTCATCGAAGAACAGTTTAAAAAACGGATGGCCGTCACCGCGGATGACCTGTTAAGGGTGGCCAAGAAGTACCTGAACCGGGACAACAGCGTGATCGGCGTCCTGGAACGGGAGAAGTAGGCGTATCGCCTCAAGGAAAGGATATGACCATGTTGAAACGAATCACAGCATTATCTTTAATAACCGCGCTGATGCTCCTGTCAGGCGTCATCGGCGCAGGCGCAGCCACGCCTCAGGTTCCCCAGGGCCCTCGGCCGGAGCAGTTCAAGTTCCCCCCGCTCGTCTTCAATCCCCCCAAGGCCGCGGACTTCCGGACGCAGCTCTCCAACGGACTCATCGTCTACATCGCCGAGGACCATGAAATCCCATGGTTCAGCGCGTCGTTGTTCATGCGCACGGGTCCGTTCCTCGAGCCGAAGGACAAACTCGGCGTGGAGCGCATGACGCCGACAGTCATGCGGTCGGGCGGTACGAAGACGATAACCGGGGAGCAGATCAACGAGCGGATGGAATTCCTGGCGGGCAACGTGAGCGCGACGGGCCTTTCGATCCACATCCGGCACCTGGACGAGGGACTCAAAATCTGGAAGGACATCCTGACCAACCCGGCTTTCCCGGAGGACAAGGTCCGGCGGGAGAGGGATCAGGCGCTGGTCGGTATTCGCAACCGGAACAAGAACCTGTCCATGGTGGCGATGCGGACTTTCACCAAGCTCATCTACGGCGAGGATTCGCCGATGGCCGCCGAAGCGACCGAGGCCGGCACCACGGGCATCACTCGAGAGGATCTTGCAGCCTGGCACAAGAAGTTCTGGGGCGCTAATAATGCGATTCTTATCGTCTCCGGAGACTTTAAGAAGGCCGAGATGATTAAGAAGATCGAGGCGACGTTTGGAAAATGGGCCAAGGCCGAGAAGGCCATCCCACCGATCCCCAAGGTCACCCAGGCGGCCAAAGCCGGCGTTTATATGGTTCAACCCGAAGTCCCGGCCAACCAGGGCGTCATCCGGATCGGACACCTCGGTCTCAAGCTGGACGATCCGGACTACCAGGCCGTCGATCTGATGAACTATATTCTAGGCGGCGGCTCCTTTTCGTCCCGTATCACCAAAGTAGTCCGGACCGACAACGGGCTGGCCTACTCGACGAGTTCAAACTTCTCGGGAGGAGATCTGTATCCCGGGACCTTCTCGGCGTTCTGCCAGACCAAAAACGCGACTGTGGTTTTCGCTTCGCAACTGATGCTGGATCTGATCGAAGGCATGAGAGCGGGCGACGTTTCCCAAGCGGATCTCGATTTCGCCCGCACGGCGCGCATCGAATCCTTCCCGGCCACGTTCGCCACAAGGACCCAGACGCTGATGGCGTTCGCCCAGTTGGAGTTCAACAACCGGCCGCGCGACCACTACGATAAATTGCGGGGCCGGTACGAGAAACTGACGCTTGCCGACATCAAGCGAGTCGCCCAGAAATGGCTCCAGACCGACAAGATGGTGATCATGGTTGCGGGCAACATCGAGGAATGCAAGGCCGGCGCCGACAAGATGCTGCCCAACCAGGCGACGATCGAGGCCATGGCGGCCAAGTTCGGGGGGCGGACGATCGACGGGCTGGCCAAGAAATACGGCGACGGCCAGGTCCATATCGTGACGTTGAAGTAACCCGGTTCGGTGGAGCAGGAATAAGCGGAACCGTACCGTTATTTATCTATCCACGCGCCTGAGCCTCAGGCTGCAAACTTTCTGACGAATCAGAGCCGGCAAACCGGATTACTTCTTCGCCGCGGCGGCCATGTCGGCGTCTCTTTTCGCTTTATAAGCTGTCCCTTCCTTCCAGTTGGGAAAAGTCGATTCCATGGCCAGGCGGTAGCCCACCTTAAACAAAAGGCGCAGGTCATCAATCGCCCCGGTGAGGTCCCAGTTCGGGTCGAATTCGTCAGAAGGCTTATGATAATTTTCGGCCGTATACTTATCCCTTTTGGCCAAAGTCCATTCTTTTCCGTGCTCGACGCTATCCGTCCCGCCGCTCGGATATACCGCCGGGATCCCCTTTTTTGCGAAGGGAAAGTGGTCGGAGCGAAAATAAGATCCCTTTTCCGGAGTCGGATCAGGATTCACGGTTCGGCCTTGTTCTTTAGCCGCGGCCTCGATGTATTGGTCGAGTTCGGAGAGGCCGTAGCCGACGACGGTGATATCTTTCATGCGTCCATAGATATTCAAAGCATCCATGTTGATGACGGCTGCCGTTTTAACCGCGGGAAAGAGGGGCTGAGCGGCATAGTACTCGGAGCCGAGAAGGCCCTGTTCCTCCCCGGTGACGGCCAGAAAAACGATTGAGCGGTGAGGCGGCCGTTTGAGCTTTTGGAAGGCCTCGGCCAGTTCGATGAGGGCTGCGGTCCCAGTGGCATTATCCAGGGCTCCGTTGAAAATCTTGTCCCCTTCGAGGGCCGGGTTCATCCCGAAATGATCCCAGTGCGACATATAAATGATATATTCATCCGCCCGTTTCGACCCGGGCAGGAGAGCGACGACGTTGCGTGAGATCACTTTTTTGACGCTGTTTTTCAGAGCGAGCGATGCTTTGAGTCCCAGGTGCAAAGCTTTAAATCCCCGCTTGGCCGCCGCCGTCTTCAGTTCATCGTAATTCAGCCCGGCCTGCTCGAAGATCTTGCGTGTTGTCTCCAGTTGCAGCCATCCTTCCACGGCGCAGCGGGACATGTTGTTGTCCTCTCTGCTCAGGTTGAACCTCGGCCCGGTCCAACCGTTCTCCACGACACCCCAGGGATAGGCGGCAGGCCCTGTCTCATGGACAATAAAGATGCCGGCGGCGCCCTGACGGGCGGCTTCCTCATACTTGTATGTCCAGCGGCCGTAATAGGTCATCGTCCGACCGGAAAAAAGCGCAGGATCCTCTGTCGCATATCCTGGATCGTTGACCAGGACCACCACGGTTTTTCCCCGCACGTCAAGGCCCTCGTAATCATTCCAATTGTGCTCGGGCGCCACGATGCCGTAGCCGGCAAAGACTATTTCCGAATCGGCCAACGACACCTCTTCCAGCACTCTTTCGGTGAGGGCCACAAAATCGTTTTTGTAGGCAAATGAAATCGATTTTTTCCCGCCTTTGATTTCGAGCCTTGCCCCGGGTTCAGCTGTGATCACGACCATCGGGATTTCCTGGAAAAAGCTCTGGCCGTTGCCGGGCTTGAGGCCGAGTTTCCGAAACTCCCGCTGGAGGAAATCGACCGTCTTGACCTCGCCGTTTGAAGCCGGAGCTCTTCCTTCGTACTCATCTGAGGCAAGAATCTTTGTATCATCGGCCAGATCCTGAGCGGTGATGCTCTCCTGGGCAGGCCGCAGTCGTTGTTCTTCGCTGGTGCAGCTAAACAGCCCGAAGACGATCAGGATTGATAGTGCGCAAATGATTTTTTTATTCATTTTTCTCCTCATTTCACGAGGAAAGAAAGTAAAACAATACGAGCCTGGTTGTCAAGCTTATTCCGGTTTCCCCACGCAATGCGGGACCTCCTTTTTCGTGATTTTGGGATAGGTAGCTTTTTTCCTCGTTGTCTGGAATTCCGTAAAGAGCATAAGGCTTGTATCGACGCTCCCTCTCTTTCACCGAAAGAGCCCGTTTGATGCTTTAGCCGTTTATGCTCTTTATGGCGCCGACTTTCCAGACGATCTCCGAGATGCTGTAATCCACTGCTTTCATGTTGCTCATAAGAACAACTTGGATTGGCGAGGTTCTTAGCGGCCTCTTAATTTGACGGAAGTCCTTGACAGGGCGGCAGACGCCAAATACGATGGACTTATCCTGAGAAAAAAATGAGGGAGGAGAACTTATGAGCCCTAAAATCCACGACCTCTACGAAGAATACGCGCGCGGCGCCATGGACCGCCGCCAGTTCCTCGGAAAACTGGCCATGCTCGCGGGCGGGACGGCCGCCGCGGCTGCCTTGCTGCCGGCTCTGGAAAGCGGCCGAGCCGTAGCCCAGGTCGTCCCGAAGGACGACCCCCGCCTCGAGACGGGATATATCAAGTATCCGGGCGCAAACGGCGAGGTCCGCGCCTATTCGGCCCGGCCCAAGGGCGGGGCGAAGCTCGCCGGCGTCATCGTTATCCACGAAAACAGGGGCCTCAATCCCCACACCGAAGACGTGGCCCGGCGGGCGGCGCTCGAGGGATTCATGGCCATCGCCCCGGACGCCTTATCGCCGTTCGGCGGTACTCCAGAAAACCCGGATGAGGCACGGCCCCTTTTTCAGAAGCTCGACCGCGACGCGAACACGAAAAATTTTGTTGCCGCGGTCGCCTACCTCAAGACCCATCCTCAAGCAACGGGGAAGGTCGGGTGCATGGGCTTCTGCTGGGGTGGAGGAATCACCAACCAGGTGGCCGTCAACGCGCCGGACCTGGTTGCGGCAGTCCCCTTCTACGGCAGCCAGCCCGCGCCCGAGGATGTCCCGAAAATCAAGGCAGCGATGCTCATCCACTACGCGGGCGACGACCAACGGATCAACGCGGGTATTCCGGCCTTCGAGGAAGCCCTCAAGAAGGCCGGCGTCGACTACAAGATCTACATGTATGAGGGCGCGGGGCACGCTTTCATGAACGACACGGGAACCCGATATCACAAGGAGGCGGCCGCGCTCGCCTGGCAGCGCACGGTCGCCTTCCTCAAGGAGAGACTCAAGTCCTAGGGTTTTGCCGGCGCCATTCCGCGGCCACTTCGGCGACGAAGGGCCTTACGCAGGTGAAAAACTTCTTGTAGCCCGGGCAGAGGTAATTCAATCCCGGCTCACCATCCGGCGCGCGCACGAAGCGGTTCTTCGGGCATTCCCCATTGCACATGACCCGGACCTCGCAAGCTCGGCAGAATTGAGGCAATTTTTCCAGCTTGGCTAGCCCGAAGGCCTTCTGGACAGGGCTTTCGAGAAGGTCGACGAGCGGAGTATCGCGGATATTGCCCAGGCGGTGCCCCGCGTCCACGAAATGGTCGCAGGAGTAGAAATCCCCATTGCGCTCGATGACAGGGATGTCGCCGCAGACCGGCCGGAAGATGCACAGGGAGTGCTCCTGGCCAAAGGCGGTCCGGGCAGCTTCTTCGATGATCTGCACTTTTATCCGACCAATGTCCCCGGCCACCCATTCGTCGAAGACGGCGCAGAGAAAGTCGCCCCAGGCTCCGGCCGGAACGGTGTCGGGGCTGACGCCGCCCGGTGCATCCGGCCGCGGTTCGACCAGGGGGAGAAACGTCACGTATGAGGCGCCGATGCGCTTGAAAAAACCGTAGACCTCTGCGGGGCTCCGGACGTTGTGCGGGCTCACGACGCAGAGGACGTCGGTAGGGACGCCGTACCGCCGCAGGATCTCGTAGCCGCGCATCGTCTCCTCGAAAGTTGGCCTCCCGTCCCGGGTGACGCGATAGCAGTCGTGCATCTCGCGCGGGCCGTCAAGGCTTAGCCCGACGGCGAAACCTTCGGCTGCGAGAAACCGGCCCCACTCTTCGTCGAAGAGAGTCCCATTGGTTTGCATGCCGTTGGCGATGGTCCGGCCAGCAGGCCAGCGGCGGCGCTGGATGTCCACGATCAAACGGAAGTAATCGATGCCAAGGACGGTCGGCTCTCCGCCATGCCAGGAAAACCGGATCACTTCGTCGGGCGAGGCGGAGATGTGCTGGGCTATGTATTCATCGAGGAGGTCTTCGGGCATGCGGACTAACCCGCGCTCCGGTCCGAGATGTCCTTTCCCGAGATAGTAGCAGTAGCGGCAGCTCAGGTTGCAGGCGTCGCCGGCCGGCTTGACGAAAATCTGGAACCCGAGGGACGCGACGGCCATAGTTTTTACGGACCGACTTGCCGGGGCCCCTCCACCCCGACCAACCGCGGGCAATTCTCCTTGTTGATCACCTCGAACTCGGCTTAGGGATAGACCCCAAATCCGCACGGAAACGAGGCAATTTCATAAAAAAAGCATAGCAGAATCCTTAAGATATCTCAAACTCAAGGATCTTAGTTCCTAGAATTATCCAAAGATCAAAGTCAACCGCAACTATGGGGCTCAATGAACACCTTGCGCTGAGAATTTGTTTTAGATTACGATAGACCAAAGCGCCGGCGAAAAGGAGCGTACTCATGAATCTCAGAGGAATCCATGTTGGAAAGATGACGGGCTATCCCAAAAATATTACAGGCAAACGGTTCTGTATCATGGCTGATTGGGCGGGACTCAATGCTCGACAATCCGTTGAACAAAATAAAACCGTCCCGTTATTCCCCAGGTGGCTTTCTCTGGGCTTAATTCTCAGCCTGTTTCTGGGCGCACTTCTCCTGGCCGGCCCCCTTTCGGCGGGCGAGGACGGCAAAGAAGGCTGCACCGTCATCGGGGTCGGGAAAAACGCGACCGTCGACGGCTCGGTCATCACGTCCCACACCGACTGCTGCAGCGAATGCCGGATCCAGGTCATCCCCGGTCGGGCCTACCCGAAGGGCTCAATGGCTCCGGTCCACTGGGGCATGGTCTATTTCGGCGGTGATGACAATCGCAAGGCCCTGCCCCTCGGCGACTTCGGAAAGGTCATCGGCCGTATCCCCCAGGTGGAGAAGACGTTCACCTATTTCCATACGGGCTATTCTCAGATGAACGAACGACAGCTGGCCATCGGTGAAAGCACCTGCTCGCAGCGGGCTGAGCTAGACGTCCCCTTCGTCGAGGGCATCACCCGCCAGATCATGACCATCGAGCAGGCCCAGGTCTTCGCCCTGGAGAGGTGCGCGACCGCCCGCGAGGCCGTTCGCCTCATTGCCGGCCTCGTAGAGAAATATGGTTTCCTGCCTTCTTGCGGCGGCTCCGAAGCCCTTTGCCTTGCCGATCCGCGCGAGCTCTGGGTCATGGAGATCTGCAGCGTCGGCACGGAATGGACGCCGGAAAGCGGAAAGCCCGGCGCCATCTGGGCTGCGCGCCGCGTGCCGGACGACCATGTCGTCGTCATTGCCAACCATTTCCGGATGCGCGAGATCGACCTCAAGGATCCGGACGTCTTGGCTTCATCCAACTATATGCAGGAGGCTGTGGACCGGGGCTGGTATGACCCGAAGAGCGGCCGGCCGTTCATCTGGCAGGAGGCCTACGCGCCGCCGATACGGGAAGGCAGCCTCAGCCGGATGTGGCTCATCTACAGCACTCTCGCGCCATCGCTCAAAGCCTGGCCGAAGCGTGGGCTCAGCGACGCGGCCGGGCCGGGGACGCTCTATGCCCAGCCCATCGAAGGCGCTGCCTTTTATCCTTTGTCGGTCAAGCCGGAGAAAAAGATCTCCGTCCAGGACGTCATCGCCTTCCAGCGCTCGACCTTCGAAAATACGATCTATGATATGACCTGGGATCCAGCCTGGATGGTTCCGGGAGGCGGCGGCAAGCTCGAAAAAAGCCCGATGGCGACGCCCTTCCTCGCGCCGGATATGGAAAGGGTGCTTCGCATTCGGCATCACCGGACGATCGCCACCCAGGGATATGGAATGGTGGCCCAGCTCAGGTCCTGGCTCCCCGACGCGGTGGGCGGGATCTACTGGTTCTATGTGGACAATCCATTTGTCAGCGCCTATGTTCCGGTTTACGCGGGCGTCACGGACGTGTCCCCTTTATACAAAACCTACGACTACGGCGAATTCAGTGAGGACTCCGCCCGCTGGGCCGTGGACTTCGTCGAGAAACTGATGCTCCTGCGCTGGCAGCCTGCAGTCAAGGACTTGAGAGCCGCGAGGGATCCGTTGGAAAACGGGTTCTTCACCGACCAGGCCGCGGTGGACGCCAAAGCCCGGGAGCTTCTGAAAAAGGACGCCGCCGAGGCGACGAAATATCTGACGGACCTGACCATTTCGCGCATGGAGAAGATCGTCAAGCTCTTCAGTGAGCTCCGGAAAAAGCTCCTGACGAAATACTCGGGCGATATCGTCTGATGTCAATGCCCCGGCCCGGCAGATTGCTGTCGAGCCTTTCGCATCAAGCGTTCACGGAAAGCATGCGCCCGTGCCGGCTTAAATAGGCCCGCTAGGCCAGGCCCGGGCTACTTCTTCGCTATTTGTCCTTTGACGGTCTTGTGCTGGTGCGCTCCCTTTGTGGTGTGCACCAGGAATCCTTCCTCCCCGACGAGCCACATTTCCGCCAGCACGTAGTCGGTAACGTATTCGGTATAGGAAGGCTCAAAGTTGCCCACCATGTCGAAGACGAGCTGGGGCGCCTCGACGGGCGGCGTTGGCTGCGCCAACCTCTTAATGAAGGGGATTTGGAATTCCTTCCCGGTCGATTCCTGACGAAGGGTGAGCTGCCCTTCTCCACTCTGGGCCACCCAATATTCGCCCGGCGGCAACTTTTTGCCGCCCGCTTCAAACTTGAACGGGATCTTAAAAGTGCCCTGGGCGTAGGCCACGGTGCCCCCCGCGATGAGGGCAAAGGCAAGTGTCCCGACAGTCAAAGCAATCAAACGCTTCATAGGAATCCTCCTTTTCTCAGTCGCGCGTCCGCAGAGCGTTCATCGCTCCGTATCTCGCCATCCCTGACCCGCCGGGGCCTTTGGCGATCCTCGGGTCTCAGCCTAGTCCACGCCTTCCAACATACCGCCGTCGGCCGGGAACTGGTCTTCAGGAACGCCGTTCTTCACGGCGTCTTCCATGGCCATGACGAACGTGTCGATTTCCTCGAGGGTCGTGTAGACGTTCGGCGAGACCCGGAGAGCCTGATAATCGAAGACCGAGTTGGGCGGGGCTCCCCCGACGAGCGGAACGACGATGATTCGGTACTTGCTCATCAGGAAACGAGCGAGCGCCCTGACGTCGATGCCGTCGATATAGACCGCCGCGACCCCCCACGCCTGGGCGGGTTCCGCGAGGTTCGTCAATACCTTGACCCGAGGATGGACCTTGAGCGCGTTGGCCCAGCGGAGCGTCAAGTAGCGCAGCCGCGCCGCCTTACGCTCGGCCCCGATGGCCTGATGGAACGCCAGCGCTTCGCCGAGCGCCGCCCGGATGGCCCACGGGTGCGTCCCAATGGCCTCGAATTTTCGGATGTCGTTGTCCTGCTGTTCGGGGGCCGCCTGCAGGGGCCAGAATCTCGGGATCATCTCCTTGCGCACGTACAGGCAGCCGTTGCCTATGGGCGCGAGCAGCCACTTGTGGAGGCTGACGCCGTACGCGTCGCACTCGAGGTCCCGCA
>Ga0315289_10013900_pt1 | contig 11262 bp, 7 predicted proteins | sample YL17G11_40_MG_FD_203452 | JGI IMG/M metagenome (GOLD analysis project Ga0315289, IMG submission 203452) | Sediment microbial communities from Yellowstone Lake, YNP, Wyoming, USA - YL17G11_40 | ecosystem: Environmental > Aquatic > Freshwater > Lake > Sediment | place: USA: Wyoming | collected... | reverse complement strand
AAGAGGATCGTTCAGATGATCAAGAGTCTGCTAAAGAAATAGGTTTTCCATGAATAAGCTATCATCCATGCTGGATACAATAGCTGACTCTTTAGAGGCCCGAGGTCTCATCAAAGAGGCGTATGAGCTTGATAAGGTAGCGAATGAGTTTGATGAGCAGAAATTAAAATCAAAATTTATCCAGAGAATTAGGAAAGCTATCGCACCGGATATGTTGAAAATACGTAAAATTTTTGAGGCTATTGGATATACAAATGCGCCTGATTCGTGGTCGGCTTTATCGGGGATAGTCCGTGAAATGAACATGTCAGAGTTGAAACAGCTCCAGGATGAATTTACGGAACAAGGTTTATTTGATAAATCAGATCTGTCACTATAGTTGAAAGTAGCAGATGAATTATGAACAAGATATCATCGATGCTCGATGCAGTGGCGGACTCTTTAGAGGCCAGAGGGCTCATCAAAGAGGCGTATGAGATCGATAAGGTGGCGGATGCTATAGAGCCTCTAGAGCAGAGGATAGTTTTCGGTTACTTGAAAAAGAAAGTAGCAGAGGTCTATAACATACTCAGCGGTCTCGTGGAAGCTGGTAGTCGGGCTAAGGAAGCCTCTAAGATAGATAAACAAGACGCTGGTAAATGGGTATGGGAAGAGAAAGAAGAGCTTGAGAAAGCTAAGAAATTAGAAAAGAAAGTAGACGATATACATGACATGGTAAGCAAACTCGTTAAGGAGTCTGAGAAAGATTTAGAGTTTTCCAAGAGTAAATCTAAAGAGCTCTCTAAACAGTAACATGAAAACGATCGATGGACACCAGTTCGAATGCACCCAGTGCGGTAAGTGCTGTAAATGGGACGGTGTCGTCAATCTGACTCCCGAAGACATCAGTCGACTCGCTAAGCATGAGGGAATAGAGGAACAAGAGTACATAGACAAGTATACGAACGACGGAGATACTCTCAAGGACAAAGAAAATTCTAAAGAATGCATATACCTGAAGGACAATCTGTGTGGCGTGTGGGATAAGAAGCCAGAACAGTGTGAAAAGTTTCCTACGAAATATACACCAAAGTGCCCGGGGTTTGAAAAAACGGATAGGAGCGCTAGCATGAGTAAGTACACAGCCGTAATAAAGCTGGCTCAAGAGAAAATGGCGAACTCAGAGGACTACCTGAAGACAGTTTCCGATAACCTTTATCGAGATCTCAATAAGGGCGTCAAGTCCTCTAACGTGACCACAATGGCCATAGAGGCTGGTATAGATAGCTATCTCAGTGATAGCACTGTAAAGATCGCCAGCCTGGATGATCTGTTCGCGTTCGATAGAGTAGACAAGAGTCATCTCATTCACAAGTCCACTCATGACCTGTGGTCCATAGACACCGATAAAAACGGTACAGTACAGATCACACGTCAGTTTGACGCCAGCGGTGAACCAATAAAGGGGTAGTAACATGTCCAGAGAACGCCTGACTACTAAGATAGCAGCCGCTACTGCAGCTGCTGAGAAGAAAAAGGAAAAGAGAGACAATGGGGACGCTCGTCGTAATCTCGACGGGTTTGAGTATGACCCGTCCAAAGCGACCGTGCTCAAGAAATCTCTCCATAACATAAACGTCTCTCTGGGCACGCTCCTGGCTGCTATGAAAGAGCTGGCTCTCCTGAGAGGCTCTGAGATTACCCCGGACGGGATGCTCGGTGGACGTGGGTTCATAATGCCTTTCAAAGAGATGAAAAGCAAGATCAATAGCGCCGTCAATGACCTGTCTGATATCACAGACACCATCGCCGATGAGCTCACGAATCCCAAATGGGGCCTGACTCCTGACGAGAAGAAAAAGGTCAAAAGAGAGAAGAAAGAGATCGAGGAAGAAGTCCAGGAAATAGAAGAGACAGTACCAGGACAGCCTGGGGAGACCCCAGCACCTACGGAAGAGGGGACCCCTGAGACTACTCCCGAGACTGATATCACTCCTGAAAAGCCGGAGGATATCAGCCCGGAAGATATCGTGAACTCCGCTGAGATAGACGCTATGAAACGATATAGCGATTTCATAAACGGTAACGTGAAAGATCGAGTAGCCTCGGTACTCAGTAAGAACATCATGGCCAATCTAATTAAAGGAGATCGATAATGGACCAACTAGGGAAAGCAATGGAGCACGATAAAGCGTCGATACCAGACCTGGACTGGCTGGATCTCAAGACTGCAGATGTGGACAATATCCCTACGCCTAACAACGTGCGGATACTCCCACAGTTGGAAGCAGCGTGGTCGCACCCAGAGCAGCGTAGTACCGAACTGGTACCGAATGTGTCTACTGTAACGTCTAAAAAGGCCTCCGAGGTATCCGCGGAGTCTGTGAACGATCTCGTCCGACAGGCGAAGCGGGATATGATGGCAGGACTCACGGGGAAAGCCCTGGCAGCAAAGCTGGGTGCCCTGTACATGCCTGAGGTAATCGAGGCTGCAAAAGACGAGTTGGTAAAGCTCTCGTCCGAGCAGGGTCTCCTCGGTAACGTGTACCTTGATATGACGGCGTATGACAGTTGCTCGGATGCTGCACGGTTACTAGGTAGGAACAAGGTACGTACAGCTCGCTATGTGGTAGGAGAGCCTACAAAGCACGTGTGTACGTCTCATAAGATGGGTACGTGTCGTGATCTGGGTAAGAAGGTAGTGGCGTCCATGGAGTACACAAAGGATGTACTGGATGGGTATGCTCAGCATCTGAAGATAGCCGGTAAAATAGCCGGTGATGCTACGATCGATAGTAAAGAGGCGCTCCGTGCGGCGTTCACGGTAGTACCTAAGCAGGCTGATGAGCAAGTACCCGTGGTACAGGATAAAGTAGATTCTGAGAAGCTCAGCTCTGAGTATGCTAAAGAGATGGAAAAGAGTGCGACTCTACAGGATAAGCAGGCGCGTGAGCAGAGGTTCTATAAAGTACGGCCTATCCTGGCGTACATGCAGGATCAGATGCTCAAGGGTAAGATAGGCAATGCCCTGAAAGAGAGTCTGTCTACTAAGTATCTCACGACAGATATAGCTGAGTATGCTCCTGAGATCAAGAAAATAGCCGGTTTGCAAGGTCTACTGGGTAATGTCTATGTGGACGTGTCCTATTATAAAGATGCTGATGAAGCTATCAAGTCTATCAAGAGCGCTACTACGGCTCCTATGTATCTCGTACAGACTGTGAAGGGTAAGGCATTTGATGATACGCTACTCAAGGTAGCTAAGGCTACGGGATGCACTGAGTTTCCGACGGATGGTAAGATTGATCAGTCTGTGGCTATGAGTTATATCACGGATCTGCAGTACAGTGATAGGCTGTCCTCTGAGAAGGCTGAGAGCTTGAAGAAGCAGGTGACCGCTGGTAATAACATCCTGGCGGTGCTCAGAGATTCTTTCATGGCTACTCAGGAGCATAAGCGTCCTGTGCGTGAGGGTGGTATACAGGCGAGTGTTGCTCAGGGAGTGTCCAAGAAGGCTGCTGATCGTGATGCACTGCGGTCTAATGCCAAGAGGGCTCTGGAGGCGGGTGTAGCGCTCAACAAGGTAGAGGACAAGCTGGCGTCGATTATACCGACTGTAGAGGCTATCGGGATGTGTCGGTCGGTGATAGGTAGCCTGGAGACGGTGGACGCGGCCTGTCTGCCTAAGTGTGCTGCTGAAAAGTATCAGTTTAAGCAGGGGGCACAGATTAAGCAGGCTGAGAAATGTGCGACGTGCATATACACGTCTCCTACGGCGTGTGTGCGTCATGGGCTGAGGTTTGCGGGGTCGAAGGATTTGGACAAGGCATTTTTTGATATCGACGTCAAGACTGCTAAGGTGCTGCCGGACGAGAATCCTGATGTATCGCGGTCTGACATGCAGCAGGCGTATGATATGTCCGATAATTTCGGGTCGGGCATGAATATCGCTCTGGACAATGTCCGGAAATTGGCGTCTCAGGATGTGTCGATCGATTTCAGCCGTGAGGGGCTCGATGGGAATTTGTCGGACATATGAAAAATAAAAAATCACATAAAATAAAACAGGAGCATATTCCCATGGTAGATGAAGAAGAGACGGTAAAGATAGATGCTGATGATATTATAAAGATAGACACTGACGATCTCATAGAGAAGCCTGTAGATGATGTCATAGATTTGCTATTGCAGGATGAGAAGGCGGAGATAAGGGATTATGATAAGATAGCTACGCAGATAGAGACTGAGGGGGATGGGGTAAAGAAAAAGAATCCTTTGAAGAAGCCTTTATCTCCCGATCTAGTCAGTAATAGTGCTACCAAAGCTGTTGCCCTGAGTATAGGTAACAACAGTGCCCTACAGGCTGCGCTGGGGGATCCTACAGAGAATGATGCTCTGGTGATAGCGGTACGTAAAGAGTCCTCTACATCTACGCTGCTCAATGTTTTGATGGAGGAGATGGCTGAGGAGGCTGCGTATATCAAGGCGTGGAGGAATCTGAACTGGGGTGGTAAAGAGGATCTATCGGAGGCTACTGCCAGGCGCATAAAGATGCTGAAGGACATGGTAGATACTCTGGTAGAGAAAGAGAAGCTCAAGAAGGAGAAGAGTGTAGGTAAGATAGATTTTTATGGGGAAAATTTCCAGAGGGTCCTGAAGTACTTTTTAGAGGTGATCCAGAGGACTTTCCAGAAGGTGGCTATACCATCGCAGTTTGAGGATATTTTTTTCACGCAGCTCGCTAAAGAGTTTGATGGGTTTGAGAAGGCCGCGGAAAAAACTTATTATGGTAAAAGCTAATGAGCCTAGCCGAACTATGTGCCAATGTTGTAGTAAAGAAGCAGGGCAATAGTGATCTGCTGGATAAGAATATTATCGAATTTGCTACTGCCTCCTGGGGTCTAGGTCTCGGCTGCTCTCCAGATGTACCCCCTCTCTATCCCGCGCAGACTTTTATACTGAAGACATATTACGGGCTCCCGCTTGATGCGTCTGATAATAGGAACATCATAATACGTGATAAATTTAATGAGGCTGAGGTATATAGATTCAATGAGACGGAGTACTCTCAGTTTTTGTTGAATGAGGGACGGATAAATAAACCGTATGAGGCAGGTAAAGCGTATCCTAATATGGTGCTAGTATGCGGGAGGCGCTCCGGCAAGTGCGTGGCAGAGGGCACTTATATAAATACTGGAGATGGATTTAGAGAGATTCAGGAGTTAGGGGATCCAAACGGTCCTGAATATCAACCTCTTAAGGTAACGGTAGCTCAAGAGGGCTCTCGTCAATCTATTTCTGCATTTTTTTATAATGGTGGAGAGAGGGATACGATCAAGATACGTACCTGGAATGGTTATGAGATTGAGGGCACGCCAAATCATAGAGTTAAAGTAATTGGTACCGATGGAACTATTCAATGGCGGTATCTTGGAGACATAAAATCAGGAGAAATAGTAGGGATACATCGTAAGACAGATATGTGGGCGGGTTCGCTGGTAGATGTGTCCCCCTTTAATAAAAGGATCAAAGGTGCTATAAAAAGAGTAACTCTTCCGGATAAGTTTGATGATAAATGGGCTGTATTATTAGGAGTGCTAGTAGGAGATGGTACATGGGGAGAAAAGAATGCTATTAGTGTTACTGTAGGGCCGTATCCTGAGTGGTTAAGCCAGGTGTGCAAAATGTTTGAAGATACTGTTGGGGAGCCTAAAACACTTTTTTGTAATAATAAACGATATGCTCGTGTGTCTTATTTCTCTTCGTCTGTCAGAGAGTTTTTCGATCGTATAGGATATACCTTTAAAGCTAAAAGCGACGAAAAGAGGATTCCGTGGATTATTTTTCGATCCCCTAAGCCTGTAGTAGCAGCATTTTTAAGAGGTTTTTTTGAAACTGATGGTAGTGCTGAGGGTGACGGCCATGTGGTATCATTTTCTACTGCTAGTAAAAGGCTAGCTCAGGATGTGCAGTTGCTTCTGCTTAGCTTTGGAATAATAAGTCGAATTAAGCCAAGATTGAATAAAAGATTTAATAAGACGTATTATCACGCTGTTTTAATAGGTTCCGAGTCGCTTAGGCAGTTCTATAGAGAAATAGGATTTATTAGTGAGAGAAAGCAGGGTATCCTAAAAAGTTATATTGAGAAAGGATATACGCGAAACAAGAGTGGTACAGAAGCCATACCATATCAGAAAGAATGGTGTAGAAGACTTTTGAATACTGTGCCCAAAAAGGAAGTTAAAAAAGGTCCAAAAGGTCGCATGGTTCTTAGACGGGCATTAGGTAATGTCATAAAGAATTCTACAGAGAATCTGTCGTATCCTCGAATAAAGTTAGCCATAGAGATAGCCAAAGAGGTAGAAGCGGATCCCTTTATTATAGAACATTTTGAATCTATAGTAGAGGCAAATTATTTTTTTGATAAGGTGGTAGATGCTTCTAAAAGTCGAGCTAAAGTCTATGACTTGAATGTCCCTGATGGTGAATCTTTTGTGGCTAATGGTATGACTAATCACAATTCGACAGTAGTCTCCTGTATCATAGCCTATGAGGCCTATAAGCTCCTCAACAAGTACTGTCCCCAGGAATATTATGGGATCATGCCTGAGCAGGATATACGTATCACCTGCGTGTCCACGAGCAGGGATACTGCCGGTGAATTGTTTAATATGGTCACAGGACATATAGAGCGGTCTGAGTTTTTCAGGAAATTTCGTAACAAGCCTACTGCACAGTGGGTGTATCTGAGGACTCAGAGAGACATCGACAAATATGGTCTCAGAGGGCGGTCGTCTTTATCTATACGGGTAGCGCCGTGTAGTGCTAAAGGTCTCCGTGGATCGAATAATATGATCGTAGCACTGGACGAGATGGCGTTTTTCTTTGCTGATGAAAAGAACAAGGACGCTGAGTCTAACAAGGATAAGAACGACAAGGCTATCTATAAAGCTGTGACGCCCTCTGTAGCTAAGTTCAAGAGGACTGATGGTACACCGGACGGTAAAGTGATCTGTATATCGTCTCCGGGGTCTAAGAGTGGCAAATTTTATGAAGAGTTTGAGAGATCGTTCGAGCCTGATAATGATCTATTCATGATGCAGGCTCCTACGTGGGAGATCGACTCCAGTATACCTACTCAGTATCTCAAGAATAAGTACAGAGAGAATCCTATCGCCTATAAGTCTGAGTTCGGGGCTCAGTTTAGTGATAGAATGTTCGGGTGGATAGACGATCCACAGATCGTCAGACAGAATATCATAGCGAATCTGAAGTATAAAGACAGGAGCTCTATGCGTGTGCCCCATTTCATGGGGATCGACGTGGGACTCAAGAACGACGGTACCGCGGTGACAGTAGGACACTGGGTAGAGGAAATAGTAAATGGCCTGAAAGTGGATAGGCTCGAAATAGATCAGTCTATAGTGAGAAACGCGGAGGCAGAGGGACGAGATTATTTTGTACCGGATGAGATAGCTGATTGGCTGGCTACTTTCACTGATAAATTCTACATATATAGGGCTCTGATGGACCAGTACTATGGTATGACTATAGTGCCGTATTTGCATAAGAAGGGATTCAGGCAGTTTGAGTTCAGGCAGTTTAATGATCAGCTGAATTCATCAGTGTATCAGGTACTGATGACGGATTTCATATCGAGCGCGATTAGGCTGCCCGCGGGTGAGCTGAGACAGGTAGAGGGTAGTAAAGTCAATGACTCTGATCTGGTGACTGAGCTTTTGACTCTACAGGCGGAGCAAAAGTCGAAATACATGATTAAAGTAGGTGCTCCCGATCGAAAAGGGGAGCATGATGACCTGAGTGATAGTCTTGCTCGTATGGTGTTTTTAGCTCATGAGCACAAGAGTAAATCGTATTCATCGTCTATCGTTGCTACGACTACCACTAGTGCGGTACATGCTGCGCGGATGATAAAGCGGTCTGAGATGATGAAAGCGAGTCTGAATAGACCTACTGCGGGCAGGATGGGGATGATGGGGAGCATGCTGGGGAATCGGATGAGGATGCCTCTAATGACTGGACGTTTTCGCTAGTAAAAGGATGTGACCATGGCCGCAAAACGTGGAAACTATTCGAACATCATAATCTACGATGAGCGTAGACGTTATTACTACATAAATCCGCAAAAAAACAAACCCCTGCTCGACGACGAGATCAGAGACATGGGGATAGGTCTGCTCGATCAGGTACGTCGTGCCATGCAGAGCACGTATGGTGACGTGGCAGCGCCCTATGTGGAGTATGCTGCTAGTACTCTACATTCTACTGTAGATGCTTTCAAGGTACGTCAGGCTACTGATAATGATAGGAATTTCATCGTCACTGGGGGGTCGAGCCTGGACCACCCCGCGGTACTGTTCGCTAAGGGATACTATATCTTTTTGACTGGAGACTTGGAGTACAAGCTCCAGCAGTACCCCAGTGACACTATTGATATACAGACTCAGTCAGATAAATCCCTCACCCTAACTCCCATACCGGCGCTCACGACTCCGACTGTAGATAGGATCGATATCGTATACGTAGACCTGCATTTTGAAGAGGTCACCGCGGTGTCTGGTACGGACGTGGGAGTGTACAGAGATACGGGTCTGAAAAATCCCGTGGTGGGTACTGAGACTGCTAATAGGCTCCGTGCGGTGATAGATATACGAGTCCGTGAGGGATGGACTTCTACTGTCACCAAGGATATATTCGATGACCCGTTCTTTTTGGGCGCTATATCCAGTAATGATTTCGATCCTACCGACAATCATTACAAGATCCCTATAGCAGTAATCTACAGGGATGCCTTTAGCAACCTCATAAACGATAGCCAGATCGTAGACCTGCTCTCTCTATACAACAAGAGAGCTATGAGTTTGGCAGAGCTATCCTATAGGGTCAGGAATGGTGGGTACACAGAGACAGGGCTTTATGAGCTGGGGCTCTCTGGATTTCAGTCACAGTATCCTGTGGGTGCTCGATATGATGAGGGGGCATTCGCGACTGGGCTCAATCAGGGTCTGGGTACTGAGGCTCTCAACACGAACTCAGTGACTCCTCGTATCCTCGATAATGACGGCAAGTTCTTCATGCGTGGTCTCATGGTGGGGCATTACACGGGGATAGTGGCCTATGAGACAGGTCCGGAGTCTCTGGGTGCAGGAGAGATGATTGCACAGGATCTCTCGGTGCATTCCTTGTATGCGGGGTATGGTGAGACTGGTATCACGGGGATGAGGGAGTACAAAGATAGTGTGAGTGTGGTGGTACGAGGGGAGACGGGTCGTGGTGGTCTCTCTGTCATGAATATGGATGGAGTGACTGGCTCTAAAACGGTGTATATCCGTGCGGTGCAGGGTGGGGATCAGCAAAATTTTGTAGCGGTGGATTATGCGGGTCGAGTAGGTTTGAACACGGACACTCCTGGGTGGGATAAGCCGCTTGGATGGGAGAATACGGATCGGTATAACGATGGGCTCCACGGGGAGACTGGTGTCAATGTAGTCCAGGAGATAAACGGGTCTCTACGCTTGAGTGATCATGTGTTTGCGGATGGGGACGTATATGTGGGTGGAGATGCGTATGGGCAGTCTTGGAAGATACCTGCGATAATAACGGACAAAAATCAGGCGACATTTGGGTTTACGGGATTGGCTTTCGGACCATACACGGGTGCATCAAATTCTATAGCTACGACAATATTTAAACGTGGTATCGCGGTGGTGGGTGAGACAGGCATGCTGGCGTATGGATATACGGGAGTGGGCGGTGCGGGACAGTTTGAGTCCTTTGACTCCGAAGGTAATAGGATGTTTACCATCGGGGATTTGGGAGATGATTTCAATCGTACTGTGATGACGCTGTACGGCACATCTACCAGGAAGTCATTTGTTTCTGATTGTAGCTTGTTGGATATACAAGGTTATACAGGGGCGCACTTTCTCGCTAAGTTGGGGCCAATCCAGGCTGGTGATCAGATATCCTATGACATAGTGCTCGCTGAGGGTGTACACGTTAGCAGAGGTATAATAGATCCTCCTCTGACTATTTTACCGGCAGTCGATGGGCATGCAATGATAGAGCAGGTTAGACAGGATATTCTTACTAACTCTGGTTTCACCCCATATGGCGGATATACTCGTACAGGGTTCGATTATGTTTATTATCTGGACGCTACTAACTATGAAATTCGTCATGACGGTCATGCTGAGGGTGTAGCTATATTGTTGGATTCTTTTGGTGCTAAGGAACATGCTTTGCATCCTACCTATCCTTTGGATGACGGTAAGCTGATTTTCAAGGATATGCCTGAGGCTTCTGTAAAAAAGATAGAGTTAGATCAGGTAGTTTTGTTTAGAGTAGCTCGGCCTTTGAATTCCACCGTGAATATCACGTTTACCGAGGGCGCTTATTTTGGTGCTGTGGGTTATGGCGGATCTGCTAGGGACGTTAAATTCGCCAAGCTGGATCTCGGTGAGGGAGCAAATGCATGGCTGATTAATGGAGACGTGTTTTTTAATGGGAACGGTGAGGCTGATAGGGTTACATTTAGCCCTAACGCTATGTTTCGAAATGACGTTTTCGTTTATGGCACGCTGTTTTCGGATCAACAGTTTTTTAATTTGGCTCGGATACAAAATCTTTTTGTTGACAAGAATGTCACTATCTCAGGGCATGCCGAGATCGATGGGGGCCTGGCCATTGGAGCAAACTCTTGGAAAACTCTACAGGATTTATTGACGACCTATCCGGATCTCCTGCTATACGTAGGCGGTAAATTATTGTCTAATAGTATCGTGGTGCGGGACACGAGTAATGCTGCTACTACGCTAGGGACTATTAAGCAGACCTCTACGCGTGAGCCTAATGTCTCGGCTCAAATCGGTGGGACGTTAGATGGTAGTGGAGTCCCGTACGGGATACATTTGATTGATGACAGATCATCATCTGTAAGTCCGTTTACAGAAATGGTGATTGATGCCAGTAATGGTAGAGGTGGTACTCCTCGTACGGCGAGTTTGCGTATAAAAGGTGACCTGAGTACTGACAGATACTTTTCGGCTAATTATCTGGCAGCTGGCAACATCACGAACATTAATCCGGATTACAAGTTTCAGGTTAATGGTAAAGCTCTAATAAACGATACGTTGACTGTAAAAGCCATTAAGTTTAGTGGTACGGACGTACCGGAAGCGCCGCTTAGCATTGTGGATCCATCAAACATCACTGCTATAGGTAGAGTATTGTCGGGCGGGGTCGCGGGGGAGGATTATTCTC
>Ga0315289_10013899_pt1 | contig 11263 bp, 6 predicted proteins | sample YL17G11_40_MG_FD_203452 | JGI IMG/M metagenome (GOLD analysis project Ga0315289, IMG submission 203452) | Sediment microbial communities from Yellowstone Lake, YNP, Wyoming, USA - YL17G11_40 | ecosystem: Environmental > Aquatic > Freshwater > Lake > Sediment | place: USA: Wyoming | collected... | reverse complement strand
TTATTAGTCCTATCAACGGTCTTGCCCACTCATTGACGAGGAACACCATCCTTCCTATGAGGAGCGATATACGGCCCATCACCGTGTAGCCGAACGCTGCACCGAATGAAATCATCAGGAACCAGATCCCGATTCTAGAAATGCCGCCGATAGCACCCTTGTGCTCGGCGGAAAAGTAGAAGTAGACCAGGACGGAGAGCACTCCCACCACCATCACTAGGTTCCACAAAGTACCCACACCAGCGGGGTGCAACGAAAGCATGGTGTTACCTACCTGAGGAATAACTTCTCCGTGGAGTTTCTGCATCATGTTCACGCCGACGTAGTATCCCACGTACACTGCCAGAGCCCACCTGCTCACCCAGGCGACCCGCTTGATATAGCGGAAGTAGAGTATAACTCCGAGTCCGGCTGCAAAGACTAGATTCCAGTTGGCGTGGAAGTTCTGAATAAGAGGAAGTACAAGATTTGGCTTGAGCGTCTGATTCATGACAATGCCGATGTAATAGCCCAGAGAGAGTCCAGCGAAGAAACTCTCTGCTATTCTGAAGAAAGGATTGTCCTTGTATAGAAAGCTGAGCATGCAGAGAGTGAAGAACGCTGCTAGCCATGTTCCTAAGCTTGGCATAACGTAACCCCCTAGCTCGCCTTGCGCGGTTTTTTTCTTGAAGTGAAGTACACGATATTCCCAAAGACGATAAACGCAATCATGATCATGTGAACGATGGATTGAACATCCATGCCCTTGGTCGCAGTATAGAGGCCGGGCGTTGCGTACGTCTTGGCAAGCGCCGGGTACTTGTTCGTCACTAATCTCTCGTACTCCGAAGCACCCTTCAATCCTCCCAAAAGACCAGCCATCTGCTTTGCCTCAAGGTACGCATAGTACTTCGGCGCCGACACCGCGGTCGGGCCAACGATAACGGGGATTCCAAACTGGGCGTTCACGAGATTCGCCCACCATTCACCGATTATTCCTGTCGCAAGACTAACGACAAGTTTCATGTTCCTGTAAGTCTTTATGTTCTTCATCATAGGAAGCTGGTCCAAGGGCGTACCGTTCACATCGCTCGGGAAAACCTCATGAAAGTCCTCGGCCATCTTCTTCATGGCAGCCTGGGCCCCGTCCTTGTACCCCAGGTTAACGTAATCAACGCCGTACTTCATTTCGGGAAACTCGGCCGCCACCTTGTTCAGTTCATTCACTGCTTCGGAAAGCCCGCCCAAGGGGTAAAGTGCGATCACCACTACCTTAAGCCCCCTGGAGAAACAATGTCTGAGAACAGCATCCGCCATAGGCGCGTTCTCGGGAGCTGACGACGGTCCATAGTCAAAGGACACAAGAACAATGTCACCTTTTTGTAGCTGGTTTTCGATCCTGTCAAATGCCATTTGCACAGGCGGCGTAATGGAAACCGGGAGACCTATAAGAAAGATAATGGGAAGAATCGTCCCGACGGCGACAAAGAGGTAGATAATCCGCCTGTCAACCTGCATCACTCTTTCCAGATTCATCGGATTCTCCTTTCCTCCTATTCGCCTTTTCCAATACCAAGGTACGAGCGCTCGATTCCAAGAATTACTCTCAGTGCCATCGAGGCCGCACCGAGCGCCGCACCTATCATGATACCTCTCTGAGCTGCCATGTTCGGCTTGCCCATAATCCATTCGGTAGTGAGCGGGAACCACTTGGAAACCATCTCTCCGAACGGAATTCGCCCGAACATGACTATCAGAGCGGCTACTAAGAGTATGGTGGCTTCAGCATTCCTTGCCCTGAAGGCCCTGTATGAAGCGCTTGCCATGAAGAAGGCGAGCAACGAAAACATGGTGCCCTGAAGAGGAAGGAAGCCATATCTGTAAAGCCAGTCAAACGGCGTGGATGAACCATCGAGTCTCGTGGCAATCCCGCCAAACTTGTTGAACGCGCCTGCAAAACCAAAAAATCCCATTATGGCGAGCCCCGCAAGAAGAACGATTGCGTATGGCCAGCCAGAGGATTGTCTCTTGATCTTGTTTGCGTTCATCTGGACAACGTTCACGACGCCAAGAAGCAGGGCGAATCCGGCCACGATAATCAGCCAGGAATCAAGCGTTGTGCTCACAAGACCCACATGTCTCTCCGGCACAAAAAACGCAACAATCGGAATCGTTCCTGCAAGGAAAGTCAATAACAGCGGAACCTGCTTTTTCATCTACTAACCTCCTTATAACCTTTCCATATTTGTAATGGCCCTTCCATATTCGTCATACGGTTTGGCGGGGTCGCAAATATCATCCCTGGCATCACAGCATCCTGAAAGCAACCGTCATCAGTGTATTGCCAAAGGACACAAGGACAACCCCAAGTATCAGAGCCAGGATCAACAAGAACTTCGTGATGTCCTGTGCCTTTATGCTTCCGAGGAGCACAGGTTCCCTTGAGAGATATGCGCTCGCAGCATAGAGCTCCTCACCAATGAGCGTGTAGTCACAAGCCACGACGAAGAATGGAAGCTGTGCAACCTCGGCAGTACCCGAAATCTGAATGGCGCCGATTGACTGCCCTGTCTCCGCCAGGAGCAGACTCTCGGCGTAGAATGAACCGATGAGAAAGTTCGTAGCGGGTCTCTCTCTGACCATCTTACCCGTGACGGAAGCCGTGTACGCGAACTGATCATACGTGACGTAGTTCACCATCTCTTCGCGGAAAAGATCCGGCCTCCCCGCTTCGAGATAGGCTTCCTTCACGGTCTCTCTGGCTGCCGCAAACGTAAGCGGATCTTTGTTGGGGACTTCCAGGTCGGCATTATATGTAGCGCTTAGTTTGGCGACGTGGCCGAGTATCGCCAGACTCGCGATGGTTTGTATCTCGTCGACACTCATGATGCCCGGGATGTAGAGCATCTTTTTGCCCATCTCGGTTGCTCTTCCCACTGCTTCATCCACGGCATCGAGACCTGCAATTTTTCTGATGTAGATGGGCTTGGCTTTCCGAGCACGCGAGATGTAATAGAGGACCGCAGAAGAGAAAACAGCGAAAAGAACAAGGGCGTTTAACCTGTAGAGTCGGAACCAGTTGCCCTTGGAGAAAGCTGCCTGTGTTGGCCCGGAATCGGTAAAACTTGTGCCGAGTACCGAGCGAATCTTGTAGTAGTAGGCCTTTCCGTCAGTAAGACCCCTATCCACGTATTCAAATTCACCCGCTCCGACCTCGCCCACTGGCGCGTATTCTGCCTCGGGTTTGTCCGCACGCAGCACCTGATATGTGAGGCTCAATTCCTCCGCGTTTTCCGGCTCGGTCCACTTCACGGTTATGGAGCCCCCCTCGTCGCTACGAGTATCAGAAGCTCTCACTCCTTCAACAGCCGGAGGTGCAGGCTGAACCGTGCCAGAAGTGGCTTGAGCCGAAGACTCCTCGGCGAGCGTTGAACCTCCTGCAGCTCTAGTCTCTGCGGCAGGCCTTGACACGCTTGTGGCACCAGACGGCGGAGACTGACCCTGGACTTGAGTAGAGAAAAGAAGAAAGAAGAGAGCAGCGAACACGCAGACGACGAACAGTATGGGTGGAACTCCTGTCGAGAAAGCTCCCCGAGGGAAGACCCTCGACCGAAAGTCTCTCCGAAGAAAGATTTTGGACGGGACTGTCCTCGTTCTCAAGAGACAAAGCCGAGGACAAGGTAATGCTGACAGAAGCTTGGCAAGATGAGCGCGATCGGACATTCCATCCTCCTTTCGGAGCCACATATGTTTGGCTCTATTGGCAATCTATCTGAGCACATCCTCGATGGTCACATACTTGCCGTCCCGACATCAGCCACATCAAAGGTCAGCGAGTAACATGTTTGAGGGTTATGCACAGAACGCTTATGTGCCGACTCTTAGCATACAGACGCTTGATAACAGTCGGCAGCGCATTCTAAGCCAACAACGCAGCTCGAGTCGGCAATGTTTATCTTGTAGCTCTTAGCCATGTCTTTCTTGGCCTCGCGGTTGACGTCGCGAGGTACGCGATCCAACGAGGGTACGTGATCGCAACGAACTGAAACGTCCTCGACTTCAGCAGAAACCAGAGCCTAAGCCCTGCTTTTCAATCGTGCCAACCTCTGCCGCGCGTCGGCGATTTCGGGTATTCCTGGATCAGCGTTCTTCCAGATGTCAAGAAACTCCTCATATTTCTCGACGGCCTTCTCGTTCCACCCAGATTTCTCGTAGGCCAGCCCCAGAAGGTAATAAGCCTTCACCGCCCAGATGGCGAGACTGGCCCTATCTTCGTCATATCTCGAGAGCAACTTTTCACATTCGGCCACAGCCTCGGCCACCTTGCCGCATTCCAGATAGGCCTGAACGAGCAGGTATCTTGTTTTAAAGTAGGGCACCTCGGTCTGCTGCATTGCCTTTTCCAGATATGTCACCGCAGCTTTCGAGTTGCCCTTCACCAACTCGACGCCTCCAACGGCAGCCAGATAATCATGCATTTGTGATTTACTTTTCTCTTCGATGTCTTTTTTCAAGGCCCGGAGCACTTCATCTGCTTTTGCAACTTTCCCCGCTTCTGCGAGAACTACTGCCTGCAAAGGCCTCATCTTGACCACGTCCTCGGAGTACATTTTCGCATAGAGCAAATTGCCAGTTTCAATTTCTGCTAAAGCGCGGCCGGAATCCTTCTTTTCTTCGTAGATAAATGCCTTCAACCAATGTTTGCCAAGCGTAGCGTCGCTCGGCGACCCTCTGCCTTGCTCCATTTCGTCCGCAGCGATTCCATAGTCAAGAACTCGAAGGGCTTCCTGTAGTTTCCCTTGATATAGAGGGATCAATGCAAGACAGAATCTGCCCCCTGACCGCAGATTCTTGTTGCTACCTGAAGCCATTTCTTTATAGCAACTGTCTGCTCTTGCATATTCTCTCTTGAAAAGATACATGTCCCCCAGTTTTATCAAGGACGCGTAGAAATCCGGTTTTATCTTCAAAGCCATTCTGTAAGACTGAATCGCCTGGTCCAACCTCCCGTTGTATGCGTAGAGATCCGCTCTTGAATCATAAGGGTTGGGTTCATCTGGTTCTGCCAGAGAAATGTACTTGTTGATGGCCCAGATGGATTTATCAAAGTCGCCGATCTCGTTGTAAGCATACGCAAGCCCGTTGTACGCCAACTTGAAAAGCGGGTCTGTCTCAATGGCCTTGTTTAGGTAAGGGATGGATTCTCGGGATTGCTGGAGATAGACATGATAGTTCATACCAATCCAGAAATATGCCTCTTTTTCATCTGGATAACGTTGGACTATTTTCTCGAGTTCCTTGATCGCTCGTGTGAAATCCTCTCTGTTTCCCGTTTCGATGGCTGTGATATGGTATTCTAAAGCCTTTATGTAGTGCTTTTCCTTGTCGCTGACTTTGTCCGAGTATTCCACAGCTTTCGTTATGTACTTCCTCCTTGCATCCTTATCTTCTGCGACCTGTGAAAGGCCGTAGTAAGCCATCGCAAATGTGGAATCAAACTCCAGCGCACGTCTGAAGCTCTTCTCCGCTTCCCGGTTGTAGAGCTTGTAAGCATATTCACGACCTTCGAGGAAGTAGCGATAAGCTTCGGGTGAATGCGTTGTGACCCCCACAACCTGGAGCGTTTTCTCCTTTTGTACCTGGGTGGGAGGTAAAATGCCTTTCTTCAACTCGACCGTGAGACGGTCCACCATGGAGAATATGTTTTCCTTCGGTTCACCGGTTACTCGTTCGGATGCTATGACGCGGCCGCTCTCAACCTCCACCAGCTGTGACGTCAGTACGACCTGCGGTTCGACCTGAAGAATACTGCCCAAGAGCATGTACTTGGCGCCAGCTTTAGCTGCAACCTGCGATGCGACGTCCCTGTCTATTACTCTGGCTCCCTCTTTCCCGAGCAGCTTCAATATGTCATACAGCCTCTGGCTAGAGACCACATTCATGTATTGCGATTGAGAAAGATCGGTTATGAGAAGATTCGTGACTATCTCTCCCAGCCGGTCTTTGTCGTCTTTATCCACCATATTTTCAAAATACATCACCGCGAGAGAATTCTCTGCCGCGATCGGCCCTTTTTCCTGACCTATCTCAAGCTTGAAGGGCTTCAGAATCAAGAAGAGCAGGAGGGCAACAAAAACAACCGAGGCAGGGATTACGAATGGCAGAATTTTCCTCCTCGCCGGGGCAGCTGGAGCGGCGCCCGGGGCGAACCCGACGCCTTGAGCAGCTCCGGGCGGGGCGGGGGCGGGCCTGGCAGATTGGGTAGTTGCTACCCTCGCGGTCATCCTGGCCGTCTTCTCATATTCCAGGCTCTTCTTTTCTCGCCTCAGGTCTGCCAGGAGATCGTCTATGTGTTGATACCTCTCTTCCCTTTCCTTTTCCAGCGCCTTGTCAACTATCCTCTGCAATCCCTCCGGTAAGTTCGCCCTGTATGCAGCGAGTGGTTCCGGCATCTCATTGACTATCGAATAGAGTATTGCCGCATGATGCTCACCCCTAAACGGTAGCTTCCCGGTCAGGATTTCGAAAAGAACAACTCCGAAAGAGAAAATGTCACTTCTCTGGTCCACTTCCTCGCCCGAAGCTTGCTCTGGTGACATGTAGGCAGCGGTACCAAGCGTCGACCCGGTATCTGTCAACCTTGCCGCCCCCTTTAGCTTCGCCAGACCAAAGTCCATGATCTTGACCTGACCTCGCGGGGTCACCATGATGTTGTCGGACTTTATGTCCCTGTGCACCAGTCCTCTTTCGTGAGCCATGACCAGGCCTTCGCAGATCTGGATTCCAGTGTCGAGTGCCTTCTTTACCGAGAGAGGCTCTTTCTCCACCATGTGTTTCAGAGTCTCTCCCTCGACGTATTCCATGGCTATGAACATTCCGTTGGGGCTGTCTTCTATCCCGTAGATCGTTGTGATGTTGGGATGATTCAGAGCAGAAGCAGACTGCGCTTCTTGCATAAAGCGAGCCTTCTCTTCCGCGTCGTCGGAGACATGAGGAGGGAGGAACTTCAAAGCCACCGGGCGCTGAAGCTGGATGTCCTGGGCCTTGTAAACGACGCCCATTCCGCCTTCACCCAGCTTTTCAAGAATCTTGTAATGCGAAATGGTCTTGCCGATCATTTGATTCTATCCGCGGCCCCTTTTGCCCGCGACCCTTTCTATCCGCGGCCCTTTTTGTCCGCAGCCCTTTCTGTTGGTGGCCTCTCTTGCCCGCAGCTTCTTCTGCGTGCGGTCTACTTTGGCCTCGGCCTCTTCTGCCCGCGGCCCTCTTGAAAACGGCCCTTGTCACCAGTGGCTTGCCGTGTGAAGCGCTCTTCTTGTCTAGTCCCGGTTTCGCATATGCTTCTTAATTTCTACCATTTTACACTCTATTTTCCGCTTGTCAGTCTTTCTTTTTCTCTGCCGGTCTGTTCCCCCATTCCCTCGTAACGTGAACCCAGGGGATCCCCCTCAAACCGATTTCGTAGACAGTGCAGATACCCGTGTGGTCCAGGGCGGCAGCGGCCTGAGCCCCGCGCTCATGCCTTCTCTCTTCTAATAACCACGAGGGTTATGTCATCCATTTGCGGCTGATTGCTTGCATGTTGTGTTACAGCGGCTACAATCTTTGCAACCAGATCGCGTGAAGAATCAGACAGACTACCTTTTATGATACCAGTCAGCCCGCGTTCGCCGAATTCTTCCCGACTTTCGTTTACAGCCTCTGTCACCCCATCGGAAAAAATCACCAGCAAATCCCCTGGGTTGAGAGGAACAGATGCTTCTTCGTAAAGGAAGTCTTCCATGCAACTCAGGACTATTCCACCAACGTCAAGCCGCTCGGGCTCCCCGCTGGCTCGAAAAAGGAAGGGCCACTCGTGCCCGGCGTTAGAATAGCAAAGCTCGTGCTTTTCGGCATCCAGGACCCCATAAAACAGAGTGGCGAACTTGTGAGAATCGGTACTTTGAAACATGAGCGTGTTAGAACGCTCCAGACACTCCTTGGGAGAAAGCCGCAGTAGCGTTTGTGCCCGGATCGTGGCCTGGAGGTTTGCCATCAACAAGGCCGCCGGCAGACCCTTGCCTGAGACATCGCCAAGAGAAATGGCCAATTTGCTCTGGTGTACCGGTATGAAATCAAAGTAATCGCCCCCCACAACCTGCGCAGGAATACTCACGCCGGCAATATCGTAACCAGGAAGCTTCGGAGAAGCCTTGGGGAGCAAACCGAGTTGGATCTCGAAGGCAAGTCTCACTTCTTCCTGCATCCGGCGAAGCGCCTGTTCCTCTTCGTACAGTCGCGCATTCTCCACCACCTGCGCAGACTGGGCAGCGATAATTGCCAGTAGGCGCTGGTCTTCCTCGCTGAATCGATCCTCTCCCCTCTTGTTGTATACCGTGAGAAGCCCCTTCAGCTCCGACTTGACCAACAGAGGAACGCACAGGACAGAATGGATCGATTCGTCCCACGTCACGCCTCGAAATCTCTCATCTTGTCGCGGTTCGTTCATGAGAAGAGGCTTTTTGTTGAGGTGCATCCATCCGAGCAGGCACTCATTCAGGTGGAACGGCTGGTGCTCGCTGGAACTTACCATCGTTCGTACCAGAGTCTTTGTGGGGTCCTGCGGCTGGAGCCCAACCAGTGAGATTACACCCTGTTCGGCGTGAACGGCGCGCAGCGAGCGGCGGATGATAATGTTCATGATGTCCTGGGAGTTGAGCGAAGCGCTGATCGCGCGTGCAAGGTCATTGAGGATGGTGAGCTCGTCCAGGGCTCGTCTCAGTCGCAGGTTCTCTTCTTCTAGAAACCTGGGGTCGGGGGAGCGGACTTCTTTGTCAGCCATGACACCTCTCCATTATGTCTTACGTTATATCTGATATTACGAGACAGCAACCAACCAGCCCCTTGGCCATTGATTCCGGTCTTGTTGAAATACGTCTAATTCATCTCACATCAAGCAGTTCTAGCACCGCTCTCGCGTCGGTCGACGGAAGCCTGCAACTGTGGTTCGTGCAGACGTAGACGGTGGCTCTGCCGTCAATGCTTGGATAGGAGCTGGTAACCCCGGCGATGGCGTCGATACCGGGCGCCACCTGTTCAGTCGCACGAAGGAGTATTGCTCTATTAGGTATAAACCGCCTGCGTATGGCTTTCAACATTTCTTTTGTGTCGTCTGCCTGTGGCGCGCCGGCAATTACTACCTCGTAGAACGGCCCGACTGCCGCGTCAAGAGCAACCATGAGCTGTGCATGCGCTGATGGCGACTGCTTGATACTCTTCGAAAAGGCGTAGGCGATTCTTGCTGCTTTTTCCTCGAAGTCTGAATTCGCAGTCATCTCTCCTAATCGGTGTGAAGAAGCCGCCCATTTGCACCACCCCCATCCGAAGGACGCAGGTGGATGACAACGAATTCTGCGGCAACCCTGGCCGCGTTAGAGTACCTGGGCTCATCAAAGACCTGCGCACCTTTTGCGAGGGCAGTGTCAGCGATCATGAGACCGTTCCAGTCTGTCAGAATCTTGTCGTCCTTGTAAGGACGAATGCGCTTCTGACGCTGAGTAAAAAGCTTTTGTCGAATTGCTTCCAGACGTCTGCTAAGATCTTCCTGCGATAGCTTGAAGCGAGAGGCCAGCTCCTGGTAAGAGGCCGAGTTCTCAATTGATTCTCTGAGCTTAAAAAGTGAAACAATGTCTATGATTCCCAGGGGTTCAGCTCTCAGTCCATTGCTCCACGGCGAGCAGCAGAAACAAAAGAGCCCGCCAGAAAAGCGGGCTCTTTTGCCGATTGCGTTATGCTTACCGAGGTTACTTCAGCAAAATCATCTTCTTGATTGCAGATTTGTCGGCAAACTGCACTCTGCAGAAGTAGACTCCGGAAGCGACCGAATTCCCAGCGGTATCCTTACCATACCAGACAACGCTACGGTAACCAGCCTGCTCTGTTGCATCGAGCAGCGTAACCACTTTCCGACCTACGATGTCGAAGATTTCGATGGTCACTTTGCCGTCTGTAGGCAGAGCATAGCGTATGGTCGCCATCGGGTTGAACGGGTTAGGATAGCTCTGGCTAACCGAGAATTCCTTGGGCAGCGCAGGTGTCTCCTCAATGGGTTCACCTGTGACCTCGCCCGTCACCGGGGCTAGCCAACCATTGACAGTCTCGTCGCATGCGTCAAACGCCTCGTTCAAACAGGTCGCAGTCTTATTGACGTCTGACAGCGAGGCTCCGAATGGGGTCAGCGCTTGCACCTTCCCGCCCACGGCTGAATCGGCTATGGCCAGGAAGCGCTCCACGGTGAGTCCACCAAACTTGCCACAGGAATCCGGGATGATGTACCCGCGGAAGCAAACTCCGGGCATTCCAAGCGTCGTGAAGATACCGGCGCATGAGTATTCCACGTTCAAGCGCAGCGCCAGAATCTGACCAGCCAAAACGCCGGCAGGAGTTGTAGTGGGGTTAAGTGGTAGATCGTTTCTCAGCTTAGACGGCGTTCCGCCAGCAGGCAGGAAAGCCTCTATTGCAGCCGCGCTCGTCCACTTGGCGGAGTAGAAATTGTCTCCATCAGGCCCGTCCGGATCACCTATCAATACATATCCGCTCGGGAACACCTGAGTGAAGTAGTGGTCGCGGACGCATCCGGGCTGCGTAGACATCATGCGATCCCTCTGCGGATCCGGACAACCAGAACCCCATCCACCCATGGTGAATGTGCAGTACTCCTCGCTTGTACACCCGAAGCTTACCTCACACGTATCCTTGCAGCCATTGTCGGCAGCAACGATGAGCATAAAGTGGCCCTCGGAACTAGGAGCACCAGCTTTGTAGGTGATGGAATTCGTCCCCTGACCATCTTCGATTGCCCAGCCAGTACCAGTGAGCGACCATGCCCAACTCACAGCATCGGCACTGTTTGCAGTGAGTACGTTGCCAGATGAACCACAATCCGGCAGCGTGGTCGGCGCGGTCAAGTCACAGGTTGGCGGGACGATGTCCTGCGTAATGATAGCGTCGCAGGTCTCCTTGCAGCCAGTAGCCACCAGCGTCACCTCTACTGTCTTCACACCCGCAGTGTTGTACCTGGCGTATGCTGTACCCTGCCCACCAATCTCTGGCGCAGGCGTCCACAAGTAGCTCACACCAGACGCAGGCGTAGAACTCACCCACGCTGTAGCAGCCGTACTGTCGCACGTCAGCGTGTCGCCGTGACACACCAAAGTAGGCTTGCGCAGATCGCTCACGATCGTCGCATTGCAGGTCTCCTTGCACCCAGTAGCCAGCAGCTTAACCTCTACTGTCTTCACACCAG
>Ga0315289_10013897_pt1 | contig 11264 bp, 10 predicted proteins | sample YL17G11_40_MG_FD_203452 | JGI IMG/M metagenome (GOLD analysis project Ga0315289, IMG submission 203452) | Sediment microbial communities from Yellowstone Lake, YNP, Wyoming, USA - YL17G11_40 | ecosystem: Environmental > Aquatic > Freshwater > Lake > Sediment | place: USA: Wyoming | collected... | reverse complement strand
CGATACAGACCCCGTTTCGGGATTGAAATCCCGAAACACCGGCCACCGTCGCTGTTCTAGCGCCCATTCCCTTTGACGAAATTGGCCAGCAGCTCTTTGCCGTGCTGGGTCAGAATAGATTCCGGGTGAAACTGCACCCCTTCGACCCGGAACTCTCTGTGTCTGATGCCCATAACCTCCCGCTGATCCGTCTCCGCCGTGATCTTCAGGCATTCCGGCATCGTCTCGCGCCGCACGACGAGTGAGTGGTAGCGCGTGGCCTCGAACGGGTTGGGCAGCCCGCGGAATATGCCGTCGCCGTCGTGGTGAATCATCGAAGTCTTCCCGTGCATCAGCCTGTCGGCGCGCACGACCTCACCACCGAACGCATAGCCAATGCTCTGATGCCCCAGACATACCCCCAGGATCGGAATCTTGCCTGCAAAGTGCTTTACGCAATCCACCGATATTCCGGCTTCCTTCGGCGTGCACGGGCCTGGCGATATCACGATCCGGTCCGGCGCCAGCGCCTCTATCTCGCCAATCGTTATCTTATCGTTTCTGAACACCTTCAGCTCCTGCCCCATCTCCCCAAGGTACTGCACCAGGTTATAGGTGAAGCTGTCGTAGTTGTCAATCATCAGGATCATCTTAGTGCCTCACTCCAGACCCTCTTCCGCCATTTCGAGCGCGCGGATCATCGCCGTTGCCTTATTGACCGTCTCCTGGTACTCCCGTTCGGGGATGGAATCGGCAACTATACCCGCGCCTGCCTGGATGTAGGCTGTCCCGCCCTTTATAAGAATTGTCCGGATAGTTATACATGTATCCATATCGCCCGAGTAGCTGAAGTAGCCGATGGCGCCAGCGTAGGTCCCTCGGCGCGTTGGCTCCAGCTCGTCAATGATTTCCATCGCGCGGATTTTCGGCGCGCCTGAAACGGTCCCCGCTGGGAACGTCGCCCGAAGCACGTCGAACTGGTCCTTGTCCGGCATCAGCCGACCCCGCACGTTAGATACGATATGCATGACGTGCGAGTAGCGCTCGATAACCATCAGCTCATCGGCATTGACGCTCCCATACCGGCAGACCCGGCCGATGTCGTTGCGCCCGAGGTCAACGAGCATGATGTGCTCAGCCCGCTCCTTTTCATCGGCAAGGAGTTCCTCCTCCAGCCGCGCGTCGTCCTCATCGGTCCGCCCACGCGGCCTCGTGCCGGCGATGGGACGAACGGTCACCTTGCCCCTCTCCTCCGTCACCAGAATCTCCGGCGACGATCCGATCAGCTTCGTGTCCCCGAACGACAGGTAGTACATATACGGCGATGGGTTGACGGAGCGCAGCGCGCGGTAGACATCGAACGGGTCCGCAGCCACAGGCGCGCAGAACCGCTGGGAAATCACTACCTGAATCACATCGCCCGCGGCGATGTACTCCTTGCAGTCCACCACAGCGCGCTCGAAATCCTCCCTTGCCCCGAAATTCGATGTCACCTGCCGCGAACCCGCCGGACTCGCCGCGGGCTTCGACTGTGGCGCAGGAAGCTTTAGTCGCTCGACGACGCGGTCAATCTTCTTCACAGCTTCGTCGTAAGCGGCATCCGGATTGCCATCCACCCGTGCGTTAACCAGGACCCGGATCTTGTGCCTCACGTGGTCGAAGATGAGCAAGGTATCCGTGAAGCCAAAAACGCAGTCCGGGAGGCAGAGGTCGTCCTCCGTGGAATCGGGGAGATCCTCAAAAAACCGTACCGTATCGTAGCCGATGTAGCCGACCGCGCCGCCGCAGAACCGGGGCAGCTCCGGATCGGGCACCCAGCGCAATCGGCTCATTTCTCTCTTGAGCACGTGAAGCGGGTCTTGGCCCGGAGCCAGCTCGATGCGCTCTACGACGCAGCCGTTTCTTTCCATCTCGACCGTTCGGCCCTTGCTCCGCATGATCAGATGCGGATCGCTCCCCAGAAACGAGAACCGCGCGACCCTCTCGCCGCCCTCCACGCTCTCGAGGAGGAACGCATGGCTGCCATCGCTGATCTTCTTGAACGCAGAAACCGGCGTCTCCATGTCCGCCAGTATCTCTCGGTACACGGATACCAGATTGCCCGCCTTCGCTCGCTGTCCGAACTCCTTCCTATCCGGATGATACACTTGCCCTCTCCTGTTGCGTACACAAAAAACAGCCGGGACGCTCGCCGTCCGCGGCCGCTAACACCAAAAAAGCCGCGGATGACCCGGTGGAGTCGTCCACGGCCTGGTTATGCTTTTCTCGCGTTGCCTTCAGACACAAGCCAATGGGCAGGCTCCACTAATCCTGGAGCCCCGCCAGACCCACTTGGTCTTGCCCCCAAAAGCCCTGTGTCGCATCCTAATTCCTTCCTCTAATCGCAGTATATCAGCGACCTACAGCAGTTGTCAATAGCACCGCACGAAAATGGTGCGCGTCGAAGCCCTTGGAGTGCGGCAGCGATAGCTGCCGCTTTTTCAAAAGCGGGAGCGCGCTCCCGCACTCCATAGTCTGTTCAGGAACATGATATAATCAAAGCAAGCAACTGGAGGGTACAGCAAGATGCCTATGTTTCAACCTGTGGACGAGAAAGATGTGACGCGAGCGATCGTCGGCGCTTTTCTGCGCCAGTTCGAAGAGTATGCTGAGAGCGACGTCATCATCGTCGGCGGCGGCCCGAGCGGGCTGATCGCCGGGCGCGACCTGGCTGCGGCCGGCAAAAAGGTCCTGATAGTGGAAAGAAATAACTACATCGGAGGAGGCTTCTGGATCGGCGGCTACCTGATGAACAAGGTGACGCTCCGCGCGCCTGCGGACGAGCTGCTGCGCGAGCTCGGCATCCCCTACGAAGAGGCAAAGCCCGGCCTCCTTGTCGCCGATGGCCCTCATGCCTGCTCCAAGTTGATCGCGGCGGCCTGCGACGCCGGAGTCAAGTTTGCCAATATGACCATTTTCGACGATGTCGTGCTGCGCGAGGGCAACCGCGTGGCAGGCGCGGTCGTAAACTGGACCCCCGTCACGGCGCTCCCGAGGGAGATTACCTGTGTGGACCCCATCGCGCTGGAATCGCGCCTCGTGATAGACGCCACCGGCCACGACGCGTGCGTCGTGAAGAAGATGGAGGAGCGCGGACTCATCAAGACCGTTGGCTTCGGCGGAATGTGGGTCGAAAGGAGCGAGGACCTGCTGGTCGAGCACACAGGCAAGGTGCTCCCTGGGCTGATCGTCTGCGGAATGGCTGTCTCGACCGTCTACGGTCTGCCGAGAATGGGGCCGACCTTCGGCGGGATGCTCCTTTCCGGCCAGAGAGCCGCTAAGGCCGCAATAGAGGAGCTTGAAGCCGCGCCGAGCGGACCCGCAAGCGTACGATAAAGGAATTCCCGATTTCGGGTTTCGGATTTCGGATTTGAGATACAGCAATCCATATTCCGCAATCCGCATTCCGCATTTCTCATCATGATCTATCTCTACGACGAGCCGCGCTGCGAAGCCCTCAGCGCCCGGCGGATAGCCGACTACCTCCGCGACAAGCTTGGCGCACCTGTCGAACTCCGGGAGGATGTCTTCGCCCACTGGTGGTCCCTGGGCACGGCCACCGACGACGACGCGGCCCAACTCGCAGAGAGGATTGCCCGCGCCAAGGTGCGCAATCCGGCCGGCGGCCTGAGCCAGGCCCACCTGCTCGACGGCGAGACCGAATTCGAGCTTCGCCGGCTCCGGAGCACCGAGGTTCGCGCATTCGGCTACCTCTACGACGGCCCCAAGCTCGCCGCCGCCTATTCCGATCTGATCGTCCCGGCAGAGGCCGCCGATCTCCATATCGTCTTCACAAACCAGCTCGTCGGGACCTGGGACCCTGGCGACAGGCGCTATCACGCTCGGACCATCGTCTGCTCATACCCCGTGCTGATCTCCACTACGGGCCTTGTCGAGGCGCCGGCCAGGCCGAGGGAATACTACCTCCTTCGCCAGCAGTACGCGTCGCTCGGAATGTCGGATGCAGCGGAGATTGACCTTGGACCGCAGATGGCGGAATGCTGCCTCTTCCACGACGATCCCAAACTCACCGAGGTGGCCAAGGGCTACGGGCTGCAGGCTGCGTTCTACTACCTGGCCGGCGGCCCGTTCTGCTCTGACCCGGGTTGCCGGCTCTTCAACGCCCACTGGCAGACCGAAATGCTTTACGCTCAACTCAAATCCCCCTACGAGCTTTGCCCCGCGCACGAAAGCGCGCTCGCGGCGCTGAGGGAACAGGCATGCACAGCGGACTGAGAAACCCCGTCCCGGCGGTCGCAGCAATCATACTGCGCGACCGGGAGATACTCCTGGTCAAGCGCGGGGCCGAGCCTTCGCTGGGCAAGTGGTCCGTGCCGGGCGGAAGCATCGAGATCGGGGAAACGCTCGAAGAGGCCCTCAAGCGCGAGGTGCGAGAGGAAACCGGGCTTGAGATCGTCGTGGGCAAGCTGGCTGGCGTCTGCGACCTCATCGTGAAGCGCGAGGGAGAAATCCGCTTCCATTACATTCTCATTGACTACTTCGCCGCCGTCGAATCCGGCGAGCCGGTCGCGGCCACAGACGTCTCCGAATGCCGCTGGGTCTCGCTCGACGAGATCAGCCGCTACGACGTCACGACCTCGCTCCTCGACCGGCTGCGAGAACACGGCCTGATTGGAGGTTAGAGGCCGGAGGTCTGGGCTGCCTCCGATCCTCAATGCAGCCTACAGCTTCGCCGCAGAGAGGGCTGCGGCGCGCCGGATCTCTGCCGGGTCCACTCGGAAGTACTGCCCTGACCGATAGATCGCTTCACCGTCAACGACGCTCAGCACGACATCCGACGCCGAGCAGGAGTACACCAAGGCCGAGTACGGGTCAGGGGCCGGGAACGCCGACGCTGCGGATAGGTCTACGCCGATCAAATCCGCACGCTTGCCCGGCTCCAGGCTGCCTATCTCTGCCTCTATGCCAAGCGCCGTTGCTCCGCCGAGCGTTGCCAGTTCCAGAATCCGGTGCGCGTCCATTGCCTTCACGTCCGCCCGGGCGGCCCGCTGCGCGAGAACAGCAAACCGCATCTCCTCGAACATGTCGAGCGCATTGTCGCTCGCCGCACCGTCCGTTCCGATGCCTGCAGCGATCCCCCGACCGATGATCCGATCGAGCGGCGCGATCCCGACTCCGAGCTTGGCGTTGGATTTGGGGCAGTGGGCAACGCCGGTTTGATGTTCGGCCAGGATATCGAGGTCGGCATCACTCACATGCACGCAGTGCGCGGCCACGGTCTTCCGGCTCAGCATTCCGATATCGTCCAGATACCGGACCGGCGTCACGCCTCGCGCCCGGAACTCCAACCCGAACATGCGGTAGAAGTCGGCAATCGGCCCTGCACCGCTTTGAACCAGATCGAGCTCCTCCTGCGTCTCCGCAACGTGCAGAGCGACGGGAAGGCCCGCCTCACGAGCCAGATCGGCCACCAGCCGGAGCAGCCGCTCGCATGACGTATAGACGGAATGAGGAGACACTCCTACGGCGATCAGCGCGCCGGCCTTCCTCTGAAGCTCGCCGATTGCCTCTCCCAGGCCCTTGACTTGAGCTTCGTAGTCGCCCGATGGATCAGGGCCGAACGTTTCCTGATAGACGATCCCGCGCAGCCCCGCCTCTGCCGCCGCCTCGACCGCCGCGCCGGAGAAGGTCGAGTCCCCGATCGCAGTCACGCCTGACCGAACGAGCTGAAGTGCTCCCAGGCGGGCGGAGGCCAGAAAATCCTCATGCCCCAGCCGGGCGCCAAGCTCGGTGAGCCGGCGAATCCACGGGAAAAACGGCTCGTCATCCACGAGGCCGCGGGCGATTGTGTAATCGAGATGGCTGTGAGCATTGACGAGGCCAGGCAGGATGACCGCATTGCCAAGATCCTCCACCGGCTCACCCGGCGCTGCCTTGGCGAGGTCTGTGCCGACGGCCTCGATCCGCCCATCTCGGACCAGCACCTCGCCGGCCTCGATGGGATCGCGGGTTATCGGCAGGACGAAACGCGCACGGTAGATCATCGTTGATTGCTGATTGCCAGCGCGGATCTCATGCTGACCCGCACCGTTCCCCAAGCGCTCGTAGTGGCCGGGCGCTGTCCCGGCCTTCAGGCTGTTGCGAATAAACCAGGCTAACTAAGGACGTTCTCTACGGAAACAGCTTCATAGCCAAACAGCTCCGCGACTGCGGGAATGACGACTTTGCCGTAGGCGATGTTCAGACCCTTCCGAAGGGCCGGATTATCGCGAAGCGCCTGCTTCCAGCCTTTCTTCGCGAGCTGCTGGAGGTAGGGCCAGGTCACGTTGGCGAGCGCGTAAGTGGATGTGCGCGCGACCGCCCCCGGCATGTTCGCGACGCAGTAATGGACTATGCCTTCTTCAACGAAGACGGGGTCGGCGTGGGTCGTGGGGCGGGTGGTCTCGAAGACGCCGCCCTGATCCACCGCCACGTCCACTATGACGGCTCGAGGCTTCATCAGCTTCAGCATTTCCCGACTGACCAGGACGGGCGTGCGTGCGCCGTGGCGGAGCACCGCGCCCACAAGCAGATCGGCCTCCCGGAGCGCCGATCGAATCGTGTAGTTGTTCGACATCAGAGTCGTGACGTTCGCCGGCATGACCTCGGCCAGGTAGCGGAGTCTATCCAGGTCTATGTCCAGAATCACCACATTGGCGCCCATGCCGGCGGCCGTCCTGGCCGCGTTGGAGCCCGCCACTCCGCCGCCGATAATGACGACATTCGCCGGCGCAACCCCGGGCACGCCGCCGAGCAGGACACCTCTCCCCTCCATCGGGCGCTCCAGGTATTTCGCCCCCTCCTGAATCGCCATTCGCCCGGCCACCTCGCTCATTGGCGTGAGCACCGGCAGCGACCCATCCGGCTCCTCAATAGTCTCGAAGGCGATGCAGACCGCGCCCCTCTCCACCATCGCCCGAGTCAGCTCCTCGCTCGCCGCAAAGTGAAAGAACGTGAAGATGACCTGTCCCTCGCGAATCAGTGGATACTCCTGGGAAACCGGTTCCTTGACCTTCACGATCACATCCGCCGCGCCGAATACCTCCTCCGGGGAACGCGCGATCTTCGCTCCGACCTCAACGTAATCCGCGTCGCTTATGTCCACGCCCGCCCCAGCGCCGGTCTCGACTATCACCTCGTGGCCATCAGAGACAAGCACCTCCACAGCCGCCGGCACAGCCGATACCCGGTACTCCCCTACCTTGACCTCTTTAGGTATGCCAATAATCACCGCAGTCTCCGTTTCAGGATTCAGGAGTCAGGATTCAGGAGTCAGGGAGCACGGGTACCCCATACCTAGACCCTAGACCCTAGACCCTAGACCCTAGACCCTACTTCGGCACCTTCTCCCAGTCCTTGAGGAACCGTTCTATCCCTATGTCTGTCAGCGGGTGCTTGAACATCTGATCGAGCACCGCAAACGGAATCGTCGCAATGTGCGCTCCGGCCCGCATCGCTTCGACGACGTGGATGGGATGCCTGACGCTGGCCACGATAACCTCCGCATCGAAGTCGTAGGTTTCGATCAGCTCCACGGTGTCGCGCACGACTTCCATGCCGTCGTGGCCCGCGTCGTCAAGCCGCCCGACGAACACGCTTATGAACGATCCGCCGGCTTTGGCCGCGATCAGCGCCTGGTTGGGCGAGAAGACGAGGGTGATGTTCGTTCTAATCCCCTCGCCTCGCAGTTCGCGCGCCGCCCGCATTCCCTCTTTCGTCATCGGAATCTTTATCACGATGTTGGGATGCCAGCCTGCGAGCTCGCTGGCCTCGCGGACCATCCCTTCGGCGTCGAGACTCACGACCTCCGCGCTGATCGGCCCGTCAACGATGCTGCAGATTTCGAGGATCGTTTCCTTGAACTCGCGGCCCTCCTTGGCAACGAGGCTGGGATTGGTGGTGACGCCATCAACGACGCCCCAGGAGTTGGCCTCGCGGATGTTGGCGACGTTAGCAGTATCAATAAAGAACTTCATCTTGCTGAAGCTGTCCTCCTATTCCGAAAGCGACTTGAAATCGCTGTGGAGCGATTGGTAGAGCGACCTGTAAACCTGATAACAGCGGTCGTAGATGGGCCGATTCTCTTCGATCGGCTCCGTCGAGAGCTCGACCTGGATGGTAGAGTGGCAGGCCTCGCGGACGCTCGAATAGATGCCGGTTCCGACGCCAGCGAGGAGGGCGACGCCGAAGGCAGGCCCCTCGCTCGCATTGATCGTCACGTGCTCCATTCCGACGACGTCGGCCTGAATCTGACGCCAGACCGCGCTCCTTGCTCCTCCGCCGGAGGCTCGCACCTGGGCCATCGGTATCTTCATTTCCTTCAGTATCTCGAAGGAGTCCCTGAGCCCAAATGCCACGCCCTCCATCACCGCCCGGGCGAAGTAGGGCTTACTATGCCGGAGCGTAATCCCGAAGAAGACGCCGCGTGCGTGCGGATCGGGATAAGGCGTACGTTCTCCAGTAAGATATGGCAGGAAAACCAGCCCCTCACAGCCCGGCGGCACGGTATCGGCTTCTTCGGACAGGATATCGTAAGGGTCTCTGCCAATGTGCTCTGCGACGACACGCTCCGCGTCGGCGAAGGTATCCCTGAACCAGCGAAGGCTGCCCCCTGCCGAGAGCATCACTCCCATCACATGCCATTTGCCGGGCACTGCATGGCAGAATGTGTGGACACGAAGCTGCGGATCAACCACCGGTTCATCGGCATAAGCGAACACAACTCCCGATGTGCCGACCGTCGAAGAGATGATCCCTGGCTCGACGATGCCGTTCCCAACCGCGCCGGCCGCCTGGTCGCCGCCCCCACCCACTACCGGAGTGCCCGGCGCCAGGCCCGTCGCTGCCGCGGCGGCCTCGGTTATTCGGCCAGTCACCTCCGGCGACTCGTAGACCCTCGGCATCCATTCCTTCGGAACCTCTATCGCGCCCAGCATCTCGTCCGACCATCTGCGCTTACGCACGTTGAAAAGCGCAGTCCCTGAGGCGTCCGACACCTCGGTTGCATATTCACCGGTCAGCCTGAGGCGGACATAATCCTTCGGCAGGAGAACCTTCTTGACCTTCGCATACACCTCCGGCTCATTGTTGCGCAGCCAGACGATCTTGCCGGCGGTGAACCCGGTCAGCACCGGATTGCTGATAAGCTCGATGACTCGCGCCGCACCCACTTTGGCAGTGATCCACTCGCATTCAGCCGCCGTACGCTGATCACACCAGAGGATGCTCGGCCTGAGCACCTGGTCTGCTTTGTCGAGGAACACGGCCCCGTGCATCTGCCCGCTCAGTCCCAGGCCCTTGATGTCTTTGCCCTGGATGCCGGCTCGCTCGATGGCCTGGCCGATTGCCGCTGTGGTCGCCCGCCACCAGTCCTCCGGCTCTTGCTCTGCCCAGAGCGGCTTCGGCGTATAGAGCGGATACTCAATCGTCGCTGAGCCGAGGACGGCGCCATCCTGCGCCGAGTCAATCACCAGCGCCTTCGTGCCAGTAGTGCCAACGTCAATCCCGAGAAGATAACTCACGTTGTCGTCCCGCTCCCTTCAGATGATGGACTTGATCCAGTCCACGATCGTCTGTGCGGCCCTTAGGTGCAGCCGCGCAGACCTGCGATCGTAGAGTTGTGCGGGCACACCGTCTGAAGATTCCGGATGCCTTGTTGCAAGGAACTCTGGACCCAGCTCCGCGGCGGCGTTCATTACCTCGATGGGGGCATTGAGGCTATTCGACATCTGAATCAGGTTATGTCCCTTGGGGAGCTTGCCCGTCTTGTCAATATTGGCTGCTCGCAGAGCCTTCTCAGCGGCCTGCTGGCTGAAGAAGACGCTGGCGTAGTAGACGCCGGCGTCAAGCAGTGTCACAGCCGTGGCATAGTCCGCTCTCGCCTGCGCCCAGTTGGCCTCGGACGACCTTTTCAGGCTAAGCCATCCCTCACGTTCCACTTACAGGAGCCTTTCCCGCACCACCACCCCAGGTCTGGCGCCGGCCAGCCCGCGATCACCCTCATTTATATCATACGGCCCTGTCACAACACAACCTCCCGACCTACCACGCCCCAGGATTGCGAGGGGAAGGTGCACTCTCGTTCGGGCCGGATTTGCAATCCGGCCCGGAGGGGCAAGAGAGGGATTTGGAATCCCGCTTCCTTCTCTTCGGCACGTTCCGGGATCACAGATCCCTCTTCTGCCCCTTCCGGGAGGGATTGCAAATCCCTCCCGAACAGGCGAATCCTAGCCGCGAACGCCTCGCCCGAACCCTCTCAGCTTGACGAGACCCTGGTGCCGTGGTTATAATCTTGAGTAGCGCAGCCCGAAAACCCCTGCCCTGCAGGGGTTTTCTCGCCATGGATGGGCAGAAGTCTCCCGCTAGCAGCACAATGGATTACAGCAAGACTGTCAATTTGCCGAAGACTGAGTTTCCGATGAAGGCGGACCTGCCGCACCGGGAACCGGAGATCCAGCAATTCTGGGATGAGATCGGCCTGTACCGGAAGACCCAGGAGAAGCCGGCCCCACGGGGGAAGTTCGTCCTGCACGACGGGCCGCCGTACTCGAACGGCGATGTCCACGTCGGGAATACCATGCAGAACAAGCTTCCGAAGGACTTCATCGTCAAGTTCAAGACCATGCGGGGGTTCCGTGCGCCCTACGTTCCCGGCTGGGACAACCACGGAATGCCGATCGAGAACAACGTCACTGCGGAGTTCCGGAAAGCCGGGAAGCACCCGGAGAAGATCGAACTCCGAAGACGCTGCCGCGAATACGCGAGCCACTGGGTTGATGTGCAGAGGAAGCAGTACAAGCGCCTCGGCATCGGCGGAGACTGGGAGAATCCGTATCTCACGATGTCCAAGGACTTCGAGGCGATGATAGTGCAGGTCTTCGCCGAGCTTGCGAAGCAAGGCTACATCTATCGGGGACTCCGACCGATCCATTGGTGCTGCCACGACGAAACTGCGCTTGCCGAAGCGGAACTCGAATACCGCGACCACGAGTCGCCATCCATTTTCGTCAGGTTCCCGCTCGTGCGCGACCCGAACGGCGTCTTCGGCGAGCATCCCGCAGATCACAACTACGCCGTCATCTGGACCACCACCCCGTGGACTATCCCCGCCAACCTTGCGCTCGCCGTTCACCCGGACTACGACTACAACGTAGTTGACGTCGGCCAGGACAGATACCTGCTCGCCTCCGACCTGCTCGAACACACCATGGCCTCCATTGGAGTGCGCGACTACCGAATCGCGGGGA
>Ga0315289_10013896_pt1 | contig 11264 bp, 10 predicted proteins | sample YL17G11_40_MG_FD_203452 | JGI IMG/M metagenome (GOLD analysis project Ga0315289, IMG submission 203452) | Sediment microbial communities from Yellowstone Lake, YNP, Wyoming, USA - YL17G11_40 | ecosystem: Environmental > Aquatic > Freshwater > Lake > Sediment | place: USA: Wyoming | collected... | reverse complement strand
AGGATGCAAAGTCTGATAAGGTGTTTGTACTGTTGGAGGAGTTGATGTTCACTTACCATGCTGTTTCAGAAAAGGAGGCTATTGACAAGAAAAAATTGTTATCAGAGTTGGATCGACTGGAATTCTTCAAAGAGAAGGGTTATATATCCGAGCTTGCTGATGGACGCTTGTTTTTGACACCTCAGGGTATGCAGACTCTGCTGGCTCACTTTAGCTAGTAAGTTTTCAGTTACTGGATTTTTGCTGATTTTTTGATTTATGCATGTGTCAGAAATTGACTTGATTTTGTCAAGGGTCTAAGGAGGTTATTATAGGAGACTCCCATCAGCTTTCCTCGGGCTATCATGGAGACGGCTGATAGAATGATCTTAGAAACTATTGATGAGGCTCTCTCCATTTTGGGTTCAAAGGCGAAGGATGTAATATATTATTATGTTGAAAGAGAGTTTGGGTTATCGAAGGAACAGATTCCATCTAACATGAAAATGCTTCAGGAAACTTTGCGTTTGATCTTTGGCGCGGCGCCTCTCCTCTTGAAAAATACATCTGTAACAGTCTGGAAAGAAAGTTTGAAATCACTATGCCTATTGGACAGAACCTCGACATTACAGAATTCACAAATAAGATTAGATCACTATCCAAAGGCTGAGCTTGTTAGCTGATAAAAGTCATTTCTTCTTCAGTGTATGAATTGGTCTATCAAGTACGTCTTCTGCTGCCTCCATCAGAACTTCTGAAATCGTAGGATGTGGATGCACTGTTCCAGCTATATCTTCTGCTCTAAGGCCTGACTCGATTGCTAGTGCGAGTTCGGAAACAAGCTCTGAGGCTTCTGCTCCTATCATCTGTGCTCCGACGATCTTATGTGAGTTCTTTTCGATGATTATCTTAACGAAGCCTTCAGCTGCACGTTCTGTTAGAGCTCTTGCAGACGCCGTCAAAGGAAATCTTCCAACAGAGATTTCGTGGCCACCGTTCTTGGCCTCTTCCTCTGTCAAGCCTACGAAAGCTATCTCTGGCTCTGAGAAGACGACATTTGGAACTGCATTATTATTGTAGACGATCGGGTGGCCTCCTATGACTTCAGCTGCGACAAGACCTTGTCTGAATGCTTTGTGAGCAAGATATGGTGTTCCTACAACATCTCCAATAGCATATACACTTTGGATATTAGTTTTCATCTGATTGTCTACAATAATATGCTCCTTAGTGTCGAATACAACGCCTATTTCTTTGAGTCCTATGTTGGAGTAGGGTTTTCTACCTACAGCTATCAACATTTTCTCCGTATTTAGTACTATCTCGCCATCAGCCTTTTTTATTGTAGACTCAACAACATCATCAGCGATCTTAAAGCCTGAAACTGTTGTTTTAGTGTATATCTTTATTCCTAACCTAGAAAGAAAACGGTTTTCGTATCGAACTATTTCAGCATCAAAACCCGGCAGTATCTGATCCATCATCTCCACAATTGTTACCTGTGTTCCAAGTTTAGCGAGAGCAGCTGCAAATTCTATCCCAATAACCCCTCCTCCGACTATCAATATACTGTTTGGTAGTCGATCTAGTTCGAACATGTCTTTTGAAGAAATGATGTACTTTCCATCGAAAGGTAAGTTTGGTAACTTAGTTGTAGTTGAACCTGTAGCTACCACAATATTTTCTGTGTCCAATATCGTAGTCTGATCTCCACTTTTAACAATGACCTGTTTTGGCGATTTCACGTATGCTTCTCCGTTAATGATTTCGACTCCATTCTCTTTACAGAGGTATTGTATCCCGTCCCTGAGCCTTAGTACGATTTTTTCCTTCCACGATTTAAAAGTTGGAAAGTCGATTTTGCTGTTTGCAATGATTCCTATTTCTGTGCCTTTCCTTATGCTCCAATAGATGTTCGCAAATTCAATAAGAGATTTTGTTGGTATGCATCCATAGTTTGTGCATTCGCCACCTAACTCATGTTTTTCTATAATCGCTGTCTTTAGCCCTAACTGGCTCAGGCGTATTGCTGAAACATATCCTCCTGGTCCCGCTCCGATAACAACAGTCTTGTATGACATATTATGTACTGTACTATCCACTTTCTTTTTGTAAATTAAATGTTTCCAAATCTATATGCTTAGCCAACCTTTTATGATATAAATGTATGTTAGGAACTGTGTTCTTGCAGCAGGTTTGCTACGTGTTGTCAAGTATATCCACAAGCATTTGGGCAAGCCTTCCAATAATGGTTTCTCGGGAAACATAAAAACTATGATCTCTTATGGTTTTTCTTTGTATACTTCTAGTCCACTCGGAATAGTATTGTCGCAGACTCAGATCATGATATTATATATTTCCCCAATGTGTAAATTGGTCTTTCTAGCGCGTTTTCCGCTGCTCCCATTAGAACTTCTGATATTGTAGGATGTGGGTGAACTGTACTAGCTATACCATCTAAAGCAAAAGATCTTTTGCATTACTAAGCCGAAGACAGATATAAATATAACCCTAGAGAATTAGAAAAGACGGCCTTCAGTTCTTTTTACTAGCATCGTAGGCTTAGTCTTTGCTCGAGAATAGTATTTACGTTTTGATAGATGTTCATAGCATACTATTATATAATCTCAGATAGGATTCGACCACTGTATTCCAATTGTAGCTTTCACTAGCCATAACGTAAGCTTTGTCGACAACTCTTCTCGAGCTGCCCTCTATAGCTGCATTTATGGCTTTGACAATCGAATTGGCGTCACCGCTTTTAGCCAAGAAACCAGTAACCCCGTCTACGACCAATTCCTGATTTCCCCCAACCGCTGTTGCTACTACTGGAATATGGAGAGCCATGGCTTCAAGAACAGCAGTGCTAAGACCTTCATTTCTTGAAGGCAAAACGAAGAGTTTCGAACCTGCCAAATATTTGAGCGCTTCTAATCTAGGCTTATAACCTAGCAGATGAAGGTTTCCGAACTCCTTCATAGCTTTCCTGAGGCTATTATAAAGAGGGCCGTTTCCGATAAGAAGGAAGTTCAAACTCGGAAGCTGCTTCGCTACCTCGACAAGAAGGTCCACGCCCTTTTCATAGGAAAGTCTCCCAACATATATGATTTGGTTCTCATACAATGTTATTTGTTCTCTTGGTAGATCATTGAAGTCGAGTGCATTTGGAACGTAATGAACTTTAAAGCCAAGCTTTTTGTAGAAATCTTCTGTGCTTCGAGATACAACTGTGAAGGAATCGGCCCAGCTAATCGACTTCTTCTCAAAATAACCTGCTAGGTTGCCTAAGAAACCTCCATGCAAAGAATGTATCTGTTCACTAAAGATTCCATGGGAGGTAAGTACCTTCTTGCCATTTGACAATTTCATCGATAAAGCAGAGGCAAGATTGTGAGCGTGGACAATATCGAATCGGCACCCCCATGCCCTCTGGAATATCACTTTAATAGAAGATGTTATAGCAAAAGAAGGGGTCATCAAATTCTTAACATTCAAATAAGGGGTATTCCCAACAGAAATGCTTTTAACTTCTACCCCCTTCTTCTCCAAGTATTCTATGAGTTTAGAAGTGTGATAGGCAACGCCGCCAATACCAGCAGTCTTCGGAGAGATAACGAGTACTTCCATTACCTTTTTATGAACTTAAGAAATCACTTTATAAAGGTTACGCGCTCAGAACATTTGAAAAGGTAATAAACCTATCAACATAAGGAAAGTTGTATTGTAATGATTGCAGTTGTAGTTCTGACTAAGAACTCTGAAAAAACTATCGAACGGTGCTTGAGAAGTCTATTAGAGAGCAGTTACCCCCCTAAAGAGTTGATAATAGTGGATGGTGGCTCTAAAGACTATACTTTAGTAATAGTTGAGAAGTTCTCTAAGCTAATTAAAACAAAGGTAGTTTATGATGGAGGAAAAGGCTTAGGGTACGCAAGAGACATTGGCTGGAGAACTGCAAGCTCACAGATGAAATATATTGCAATGGTGGATAGCGATGTTGTCCTTGACAAAACTTTCTTTGAAGATGCTATATCAATATTGGAAAAGGATGAGAAACTAGGAGGATTAGGAGCTAAACTGGTCCCTGAAACTGGCGAGGAAGGACTTTTATCCACGTTCCAAGTGAAAAACCTTGCCATACATCTGCATTGGGCTGAAAAGCCTTATCCGAACGAAGTTGCATCAACACATACCGCGTGTACTATATTTAGGAGAAGTGCACTTGAAGAGATAAGAGGATTCGACTCTTACTTTACGCTTGCAAAGGAAGACTCAGATGTGAGTTTCAGGTTGAGAAAGGCAGGCTACCATTTATCCTATCTTCAACATTTTCTTCCGCATTTGGAAACAGGCACAAGGTTTAACAAGATAAACTTCAGATATGGAAGGTCCTATGTGCTTATTGCAAGGAAACATCCAATAGACGGCAAACTTTGGACAAGAAGAAACATTTTTTTCACTATCGCGCTTATTATTTTCCCACTGGAATTATTCGTCGGGGCACACTACCTTTTAAGATACATCCAACTAAAGGATTTAGGTGTGAAGGATGCAATAGTAATGTCTTTTTTGGAGACAGTAAGACAAATACTTAGAACCGCGGGAATGCTATATGAGCTCCTGTTATCCCCTCCAAAGTAACTAAAAATAACTTGAAGAGAGATAGCAATGCAGAACTAAGAAGGATTTATCATATTCTCATACTTATCTTTTCAAGCAAGCGAATAAAAAAAGCCTTAAAGAACCGTATCTAGTAAAATGCATTTGATCAAGCACAACAAAATTGATTTTTTTAGTAGTCTTTAAGAGCGTATTGATTAAGGAAAAAGTCTAAAATTTAGATTTTACCCAATTTCTAGCAAGCCCTTGGGCTTCTTCATTGGCATGTCTAGATCGGCCTAGTAGCCTTTTTAAAATCATCTTCTGGTTTAGCATTATTATAGGAGCTTTATAAAGAGAAAATTGATATTTTGATCTTAGCCTTTCCCCTATTTTTTTGCCTTGCCTCAAAGCATCTAAGAAAAGACCTGCCTGTTTAGGAAAAATTAACAAATCATTAATAAAAACTTTTTTAACATAAGCATCATAATACCTTTTCCATCTATTAGGTAAGATTTCTGGCATCGCCACCTTTCCCAGTAGCTGATAGTAAAGCTGTAATAAGGTCTTACCAGAAGCACCTCCTACATGTTCGGCAGCTATAAAAGGATAAGATTTTACCTGATAGTTGTGATTCCAAAGATTTATACCTAGCAATGCATCATCTCCATACATGAAAAAATCTTCATCAAATATAGTCCCATTACCATTTATTTCTTCAATTGCCTTCTGTCTTATTATAACACATGCACCTAGGGGATACGTTTGTAAGAATGGCGAATAATTAACATTTTCATCATACCTCTCATTCCAGAAAAGAGGTATCGCTGTATAGAATTCATCCATTAAATAACCGGTGGCTTGAATCAATTCCGACCCATACTTCAATACTACACCTGTAGCAGCGCCAACTTGAGGCTCTTCTTCCATCTTTCTTACTAAATATCTAAGCGCCTCCGGTTTCGTGACAGTGTCACTGTTTAACAATAGTATGTACTCTGATTTTTGATCTCTGTTCCTATATGCCAAGTTATTGCCTCCTGTGAACCCTAGGTTCACTTTTGATTCTATCTTTATTACCTTATCAAATTTAATTTCTTCCATGTATTTAGATATCGCCTCAAAACTATTGTCCTTAGAGCCATTGTCTACAAATAGAAGTTCAAAATTATCATATGTTGATGCCTTCAAATACCTAATCGATTCTTTAATTACGTTTAGTATCTTTTCACCGTTATAGTTAAGCATCAAAATTGAAACCTTTTTTTCTTTCATGTAAGTAGTATAGTACTCTAATGATATAGCTATTTTGGTACCATCTTTGGGAGCTTCCCAGCTAAATGGCTCTCTATCAAACCAATCCTCCTGTTACAAGAATTTTATTCATTGTTCTAATACCAACTTAATTTGTTTATAGATTGCCCTAATTAAATTTACCTTAATATCAGAAAGAATTTGCTTATTAAAATTGGAATTTTTTTCGAACTACTATCTAAATTGTCAGATCTAGAAGACCTTTTCAAATACCATTTACTATGAGAAATATTCTTAGCTCTTTCTTCTAAGATAGCTAACGATTATGACTTAATAAGGTCAATAATTGAATGTATTATGGTGGTTAGGTGTGAGGTCTACCTTTTTTCTGATCTTTTAAGTTTAAATCTATTTTATAGTAATCTTTCCATCTATCGTCCAATGGTCTGAACTTAAAGCCATAGCTGATTATTCCACTTCTGTCCTGTTCGAAGAGTTTTCTGAAGCATGCTTCAACTTCCATTCCTATTTTTACTTCGTTAAGTTCACAATCAACAATTTGGGATAATACTTTTGGCCCTTCCTCCAATTGTACTAGTGCTACTATTGCTGGTGTGTAATGTTCGAACATCTTTGGAGCTGAATATATGACTGTGTAGCTGAATACTTTGCCCTTTCCTGAAAACTCTATTGGAACGATCTTTCCTTTTCTTCTGCATTTTGAGCAGACCCTTGTTGATGGAAAGAATGTTGTGCTACATGTTTCACATTTTGATCCTAGTAGCCTGTACCTCTCCCTCATTCTTCTCCAGTGTGCTGGCGCTGCTGTTGTGCTCATCCTATGTTCCCCTCCTCGACAATATTGTTACGACAGCTGTTGCTCCTGAACCTCCGACGTTGTGAGCTAATGCTACTTCTGCTCCGTCAACCTGTCTTCCCCTCTCCGCTTCTCCTCTTAGTTGCTTAACGAGTTCTGCTATCTGCCTTACACCAGTTGCTCCTACAGGATGCCCAGCTGCCTTTAGTCCGCCGTCTGTGTTTACTGGAAGTTTTCCTCCTACATATGTCTGTCCCTCATCTATCATCTTTGATGCTTCTCCTTTCTTACAGAAGCCTAGATCTTCCATTGCTAGAAGCTCTGCTATTGTAAAGCAGTCATGTACCTCTATGACATCAATGTCCTTTCTTTCCATATGTGCAAATTGGAATGCTTTGTTTGCTGCATTAACGGTTGCGTCGATGGTGCAAACATCTCTTCTCTTTAGAAGGCTTAGTGTGTCTGAAGCTGGTACGCTTGCTTCGACAATTATTGGTGTGTCCGTGTACTTTTTGGCAACTTCTAATGGTGCAAGTATTGCCACTGCTGCTCCATCAGATATTGGGCTACAATCATACTTTCTCAAAGGATCTGCGACTATTGGTGCTGTTAGGGCTTCCTCTACTGTTATCTTGTTTCTAAAGTGCGCTAGAGGGTTAAGGCTGCCATGGAAGTGGTTTTTGACAGCGACATTGGCTAAGGTTTCGTTTTTGACATTGTACTCGTACATGTATCTTCTAGCCATAAGTGCATATAATCCTGGAAAGGTTGCTCCAAAGTATGCTTCCCATTCGAAGTCCATTGCACCTGATAGGACGCTTGTTGCCTGTTCAGGTTCAACGTCTGTCATCTTCTCAACTCCTCCTACTGCAACCATATCATAAAGTCCTGAGGCTACGGCAAGGTATCCCTGTGAGAATGCGATTCCACCTGATGCACATGCTGCCTCTACTCTAAGTGAAGGAATAGGATTCAATCCTAGGAAGTCAGCCACTAAAGCACCAATGTGTTCTTGTCCTACGAACATTCCTCCTGACATGTTTCCTACAACAAGGTATTCAATGTCCTTGCCACTTATTCCGGCTTCTTCAACTGCTTTTACACCTGCTTCCCAAGCAAGGTCTTTAATTCCCTTGCCCCAGTGTTCTCCGCATTTTGTTGTTGCAGCAGATATTATTGCTACTTCTCTTTTTTTGTACATAATCATCAACCTTTAAATAATCTCGTATTCTTTGCGTAAATGGAATAGCTTAGGTAACTCTTTCTGTTCACGTAGTATTTTACTGGAGGTGCGAGTGTTCTCTTTTGCTCTATCGCGTCTGTAACTGTAATGCTAAACGAGTCTGATCCCGCTCCTGAGCCATATGATGTCATAAGGATTCTGTCTCCTGGCTTCGCTTCATCAAGTACTGCTGCTAGACCTAGTAATGATGAACCAGAGTATGTGTTACCTATCTTTTGGACTACCAGCCCAAGTAACACCTTCTTTATATCAAATCCTAGAAGGCTTGCAGCTCTAAGAGGAAACTTGCCATTTGGCATATGGAATACCACATAATTGTAATCATTGGGACTTGTGCCCAGCTTCTCCATCAGGTTCTTGCTACATTTTGTGACCTGCTCAAAATATGCTGGCTCACCAGTGAACCTCCCAGCATGTCTCGGATACAGCGACCCTTCCCTTCTCCAAAAGTCAGGGACATCCTGTGTATAAGAGCAGGTTCCCTCTATTTCTGCAAGAATGTTATCTTCGCCAATTATGTATGCTGCTCCACCTGCTGCAGCGGTATATTCAAGGACATCTCCTGGAGCGCTTTGCGATGTATCAGCACCAATTGTCATACCATACTTTATATATCCTCCTTTAACAAGTCCAAGACAAGCCTGCATTCCCGCTGTACCTGCCTTACAGGCAAATTCTATGTCTGCTGCAGTAACATTAGGTGTTAGGCCTATTGCTTCTGCAACTGTCACAGCTGTAGGCTTTACAGCATAAGGATGAGATTCTGATCCAACATATATGGCACCTATTTCACAGCCTTTGACACCACAAGCTCTCCTCATGGCGTTCCTAGCTGCCTCAACAGCTATGGTGGCTGTGTCCTCGTCCATTGAAGGCACCGACTTTTCCTCAACTCCCAATCCTTTCTTAATAGTTTCAGCATCCTGTCCCCAGACTTCTGCAATATTTTCTACTCTAATTCTCCATTTAGGGACATATGCACCGTATCCAACTATTCCAACTTTCATTATCTCCACACCAAAACGATTTTAATTAAAGTAGCCACTCTTTAAATCTGCTATTTAACACTTCTATCTTCTGCATGTTATTAGCAAAGAGTCTAACATTTAATGAAACAGCATATAAAACAAGCTTTCTACTATTAGCCTCGTAAAAGCTTTTATACAATCATATGCCGATTTTTCTCTATATGGAGATTAAGGATCAGATCTTCCGAGCATACGACATTCGAGGCATATATGGTGTCGATCTTGACGAGAAGGTTTCTGAAACTATCGGTAAGGCTCTTGGAACATTCTTGGGAGGCAATGGAAAAAATGTTGCAGTAGGATATGATGTCCGGGTAAGTAGCCCCTCTCTGAAGGATGCTCTAATAAAAGGTCTGCTTTCTGTTGGAGCTAATGTTCGCGACGTTGGTCTTGTGCCGACTCCAACGGTCTACTTTACGATATCACATTATGGTCTTGATGGTGGTGCTGTTGTCAGTGCAAGTCATAATCCTCCTGAATGGAACGGTCTTAAGCTTTGTAAAGAGAAGAGTATACTTTGTGGATGGGGTATGGGCCTAGAAAAAATCAAAGATATTGCAGTGAAAGGAACATACAAGATATCTACAAATGGTAAGATTGAAGATTGGAGCAATAAGGTTCTTTATGATTATCAGAATTTTGTCCTTAGCAAGGTCAAGATATCACGGCATCTTAGAGCTCTTGTAGATATGGGTAATGGTTGTTGTTCACAGTTCGCCGACAAGATACTAGAAAAGGCTGGATTAGATGTTGAGGCCATTAACAACTATCCTGATGGTACCTTTCCATCTCGTTCTCCTGAGCCCACTGATGAATCTTTAAAGTCTCTTAAAGCACCTTTGGCAACTGGAAGATATGATTTTGCAATAGGATATGATGGTGATGGTGATCGTGCAGTCTTCTTGGATGATAAGGGAAGGATTGTTGAGGGGGACAAGATGCTTGCTATTCTTGTAAGACATTACATAAAATCTCCTGGCGAAAAGATTGTCTACGAAGTAAGCTGTTCAAAGCTTCTTGACGACGTTGCCAGAGAAAGTAAGGTCATCTCTATTGTTTCGAAGGTTGGGCATTCATTCATCTTGGAGAAGATGATCAACGAAAATGCTGTTATGGGCGGTGAAATAGCTAGTCATCTCTACTTTAGAGATATATATGGCGCTGATGATGCAATATTTGCTACATTAAAGGTTGCGCAACTACTTTCGGAATCTGATGCCAAGTTCTCAGCGCTTGTTGACTCTTTACCAAAGTATTTTACCAGAAGAAAGATCTTTGATATTCCAGAGGAGATCAAGTTCGCTGTAATAGCGAAGCTTCAGGAAAAGTTTGTTAAGGAAGGTTATAATGCATTAACAATTGATGGTATTAGAGTAGACATGAGCGATGGCTGGTTCATAATCAGAGCATCCAATACCTTACCTCAGATAAAGACAACTACAGAAGCAAGAAACAGCAGCTCCCTGGACAAGATCGAAAACATTGTTATAAACTCGTTAACAGAAGCTGTAAACCAGATTAGCGGCCGTCCCAAAGATGAACCTCTACCATACAAGAGTGTGAGCATAACATGAGATACAGGTTAATGGATATCCTCATATGTCCAGTATGTAAGAACTATCCACTAGCACTACATGTATTCGAGAAAGTTGATCAAACACCAAGCGAAGAACCGAAAGCCACCTGCGAAATGTACTGCTCATACAACAACGTCAAGCCATCCGACAAAGACAAAAATTTACTACTAGAAGATTGCAAAAAATGTCTTGCAGTCAAGATAAAATGGGGTATGATCTTATGTATAAAATGTGGCAGATGGTTTCCAATAAGCGAAGAAATACCAGTCATGCTTCCAGACGATCTGAGAAAGACTAATGAAGACACTGACTTCCTTAAGATGTTTGAAAAGGCTATTCCTTCAGAAATAATATCAAAGGGTAAACCAACACATCTTTAGAAACAATAGTGTAAGTTCTCAATTATTTATTGTATTATAAATTGAATCTTTCAATACCTTTTATACAATGCTATGTAACTTCCACAAAACAAATTAACTAAAAAACATTAAAATGAAATAAAGATCCGTCATTACTCTATAATAATATTTATATATGCGAAAAAGCACTATCAACAAACGAGGAAAAAAAGATCTATGAATTCGACGACATTTAGGCTTCATTTTTACTTTATCGACATACTGTTTGCCAAACCAAAAGAGAGGGGTTTAAATCAGTATCTTCGCAAAGCGAATGAATAGGTGTTTTATTTTGGATTATCAACAATTCCAGCGCTTGGTATCAGAATCAGTTGAATCATCTCTATCAATTCTTGGTGAAAACGCTAA
>Ga0315289_10013895_pt1 | contig 11264 bp, 7 predicted proteins | sample YL17G11_40_MG_FD_203452 | JGI IMG/M metagenome (GOLD analysis project Ga0315289, IMG submission 203452) | Sediment microbial communities from Yellowstone Lake, YNP, Wyoming, USA - YL17G11_40 | ecosystem: Environmental > Aquatic > Freshwater > Lake > Sediment | place: USA: Wyoming | collected... | reverse complement strand
CGACGCCGTGGTCATCATCATGACCGGCCAGCCTACCTTTGAAACGGTGCAAGCGGCGTTGCGTGCCGGCGCTTTCGATTATATCGTCAAGCCTTTTGACGCCGGGGCCATGGGGTTTGCCGTCAAAAGAGCTTTCCAAATGCGCGCCTTGATCGAGGCCAACAAAGACCTGCTTAAAGAGTTGTCCGGGCAGAACGCCAGATTAGAGTCTCAGGTGCAGGAACGCACTCGCGCCCTCACCGACCTTTATACTATCGGACACAGCATACTTTCAGCGTCCCTTAAACTGGATGAAGTGCTGAGCGTAGTGGTGGATAAGGTATCCGACGCTTTGAAATGCGATATCTGCGCCTTACTGCTTTTTGACAAAGACGCTCAAGGCCTGCGCGTAAAGGCCAGCCGCGGGCTTAATCGGGATTCAGCGGCCAATACATTTATAAAAACGGGGGAGGAGATATCCGGTTGGGTCTACGCCGGCCGGCAGGCGCTGCTCGCCCCAGACCTGGAAAAAGACCGGCGTTTTATTTCCCGGTCCCATGAGAAGTATTATTCGGCATCTTTAGTCAGCGTTCCCCTGATAGTCAAAAATTCCTGCATCGGCGTGCTTAACGTAAACAGCCGCGCAGGCGGCCGGTCTTTTGACAAGGATGACCTATGGCTTCTGGAGGGCCTGGCATCGCAGGCAGCCATTGCCATCGAGAACGCCAGACTGTACGTCTCCTTGCAGGATACGTATATGCGCACGATACTTTCTTTGACTACGGCCCTTGACGCTAAAGACCACTACACCAAGACTCATTCGGAAAACGTTACCCGTTACGCCACGGCTATCGCCGTAGAGCTCGGCCTGACGGATTCCGAGATCGAAAAGATAAAATGGGCCTGCCAGCTTCACGACCTGGGTAAGATCGGTATCCATGATTATATTTTGACCAAACCCGGTCAATTGACTCCGGAGGAATGGGACGAGATGCGCCAGCATTCGCTCAAAAGCGCCGAGATATTAAGGCCGCTGGAGTTTTTGGAAGAGTCGGTGGTGATGATCGAACAGCACCATGAGCGTTTTGACGGCAAAGGGTATCCTTTTGGCCTGAAAAACGAAGATATACTGGTCGGGGCCCGGATAATAGCCGTGGTGGACTCCTACGACGCCATGACTACCGACCGGCCGTATCGAAAAGCTTTGAGCCGGGAAGCCGCCATGGAGGAACTTGTCGTCAACAAAGGAAAACAGTTCGACCCGCGGGTAGTGGACGCTTTTATACGCTTCCTGAACGGCGAGAAGTAAACACAATATCTTGACAGTCGCTTGATTTGATATACAATAAGATAATTAGGCGCGTATTTGAACGGAGGAAGGTCAGTATGAGAATAATGAGCCTGCAAAACAAGTTGATAGCCTTTACCGCGTTGCTTATCGCGCTGATTGCCTTTGGGTTCAGTGCCTTTCTTATTCGCCATGAGAGCGATCTCTTAAGCAAATCTCTCCAGGAACGGGCTCTTACCATCGCCAACGGCATCGCCAATAACGCTCAGTTCAGTATTTTAGCCGACGACAAGCAGAACCTCAATGGTTTCATTTCCGGGGCCAAGCGGGAAAAGGACGTCGTGGAAGCGGCTATATTGAATAAGGATGGGGCGTACCTGGCGATAAGTGACCCCGCCCGTGTAGATAAAAAAGCCGATACCCAGGTAGAGCAGGCCGCCCTGGCTGATAAGGGGCCGTTTAAGATCCAGACGCCTACGTCTAACACCATCGTCGTATCCGTGCCGATATTCAGTTCCATCGGTTCAAGCGGTTCGTCCCGCGGCGACAGCGACTTGAACTCCCTGATGGGCCTGGGTGAAGAATCGGTCCAGGACGAAGCCCGCAAACAGCCGTCCAAAAAAGATTATATCGGCACCGTGATCATCGAGGTCAGCATAGCCTCGATCGCCCGGGAACTCGCTAAAGTCAAACTCAACATAACGATGCTCACGATCATCGTGATCGTCCTGGGTGTGGTGTTTATCCTGTTTTTCGCGCACAGTATACTGGGGCCGTTGAACCAGATAATCGCTAAACTACAAAAGATCTGCCGGGGCGAGGTCGAAAGCTTTGTGGTGGTCAAGACTAACGACGAGATCGGCGATCTTTCGCGGGCCTTTAACGATATGGTCGGCTATGTCAAAGAGATGTCGGATAACGCCCGGTCCATATCCCAGGGCGATCTTGACCGGGAAGTGTCGCCGCGTTCGGCCAATGACATTTTAGGCACGGCATTTTGCGACATGGTGGTATACCTCAAAGAGATGGCGGGCGTGGCCCAGCGCGTATCCCAGGGAGACCTGTCGGTGCAGATGGTAGCCCGTTCCGCCAAGGACATGATCGGTAACGCTTTGGTGATGATGATCACGGGTCTTCGGGAGCTTATTTCCAAGATCCAGGGGTCCAGCAACCAGATACATTCCCGGGCCAATGAGATGGCGTCTTTGGCTTCGGCGTCGAACGAGGCGATCTCACAGATGGCTTCCAACGTCAGCCAGATATCCGTTTCGATCAGCAAGATATCCAATACCACTCAAGGGGTAGCCAGCGTCGCCCAGAAGACGGCCAAATTGGCCGAGAAAGGCGATGACATCATCGGCCGCATCATCGACAAAGTATCCCGTTCCAAAAACAGCGCTTCCCAGGCCGTCGATCTTATAAAAAATCTGGGTAAATGTTCGATGCAGATCGGCGAGATCATCAGCTATATAACCAAAGTCGCCGACCAGACCAATCTGCTGTCGCTCAACGCCGCCATAGAAGCCGCCCGAGCCGGCGAAGCCGGACTGGGTTTCGCGGTGGTGGCTGATGAAGTCAGAAAGCTGGCGGAAGGAAGCGCCCAGAGCGCGTCCAAGATATCCGCGCTGATCCATGAAGTGCAGCTGGAGACCAATAAAGTGGTGGTATCGGTAGAAGGGGTAGCCCAGGAAGTCGGTGAGTCGGCCGGTGTCACCGAGGAAGCGGGAAAGAGTTTCCGGGAGATCAGCAAGGCCGCCAAAGATATCGCTGAAGAGATCGAGAATCTGGCCGCGTCATTTGAAGAAACAGCGGCCAACGCCGAGGAAGCCAGCGCGTCCAGCCAGGAGCAGGTAGCTACTTTTGAAGAGATATCCAGTTCAGTGGATACCCTTAAAGACATCGCGGAGAACCTGAAGACCGCGGCGACCAGATTCCGTTTGTGAGGATGTTATGAAACGCTGCAGCTGTTTATTGGTATTTGTTTTTACGGTTCTGATGCTGTCAGGCCAATGCCCGCGGGCTCAAGCGGCCGTAAAGGTGGCGGTTATTGTCGACCGACAGGTCAAGATGGTCGATAGTGCCGTTACCGGTTTTAAAGACGCTTTAGCCGATGGCGGTTATAAAGAGGGCCAAGATGCTGCTTACGAGAATTATGACGCCGGCCAGGATATTTCCGGTTTGCAAAGTTCCAAATACGACATAGTTTGCGCGGTGGGTACCAGCGCGGTAAAGAAAGCAAAAGACAGGATCAAGGACAAACCGCTGATCTTTACGATGGTGCTTAATCCCGTGAGAAGCGATGTAGTAAGGCTGATGAGTGGTTCCGGGACCAATATTACCGGCGCTTCCTTAGATATGCCGGTCGATGTCCAGTTAAAGCTCCTCAAGCGTATTCTTCCCAGCGCCATCAGGGTCGGCGTCTTATACGGTCCGCGTCTGGCGCGTCTGATCGGTGAAGCCAGGAATCTGCAGGACGAATTAAATATAAAGATAGTCCCGGTCAGCGTTTATAACTCGACGGAAGTTCCGGCTAACCTTAAGGACTTAAGTTCCGGGATAGACGTTTTATGGTTGGTGCCGGACGGCAATGTCTGCACGCGGGAGTCGCTTTCTTACATACTTAGTTTTTGTATGCAGCGCAAGCTTCCGGTAATGGGGTTCGCGCCGAATATCGTCAAAGCCGGGGCGCTATTCAGCTATTCCTATGATTTTCGTGATATCGGCCGGCAAGCCGGCGAGTTGGCTTTGAAGGTCATTGCCGGCGAGAATCCCGGTACTATACCGATAAGCGTGCCCCGGAAAGCCGGTTACGTGCTCAATAGCAATACTGCCGAATATCTCGGTATCCAATTCCCTTCCGACATCAAGAAAGGCGCTGAAGAGACCTACTAACCCAAATTCGAAACTCGAAATCCGAAATAAATCTAGGATTCTAAACGAACCCGTTTGAGAAATTCGAATTTTCTTAGTTTGTTTCGAATTTCGTGCTTCGGATTTCGTGCTTATCTTAGGAATTCCTTGTCGATGGTCTTAAGGGTGAGTTCCACTACGGTAGGCCGGCCGTGCGGGCAGGATAGCGGTTCCTGGCAGCCGAGCAGTTCTTTTACCATGTACTGGGCCTGGTTTTTGTCCACGCGATAGCCGCTCGTGAGCGATCCCCGGCAAGCCCTTTTCGCCAGGGAATCGATATCATCAGCTTGATCTTCCTTCCAATTCAATATCTCGCGCAAGCTTCTTTGGGGATCCTTGATCAAGGCCGGAAAGGCGTGTATGGCCAGGCTTGAGCCGTCCCAGAGGGTGGTGTCAAAGCCCAGGGGATCCAATTGTTTGCGCAGGGCTTCCCAGGCTGTTTTTTCCTGGGCGGATATGCTTAAGGTGATCGGGGCCAAGAGGGTCTGGCTTTGGGGTCTTCCCAGGGCCGCTTGACGCTTGAGCGATTCAAAAGTTATGCGTTCCTGGGCCGCGTGCTGGTCCAGGATAAGTAAAGACGTGCCGGCTTCCATCAGGATATACTTTTCGCTTAAAGTCCCGATAAAAGCAGCTTGCTGGAGTTTACCGCGCAGCCCCGTTGCCGGCGTGGTATCCGCGCCGGCTGGGGCCGCAGTGTAAATGTCAAGAGTCTCGCGGATAAGATAAGGCATGCTGACCGCCGGTTTTACCGGTTCGGGCTGATCCAGGGATGAAGGCAGCGGCATCTGGAGAGGGTTTGCGCCTTCAGTCAGATATTGCGTGATCTTTGCGGCCAGGTCCGCGGCCAATCGCGGCTCATCCATTATTTTTACTTCGCGTTTAGCCGGGTGGACGTTTACGTCCACGTATTGGGGCGGGATGTCCAGGAACACGGCAAAACAGGGGTTTTCTTTGGCGGGTATGATCTTGCGATAGGCCTGATTTATGTGAAAGGCCAGGGATTTGCTGTAAACGGGACGGGAATTGACATAGATCAGCTGGATGTCGCGCCGGCTCCGGCTTAAGGTCTGGTCGCCTAAAAGCATTTCCATTTTTATCCGGCGCTGATCCGGGCCGGATCCGGCCGCGATGACGTTCGCTTCGGGAAGATTGAAGATATCGCAAAAACGAACCTTGCGGTTTCCCGCCGGGGCCAGGTCCAGCAGGGTGCGGTCAGCGTGGATCAGGCGCAGGCGCGCGCCGGGAAAAGCCAGGGCGTAACTTGATACGATGGCTAAGATCTGGTGGATCTCGGTCGGGTCGGACTTGAGGAATTTTTTTCTGGCCGGCGTGTTGAAAAACAGTTCGCGTATTTCGATGCGCGTGCCGCTTTCGGCCGCCGTGCTTACGCGTTGGAGTACCTGGCCGCCGCGCGCGTGTATCTGGACAGCCGCGTCATGCTCCGGGGTCCGGCTGGTCAGGGTCACATCCGATACTGCCGCGATGCTGTAAAGGGCTTCGCCGCGGAAACCGAAAGTCAGGATCGTATCAAGGTCCTGTGATTCTTTTAATTTGCTGGTAGCGTGGCGCAAGAAGATCTTTTCTATATCGTCAGAGTCGATGCCTGAGCCGTTATCGGAAACGCCGATAAAGGTTTTCCCGGCTTGCCGCAGCTCGACCGTGATCTGGTCGGCGCCGGCGTCAAATGAGTTTTCCAGCAGTTCCTTGACCAGCGAAGCCGGTCGTTCGATCACTTCTCCGGCCGCGATCTTCGCGACTACCTGGGGGGTGAGTATGTTGACTTTTCCCATATTTTATCTTTAAGGTGTTCGCCGTTTTCCAGGCGCGCCAGTATTTGGCCGGCGCGCGCCAGGGTGTCCGCGGGGATGCCGGCAAGCTTCGCCACGTATATGCCGAAACTGTCGTCGCAGCCGCCGGGGATTATCTTGTGCAGGAAGATTATTTCATCAGGCGTCTCTTTGACGGCCACGTTGTAATTTTTTATGCCGGGGATGATCTGGCCCAAAGCGGTCAGCTCATGGAAATGCGTGGCAAACAAAGTACGCGTTTTTTTAGCGGCCAGGTCTTCCGCGATGGCCCAGGCCAGGCTCAGGCCGTCATAGGTGGAGGTACCCCGGCCGATCTCGTCCAGCACGACCAGACTTTTGGGGGTAAGGTTATTTAAGATCGCCGCGGTCTCGCTCATCTCGACCATAAAAGTGCTTTGTCCTTTAGCGATATCGTCGTGGGCGCCGATGCGGGTGAATATCTTGTCGGCCACGCCGATGACGGCGCGTTTCGCAGGGATAAAACTTCCGGCCTGGGCCATGATCACCAAAGTCGCGGTCTGGCGTATGTAGGTGGATTTGCCGGCCATGTTGGGACCGGTTATGATCAAGAGATGATCGTTTTGACGGTCAAGCAAGGTGTCGTTGGGGCAAAAGGCGTTGTTTAGGCCGGCTTCGACTACCGGGTGGCGGCCCTGGATTATTTCTATGGTGTCCTGGTCAGTGATGGTCGGCGCCGTATACCCGGCCCGGCCGGCAATAGCGCTTAAGGAAAGGATGGCGTCAAGGCGGCCGATGTCAGAGGCCGTTTGCTGGAGAGATCGTCCGGCTTCCAGGACGCTCTTTCGCAGGTCTTCCAGGATGCGGGTCTCCAGTTCCCGGACTTTTTCTTCAGCGGTGAGCATCTTGGTCTCAAACTGGGCCAGTTCAGCCGTGGTGAAACGTTCAGCGTTGACCAGTGTCTGCTTGCGCAGGTAATCCGGCGGCGCCAGATGCAGGTTTGGCCGGGTCACTTCGATGTAATAGCCGAATACTCCGGTGTAGCCGATCTTTAGCGAACTGATGCCGGTGCGCTGTATTTGGCCGGCCTGGTATTCTTTGAGCCAGCGGCGGCCGTTATCGCGCAGGCCTTTGAGCTCATCCAGTTCTTTGCTGAACCCGTCCTTGACGCTAGAGGTATTTTTTACGTCGGTATCCAGCGCGGACGCAAGTAAAGCCCTTAGTTCGGGGATATCCGCGATTGCCAGGAGTCTGTTGTTTGCGGCGCCGGCCGCGAGAGCCTGGTCAAGTTCGGGCAGGCGCGCCAGGGTGCCGGCGATATTGAGCAGATCTTTAAGGGGCGGCCAGCCGCAGCTTAAACGCGCGAGGCTTTTTTCGCTGTCGGGAGTATTTTTCAGTATCGTCCGCAGTCTTTCCCGCAAAACACGACTTTCCGCAAGCATTGATACCGCGGCCTGGCGCGTGTTTATGGCGTTGACGTCTTTCAAAGGCGCGTAAATCCATTTTTTAAGCGTGCGGCGGCCCATGGCGGTGAGAGTTTCATCCAGGTTCCGGAACAATTCTTCCAACTGCAGGCCGATCACGGCTTGCGGCGGGATGAATACGTTGTCAGAGTCGGAGTAGACCGCCAGGCGGTTGATGTGCAATATGGGCTGTTTGTTCATCTGGCGCAGATATTCCAGCAAGCTCCCGGCCGCGGATACGCCGACGCCGGAATCGTTTACTCCGAAGCCGCAAAGGCTTTGGACTTTGAGATGTTCGCAAAGCGACTTTCGCGCGATGTCCGGGTTAAACATCCAATCCTGGATCGGGCTTAAAGTCATCGTCTTAAGCGAGGTTTTTAACGGCAGAGCCGCCAGGATCGCCGATTGCTGGTTTTCGGCAAATAAACATTCGACCGGATTTATTTTGGCTAACGCGACGGCCGCGGCCGCTGGGTCGGGGAATTGGGCGATGGCGATGACGCCTTCGTTAGCCTCGTTAAAGGCCAGGCCAATGCCTGAGTCGCTAAAACAGAGCGCCGCGAGAGCGCGCGTTTCCAGGCCGGCAGTATCGATGTAGGTGCCGGCGGTTATCACCCGGACGACGTCGCGTTTTACCAGGCCCTGGGCTTTAGCCGGGTCCTCGGTCTGTTCGCAAATAGCGACTTTGGCGCCGGATTTTATGAGCCTGGCGATATAATTGTCCGCGGCATGATAGGGTATGCCGCACATCGGGACTTTAGCGCCGGATTTCCCGCCTTGGCGGCTGGTCAATACCAAGTCCAGCAGAGCGGACGCTTTGATGGCGTCGTCATAGAACATCTCGTAAAAATCGCCCAGGCGGAAAAAAAGGATACAATCGGGATGGCGGGCTTTGATGGCATGGTATTGCTGGAGCATCGGCGTGACTGTTTCCATGTTTTTTCTTCTCCTTCGCCTAAAGATATCAGAAGAACTCTGCGAAGCCATGAATTCTACGAAGCGCGCAAGCGCGGAGTAGAAGACCGGCGAAGCAGAGTTATATGGGTGTTTGGCTACGAAGAATTTCGCTTTGCTTCATTTATACCATAAAACTGCGCCTTAGTATAGAGCGGTTTTGGTTGACATTTCAGCCGTTGTGGTTAAAATTGTTTATGGAGGGGATATTATGGCAGTAAAAAGTATATTCATTATCGACGACGAGATCACGCTTTGCCGCAGTATCTGCGAGACGCTTAAAAGTAAAGGTTATCAGTGCGAGTATTCTACTGATCCAAAAGTCGGGGTCGAGCGGGCTGCCGCGGGATTTGATCTGGTCTTGCTGGATATACGCATGCCCGGCCTTAACGGGATAGAGGCCCTGCGGCTGATCAGGAAAAAGAACGCCGCGGTCAGCGTTGTGATATTGACGGGACACCCCAGCGCTGAGTCGATCGACGAAGCCATGGTGTACGGTGCCTGTGATTATTTGGTCAAACCTTTCGGCGTTGACCAGATAATCAAGATGATCGCGAAGCTTAACTCAAGGGGTGCCGCATGAACGCTGAATCCGGTACGCAGGATAAGTCAAGCGAAGAAGACCGTCAAAAGTGGCAGGGTATGTTAAGCCATATGATGGTCTACATAGACCTGTTTTGTTTGCTGGTACTGGCCATGAGCGTGATGGCTACCCGTTCCCGGTTGCTGGCTTTCTTTGAACATATGGGCTATAAATTGGCGCCGTTTGCCTATACGGTGTTATCGCTGTCTTCCATGGAGTGGATGGGCCTTGCGTTGATCGCCGGTCTTCTTTTGATATTGAAAGAACGCACTAGCCGCAAGGGATTGGCGCTTGCCGTCAATGTTACGGCGTTTGCCGCCATACTGCTTACGCAATTCGCTTATGTTCTGGCCATGACCATTTCCCTTCAACCCCGATGAGCGATATCAAAGATCTTTTGGGGAGTTTTTGCGGAGCGCACTGGAAGCGTTTGGGCCCGTTTAAACGCGCGGGAGTAACGGCGCCGATCTTCTTCATCCGTTCCCGGTCCAGTTGCGGGATCGGCGACTTCGAAGACCTCAAACTTCTCATCGATTGGTGCGTCGCAAGCGGCAACACCATCATCCAGCTTCTTCCCGCCAATGAAGTAGGCTCGTTGTTTTGTCCTTACGATGCTTTGAGTTCCTTCGCGCTTGAGCCGGCATACCTTTCTTTGGGCCGGCTTGATCCCAAAGGCCTTTTAAAAAAACGCTTGAGCGCGCTTAAAAAGAAATACCCTCTCAAGGGCCGCGTTGATTACGCCATCAAAGGCGCGAAGCTGGCTTTACTCTGGGAGATATTTAAAGAATGGCAGGCGGATCCCTATTTGCAGGCTGATTTCGCGGCTTTTCGCGAAGTCAACGCTTATTGGCTGAAGGATTACGCGCTTTACAAAGTGCTGAAATTTCACCACAAGGATTCGGCCTGGCATGAATGGCCGCAAAATTTTCGTGACCGCGATCATAAAGCCCTGGATATGTTTGCCGCGGCGAATTCCAGGGCCCTGAGCTTCCAGAGCTGGCTGCAATGGCAGTTGTTTCGTCAGTTCAGGGCGGCTAAAGATTACGCGGTCTCCAAAAAAGTCCTGCTTAAAGGCGACCTTCCGGTCCTGGTATCGCGCGACAGCGCCGACGTCTGGGCGCAGCGGAAATTTTTCAAGCTTGACCTGGCGGCCGGCGCGCCGCCGGATATGTACTGTTCTAAGGGTCAGCGTTGGGGCATGCCTACCTATGACTGGCCGGCGATCGCGGCGGATGATTACGTTTATTTTAAACAAAAGCTGGCCTACGCGGCCAATTTTTACGATATTTTGCGTGTTGACCATGTGGTCGGACTGTTTCGTATCTGGAGTATACCGGTCGGTGAACCCCTGGAAAACGAAGGCCTGCACGGTTTTTTTGATCCGCGTGATGAATATCTCTGGGAGGAGCACGGCAGAAAGATACTGGCGATGATGATCAAGTCTTCCGGCATGCTGCTCTGCGCCGAAGACCTGGGCGTGATACCGCCGGTCTGCCGTAAGGTCCTGCGGGAGTTAGGTATCCCCGGCAACGACGTGCAGCGCTGGGTAAAGGACTGGGACGTCAAACACGATTTTTTAAGCGGCAGCGAGTATCGTGTTTTGTCGGTGGCCATGCTTTCTACTCACGATACTACCAATTGGCCGGCCTGGTGGCAATACGAAGCCGGTACCGTGGATGAGGGATTGTTTGAGAGAAAATGCGGCCAGTACCATATCGATTACCGTAAAGTCCGCCATGAGCTTTTTGACCAGCGTTTATCGCGTTTCGGCAGACTGCGCTGGAAGCGCGAAATAGATTCGCCGGCCAGGCTGGCTCATGCGCTTGGCCGCGGCGAAGGCGAGATCAAAGACATCCTGCACATGTACAAAAATAGTTTTGCCGAAAAAGATAAGCTTTGGCATAGGTTACGCCGGGTGGGCCCGGTCAAGGAGAAAGCCGACAAAGAGCTGGTCAAACGTGTTTTTGAGACGGTCATGAGTTCGCGGGCTATTTTTTGTATTAATATGCTCCTGGACTGGCTTTTTTTGGCCGGCTTTTATAAAGACGACCCCTATCAGTACCGGATCAACCGGCCCGGTACGGTCGATAAAAAAAATTGGTCTCTTACGATGCCGGTCACTTTGGAAGAATTGATCGCTCATCGATCGCGCGCTCAGATAAAAAAACTTACCAAGACCAGCGGACGGCTCGGTCGGGAGTAATTAAATATGTGGATGCTTGTTTTAATCGGCGTACTGTGCGTTGCCGGCCTGGCGCTTTTGGTCTGGGCGCTGTCAACGCCTGCGGAGCTCAGCCATCACGATCTCCATCAGAAAGAGG
>Ga0315289_10013893_pt1 | contig 11265 bp, 13 predicted proteins | sample YL17G11_40_MG_FD_203452 | JGI IMG/M metagenome (GOLD analysis project Ga0315289, IMG submission 203452) | Sediment microbial communities from Yellowstone Lake, YNP, Wyoming, USA - YL17G11_40 | ecosystem: Environmental > Aquatic > Freshwater > Lake > Sediment | place: USA: Wyoming | collected... | reverse complement strand
GAAGTTTTCATCGATCCCTGATCCCGGGAGATACCGGAAGCCAAAATGAGAAGAATCCGATCAATTATTCCTTGACCCCGAGCACTTTGAGGAGCTCTGCAAGGGGGATGCCATGCGCTTCGGCTGCCTCGCGAATCGTCTCTCCGCGGGCAATTGCGCACCCGACACATCCCATGCCGAACTTGAACAGTGCCTCTGCTGCGTCAGGCTTTGCTTTCAGAAGATCGTAGATTGTGCTGTCTGCAGTTAATTCAGCCATATCTGAATTAGTTACCCTCCCATGACATAAACCTCACTATACCGCCATACTGCGACGTGCAATTCACTTTCGCCACACACACTCCGCAAGATTAAGACATGATAAGAAACGATGTATCACCGGAGATGTAGAAGTATGGATTTTTCAATCACAGCAGAAAGAATCTCCGTAAAACTCGGTCAGAAAGGACAGAGCGTCGACAAAAAGAGGATCGAGGCAAAACTGCGCCGGCTCGTGGAGGAGTTCGGTGTCCAGCCCGCTGAGGCGGAACGCAGTGTGACAAATGAACTGGCAAAGGAGTTCAACCTTACCGGTGTCGGCACCGGCAGTGGTGGCGGCGGGGGTGCAGGGGCAAAAGAGACCCGTTCCATTGCCGATATTGCCCCCGGTGAATGGGTGACCATTGAAGGAAAGGTGGTATCTATCCTCTCCCCGCCATCCCCCTCCATTGCCCAGAGCGGGATCATTGCCGATCCAACAGGTGCGATCCGGTTCGTCGCATGGGCGAAAGCAAATGCCCCGAAGATGCAGGAAGGCGCGTGGTACCGCATTGAGTCTGCGGTTGTGGATGAGTTCAAGGGTGTCGCGAACTTAAAGATACATTCGGGCACGGGGATCAAGCCGGTTATTGAAGACCGTGCCCTGATTCCGTCCGTATTGAAGATCGGTGAATTGAGACCCGGTATCGGCAGCGTCCGGGCGAAGGTCGTCCAGGAGTGGGATGTCGCTCATGAACGGATGCTTCAGTCCGGCATCCTTGGTGACGAGTCCGGCACCGTGAAGTTCGTCATCTGGAAGGAATCCGGAAAAGAAAAACTCGCAGTGGGTTCCGTTTATACCATCTTTCATGCGATCGTGGAGGAGTTCAACGGAAGGTTCTCGCTCAACCTGAGCACGGCAACGTACATGCAGGAGGACGGTGATATCACCGTCAGCGGCGGTGATACGGAGGTACGCGGAACCATTGTTCACATCGCACCGGGATCCGGGCTCATCAAACGCTGCCCGGTTGAAGGGTGCAACCGTGCACTCTCACGACAGAACTACTGCCCTGTCCATGAGATCCAGCCGAAATTTGTCTATGACCTGCGGATCAAAGGCTGGCTGGACGACGGAAAAAAGACCTACAATATATTGCTGCAGCGGGATGTCGTGGAGTCGCTCACGGGTATGAACCTCGATACCGCTCAGGAACTTGCTGAGAATAACCCGCTTGGCATGGATGAAGTCTTCCTGCGCATGCGCGATGCGGTCCTCGGCAGGTATGTGCTCTGTCACGGCAGGGAGATCGACAACCGGCTCCTTGTCAGGTCATGTGAGCGGCTTAAGATGGAGAGCGGTGAGCATACCGCGCTCCTCAACCGGGCCGGAGGTGCAGCATGAGCAACGGGGGAACCCCATCTCAGGGAAAACGTGACGGTGGGTTTGAGCGTGAACCGGCACGGAGGGTTTTTGCAGCTGAACTCCGCGAGTGCCGCTACCAGTTCCGGGACGGCGACGATGAGAAGAGTCCCACCTTTGTCCTGCTCCCTTCCGGCGAGCGCTGCAACCGGGTATTCCTTGTCGGCACACTCACCGAAAAGCAGCGGCAGGGGGACCAGAACATTTTCTACCGTGGCCGTGTTGTCGACCCGACCGGCACGTTCTTTGTGATGGCTGGCAGCTACCAGCCGGAGGCGATGCAACAGCTGGCAAAGATCGAGACACCTGCATTTGTCGCGGTCGTGGGAAAGCCCAACATCTACCAGACCCCGGATGGAGCATACCTCATCTCAGTCAGGGTCGAATCGATCACGGTCGTCGACCGTGAGACCCGCGACCTCTGGGTGCTCGATGCGGCACGCTCAACCCTCGACCGGATCGATGCCCTTGCACAGGGCACCGCTCCCGATGCTCCCCGGATCAAGGAGCACTATCCCTCGCTCGATCCTGCCACGTTCAGAAAAATAGCGTACGAAGCGCTGGCGCAGATCAAAATATAACATTTTGACAATACTACCCCTTCATTTTTCAGCAAACCTTATCGTGCCGTATACCTATCAATCTTCGATGCCTATGGAGCAGAAGGAGTTGAGTGAGCTAATCAAAAATATTGACACAAAGATGCTCAAGAACGAGGCAAAGAAACTCGGGCTGAAGCTGGGGCGCTGCCCCACCAAGATGAGCATCGCCAGGATGTTACCTGAATCCACTGTCAAAAAACTTGCAGGAAAATGAACAGGTTTACGAGGTTTTGGAGCGGAGGGCATCCCACTGCTCCAGCACCTCGTTTCCTTCGATAAAGATGAGCCCGTGTTTTTTCGCGTACCGCTGTGCATCCTCTTTTGAGAGAGCAAACCCGCTCCTGTCATCCAGCATCTCGCAGACGGTGACTGCCGGGGTGATGCCGGCCATTTCTGCAAGGGCGACAGAAAGCTCCGTCTGGCCGCGCCGCTGATCAAGAAGGTCATCAGCTGCCCGGAGGATCGCACAGTGACCAGGGGTGCGGAAGACCTCATGGAAGTTTACCCCCCCGCCATTCAATGATCTCTTCACCTGGTCTGCGATGGCGGTGATGGTCAGGGCGCGGTCGCGGTCTGTGATGCCCGTAAACGTGCCGCGGTGGTTCACCCAGATGGAGAAGGATGAGTGATTCTTCCGGTCGTACGGGATATCTCCCTCGCGTTCCGCCACGACCATTGAACGCAGAACATCGCTGGCAAACGGCAGGCCAAGGCGTTGTGCCGCAGCCGGGTGAACCGCAGTGCAGATCAGCCCGCCGCCATCCCTGCGCATCTGCACGATGTGCTGCGGGGTGACGGAATCCGAACGGATAGCAAAGTCCGTCTCTTTCTCGCGGTCATCAAAATCGTAGAGAAGGATGAACCTGCCGTCCCGGAGTGCTACCAGCGCATCGTCAATCATTCAGCCTACCTCAACTGTTACGGTATCACTGTCTTCAACCCCAATCTGTCTCCGGAGGGCAACCGGTGCAATGACTTCGATAACATCGTCAGGATAGTGCGTCCTGCCCGGGATCACGATGGCACAGGGAACATCGCCGATCCTGCACGGGAGGCAGCGCGCATCGCCAAACGTGCGGCTGTCGGCAGAAAAACCCTTGATCCTGATCCAGTTGAGCGCCTCGATCTTTTTCCGGACGGCGAGGCTTGATGGCGAAAGGCGGATATTGAGGGTTCCCGGGTACGGCTCGAACCCAAGAAGGGACCCGAACTGTTGACGGTAACCAGAAAGACTCATGTAATATTTCCCCTCGCCAAGCCCGGTGATGACAGTTCCCGTCAGCGAATACGTACCGCCTTCGGTGGCAAAAAGCCGGCAGTAATCCATATACTCCCTGTGAAGTTCCTCTTCGCCCTGCTTTGTGAGGGTGATGTGCTGCCCTTCAGGAGTGACCGTGCGGGTGATCAGCCCCTGCAATTCGAGCGCCTTGAGCCGGCGCGATGCGGTCTGGGGACTGGAATGCAACATCTCTGCGATCTTCTGTGACGAGCCAAAGACCGGTCCCCTGCGCCCGCCCATCAGGGCTATTGCCTTCAGGCACTCGATATCTTCTGCCACCAGCATGCATACCAAAATTGGGATGCTTATTATTTATGGATTGCCATCATCATCAATTTCGTTCAGTGTCGAACCAGTGTTCGTTAATTATTTAATGGGGGGCGTCGTTGTTATTGAGCATGAAAACCGGTGTGCGGAACCAGCTCGCTGAAAAAATGGCGGGCGAGATCACGCTGTCGGACTCTCCAGGGCATGCGCTGAAAAAATGGCGTATGAGCTTTGAGATCGCACCCGGCGTCCTTTCGGAACGCCTCGGTGTCTCCCCCTCTGTCATCAGCGATTATGAAGGAGGGAGGAGAAAGAGCCCCGGTACTGCCATTGTAGGCAAGATCGTTGACACAATCCTCGCCCTTGATGAGGAAGCAGGAGGAAGACACATCCAGCAGTTTTCCTCCATGCTGTACACCGGCATGGACGACGATGTCATCTATGACATGCATGAGTATGCGACACCGGTCCCCCTCCAGAAGTTTGCCGATGCGATCGGGTGCACGCTCCTCTGCGGGTCGATGGATCAGGCGATTCATGGATATACGGCGATTAACAGCCTGAACGCGATCCTGCAGCTCTCGAGCAACGAGTTCAACCGCATCTACGGGTGGAGCACAGAACGATCGCTGATCTTTACCAACGTCTCGACCGGAAAATCACCGATGGTGGCAATCCGTGTCACGCCGTTCAAACCCCGTTGTGTTGTGCTGCAGGGCATTCGTGCGGCAGACGTCCACCCGATCGTGGAGAAGATGGCAGAGCGTGACCGGGTTACGGTTTTGTGTACCAGTATGGAGATCGAGAAAATCGTAAATGTACTGAGGGAACAGGAATGGTAGGCATCATCACCTATGGTGTGTATATACCGGGATACCGGATTAAAGTCGCGGAGATTGCACGGGTCTGGGGCGCAAATGCAGCAGACATCTCCGGCGGCCTCGGAGTGTTTGAAAAGTCGGTCCCGGACATGGACGAGGATACGGCAACGATTGCTGTTGAAGCTGCACGAAATGCCCTCAAAAGGCGCATAATCGATCCTGAAAAGATCGGTGCGGTGTATGTCGGAAGCGAGTCGCATCCCTATGCGGTGAAACCGACGGCATGCACGGTCGGTGAAGCGATTGGTGCCACCCCCCACATGACCGCCGCTGATTTTGAGTTTGCCTGCAAGGCAGGAACCGCAGGCATCCAGACATGTATGGGGATGGTCAAAAGCAAGATGATTACGTACGGTCTTGCGATTGGATCAGATGTTGCCCAGGGGGCTCCAAGCGATGCGCTGGAATATACTGCTGCTGCCGGTGGTGCTGCATTCCTTATCGGCAGGGACGACCCCATTGCCACCATCCATCATACATGCTCGTACACAACTGACACCCCGGATTTCTGGAGGAGGGAGGGGCAGGATTATCCCCGGCACGGCGGGAGGTTTACCGGTGACCCGGGATATTTCCGGCATGTTGAGGGAGCAACGCGACTTCTGTTTGACCAGGTAAAAAAGAGTCCCAAGGACTACGAATACGCGGTCTTCCACCAGCCGAATGCCAAGTTCCCGCAGAAGGTGGCAAAAGCCCTCGGGTTCAAGCCGGAGCAGATCAAGCCCGGTCTCGTCGTGCCGCGTCTTGGAAACACCTACTCGGGGTCGTCTCCCATCGGACTGGCTGCAACGCTTGATATCGCAAAACCCGGTGACCGGATCCTTGTCACCTCATTTGGATCGGGTGCCGGGAGCGATGCGTTCGATATCGAGGTGACCGACGCGATCGAAGGCGGGGCGTTCTCCCGCGATGCCGCCCCCTCGGTTGAGGCACTGCTCAAAAACCCCATCTACCTCGATTATGCACAATATGCAAGACACAAGGGAAAGATCGTGATGCAGTCATGAGAGATGTTGCCATCATCGGAGCCGGGTGCACCAGATTTGGCGAGAAGTGGGGAAGTTCCTTCCGTGAACTGTTTGTCGAGGCAGGCGCCCTCGCGCTGGAAGATGCACAGCTCTCTGGTGAACAGATTGACGCAATGTACGTGGGCAATATGAGCGCGGGCAGGTTCATTGATCAGGAGCATATCGGTGCGCTGATTGCTGACTACGCCGGTCTCGCCACCCACCACATTCCCTCCACACGTGTGGAAGCTGCCTGCGCCTCAGGCGGGCTTGCATTCCGTCAGGCAGTGATCGCGGTTGCAAGCGGGATGGAGGACATCGTGGTTGCCGCGGGAGTCGAGAAGATGACCGATGTGGAACCCGGCGCCAGCACCGACACCCTCACCGGCGCCGCGGACCGTGAATGGGAGGGGTTCGTGGGTGCAACGTTCCCGGGGCTCTACGCAATGCTCGCAACCGATTATATGCACCGATATCCCCTGACACGGGAACAGCTCGCCCAGGTGCCGGTGAAGAACCATTATAATGGTGCGCGGAATCCCATCGCACAGTTCCAGCAGGAGATCTCGATCGACACTGTCCTCAAATCAACGATGGTCGCCGAGCCCCTGCGCCTCTTTGACTGCTCACCGATTACCGATGGAGCCGCTGCGGTGATTGTCGCACCACTCGAACGTGCGCGGGAGTTTACTGATACGCCGGTCAAGGTTCTGGCCAGCGCCCAGGCAAGCGACACGATCACACTTCATGACCGGCGGGATATCTCGACGCTGGATGCAACGATAGCAGCAGGGCAGCGGGCGTTCAGGATGGCAAAGCTCACGCACAAAGATATTGACATGGTAGAAGTGCATGACTGCTTCTCGATTGCCGAGATCTGCGCGATTGAAGATCTCGGGTTCTGCAAGAAAGGGGGGGCAGGCCGGCTCACCGAAGAGGGAGAGACAGCCCTGAACGGCAGGATCCCGGTGAACACGAGCGGCGGGCTCAAGGCATGCGGCCACCCGGTCGGGGCGACCGGCATCAAGCAGGTGTATGAAGTGGTCCTCCAGCTCCGAAATGAAGCGGGAAAACGGCAGATCGACGGCGCAACAACCGGGATGACCCACAATGTCGGCGGGACCGGCGCCACGGTTGCCGTCCATATTATGGGGGTCGATTAGATGTCAGTCGCACGTTTCTGGCGAAAGATCCCGCAGCGGTACAACCTGCTGGGGACAAAATGCGAGACCTGCGGCAGGCATTTCTTTCCCCCACGATCGTTCTGTCCTGAGTGCCGCAGGAGCGGTAAGGTCGTTGACTATAAATTTGCCGGTCTGGGCACGATCGTCACCTTCACCGTCATCCACACTGCAAATGAGCAGTTTGAAGCCCTCACCCCGTATGTGCTCGCGATCATAAAACTTGACGAGGGTCCACGGATGACCGCACAGATCGTCTGCAGTCCAAAACAGGCAAGGATCGGCATGCGGGTAAAAAGCGTGTTCCGCAGGATCGCTGCCGATGGCGAAAGCGGGATTATTCATTACGGAACAAAATTCGTGCCGGCGGAATAACGTTATTCACCCTTTTTTCTGATGTCATAAACCGCATGCCACTGCGTCGCTGAATACGACCGCACGACCCGTTCACCCACAACCGTGCCACCAAGGTTTTCGATCCGCTTCCGGTGCTCGCCTTCCTGAACGACAAGTGCATACAGGTGGATCATGCCACCCGCTTTGCAGAGCCCGAACGCATCAGGAAGCAACAATGCTCCTGATTTCGGGAGGTTCATGACAATACGGTCGAATTGCCACGGAATAATATCCACAAGGTGGTGGGCATCCGCGAGCACGGGCAGCACGTTCCTGACATGGTTCTGCGCACAATTCTCCAGCATGAGCCCGAGTGCCTGCGGGTTGATATCGGCAGCAATAACCAGTGTCGCATGATCCGCAAGCGCGATAGTAAACGGCCCGACACCAGCGAACATGTCGAGAACCAGCTCATCCTTTATAATAAGGTGCGCGATCCGCTGGCGTTCGGTTGCGAGACGGGAGGAGAAGTACGCGGCGGACAGGTCGATGGTGAACCGGTGGCCGTATTCGGTAACCTCCGTCCGCGTTGTCGGGGTTCCGGCGAGCACCGCAAACCTTTTCGTGCGGTATTCGCCTTCAACTTCGCTTGTGGCAACGAGCACGGTATGGAGGTTTGGACGTGAGGCAAGGATCGTTTCAGCGCCGTCTTTGTCTTGCTCCTGCATCACCGCAATCCCTCCAATCAGCTCATGTCGCGGGAGTGCAGGTCGTTCCGGGTTGGGATCGAATACGCACCGCTCCGCACCCTCCCGCCAATTGATGATGGGGAGCAGCAGGTCAGTGCTCTCGACACGTGGTTTCAGCGTCCTGTCAAGCACCCCTTCGCCGCTGAGGGCCTGCCGCTTCTCCTCGCCGTTCATGGCAGGGACCCGCAGGCACCACTGCTCGGTCTCCCCCCGATCACCAACCATCATGTAGCTATAAGTGCTACCATTATTCATGGCTGATGATGCCGGGCGCAATCCATCCGGTAAGGGTAGCGATGTTCACAAGAACACCGATACTGAGACATCAATCCGCACGCGACTCAAGGAGGGGTCGTTAAAGCTCTATGATCTGGAAAAAGAGGTCCCCGCCGTTGATGCAATACGGATGCGGCGCGGGTTCATTGAGTCCGAGACGGGATCAAAACTTGATCATCTCGGCATTTTTTCCATCGATGTCGAGCGCGTGGTAAAAAGGAATTGCGAGAATATGATCGGCACCGTGCAGGTTCCGGTTGGCGTCGCGGGCCCGCTGCAGGTAAACGGCGAATATGCCCATGGCAGCTACTACCTCCCGCTTGCGACAACGGAGGGGGCGCTTGTCGCGTCCGTCAACCGGGGCTGCAGTGCGATCACCCGGGCGGGGGGCGCGGAGGTGCGAATCCTCCATGACGGGATGACACGGGCACCCGTCTTTGCAGCACGGAGTATCGTACACGCGAAACAGGTAGTGGACTGGGTGGCGGGGCATGAATCAGATCTCAGGGCTGCAGCCGAGAGCACCACATCGCACGGAGAACTCATCGAAATTGTGCCCTTCATTGCGGGTACAAGCGTCTTTTTCCGTATGAATTTCGACACCAAGGATGCGATGGGTATGAACATGGTGACGATTGCGAGCGCAAAGGTATCTGACCTGATCTCCCAGGGGACAGGAGCCCGCCTTGTCGCGCTGAGCGGCAACATGTGCACCGACAAAAAACCCGCTGCCATCAACGGGATCATGGGCAGAGGAAGGAGCGTCGTTGCAGGGATTGCACTTTCACATGACCTGATCTCTTCGATCTTCAAAACCGATGCCGTTACCCTGTTTGACGTGAACTACCGCAAGAACCTTGTCGGTTCTGCGCGCGCAGGAGCGATGGGGTTCAACGCCCATGCAGCGAACGTCGTAACAGCGGTATTCATCGCCTGCGGGCAGGACGCTGCCCATGCCATCGATGGCAGCACCTGCCTGACAACCGTTGATCCCGTCCCGACAGGGGTCTACGTTTCAGTCACCCTGCCATCCCTCCCGGTCGGGACCGTGGGGGGCGGGACCGGTGTCGACACCCAGCAGGAGTGCCTCAAACTGCTCGGTGTGGCCGGAGGGGGCTCTCCTCCCGGCACCAATGCAAAGAAACTTGCCGAGATCATCGCTTCCGGTGTGCTTGCGGGCGAACTTTCACTGCTGGGCGCGCTTGCGGCGCAGCACCTCGCACAGGCGCACCAGCAGCTGGGGCGTGGTTAGAACCGGAACCACTTCATCATCACCACCGCGTCCTCACCGTTTGAGTAATAATGCGCCAACCGGAATACATCCCGGTAGCCGAGCCCCTGGTAGAACTTTTGTGCCGGGGTGTTCGAAGACCGCACCTCGAGCTGGACAGCTCCGACAAGGTTCAGTGCAAACTGGTGCTCGATACGGTTGACCAGCAACTGGCCGATGCCACGGTACTGGTACGCGGCTGTCACGCCGACGTTGCAGATGTGTCCGTATATATTCTCCCCCGTATCTTCGAGACCCCCAATTATAAAACCCACCACTCTCCCATCACAGACCGCTACGAAATAGGTAGCCGGGTAATAGGTCAGGGCTTCCAGAAAAACCGCCTGCTCCCAAGGGTCGATAAACAGTTCCTTCTCGACCGCAACAATCGAGGGTATGTCGAGGGGTGTCGCCCGCCGGATCTGCACCGGCAGGTGCATAGAGATCTCATAGGGACGGATCATCGGCTATTTCGTCCTTGGCATAAAAATTGCAGCTTTTCATAGTGCGGACAAACTAATATGGTTTGCGCAAATTCAGGAGCCGTACATCCTTGTAATCTGACCATAGGAGATGAGACTATTATGTGTTCACACACAAAACTCTGAGAGCACAGACAGAATCATACCGGGTGTGGTCGTTTTTTCATGGTAAGGATTTATCCCTTTGCCGCGGTTCGTCCCGAACGGAGTGCCGCTTCCGCAATTGCAGCGGTTCCGTATGATGTAGTGACTGCCGATGAAGCACGGGGGATCATCACAAAGAATCCCCGGAGTTTTCTGCGGGTCAGCCGTGCTGATGCTCAAATTTCGGATGTCCCGTCCCATGATGCCCGTGTGTACGACCTGGCACGCGAGAATTTCCTTGCCATGCTCAACGACGGAAGTATGCAGAGGGATGACAGCCCGTCAATGTATATCTACCGGGTCAGACAGGACAATGAAACATTTGTCGGGCTCTGCTGCTGTGTTGATGTCGATGACTACCGCACCAACCATATCCGCAGGCATGAACAGACACGGTACGAAAAGGAGGAGGACCGTACCCGCCACATCGAGGCGACCCGGACCCACAATGGTCCGGTCGTCCTCCTGTACCGTGACATGAACGGCATTTTTAATTTCATTGAATCCCTGGTTCCTGCCGGTTCTGTCCCTGACGCAGACGTGCGAACTGATACCGGTGTCGTGCACCAGATATTCAGGATTTCAGATCGATTGGCGCTCGAACGGGTTGCAGCTCTGTTTGCACAGGTTCCTGTTCTCTATATTGCCGATGGGCATCACCGTGCAAAATCCGCGGTCAATGTCGCTGACCGGAACCCGGATCCTCCAGGTTCCAGCGAAGAGATCAACAGGTTCCTTGGGGTCCTCTTTGCCCATGACCGGGTAAAGATCCACGGCTACAGCCGCCTGGTAACCGACCTTGGGGCCTGCAATTCGGATGCATTCACCCACCTGATGAAACGATATTTCGACGTGAAATCCTATGGAAAACCAGACGGTCGCGGGTTTAATATCCCGCCCCGGCTGAAAAATTCCGGCCAGCACCACGTCGTGCATATGTATCTTGAGGGGGCATGGTATGAGTGCACCCGTCCTGTCGATCCGGGGGCATCAGTTTTGGATTCACTGGATGTAACCGTACTTCAGACGTATGTGCTGGAAGGGCTCCTTGGTATCACCGATCCCCGCAGCGATTCCCGGCTCCAGTATCTTGGCGGCGCACGACCAATCGCAGATCTTGCGCACCTTGTG
>Ga0315289_10013892_pt1 | contig 11265 bp, 6 predicted proteins | sample YL17G11_40_MG_FD_203452 | JGI IMG/M metagenome (GOLD analysis project Ga0315289, IMG submission 203452) | Sediment microbial communities from Yellowstone Lake, YNP, Wyoming, USA - YL17G11_40 | ecosystem: Environmental > Aquatic > Freshwater > Lake > Sediment | place: USA: Wyoming | collected... | reverse complement strand
ATCGTGGGCAGAAGGATTGTCGCCTTCTTTCGATCCAACTGATAGAGCAGCAACTTGGATCGGACCCGCAGATCCTCGAAACCTGCGGCGCGCGTCTTCGCGTTCGACGGGACCACTCCGGCATATATCAGGATCATGGAATCGATGCCGACAATCACGATCGAAACTCCCGAATAAGTGCGTCGGGATCGCTGACTCGGTCCCAAGCTTTAAGGCCCGCACTACGGAGTTGTTCTATAGCCTCGCTTGGATCACCTAATTGCGGCTGCGTGAAATCTCTGATCGTAAACCGGTAAATCCGCCAGGAGCGGTGAACCCAGACGGCGGTACCGGTAGCAGCGATCTGCTCGTAGAGATGCTGGCCCAAGCGCCGCACGAGAGCATTGCTTTCTACGTCACAATAAAGGCCGCGGCGGCGCCCTGGAATGCGCAGCAGGCATCGCCTGCGGGTAGCGCCCCCGACTCGTTTAATCTCGCCTATCACCGTGGTTTCGCCGTGCAGTAGCAGTCGGCTGGAAATCCGTCGAAAGGCGTCTCCCTCGACGACAAACAGAGGTTGCTGTTGGTGGTCCACCAAAGCAACTTCAACTCGGCCGGCGATGGACCGAGCCACGTCGCTCAGCGATTCAATTGGCCGCAAGGCAGTGATTAAGCCGTCCTCCTCTATCTCTTCCTCGCCTGCGGAGGACAAGAGGACGCCCACCCGAGAAAGATTTGCCCTCGCTTCATCCGGGGCATGTGAAACGCAACTGTACACCGCCGAACCCCGCCGTACATCGACCAAACCGATGCCTTTTTCCGATGCGACGTGCGATGTTTCAAAAGGGTCACGGCCGCTGGCGAGGTCTTGGACCGCCGATATGGCATCGTTGACCCGTCCCCACGGAATATTCTCCGGGACTAAACCGGGAGCCACGAAGCGGACTTCAAATGTCGGTGCTGCCTTTTTCTTCGACACCGATGGGCCCCTTTTGGCTAGACGCAACGGGTGCGCGAGTGTCTTGATTATTATATACCGCCGCCGGGGCCCGCGCAAGTGGATAGGTGCTATTCCACCCGCCACGCTTCCAGGCCTTGCGGTGAAGCCACGATGAGCACCGGCCGGCCGTCCACTTCGGCGGTAGCCAGCCCTTGCAGGGGCACGCCGTAATTGAAGCGGTCGATGAGCTTGCCGTCGGCCGCGATGATGTGGATCGAGCCGTCGGGGCCGGGCAGCAGCCACTGAGCCGGCGCGGCAGCGGTCAGCCTGCCCGGGATGATCCGCTCGATCGGCTGCGGGTGGACGCCTTCGGGCAGGGAACAATTCCAAAGTTCTTCGCCGTTGAGGCTCAGGCCGATCGCTACGTTGTCGCCCAGCCGTGGGGCCGCCATGCCGCACCACTGGAGTTCTCCGTTGCCCCGAAGGTCGGCGCCGACGATCCATTGCAGCAGCCGATCGGGCACGCTCACTTCACCCTGCGGCTGGAGTTTCTCGTCCATTGCCAGCAGCGATCCGCGATTGTTGATGCACAACAGGTGACGGCGCCCTTCGGGCAGCGAGCCGCCGACAGCCAGCCGCACCACGTTGGCAATCGAGCGGTTCGAGGCCACGCGCTGGCCTGCCAACGACACGGCCTGCACGCCGACGCCGCTTCCCCAATAACCGACGTATAGCTCCGGGATGCCGTCGCCATTGAGATCGCCGAACTCGACATCGGCAATGCCGTCGTGCTTGTTTTGCAGCGCATCTTCCGGAAAGCTGAAGAGCTTGTTCCAACTTCCGTCGAACACGTGCAGCCGCTGTTGTGCGCTGGCAAAGGCCGCGAAGTACTGTTTGCCGTCGGCGGCGGCAGCGGCGCGCAAGGCGGTTACGAATTCTTCCTGTTCGATGCTCAAGGGATGGCGGGCGAGCAGCTTGCCATCGAGCCCCACCTCGGCCACCGCCTTCCAGCCGTCGATGACCAGCAGCCGCGGCGGCGCGCCAGGCTGCCCGAGGACCAAGATGTTGCCCGGGGCCTGCAACTCCTTGCACTTCCACAACGGGCCAAGTCGCAGCCGTTGGGGTTCGCTCCGCGGGGCGACCTGGGCGTGGGGGATTTCCTGTTCTGCGCTGACCGGCTGTCCCGAGGCCTCCAACTCGGCCGCGCGTTCCAGCATTTCCTCGTATTTCTTCAGTTGACTTTGGTATTCCGCGACACCCTTCTCGTAAATGTTTTCCCCGGCGAGCAGCTTCTCGAGTTTCTGGGGAAGCACGGTAGCCAAATCCGGGTTGCCGCCCACCTCGAAGTCTTGGACGATGCCCTTAGCGTCGAGGATGAACGTGGTAGGAATGCCCGTGCTGCGGAACAATGGGCCCGTCTTTTGCTCCTGATCGCGGACGATGGGAATGTGTACTCCCAACTCGTCGAAGGTGTCGTCCAACGCCTTGTTCTCGGTTTGAGGCTGGTCCACGCTGACGGCCAGAAACGCGATCTTCTGATTGTCCTTGTACTGCTGGTACACCTTCTCCAGATTCGGCAGGCTTTGGCGGCACGGCCCGCACCAGGTTGCCCAAAAGTCCAACACCGCGATCTTTCCGCTCAACGACTGCGGAGTGACCGGCTTGTTCTCCAGATCGACGAACTTGAACTCGGGGACCTTCTTGCCCAGCAGTTGCCCCGGGTACGGCAGGATGAAGAACTTCACCACTTCGGCCCCCTTGGGCAGGTCGAACTGAAACGCCCGCGGATCGATCTTGCCGTTGAAACCGGCGTCGACAAAGTCGGCCGCCAGCGAGAGGTTTTGCACCGTGCCCTGCCGCGTGAGCATTTCCCGCAGCTCATCGGTTGGGAAGAGGATCCGCCGCAAGATATAGGTCTGCTGGTCGATCCAGAACAGGGCCGTGCCGTCGGGTCGCTTCAACTGCACGCGGTAGTGCCGGCGGCCGTCGATTTCGCCCGGCTCCAGCAGCAGCGGCTTCTCGGCGTCACGCAGCAACAGCGGAAGCGGATCCTTTTCCGTCAGCAACAGCAGTTGCGGCGCGGCGCCGGCAAACCCCTCGGTCATCACGCTGGCCAGAACCTGGTCGCAGTAGACGGACCGGAGCGTTAGTTGTTCAGGGGTTTTCTTGGCCAGCACCTGGTCGGGCAGATCGGCAATCGTCGCGTGCATTTGCTGCCCGTCGGACACCAACGTCACCTGATAAACCTGCGCGCGGAGTTTGTTGGGGCGGGCAAGCCTCACGGCGAAGTCGACCTTTTCGTCTCGCTTCTCGCTGCCCACCTCGTACACCAGTCGCACCGTGCCGCTGTCGGCATAGGTTGTGGCGTTGCGATAGGCCGCGACCATGGCCTCGAGGACTTCTTGGGCCGAAGTCGGTCGATGTTCAGACGCCGCCGTCGTGGCCCCGGGCGGATTCTTTTGGTCACCGGTGGGCCTGCCGGCCGAAGCCCCTTCTTTGGACGAATTGCATCCCGCGGAAGACGCCCATGCCAGGGCCAGCAAGCCGGCCGTCAGGCACGACAAAAGCCGGCCGCGGAACGCATCGGTGGTTTCAGTAAAATCAGGCATCGACAAATCCTTACGTAAGTGGTGGTTTTCAGAACCGGCGGCTCTGAAAGTCTTGCCGGGGCGGGCAAGTTCTTCACGGCCTGCGGGCCCCAATTATTCGCGAAGTCACGTTTGGCGTAAAGCTCGACTTCTTGACCGTAGCCGCGAATCCAGAGGATAATACTAGTTTGATAGAGGTTTTAAACAATTTCCTCATTTTCGCCAGTTTCACCCGATGGCCATCCTGCGATACGGCAGCGGTTTATCGATCTCGCTGGAGATTGCCAACGGCCAGCCGCTCGAGCAGTGCGGTACCCCGCGCGGCCGGCCGTTGGATGATCCGCAGGCGGCAGTGGCCTACGCCCTGCGCGATCCCTTAGACTATCCGGCGCTGGCGGAGAGCACCACGCCAGGGGATCGCGTGGTGCTGGCGCTCGGCCACGCATTACCCCAGACTGCGCAGATTACCTCGGCCGTTATCAGCTCCCTGGTCTCAGCCGGCGTCGATCCCGATGGAATCACGGTCCTGCAATCGCAAATTGATCTAGAGAGCGGTGCCGATAATCCTTGCCGCCTGCTCGATGAGCCCCTCAGTGAGCGGATCGCGCTGCTCACCCATGACCCCGCCGACCGCCGGGCACTCGCCTACCTGGCGGCCGGCGAATCGGGCGAGCCGATCCTGATTAGCCGGGCGATCCACGAGGCCGATTTGGTGCTGCCGATCGGTTGCCTGCAACGCGGATCGGCGGCAGGCTATTTCGGCATCCACGGCTGCGTTTTTCCCCGCTTTTCCGACCAGAAGACCCTCGCCCGGTTTCACTCGGCGTCTGCCTTGGATGAGCGGGATAGCCATCGGCGGCGGTTGGCCGAAGCGGCCGACCACGTGGCCTGGCTGCTGGGAATCAACTTCACGATCCAGTTGGTCCCTGCGGCCGGCGACGCGATCATGCACGTGCTGGCCGGCCAGAGCGACTCGGTCCGGCGACGCGGCCGGGAGCTGTATCGGGCCGCCTGGAGCAACCCGGTATCGCAGCGGGCGAGCCTGGTGGTGGCTGCCGTCGAAGGGGGCGCCGATCAGCAGACCTGGGAGAACCTCGGCCAGGCGCTGGCCGCGGCCATCCCTTTGGTCGAGGACGGCGGCGCCATTGCGGTCTGCTGCGAACTGGCGGCCGGGCCCGGACCCGCCCTGCAGCAAATGGCCTCTGCCCGCTCCCGGGCTGCCGCCCTGCGCCACATCGAAAAACAGCGGCCCTACGACGCCCTGCCGGCCGCCCTGCTTGCCCGAGCGCAAGAACAGGGGACGGTATACCTCTTGAGTCGGCTCGATCCTTCGCTGGTCGAGGCGCTGGATATGATCCCCATTGCCGGCGGCGATGAACTCGCCCGGTTGAGCCGGCAGCATTCATCGTGCATCCTGCTGGCCAACGCCCCGCATGCGATGGTGACCGTCGAAAGCGAAACGACGGGCCGACGGCACGGCGATTAAAATGTTTAGCGGCCGGCGGCACGCCGGCCCTGCACTCAGGCAAACGCGGCCCATGCTCGACCTCGCCAGCCAAATCGCCGCAAACTTGGCCAAGGTCCGCCAACAAATCGCCGACGTGGCCGGCCGTTGCGGCCGCCGCGGCGAGGAAATCCTGCTGGTGGCCGTCACCAAGTATGTCGGCCCGGCGGAAATCCGCGCGTTGGTCGAGGCCGGCTGCCGCGAGATTGGCGAAAGCCGCCCGCAGCAGCTCTGGCAGCGGGCCGCCGCGCTGGAAGATCTGCCGATCCGTTGGCACCTGGTGGGCCACCTGCAGCGGAACAAGGTGCGGCGGACGCTGCCGCTGGTGACCTTGATGCATTCGGCCGACAGCCCACGGCTGATTGCCGCACTAAACGAGGCCGCCGCCGACTTCGCCCGGGAAAAAATGGGGACTGGCTCCGCCGAACCACAGCAAACGCCAGGCAGTTCTTCTTGCGGCAAGGTGCCTGTCCCCATTTTTTCCCGTTATCGCGTGCCGATCCTGCTGGAAGTGAACATCTCCGGCGAACCGGCCAAGCACGGCTTCGCCCCCGACGCCATCGAGCCCTTCTTCGCAGAGCTTTCGAGCTATCGTCACGTCGAGGTCCGTGGCTTGATGTGCATGGCAGCGCTGGAAGGCGGGCTGGATGCCGCGCGGCGCGATTTTGCCGCGCTGCGCGCATTGCGCGATCGGCTCCGCACGCGCTGTCCCGACGGCATCACACTGGATGAGCTCTCGATGGGGATGAGCGGCGACTATGCCGTGGCGATCGAGGAAGGGGCAACCATGGTGCGGATCGGATCGGCGCTGTTCGAAGGCGTGATGCCATGACGGTAGGCGGTGCGATGAGGGCGGAAAGCGAGAAGTTTAGCGGCCGCCGGCACGGCGGCCAGGCGGTAGACAGTAGGCCGAAGGCAGGAGCTCGTTCCATGATCGCGCTGCAGTCACACCCCGAGGGAACCATTCTGCCGGTGCGTGCGCAGCCGGCCGCCCGCCGTAACGAGATTCGCGACGCGCAAGACGGCATGCTGCGGGTCTGTGTGACGCAATCGCCCGAGAAAGGCAAAGCAAATAAGGCGTTGATCGCGCTCTTGAGCAAATCGCTTGGCCTGCGGAAATCGCAACTGGAATTAATCGCTGGCGAAACCTCGCCGCAGAAACGTTTCCTGGTGCGCGGAATTACGCCAGAGGAATTGGCGGAACGGATTGAGCAGGCGTTGGCATAACAGTACAACCATATTGGCTCCAATGTGAGAAGTCCCATGGGCAGAGCAAGACGCAGCGCGTTGTTCCTCGGCTGCACCGTGTTGGGGATCTATTCGGCAGCCGATGGCGCTGCCGCGCAACTCGATCGGCAGCCGAAAGCAGTGATCACTGCGGCCAAAGCGGGCAGCCAAATGGTCGGCTTTGACGTGACCGTGGCGGGCCGCGTGATTGCTCCTGTCCGATTTTCATCCAACGGCCTGATCACCGCCGCGAAAGTGGAGGAAAAACGCGACAACGGCTTCGCCCTGCGGTTTACCGGCCTGAAGGCACGAGAGGGCATCGGGCTGCTGCTGGCTCCCGACGACTATGTTGAGGTGACCAGCCGGGCGGACGATAGTTATCCGGAGGTTCGCTTCCGCTTGACCATCGCGGCATTCGACCCGGAAAAGTGGGCGAAAAACGCCGGCAGGTTTCCTTTCCATTTCCTGGCCGTTTCGATGCCCGGCGCCGAAGTTTTTCACCAGCGGGGTTGGTTGATGGCCACGCCCAAGGCCGATCCCTTTCCGCTGCTCTTGGACGTTCACATCGGCAAGCCGGAGATTGCCGCCGAGTGGTCGCGCAACTGGAGTTACGCTCCGCCGATCGGCTGCTATCCCATCCCGGTGATCGGACTGTGGTCGCCGGCCGAGCGGCTCTACGTGGGCTACGATTTTCTTGGCTCGCGGCTTTCCGACCAGTCGGAACGGTACATTGCTTCGGCGTACTGCTGGCAGCAGGGTGCAGATCGCCAGTTTGTCGCGCTGGTCTACCCTTACGCCGGCAAGGGCTTTCAGACGCTCACCTATCCGGAAAAGGGTTCGGCCGTCGAGAGCCGGTTCACGCTCATCTATTCCACGAACATGCCTTCCAGCGGCGATCCCAACACGCTGCTGCAAGAGTATTACTTCCAGCGTTTCGCCGACCGGCTGCCGCGCGTGCCCGCCATGAACGACATGGGTTGGCTGCCGGGCGGCACGCGACTGAAGCAGCCCGCCAGGACGCCGCGGGGCGGCCTGGTGCAACATGGAATGAAGGAGAGCCGATTCGAGGAGCCGGGCACGGTCCAGATCGGCGGCTGGACATGGCACCGCGAATCGGCCGTCTTTGCCGCCTACCGCCGCGGCGACACGCAGGCCATCGCCCGGCTGAAGGACGACATCGCCTACCTGCTCAGCAAAGCCGAGCGCCCCACCATCGACGGCCAGCAGTGCCTGTTCTGGCCCAAACCGCTGGAAGGAAAATGGCGCGACGCCTGGGGCGGCGAGCCGGTCAAAACTCTGCACAACACCAACGCCTGGGCGGCCGGGCTGGTGCTGGTGGATCTCTACCGCCACGACCACACACAAGAATACCTGCCGCTGATCGACGGGATCTACCACTGGACGAAACACTTCGTCTGGACCCGCAACGAGTTTGCCGACGTACCCTCATCGCCCTTCGCCATCGGCGGCACCCTCAGCGCGGCCTTTTTGTTGGACTACTACTTTGCCTTCCGCGATGATCCCCAGCGGGCTGAGCAGGCGCAGCAGGCCCTGCAGCTCGCCCGCAAGGTGACCTACCGCTACATGCCGGCCTGGGTCTGCGACAACGACCGCGACGACAATCTCGATTCCGCTTTCCTCTGGGAGCCCAACTCGGGGCGCGATTGGGCCGGCGCGGCCTGCGCCAACGAGGTGCACTGGAATCTGGATACGCTCACCCAGGTCTACGTCAACTGCGGCGACCCGATCCTGCACTATTATCTCCGCGGGGCGCTGGAGCGCTGGCACTTGCTCTACAAGGACCAGATCTATCCCGCGCTTGCCGACTATCCGCACGACGCCCTGAGCGAGTGGCTGGGATTGTTCGACGGCACGGTGGCCGGCCGCGGCGGCCGCGCCTCGTTTGGCACGGGCGACATCCTCCCCATGCACTACCCGCTGGGCGACTCGCTGCTGCGCGTCACCTGCGGTGAAAAGGCCGCCTTCGCCTGCTGCAAGGGCGGCGTACACTCGCGGATCGAGGATTACCGTTACCGGCCCCGCTTCAACATCGCCTTTACTATTCGCAGTACCAGACAGCGGCCGATGGATGTCACCGTGTCGTTCCCGTTTGCCGATCTCACCGAGAAACCGGTGACGCTTTTGCGGCACGGCGCGGCCCGCACGCTGGAAAGCGGCAAAGACCTGGTGCGGTGGCCCGATGCGCCGTCGTACGTTTACATCCGCGGCGTGCAGGATGGCGACACGATGACGATTGGCGCCGTGCCGCCGGAAACGCCCGTGCTGCGCATCGACGACCCTTGGGTTCTCCGGCCGCCCAGCGAGAGGGAGCTTGTGGAGCCGCCGTTTCGCATGCTGCAACTGCCGCTGGATACGCCGCTTTCTAGCGATTGGGACGATGTGAATTCGTACGCCGGCCTGTGGCCGGGGAAGCATTACGCCTGGTCGGTGCCCTACTGCCTGGCTGCCGACGAGTCAACCGGCGCGGTGCTTTCCACCACGCAGCCTTGCACGGTGAACTTTGCCAGCGGAGAGGTTTGCCGCGTTTTCGTGTTCTTCTCGCCTTTGACCGAGAAGGCCAATGTGCTCGTCCAGTCGGAGGGCAATGCGACTACGACCCTCTGGCTTTCCCACGGCGCGCTGGCCTGGCGGTCGTGGCCGCCGTGCTTTAGGCAGAAGATCTGCGTGGCCTGGGCGCTGGTCCAGGGCGCGGGCAAGGTCACTGTGACGCCGCGCGACTCGCGGCTGCTGGCGGTCACAGCGCTTACCGATTCGTCTCAACGGAATCGCATCGTCCGCACGCTCGACCGCGGCAACGAAGAGTTCCAGAAGATGCTTGCCGCAGAGCGGAGACTGCAAGGAATGGCCGCGCTGGCCGCCGACACGCCCGAGGGACGCATCGCCATCCTGCCGCTAAAAAGTCAGGAAGGGCCGGTGCTGAAGGCGCTGGCCGCCAGTGGTCTGTTAAAGAAATGCCGGCGGCTGCGGCCGGAAGAGATGCTCGACAAAAACCTCTTTCGCGCCCGGAATTTCCCGGTGCTCTTGAATCTTGACGGCGAAGGATACGCCGGCACGATCCACAAGGAGGGCGACGGGGCCGAGGCGATCTTGAACTACCTGCGGAGCGGCGGGCTGATCGTGATGCTCACCTCGCAGCCGCTGCCCTTTCACTACGACGGCCTGGAGAAGTCGCAGAAAGTCCGCAGCCTCACGCCCCAGATGGGCTTTCCCATCACGGTCACCTTCGAAAAGCCGCCCGAAGGCTTGAAGATTATTGCCGACATCCGCAATAACCACTTGTCCGGGCCTGATATCGATTCGCCGCCGCGGGCGACACCGTTCTTCACCACGGGCGATCTGCGGCTGCGGACGGTGCGGCGGGAGAAAGTCTCTGCTGACGCGGTCTATACGCCAATCTGCAGCGTGATCGGCCCGGGGGGCAAAAGCTACGGCGAGGCCGCGGCCTACGCCCATTTCACCCGCGGACAGTTCCAGGACGGTGGAGTGTACTACGTCTGGTCGCGGCTGCTAAGCGACGAAGACCTCGGCCCGCCGCTCATCGAGGAGACGCTACGCTTCATCATCGCGCAAGCCGGGCGGTGACCTTAGCCCCCTTTTCTCACCAGGGTGTGCCACTGCTTGGCGGAACGCAAGCAGTGAACGCACGCTGCAATCAGCACTGCTTCTGCGAAGCAGTGGCACACTGTCGTAAGCCGTGTCGGGTTGGTGAGAAATGCAGATCAGGACGGCAAGCCCGCGGTGGCGCCTGTCTACGTTCCGTCCCACGCAACTGAAGCCGGAACCCTGAACCCTGAACCCTCTGAGCCTACGCGGGCTACATCTTGAAGTTAAAGGTATGGCTCAGCAGGCGCCACAGCCGCGTACCCAGCGGCTGCCAGGCGGTGTAGATTCGCCCTTGGCCGCGCAGCCCGATCCGCAGCAGGCCGTTGGGGTCGTCCAGCGGGGCGCGGGCCTGGTAGGAGGTGTTGCGCAGTTTCTCCTGGCCGGTGTGCGGGTCGGTGGTGGTCGCCAGCTCTCCGCCTGCCTTCGCAGAGAGCCGCTTCGGACTGATCTTCAGATCCGAATCGGCAATCCCGGTGATCTCGCTACGAAACGTCTGGCTGGGCAGTGAGTCGAGCTTGATATCCACCTGCGGCTGTGCGCTTTTCGCCAGTAGCTCGCGAACGAACTCCACGTCGGTCTGATCGATGACCAGGATCGCTTCGAATTTCGTGGGGTCGCCCACCTGACAGAACAATACGCCTTCGTCGAGCTGGGCGCCCTGGTTCTTCGGCTCCAAGGGCGTGCCCGACCAGGTGGGCAGTTGGACCTCCGGCTCGTCGCGGGCGGGCGTTTCGGGGGGCGGCAGCACGGTGCCCACGGCGGGGGCGACTAGCCGCAGGTGCGCTTGGTCCTTCTGCTTCTCGTCCAACTGGCGCTGATAGGTTGATAATGTCTCTTGGATCTGCGAAAGCTCGCCCAGCGCCCTCGAATCGCGGTAACTCTGCCGCCGGGCGCTGTCGAGTTTCGCGCGGTACTGGTCAACCAGGCCGGTGAGCCGAGCGATCTCCAACTCGGTGTCGACGTTCTTCAGGCGGCCAACCTCCTGGCCCTTGGTAACCTGATCGCCCGCCTGCACTTCGATCTTCTCCAGCCGGCCGCCGTCGGCCACGTCGACATAGACCGGATCGGCATCGCGGGCCTGGATTTCCAGGCTGCAAACCACGCTGTACGGCAGGGGGACGAACAGGAACACCGCAATCGCCGCCGCCAGCACCGCCAGGCTAATGTACATCCGCGGCTTTTTCACTTTGTCGAGCCTCCCGGGTATGTAGAAGAACTTGCCCACCTTGTACAGCGGCATCACCACCAGGCCAAACAGCGAAAGCATCACGATCGCCTGGCCGATGATCTGCAGCCCATACGGTTTGAAGACCTGGTGCAAGAACCACAAGATCGAAAACAAGATAAACCAGCGATACGCGGCCGCGGCCACGGAAAACAGGGCAAAGAAGACTTGCCTTTGC
>Ga0315289_10013891_pt1 | contig 11265 bp, 20 predicted proteins | sample YL17G11_40_MG_FD_203452 | JGI IMG/M metagenome (GOLD analysis project Ga0315289, IMG submission 203452) | Sediment microbial communities from Yellowstone Lake, YNP, Wyoming, USA - YL17G11_40 | ecosystem: Environmental > Aquatic > Freshwater > Lake > Sediment | place: USA: Wyoming | collected... | reverse complement strand
GTTTAAGGTCATTGATAAACATAACGCCATGGGCGCAAAATACCTTCTTTCCTATTTCTACGCCTTCGCATATAAACGTGTGGCTAGAGATTCTTGAATTGTTTCCTATTTTAACTCCTTTTTGTATCTCGACAAAGGGTCCAATAAATACACCAGCACCTATTTTACAATTATACATATTAACTAAATCTGGGTATGGTATTTTTACGTTTTTTCCTAGTTTACAATTAGTTATTGGCATTAAGATTCTCCAGTTTTTTAACAGCCACTCCAATAATTTGAACAACATTTGCACCGTGTGACCCGTCTGTAATTGGTTTTTTATTGTTACTAATACAGTCAATAAAGTGTTCAAGCTCTTTTTTAAGGGGTTCTCCAGTAGAGGTTACTGGACTTATAATGTTACCATGTCTATAACCTACAATAGAGTCTCCCCAGGAAGAAAAGGACCTATCTTTATTGACCCCCTTGTTGTATATTCTTAATGATTCTAGTGGATTTATGTCGTCAAAAATTGCCATCTGTTTAGAGCCTACAACCGTAAGTTTTCTTTCCTTACAAGGATGTAACCAGCTAACATGTATCGTTGCAAAGCTCTCGTTTTTAAAATACAAGGTTAGGTAGGCGTTATCTATCAAACCTTTATTAATAGCCGAAGTCCCATTAATCTCTATTCTTACCACTTCAGGATTATTTAATAAATATAAAATAATAGATACCCCGTGAGGAAGCAAATCCCAAAGTACTCCAAGTTGTTGAAATTTTCCTAAATTAACCATCTCAAAATTAATGGAGTAAATATCTCCTAATTCTCCCGCATCTATTAATTTCTTTAAATCATTAATAACAGGGTGATAAATAAAGGTATGACCTACCATTACCTGCTTTTGACTAAGTATACCTTGATTATATAAATCTATTGCATCTTGATAGTTGGTGGTCATTGGCTTCTCTATAAAGACATGTTTGCCAGCTTTTAGGGCTTTCATAGCCAACTCAAAGTGTGTTTGTGGGGGCGTGGCTATAACTATAGCCTCAATCTCTTCATTTGATATAATATTATTATAATCGGTTGTTGAAATTAACTTAGGGTTATATTGACTATTTTTTGTTACTAGTTCCGTAGCCTTCTTTAAATTATTTTCATTGCTATCACAAACAGCCGCTACCTCAACATTATCCATATCGAGCAAGTTTCTTAGTATATTCTTGCCCCAATAACCATAACCTAGAAAAGCTATATTTATTTTTTTCATTAGTCCATCCTTTCTGGGCAAAACGGGTTTGAACATTGCCCATCTTCACAAATATATTCACCACAATTGGGACAAAAAACAATGTATTTTTCAATTTCTTTACAGTACCAAATATGAGGAAATTGGGTAATAAACCATCTGCCTTTGTAATCTCGATATTTCCAGGCTATTAAATAGGCTTTTAGAAATTTAAGGATTCTCATTTTAAGTTACGCCCATGTTTAAAAATGGTTATTGTTAATCATTAAAGAAACCAATCGTAGGTTCGTCTTTCCATCCAAAAATATCTTTGAAAGGGTTAAATTCCTCTTCTTTCTTACCACAAAAAGGACAAGGCTTTCCTTCAACAGCAAAATAACATTTTTGGCAATGGGGACATTTAGTTACCCTCATTGGTATTCTCTTCTTTTTCTGTATTTTCAATAATTTCTGCATCTTCAATTGTTTCTTTATGCTCTTCTTCATCGGGTAATGTAAAAATTTCTTCTCTTAATCGTTCTGTTTTACTTCTATCAGCCCTGCCTTCTAAAATATTAAATAGATTAATAACTTTATCGGGTCTTCCCGATTCTATCCTATCAATAAGTTCATTAACTTGTCTTATTTCACCAGCCAAGGAAGTTAGTTTAGAGCTTAATTGTGGATACACTCTTGCTAATTTTTGTAATCTATTTAATTCATCTATTTTTTGTATATCTGTTAATTCTTTTCCATTTAATTTTCCCGTTTCTTCTATTTCTTTTATGCCGTCTTTTGCTTCTTTTTTTGTATAGGATGTTTCTTCTATTTCTCCGATGCGTCCCAAATTATATCTAGCAACTAAATCATCCCTAATTGCTTTAAGGCACTCGGCAGGAGATTCAAATTTAGTAGATAAAGCCCTATATAATTTTCTATTCTCTGCGCTTAGATATTTTTCCATTTGCATATAAGCGGCTTTTGAGGGGAGGTTTGGATTAGGGTCATTTTTTGATACTGGTAAATTTTTCTTTATATGCCTAACCCCTGCGTCTTTCCTTCCTTTAGGTCTACCCGCACCTATACGTCTACCGCCTTTAGCCATTTTAAATTCCCCCAGTTAGATATTTTTTATACTCTTTTTTTAGTTTTAGTAATTGCCTATTGACATTACGAATACTGCAATTTAATATTTTAGCAACTTCTTTTTTGTCTCCTTCATTATTTTTCATAAGGTCTAATAATGCTTGGTCTTCTTTTGCTAATATTTCATAGAACTGTTCAAAATCCAATTGACATTTTAGTTCATTTTCTACGTCATTTTCTTCTATTTGCAAAAAAGGTAATCCATATAATATTGGATTTTTTAAGAAATATATAATTTTCTTATCTATGGTTATATCTTCCCAGGTTGTTCCGTCATCTTTTATTTTTAAACCATAGTCTGTTTTTAATATGTCGATTAACCTATTTGTTAAAGTTCTATACAATAATGTGGATAGTTTAGCTTCAACTATTAAACCTTTTTCATTTTTATATATTTTTTTGTATTTATTGTCCCGTAGGACTTCCCAAGTTTTAATTCTTAAGAGTTGAAGTATGTCTTCATAATCTCTTTTTATTTTAAACTTTCTTATCAGCTTGTGCATCATAGGCTCATAAGATTTTATAGTTTTATTAAGATTTTTTATTTCCATTTGTATACAATCCTTTCACGAAGCAGCTCCAGATAATAATTACACCAGTTTGAAAATAGGTTAATTGTTGTAACTTGAAGATATTAGCAATAAAATTCCAACCTGAACAGATAATAATTATATAGAAAGCCCACAAAATTAACCATACTAATACAGTACCAATGTAAGTCCCAGATTGCTGATTTTTCGTTTGTTTATATAAATCTTTAAGCGTCATTATTAATTTCCTCCTTTGCTTTTTTCTTACCTACGAATACCGCTTTAATAGATACCTGATATAATCCTTCATCCGCATTCTCTATAATATCTGAATAAGGCCTAATTTTAGCCTTACTAATAGGTTTATATCCCTTACTTATTATATTGTTTATAAGCGGGGTTATAATAGTATTGGCAAGCATTGTTAGTTGGTCTAAAGTAGTTAGAAGTTCTGGAGCTACTTTATAATCTACGGCAAATATTTTTTCTCTTTTTTTATTAATTCTTCTCATTTCAAAACCTCAATACCATTTTCTGTTATAGCTAGGGAATACTCAAAATGCGCTGACAAGGAGCCATCTTTTGTTCTCACTGTCCAACCATTTGAATCTACTTTTGTTTCTCCTTTGCCTAAAGTAAGCATAGGTTCAATTGTAAAAATAGTTCCAACTGGTAATATCTGGTCTTTTTGAAGACCTTTCCAACAATTTGGTATAAATAAATTTCCCTCATGAACCTCTTCCCCTATTTGATGGCCCCCATATTCAAATACAATCCCATAACCTTTTGCAGAATTTTCAATAGCCCCTATAATGGTGCTAACATGGTATACTTGTTCTTTTTTTAAAGCTACTATTGCATTGTATAAAGCTTGCTGCGTATCTTCTACTAATTTTTGTTTTTTACCAAAACTAAAAGTACTATTGACAAATGAAATAGCCATATCAGAACAATAACCTTGATATTTGATACCTAAGTCTAAAGAAACTAAATCTCCTTTCTTAATCAACCTATCTTTACTTGGAATACCATGAACAATCTCATCATTAAGGCTAATACACATAATACCTGGAAATCCCTTATATCCTTTAAAAGCAGGAATAACTTCAAACATATTTATTAATCTCTCTGCCCTATTTGCCACTTCTTCTGTTGATAAGACTTTTTCTCTTAAGATAAAAGTCTTTAAATCTTCTAGTATTGTTGATGTTATTTTATTAGCTGTTCTTAGTGCTTCCAGTTTTGTCATCTGTTTTGTCCTTTACTAAATAGTTTGGCATATCATTTAATTCTTTTGGTAAAAGTCCCCTTTTTATCATTTCTTCTGTGTGAACATATGCCATAGCGTTCCATGCAATGGCTGAAGCGTGGTCTTCGTCGATTTTTCCTTCTAATAGGCAATAGGCGTGTCTAATTAAAGAATCTAAATAACGAGACAAAGGTTGTCCTTTTTCCCAGTTTCTATCCCCATATTTAATGCTTCCATTTTCATAATGTTGGGCAAGCCTTTTTAGGGCAACAGGACTAATTAAATCAAATCGCCCTTTACCTGTTCTAGTATCTCTAACACTCCCTGTAGAGAATTCTTGTCTTTTACCAGAATCTTTTACTTCTTTAAACTCAGACATTATATTCCCCTTTCACATATTGATATTTACTTTTAATGTTTTTTGCAAAGTAATTTCCCAATGATTCTGCGAAGATAAGTTGAACAACTTCAGTGGGCCCAACTTCTTTATAATGGTAAACCGAACCACCACCAAACTCAACTTCAAGAATTTGTTTTTCAATGTTATAACCTACGCTACGTATATTACTAGATGCTACTGTTTTTCTGTTCATCCTTTCCTCCTAATTTGTATAAACTATTTCCCATTCATCTGTATGTTTTTGGCAGTATTCATCTAAAATTTTAGTAGTTATTTCGCTTTTTGTTTTCACTCCAAAATTACAAATTCCTTCATACCAATCTCCTACTCTTGTTACGCATATCTCTTCTTCGTTACTCCAACTACCTAAAAATCTTACAAATAATTTAATGCCTGTTAGCCAAGTTAAAGTTTTGCCAATCAATTGTGGTATATCATATGTTTTACCAATGTCTTCTGCCGCTTTTCCTTTAAATATCCACTGACCGTCTTCTGTAATATTCTTATTTCTATAAATAATCACTTTTCTACCTAATATTTTTTGAGTATTGGCATATTGTACTTTCCATTGTTGTTCTACCATTTGTTCATTGCTAATAATCATCCCAGCATGATAAAATCTTACTATTTCTTGTGTTCCTCTTATTTTTCTCCAAACATGTTGCCAAATTGTTGGAGCAGTCATAAGAAACTTGACTATCTTTGCACCAGTTCTATCGGAATCACATAAGAAAATATCTCCACACCGTGCTTTATATTCCATTTTCCTTTTCTCCATATTTTATGTGGATTTTACAGACTTTCAATTTAGAATCATTATAATCTACCAATATAGTATCTTGGTCAATTTGCTTATTGCAGATTGGGCATAAATTTTTTAAGGTTCTAGAAAGTAATAATTCTTTCATTTATTATTAAACCTCCTTGCTGTTTTATGAAGTAATGCTTCATCTGCTTGGATTAGTTTAATCTTTGCTACAACCTCATCTGTAGGGCAAATTGTTCCATGATTTTTAGGTTCAATACAGAGTCTATATGTTTTATATAGATTATCTTTTTGTTTTTCTGATACTTCAATCATTGAGTTCTTTTGAACTTTATACATTTTATGAGTTTTACCTTCAACCATTACATAACCATCTTTAATATAAATTTCAAACTCACCCTTAGATAACATAGATTCCAATAATTTTAATGCTCTTTCTTCTGCTTTTTTATCATATTCATATGTTGGAGCAGTAAAGTTATTAGCCCATGTGCTTGTGTAGCTTGACATTCTTTCTATGTATTCTCTACTACGTTCAATATCTTCTGGAGTAATACTAAATTCATTTCTAATTCTTTGGATAGTTCCTGTAAAAGTCTGGTCATTATTTCCTTGTAATAAATTTCTTCTACCAATGCCCATTAACCTATATAAATTATCTTGAAAATACCTTAATCCAAATTCCGTATCTCTATGTAGACAAGCATAAAAAGTAATATCAACTAGTAATCTATCTGTTTCTTGTTGTGTTACTACTTCTACCTTATCTAAAATAATAATATGTTCTGGTCTTCCTCTGCCTTCTTCTCTTAGTCTTCTGTCTGTTTCACGTGAAACAGTTTGAAATATGGTTAATAATAATGCTTGTGCATTTTGATTATCTTCAATTCTTGTAGTTATTGGATTAGGAATAAAATCTTCAAACATCTCATAAGAAACATGTAGAGAACCTCTAAATTTTTGTAAGCGTATTGATGTAACAGCACAATTTGGACCAGGTGTGTCTTCTTCTCTTAATAAAGAAAAGTTAGGTAAATTAGCTACATCCACATATTCCCTATGATAATCCTCATATCTTTCGGGACTTCTAAATACACATATTCTATAGTTAGTATTAGAGTAAGTCAATACCTATTCCTTTATTTTACAATTTTTTCTTTCCACCAACTTATAAACTCTTTTAAGCAATTTTTACATATTAAAGGTATCTTAATTTCTAAAAAACCTAAACCCGTAAGAATAGGAATAATTGTATAAGTATACTTTGATTTAAATTTTTTAAAACATTTTGAACAACGGCAAGTTTTCATTTATATTATTCCTTTATTTTACTACTTTATTCTACTAACCGCCAACAACAGGGTATAACATTGTAACTTCTTCAATTTTGGTGCTAAAGCCCTTCATAATCTTTTTAGTCTTGTCATTGATGGGCGTATAGCCCTCTTTTACTAAGCGATTAAACTCTGTTTCAATCTCGGTAGTTGTCATATTCTTTACATTTTCAATACCTTCAGTTGTTGGAGCATCTGTAAGAACCAAATCCCCAAGCTCATTTAAAATTCTTAACTTCATTTATTCCTCCTTTGGAATATTACTAGACATTCTTAATTTTTAAACAAAGTTCCAGTATCTGCTGGGTAATCTTTTTTTCCGAATCCAGCGCATTAACCCTATCTCTTAATAGTGATAGTTCAATATCACTTAACTCTATTTGTTTAACTAGTTCTTTTTCTTGGTCCCAAGTAAAACCTTGTTGAACAGCTTTAAGACCTATTTCTTCTTGTTCTTTTTGACTAATTTCGATTTTTCTGGAAATATCTCTAACAATAGTTTGCTCTACAAGATTTGACTCCTTTGGATATAATTGAGTTACCAGGAGTCTGTCTTTTACTGTTAAAGCAATAACATTCTTCTTGATTTCTTCGGTCATCTTTTTATTCTCCTTTTTTGTATTTTATCATTTCATTATTTAAAACATCATAATACAATACATCATCATCTATTTTTAAATCCAGGATAAGCTTTAAAGCTAAGCTTGCCTGAATAGAACCTATAATGCCGCTAATAGCAGGAAAAACGGCACCTTCGGGATTTAGTTGTTGGTCTGGATAATTAGCTTTTAAAAAAGAATCTTTGATAATAGTTACAACTCCAGAATATTTACTAGTTTTTCCAAACACAAGGGGAATCTGCAAATTAAGGGCAATAGTTTCTACTAAATAAGCAGCCTCCATATTATCGGTGCAATCTATAATAACATTAACCTTATTAGCAATAGCCATTTCCATTATCTTTACTTCTGTATTAAAATCTATCTTTTTAATTATTGCTTCAACTTTAACTTCTGGATTAATTTTATTTAAAGTTTCCTTAAGGGCTTGTGCTTTTGGTCTTTTTATTGATTTTTTATTAAATAAGACTTGCCTATTAAGATTTGATTCCTCTACAATATCATAGTCAATTATAATTAACTTTCCTACGCCAGAAGAAACAAGAAACTTAGCAGCAATATTACCGAGTCCCCCAGCCCCGACCAGCATAACACAAGCTTTCCTAAGCTTTTCTTGGCCATCCTTGCCAATTAAAGATACTTGCCTTGTGTAACGGTCATCTTTTATTCTACTCTTACGATTGAACATAGCTCTTCCTTCCATCAAATATTACATTAATCACATTGTCACAAGTGTCTTGCAATTCCTCTTCGTGTGAGATAATTAATATTTTCTTAAAATCAAATTTAGCCGCAATCCATTTGATAGCCTTAGCAATAAGTTGCCTATTAACTGCATCAAGCTGGCCAAAAAATTCATCCAATATAAGTGTTTGTATCTGATAATTTGACCTACGTGCTAATATAATGGATAAGGCCATCCTAAGTGCAAAATCTATAAAAGTCTTTTCGCCGCCCGAATAATTAGCATAAGGTCTTTCACCATATTCAGTAATTACATTTATGTCTAATGTTTCGGCTTTTCCTCCGCTTTTTAAATCTTTTTGACTTTCAATAGAAATCCTTATTCTTGTTTCAAGTCCTTTTAAAATATCATTAGAAGTCTCTTCTATTTCTGGAATTACGTTCTCTATAATGTGTGCAGGAATTCCATTACGACCAAAAGCTTGTTGAAGTTTTTTATATTGTTCTAAGGTTTCCTTTTCGTCTTTTAATTGTCTATCAATCTTTATAGATTCTGCAACTAAATCAGTAAGTCTTGTTTTATCTAACTTAGCCTTCTTTAGTTCTGTTTTGATTTCTGTTAGTTTTTGACTTTTTTCTATAACTTGATTTTCATTATATAATGATAGTGTGTATGCCCTAATCTCACTTTTTGATTTGTCTAAATTAGTTAAATCTTCTTTTAATTGAGTCTTTTTAGGCATCCTTTTGGCAACATCTTCTTTCAATGTTGTTACAATACCAACTATATCTTCTTTCTTAAGTTCTTGTTCGCAGGTAGGGCAAGTTTTTGACCCAGATAACCTTTCTAATTTACTCACTCTTTGGTTTACTATGTTTATTTCTGCATCTACTTTACTTAAGGCGTGCTGAACTTCTATTCTATGTTTATCAATAAAATCAATACTTGTATTCTTTGAGTTTTCCCAAAATGTTTGTAATTGCTTATGGAATTTAAGTTCCCTTATTCGGTCTTCAACTTCTTTTAAATCCTTATCTGTGTATTTTGTTTCTTGTTTAATATCTTTTTCTTTTTGTATCATTTCCTTTAGAGCATTGTTTCTACTTTCTAATTCCTGTATTTTCTCTTTAATTGTTGAAACTTTATCTTTAGCCGATTGTTCATATTGATTGTAAATATCAAGTTGAAGAATACTCATTACAACATCTTTAGCAGCTTTAGGAGTGAGCTTAGAAAACGAATTTAAATCACCCTGTTGAAAATAACTTGTATTCTTAAATATTTCGTAGTTAGCCCCAAGAATCCTCTCTATAACTTCTTGGCCGTCTTTTACTCCATACTTATTTGGCTTTTCTCCGTTCTTGGAAATATAAATTGATGGGGTATTACCTCTTTTTAATGTGCGTCTAATTTCATAATCATTCCCATTAATTTCAAAAGTAAAAGTAACTTCCATTTCATCAGCATCATTATAAATAAGAGAATCCCCTTTTACTTGGAGACTACGAGTATTGCGTTCAGATTCTATAGAATCTCCATATAAAGAATAATTAATCCCTTTGCATATGGCCGACTTTCCCGAACCATTACTCTTGTTAGTTCCTTGTATTTTGCCTAAAATAATATAAATATCCTTGTCAAATACAAGTTCCGTATCGGTATGGCTGTAAAAATTATGTAGTATCAATTTTTTAGCAATCATTCGTATATTGCTCCAGCTTGTGCTTTGTAGAGAGTTTGTAACCATTTTTCTTTTAAAAGTTGCTCTATGGATGTGACTATTATAGATGCCCTACGCATAAACGGGTGTTTCTTAAATATTTCTTTTCGTCTTTCTGGAACAATTAAAATTACAGGCTTTCCTAAATATAAACCTAACATAACTTCGCAAATTGTTCCTAAGTTTTCTCTGCGATTTAAAATCTTTTCTTGTAATTTATAATAATTATCTTGATAAAATTGTGCTGCTTTATAAGCATCATCAAAATCCCTTGGAGAAATATTTAATAAACCCTTAATATCTTCCTCAAAAAAATCATCCATATTTGCCACAATAACATCGGCTGTTTTAATACTTAGTATATCTTTGTCCCATATGAGGTTGGGCGGGATAGAACTAGTTAATCCCAATTTATCTATACTATCAGCTTCTTTGGAGTTAAGTGCGTCTAAAAAAGCTATTGGGTAGGCTCCTTGTCCTTTGTAGTTCTTATAATGGTCAACTATTTGTTTTCTCCAGAATAAGCACTTCTCAATCTGCTCTCCGCAGATTCTCCCAGCAAGGTAACAAGTCATTATTGGTCTATCTATTCCAGTGCTTTTTGCAATATTTACATCAGGGTTAGGTAGGTTCACTTTTAAACCTCCTTAATAATTCTCTAAATATAATAAAGGTATTTTTAGCATCTGCTTTACCATCATGCTTTTTACCATCAAAACATAGCCCCACCTTAGTTAAAGCTTTAGCTAGACCTGCTTGATGTTTTAAATCGTTAGCCCACTGGTATGAAATAAATACTGTTTTAACATCTATAAAACGTCTACCAAAATAAAAAGCCTCTTCATCTAAATGTAAAGCTTCTCTTAAACAACGCATATCACCAATTCCCCAAGTTAAAACACAACCCCTGTTTCTACAATCGTGTTTAATATGCAATTCTTTTAATTGCTCATATGCAGTAAACAAACTAATTCCATTGTCTACATCAGCCTGTTTAATTCCAGTAAGATTAGTAATAAAAGGGTCGATAACCTCTCCTGTATTAATATATGCAGAGTATTCTTCTAGAATAGCTCCAGAAGCTAAGTTGCCTACTACACAGCCAACCTGAATAATACTTCCGCTAGGCTGGTTCATTTCCAAATCGAGACTAATGAGGTTTATGTCTTTCATTTTATCTCCATAAGTTACTACTATCTAAATCTTTTTTGGGAACGGCCATATTATAACTAGAATAATATAATGTTCCACATTTTGTGCATTTTTCTGTTATTCGATTTGCGGGTAATCCACATTCGCCCCATCCACAATTTTTCGAGTATTGTTCTCTTATTTGAACAAAGGAATGAAATCCTAATTTACACCAAATATTTTTCATTTTAAATTTCCCAATCTTGACTTTTTAATTCCTCTCTCCAACCTTCATGAACATTATAGCAACCATGTTTTTCTTGAACGCAATGAGCAAATCTATAAATACTATCTATAATGTTTTGTGTATTTTCTAAGTTTTGCTTGTTTCCATTTTCATAAACAAGGCATAGCTTTTCAATATATTCTAATGCTTTATCTTTCATTTTTTTTCCTTCATTATTCCCAAA
>Ga0315289_10013890_pt1 | contig 11265 bp, 8 predicted proteins | sample YL17G11_40_MG_FD_203452 | JGI IMG/M metagenome (GOLD analysis project Ga0315289, IMG submission 203452) | Sediment microbial communities from Yellowstone Lake, YNP, Wyoming, USA - YL17G11_40 | ecosystem: Environmental > Aquatic > Freshwater > Lake > Sediment | place: USA: Wyoming | collected... | reverse complement strand
TGACGTCTTGAAAAAAATCCTGTTCGTCTGTCTCGCGAACCTCTGCCGCAGCCCGATGGCCAAAGCCATCGCCGAGAATTTCTACGGAGAGATCATCGAAGCGGACAGCGCCGGCCTCGCGCCCGCCCAGGGGCCGCTCTTTCCCGAGACCGCTTACGTCCTCAGGGAATTCTACGGCCTGGAACTCCCGAACCACAAACCCCGGCACGTCCTCGAATATCGCGTCGCGGATTATGATTACATCATCGCCCTGGATTCCGGGATCTTTGTCCGGCTTTCCGAGATGAGCGAAATTCCGAAGGACAAGCTCTACGGATGGGAAGTACCCGACCCGTGCGGCGAGGGAATCGAAGTCTACGAACGAACGGCCTATCGGATCGAGGACGAGCTCGAGAAGTTCGTCGATACTATAGTGGGAGAATGACTCTTTTAAAGCGGGGGTTGCCACGTCGCAAAGCTCCTCGCAAAGACATACTTGCTAAAGGAGTCCGCCATGGCGCTTGACCTCGCTAAAATCCGCCATCAGTTTCCGGCCTTGCACGGCGGGGCCCTTTTTCTCGACAACCCGGGAGGTACGCAGGTCGCGAAGAACTGCCTGGACCGGGTCCTGGAATACCTGGTCGAATACAACGCCAACCACAAAGGCGCGTTCAAAACGAGCCGCGAGTCCGACGCCGTCCTACTCAAAGCCCGGACGGCCATGGCCGACTTCCTGAACGCGGCGCGGCCGGAAGAAATCCTATTCGGTCAGAACATGACCAGCCTGACGTTCCAGCTGAGCCGGTCGCTCGCCCGGACGCTCAAGCCGGGCGACGAGGTCGTCGTTACGCGGCTCGACCACGACGCGAACATTTCGCCGTGGCTGATCATCGCCGAAGAGCGGGATTGTAAGGTCCGGTGGGTGGATTTCCGGCCCGAGACCGGGACGCTCGACCGGACGAGCCTGCTCGCGGCGCTTTCGGGCCGGCCGAAGATCGTCGCCGTCGGATACGCCTCCAACTCCCTGGGCACGATCAACCCCGTGGCTGAGATCGCGAAGCTAGCCCACGAGGCGGGGGCCCTTGTTTTTGTCGACGCGGTCCACTTCGCGCCGCACGGGCCGATCGACGTCCGGGAGCTCGGTTGCGATTTCCTGGCCTGCTCGGCGTATAAATTCTTCGGCCCGCACCTCGGCATCCTCTATGGGCGCTACGATCTGCTCGACGGGCTGTTCCCGTACAAAGTCCGGCCGGCCTCAAACCACCTCCCGACGAAACTCGAGACGGGAACGATGAACCACGAAGCCATAGCCGGGCTTCTTGGAACGATCGAATACATCGAATGGCTCGGACAGCATTACGCGAAAGACGAGGCCCATGGGCTGGAAACGAAATACCAGGGACGGGCCTTTCACCTGAAACAGGCCATGACGGCGATCCGGGCTTACGAGGGCGAGCTCAGCCGGGCCCTCGTCCGGGTCCTGAAGGAAACGCCCGGATTAACGATTTACGGGCTCGCCGACGAAAGCCGTTTCGCAGAACGCGCTCCCACCTTCTCTTTTCGTCTCGAAGGCATCGCGCCCCGGCAGGTCGCCGAAAAACTGGACCTCGACCGGATCTACGTCTGGGACGGGAATTATTACGCCCTGGAAGTGACCCGGCGGCTCGGGGTCGAAGACGCGGGCGGCATGGTCCGCGCCGGCGCTGTCCACTACAACACGCTTGACGAGGTCGAGCGGTTCGGAAAGGCGCTTCACAAGCTCGTCCACGCCTAAAAAGGGTGGTTAGGCCTGGGTCTGACCCCTTCTTAATTTTATTTTAATGTGTTAAAATTCCGCCTCATCAAGTCCTAATGTGAAGCCATGAACATCCTCGTGACGGGCGGGTCGGGTTTCATCGGGTCCCACCTCGTCGATGTTCTTATCGAACAGGGGCACTCCGTCAAAATCTACGACGTCGACAGCCCCAAATACGGTCAAAAATGCGCCTTCGTCAAGGGCGACGTCCTGGACCTCGTCCGCCTCGAAAAGGAGACGGTCGGGGTCGACGCCCTCTATCACCTAGCCGCTGAGTCGAACGTCAACCGCTTCCAAGAGAGCCCGTATTTTTCGAACCTCATTACGGCCGGCTCGACCGTCAACGCCCTCGAGGCCGCCCGCAAGAACCGCGTCGGACGCGTTCTCCTCGCCTCGACCGAATGGGTGTACGGAAGCGACCAGCACCTCGCGGACGCCGTTATTACCGAAGACACGCCCGCGACCGATAAGCCCGACCACATCTATACTTCGGCCAAGATCGCGGCCGAGCTCTTTTGTAAAAATTACCGCGGGATGTACGGCGTGAACTATACGATCATGCGCTTCGGGATCCCGTTCGGCGAGCGGGCCCGGCCCGAGACCGTGACGCCGATCTTCCTCCGCAAGATTTTAAACGACGAGGAGATCACGATTCACGGCGACGGCAGCCAGACCCGCCAGTTCATCTACGTCAAAGACCTGGCCCGCGGGATTGCGGCCTGCCTCCGGCCCAAAGCCGAGAATGAGATCATCAACCTCAACGGCTGTGAGCGCGTCAGCGTCCTCGATATCATCCGCCACGTCGAGCGAATCCTGGGCAAGAAGGCCAGGCTCAGGTTCGTCGACCAGCGCGCGGGCCAGTTCAAGGGACGGTTGATCTCTTCGGAGAAAGCCAAGACGATCCTCGGCTGGGAACCGCGCTATTCCTACCGCGACGCCCTCGAGCTCTATGCCAAAGCATATGCCGAGGAACTCAAAGTCGGGGCCCGCTGACCATGAAGCTCGCCCTCCCGGTCATCCCCTCGAGCGCGACGATCCAGGAAACGATCCGGACGATTGAATTGAGTTCCGGTTCGAGCGCATTCATCGTCAATCTCCATGGGGAATTCCTCTGCCAGGTTTCGCTCCAGCAACTCCGCCGCATGATCCTGTCCGGCGCCGACAGCTCCTCCCATCTCGCCCCGTTTCTCGCCTTCAGCGCCAGTAAGATCGATCAAGGCCAGGCCGGCGACAAAAAGCTGCTCGCGGCGATTGCCCAGGACATGGAGATGCAGAACATCGACACCTGCGCCGTCGTCAACAAAAAGAATAAGGTCGTCGGCGCGATGAGCCTGAAGGACATCAAAAAGATCGTCTCCGATATCCTCGTGCTCGAACCCGACGTCCGGGCGCTTCCGACCAAAAACGTCCTTGTCGTGGGCGGCGCCGGCTACCTGGGCAGCCTCCTCGTCCGCAAACTTCTGCAGACCGAGCGCCGGGTCCGCGTCCTCGATAGCTTCATCTACGGCCGGAAATCGCTCGAACCGTTGGAAGGCGACCGGAACCTGGAGATCGTCGAGGGCGACTTCCGCAACATCGAAACGGTCGTCAATTCCCTCAAGGACATCGACGCCGTTGTCCTCCTGGCCGCCGTCGTCGGCGACCCCGCCGCCCAGCACCGGCCCGAGCAGACAATCGAAACCAACATCCTCGCCGCGCAGTCGCTCGCCCTGGCCTGCAAACTCCACTGCATCAGCCGGTTCGTTTTCGCCTCGACGTGCAGCGTGTACGGCCGGACGGACGACGTGCTCGACGAAAACGCGCCTTTAAACCCCGTCTCGCTCTACGCCCGGACAAAGATTTTCGCCGAGCGAAGCATCTTCGACCTCGCCGGCCCCAATTTCTCGCCGACCATCCTGCGCATGGGTACGCTCTACGGGTTTTCGCCGCGCATGCGGTTCGACCTCGTCGTGAACACCATGAGCCTGAAAGCGCACGTGGAAAAGCGGATCCAGGTCTTCGGCGGGACCCAGTGGCGCCCCCTCCTCCATGTCGAAGACGCGGCGGACGCGTTTGCCGCCTGCCTCGACGCGCCGCTCGAGCGGATCGGCAACCAGGTCTTCAACGTCGGCGCCAACGACCAGAATTACCGGATCATCGAGATCGCAGACCTCATCGGCGCCGCGCTCAAAAAGGTCAAGATCGAGGTCCAGGACGCCAAGATCGACGCCCGCGACTACCGGGTCAGCTTCGACAAGATCCGCCGCAAACTCAGCTTTAAACCGTCGCAGACCATTCCCGCCGCGGCGAAGCGTATCGATCGAGAGCTCAGCCTCGGCCACCCGAAGAATCCCTACGCCAAGGTGTTCTACAACCACTACTTCGACGCCACCGAAGAGTCGTGAGCGGCGGAGGCGCCGGGGCGATTATTTCTTAAACGCTCCCGTTATTGCGTCGATCCCGACGCCCAGAACCGCCCGGGCGATTTTGTCCAGCGCCTTTTCGTCGCCCTGAAAATGCATCGTCGTATGGACGTGCGCCAGCGTTTCCCCGGGCTTGAGCGCTCCGGCCGGCGACGACGACTCAAGCTCGTAGAACGGGCCGAGCGGCTTCGCCCCCGGCGACGCCGGCCCGTCGTTGTAGCTGTTGACGACGTCGCCGCCGAACGGCTCTTTCTGGATCTCCCACATCGAATTGACGTAATCGGTCGCGCCGTCGGGGATCGTCAGGTGGACAATGGTCAAGACGCGATGGGCGGCGTCATAACTTCCGGCAAACGGCTTGGCCCGCTTCGGCGAGATCCCGATCTTGCTCCGGTACGTTCCATCGCCGCTGAAAAACAGCACGCCATCCTTGACGACCAGTCTGTTCGCGGGGACTTTACCGAAATAGGCGTCGTTGACGGCCGGCCCCAGCGCGGCTTCGGGCCCCGGTTTGAACGGGACGACGACGGTTGTCGACGGTGACGGGTTGAACATGCCTAAGATCCAGATCGAGAGCAGACCGGTGTCTTTCGTCCACGGTTTCGCGCCCGTATTCGTGATCCTGTTGTCGGACTGATAGGCGATCCCCGTGATGCCTTCCGGGAGCGGGACTCCCAGGCTCATTACGGCTTCGCTCGAGAGAAGTCGGATTTCCCTGTTCAGAGCGAGGTCGAATTCCGTTCCGGAATAATTCACGAAGCGGATCGCTTTCGCGAACCGGATCCGCCATCTTTCCTGCGCCGCGATGTCGTACGCGCCCTCGTTGAGGGGCGGCGGGGTGAACCAGTGATCGAGGTCGAACGGTTCGCCCTTCTTAAAAAATATCGAAAACTGGCCGCCTTCCGGTCCCAGCCAGAACCTATCCTCGCCGCCGAAGGCGTTCATGTGGACATTGTTCTCGTGCGAGGCCAGAAGCTCGCGGTTGATCCAGCCGAAGCTCAACCCCTCGTCTCCGGCCGCCGTGCTCGTCATGACCCGACCTTGCAGGTCCGGGTTGACGGCGACCCGGGCCCGTCCGTCCTCGCTCGAGAGGACGACGACCTGCGCGTGCTGTTTCAGAAACGCGATATCATCTTTGAACAGAATCCCTTTCGGCTCTTGGCGGTCCGCTCTGCCGCATCCGGCCGTGACGGCCAGCGCTAAAAATAATGTCCACCCGAGATGTCTCATGATATCTCCTTAAGATAACGGGGACACGGTTCCAAATTAAGAAATTCGGACCACGTCCCTATCATTTTAGCGTGCCCACTTTTTGACCAGCGCCGGGTCGGCCAGCATCTTGATCAGCACGCCGCCGACCACGGGACGGGCCTGGAACCCAGCCTGCTTCCCCGAATCCGTGAAATACCAGTCGGTGAGCGGGACCCGGCTCGGCGTTTTATTCAGCCAGTCGAAGACGGGGTCGAGGAACGCCGCGAAATCGGCCGGCGTCTCGGCCAGGGTCGCCGTCCACGCGACCCAATCGAGCTTGGTATACGTCCGGCGGTTGTCGAGCGGTAGGCCGAAGGCGTTCTGGTTTTTCTTGTAATACGCGATTTCCTTGCGCGCGACTTCGGCCGGGAAGAGGTTATAGCCCAGAATTTTGTCCCAGACCAGGTTGTATTTCTGGCTCCACGTGCCCGGCTTGTCGAACGCCAGCTTGAAGTGGTCGCCGTCATCGGCCAAGCTCACCCATTTCTTAGCGAAATCCTCGCTGACCTTTTTATAAGCCCGGGCATCCGCTGTCTTGCCGGCCCGTTGGCACAAATCCGCGTAGGCTCGCAGCGCTAGGATCGCCTTGACCGAAAGGTTCGCGTTATGCGCCAGATGGCCGGCGAAGTCGTCGGTGCAGAGCTGGTTTTCGGGGTCGAGTCCTTTCTCCCGGAGATAGCCCGCCCATTTTTCCAGCAGCGGCCAGTACTTCAGGGCATAGTCCGCCCGGCCTTCGAGCTTGACGAGGGCCGCGGTCATGAGGAGCATATTGCCGCTCTCCTCGACGGGCATCTGATTGTCCTCGGTCTTGGCCCCGCCCCCGTAAACCTGCCCGTTGGCCTTGGGATACGTGCCCAGGTCGTGCGGCGCGAACGGAAATTTCCAGTCGGGGCCTTTCGCGTATTCGAACACGGGCGTCAACATTGCCCGGACGAGGTCGCGATTCAGGAGAAGGTACATCGGCGAAGCCGGATAAATGACGTCCACGGTCGAGATGCAGCCGTTGCTGAAATTCTCCTTTGGGAAAAAGAGCGGCGTTCCGTCGTAGTCGGCGGCCAGCTTATGGGCGGCGATCGACGTCCGATACGCGAGCGCGGCCAGGGCGGCGTATTTCTCGCCGCCGGACCGCGTCATGTCGGCCATGAGGTCCTCGTCGAAAGTGCGGCATCGTTCCGCGAGCGCTCCGTAATCCGCGGCCGCCGCTTCGAGAAGGTCGGCCGCCTCCCAACCGCCGCGCCGCCAATAGGGGGGGAGCTTGCGATAGAAAAATTCGATCGAGAACTGGTCGTCGTACGCGAGCATGATCCACCGCGAGACGGGAATCGAGCTGACCGTCTCCAGGTCAAACATCGCGGCCGCCGTCGGGTAACCGTCCGAAACGGCGCGCGGCATGCGCAGGTCGTCGCGCGCCGGCAGCCGGCCGCTCTGGATGAACGAAATCCGGCTGTCCCGGTCCGATGATAGTCCGGCCGCGAGCCCGGGCTGGCTCTTCGCCGCGAGATAAAAAAATCCCCAGTCGATGCGGACGTCATCGCCTTTGCGTTCAAGCACGGCCTGGTCTTTTGTGCCGATGGCCAGGATCCCGAGGTCGTGAACGGCGGCGCGCGACCAGAACACTTTCTGGTCGGAGGAATGGACGGCAAGCTCGGCGCAGGCGTCGTAATAGAGGCTGACCTTATGCGGTCGATCATCCGCGGACCGGACGTCAAACGTCACGTATGTGACCGGCCGGGCGAGGACCTCCAGGTCGTTGACCAGCAAGGGCGAGAGGAACGTCAGCGTCACGTCCACGCCCGCCCCGCGGAACGCATACACGGTCCGCGTCGGATAAACGCGGCAGCTCGTCTGCGGCAAAGCCGGGAGACGCCGCCATTCGGGTCCCATGACCCGGAACGCCTGGCCGTCCACCATGACCATGGCCATCATCCCGTTGGGTTTGCCCGTCCAGTGTTTGGGCCATTCGTCGGTCAGACGGTCGGCCATGGACCAGATGCTGAAATAAGGGTCGTGCGTCACAAGCGGGACAGCGGGCCACCGGACCGACGCGGGCTCCTGGGGTGAACCGGCCGCAGACATCGCTAAAACCATGACCGCGAACAGGGTCGGAAGAGTCGAAGGCCGGAGGGTCATAGGGTCCTCCCCTTTTCATAAATTATCTTAGAACAGCCGGCAGAGTTCATAAACGATTGCGGCGCAGAACGCGGCCATGGGAATCGTCAGGACCCAGGCGTAGACGATCCTGATCGTCACCTGCCATTTGACCGAGGCGGCGTTCTTGGCCGTGCCCACGCCCGCGACGGCACCCGTGATCACGTGCGTCGTCGAGACGGGGACGCCCAAATGGGTCGCCGTGAAGATCGAAATCGCGCTCGCCGTCTCCGCGCAGAACCCGTCGATCGGCCGGAGTTTCACGATCTTCTGCCCCATCGTCTTGACGATGCGCCATCCGCCGGTCAGCGTCCCCATGGCGATGGCCGTATGCGCGGAGAGGACGATCCAGAGCGGAATGTGAAACTCCTTCATGTGCCCGGACGTGTACATCAGGCCGGCAATGATGCCCATCGTCTTCTGGGCGTCGTTTCCGCCGTGACCCAGGCTGTAGAGCGCCGCCGAGACGAACTGCATCCGCTTGGACCAAATCGAAATGGCTTGAACGGGTTGTTTGCGGACGGCCCAGGTGGTCAGGATCATGAGGACAAGCCCGAGAGCCATTCCCATCATCGGCGCTAGGACGATGAAGATCAGGACCTTGATCCAGCCCTTGACGATGACCACGCGGAAGCCGGCTTTGGCCACAGCCGCGCCCAAATATCCCCCCATAAGCGAATGCGACGAGCTCGAGGGCAGGCCCAGATACCAGGTGAGGAGGTTCCAGGCGATGGCCCCGACGAGCCCGCCGAAAATGACCAGGGGGTCGACGACGTTGATGTCGATCAGGCCCTGCCCGATCGTATTGGCCACCGCGGTCCCGAAAAGCAGAAACGCGACGAAATTGAAAAAAGCGGCCCAGATGACGGCCCGCTTGGGGCTGAGGACGCGCGTCGAAACGATCGTCGCGACGGAATTGGCCGCGTCGTGCATGCCGTTGGTGAAATCAAAGAGAAGGGCGATGCCGATGATGACGACGATGAAGGCAAAGCTCCAGCCGGCCATGCTCAGCTGCTTTTGACGACGATGCCCTCGACCGTGTTGCTGATGTTCTGGTAGACGTCCATGACCCGCTCGAGCGTCGCCAGGATGTCTTTCCATTTGATGATCTGGACCGGGTCCTTTTCCTCGTTCAGAAGGCGGCGCAGCTCGCGATGATAAATATTGTCACCCTCGTCCTCCAGGTCATGGATGTGGCAGATGAGCTTCCAGATGGAGTCGGTGTATTTCTGGTGTTCGAAGATCTCTTTGAGAAGCAAGTTGAGGGCGTCGGCGGCCCGGCCGATGAGCACGGAGAACTCGTCGACGAAGGGTTTTTTCACCGGCACCTCGTAGAGGTAGATGTTGTGTATCGCGTTCTCGAGCAGGTCGATGATGTCGTCGAACTCATGGATGAGCTGGTAGATGTCCTCGCGGTCGAACGGCGTGATAAAACTCCGGTTGCAGAGGTCGATGATCTTGTGGGTGATGTCGTCGGCCTTATGCTCGACCTCCTTGGCCCGCTGCCAATAGCGGTCGAAATCCCGGTATTGGAGCGAGAACTCCTGGAAAATCGCCGTGATTTCCGAGAGACAGCCGGACATCTGATGAAAATGCTCGCGGAAGGCGGGTTGCTTGGGCAGAAAAAATTTCATGTTGCGTCCTCGACGGGAATTGTCAGTAGGCTGGATTATATCAAAAGAGATGATGTTGTCAAAGACAACGAAACAGGCCGGAATCAGTCGGTCGAACGGGGGACGGGCGCGTCGATGAACTTCCCCTCCCATCGCGCCACGACGGCGGAGGCGAGGCAATTGCCGACGACGTTGATGGTCGTCCGAACCATGTCCATCAGGCTGTCGATGCCGAGGAGAACGGCCACGCCCTCGACCGGCAGGTTGAACGAGGCGAGCGTTCCGGCGAGGATGACGAGCGCCGAGCGCGGCACGCCGGCGACCCCCTTGCTCGTCAGCATGAGGGTGAAGACCATGACGAACTGCTGGCCGAGCGAAAGGTGGACGCCCGCGGCCTGGGCGACAAAAACCGAGGCCAAGGACAAATACAGGGACGTGCCGTCCAGATTGAAGCTATATCCGGTCGGGATGATGAAGGCGACGACCTCGCGCGGAACGCCCATGGCTTCCATGGCCAGCATGGCCTTGGGCAAGGCCGCTTCCGAGCTCGTCGTCGAGAAGGCGATGATCGCCGGCTCCTTGACCGCCTGGAAGAAGCGTTTGATGGGCACCCGGAAGATCAGCATCACCGGGATGAGGACGAAGAGAAAGAAGCAAAGCGCGCAAGCATAGAACGTCAGGATCAGGCGTAACAGGTTGATCAAGACCTTGAGGCCCTGGCTCCCGACCGTGACGGCGATCGCCGCCCCGACGCCGATGGGCGCGAACGTCATGACGACGCCCGTGAACTTGAACATGGTTTCGGCGAGCGAATCGCAGAAATCGAGGATGGGCTTCTTCTTTGCGTGGACCATGCTCAGGGCAAGAGCGAAAATGATGCTGAAGATGACGACCTGGAGGATCTCGCCGTCGGCCGCGGCCTGGAAAAAGCTTTGAGGGAAAATATGGATCAAAACGTCGGCGACCTTCTGCGGCTTGGCCGCGATGGCGCTGACGTCGCCGCCCTGGAGGGACATCCCCGCGCCGGGCTTGACGAGGTTGACGAAGCCGAGCCCGAGGAACAGGGCGATCGTGGTCACGACCTCGAAGTAGACAAGCGCCTTGAGGCCCATCCGGCCGACCGTCTTGAGGTCGCTGTGGCCGGCGATGCCGACGACGAGGGTCGCGAAGATCAGCGGCGCGATGATGGACTTGATGAGCCGGATGAAGATGACGCTCAGCGGCCGGAACACCTCGCCCGTGTGGGGCCAGATCGCGCCGACGGCGAGGCCGGCCGCCATACCGATGAAGATGTAGAGCGTCAGTCGATTTTTTTTCTTCGGCACAGGCACCTATTTTTGTGCGATGACGCTGTCTTTGGCCCTTTCTGTCCCTTTCATTTTTTCCATGATGCTGTGCTTCCGCCCATAAAAAATATAGATCAACAAGCCGACGAACAGCCAGCCGAAGAGGCGCACCCAGTTTGCCGGAGGCAGCGAGAACATGAGTATCAGGCATAAAACGACCCCCAAAATGGGGATCACCGGGAATAAAGGCACCCGAAACGGCCTTTCGGCCTCCGGATGCGTTTTACGCATGATTAAAACGGCGCTGCAGACGATGACGAAGGCGAGCAAGGTCCCGATGTTGACCAGTTCGGCCAACAGCTCGAGCGGCAGCGCGGCGGACAAGGCCGCGACAAAAAATCCCACCAGGATCGTCGATTTCCACGGGGTGCGGAACCTCTCATGCACGGCGCCAAAGAACTTCGGAGGAAGCAGGCCGTCGCGGGCGATGGCCAGCAAAACGCGGGGCAAGCTCAGCATCATGACCACGAGCACAGAGGTGATCCCGGCCAAAGCCCCGAGCGAGACCAGAAGCTGGGCCCAGCCGAGGCCGACCTGTTTAAAAGCCTGGGAGACGGGCGCGTTGATGTCGATCTTGTCGTAAGGGACCATGCCCGTCAGAACCGCGGAGACCAGAATATAAAGGACCGTGCAGATGAGGAGCGAGCTGATGATGGCGATCGGAACGTCCTTGTGCGGCCTCTTGGCCTCTTCGGCGTGCGTCGAGATCGAATCGAATCCGATGTAGGCGA
>Ga0315289_10013888_pt1 | contig 11266 bp, 14 predicted proteins | sample YL17G11_40_MG_FD_203452 | JGI IMG/M metagenome (GOLD analysis project Ga0315289, IMG submission 203452) | Sediment microbial communities from Yellowstone Lake, YNP, Wyoming, USA - YL17G11_40 | ecosystem: Environmental > Aquatic > Freshwater > Lake > Sediment | place: USA: Wyoming | collected... | reverse complement strand
GAGTCACGCTCTCCGGTGGCCGAGCCTATCTCGAGGGATCAAGGTGCGAAATCCAGACTTAGCTGTCGCGCTGGAGCGCTTCGTCATGTATCTTGCGCGGGCTGGGCATAGAGGCGATGTCATGGTGGAGAGCCGCGGGCGCAAAGAGGATCAGCGTCTGATGGTCTCGTACGGCCGACTCTACAAAGAAGGAAACGAGTGGCTACCGGCAAGCACCTGGCAGGCGTGCCTGACATCAAAGGAACTCAAGTGCCGACCCAAGTCCGCAAATGTAGCGGGGCTTCAGCTCGCCGACCTGCTGGCGCACCCGTCACAGAGGGAAGTGCTGCTCGACCACCGGCTCATCGACGACGCACGGATGACTTTTGGCACTCAGATGTGCCACATCATGCGGGACAGCAAGTACCAGAGGAACCCACGCACAGGCCAGATAGAGGGCTACGGCAAGAAGCTGCTGCCGTAGGGAGAGTCGGAAAGGAAAAGCGCCCTTGCGGGCGCCTCCCCGATGGCCAATGGCCATCCAACTCCACTGAATGGATTAGCACAATTGTATTCCGCTGTATACCGCGTGTCAATACCTGCAGACAAGGACTCGTCTGCGTTGCCGGCTGGTTGCCTATCTCTGTTGCGTGCGCACGCCTCTTGCGTCGCCTCCCATCCATGACCGCGCGCGATTTCGGCTTGCATACTATCAGTAGTATAGTGACAGCAATCCCCCTCATCCCTTCGGGTGTGAGGTGCGGGGCCACCCCTGCGGTGGCCCTTGCTGTTTGAGCGCCGTGCAGATAGCCACTAGCTTCGACCTCCGCTCCCTACCGGGCGACCCGGGCGCTGAGACGGCGCTGCTCGTCAACCCGCCGGTGTACGACGCGCGGTACTGGGCCGAGTGGTCACAGCCGTACGGCCTGCTGTGCATCGGCGCCCTGCTTCGCCGGCACGGCCACAGACGTGTTCTGCTCTACGATTTCATGGAGACGCCGCCGAACGGTAAGCGGCTCGTGCCGCGGCATCGCATCAATCCGGCCGAGTGCGGCCTGCGCGTCTCGGAGTTGACGGAGGCGGCCTGGCGCTCGGCGGCGTTTGGACCACGAAACGCGCGAAACGTGGCCGTGTCCCGCTTCGCGGCGACGCGGCCGGGAAAAACGCGAAAAGGTTGGCCGATACCGAGCCGCTCACCTCTCAGGGGCCAGCGTACGGCAGCGCCTGACCTTTTCGTGCCTTTCGCGTTTCTTTCGTGCGTTTCGTGGTCCAGACGGTTCGCGCGTCCCGTGCTGAGCCTGTGGCGGCCGGGCCTGGCTCACAAACTGCCCCTTCGCAGTTAGGGCGCCTTCCCCAGGTGGCCCCCTCGATGCATATGGCGTCGCTGCTCCTTGCGGCCGTGGTTGCCGTCACCGCAGCCGCCGCCGCCAAGAGGGCGAACAGCCTGGTGAGCGGCACGCCAACAGAGCGGCAACCGCCTCGACGCCTGGTTCCGCTGCCATGGCGTGCTCTCCCCACGGTGATGGCCAGACAACACTGAGCTCAGCCGAGTCCATTGGGCGGCAACAGGCGCGCGTCGCCACCTAGCAGCTATACTGCCCACGATGTATTCACACGGAGACCCCATCGTATGCACCGAGTTAGCATCGTCCGCTGCCCATCCTACGACCGCTCCGAGGTTGAGGCGCGCCTGCAGGAGCTCATCGGCCACTTCGGCGGCCTGGCCGCCTTCGTCCAGCCCGGCGATAAGGTGCTCATCAAGCCCAACATCCTCACCGGCGCCCCACCCGAGCGCGCCATCACCACCCACCCCGAGGTCGTCCGTGCCGTCGCCCGCGCCTGTCAGGATCTGGGGGCCCACGTCCAAGTAGGAGACTGCCCCGGCTTCGGCGACTCTGTCCGCGCCGCCGAGCGTGCCGGCATCGTGGCTATGTGCCAGGCCATCGGCGTGCCCTTCGTCTCATTCAACACGCCGCGCCAGACCCCCTTTCCTGAAGGAAAGGTGGCCAAACGCTTCCTCCTCGCCGAGCCGGTCACGCGCGCGGACAAGATCATCTCCATCGCCAAGCTCAAGACCCATGGCCTCATGGTGTATACCGGCGCCGTCAAGAACCTCTACGGCACCGTCTCCGGAAACGAGAAGATTCGCCTGCACCTGAGCTACCCCACGCCTCACGACTTCGCGCTCCTGTTGCTTGACCTGCAGGCCCTCGTCCGCCCGGTGCTCTCGATCGTGGATGGCATCGTGGGCATGGAGGGATCCGGGCCCCGCGCCGGCACACCGCGTCAGATGGGCCTGCTCTTCGCGGGCACCGAGCCCATAGCCGTGGACACGGTGGTCGCTGCCTGCATCGGCGTGCCGGTGCAGGGCGTGCCCTACCTGGCGGCCGCTGCCGAGGCCGGCTACGACTCGGCCAACCTAAAGAGCATCGAGGTCGCCGGCCTAGGGTTGGACGAGGCTAAGGTGAAGGGCTTTCGTCTGCCGGCCAGCGGTCCCAAGCCCGACTTCCCGCTCTGGCTGGGGGAGATCGGCCGCAAGCAGCTCTCCGCCCGGCCGGTGCTCATCCCCGATCTCTGCCAGGGCTGCGCCATCTGCCGCGAGAGCTGCCCGCCCGAGGCCATCCGCATCGAGGACGGCCGCGCCGTTTTCGACGACCGCAAGTGCATCCGCTGCTATTGCTGCCATGAGATGTGCCCCCACGGCGCCATCGAGCTGAAGCACACCGGCCTTGGGAGGATCTGGAAGTGGCGCTGACGAATGGCGCCGAGCCCAGGGCTAGCCGCCCACCGCTTGGCCCTCAACCGGGTAGCCGGCGGCGCGCCAGGTCTGCAGCCCGCCCTTGAGGGCGCTCACGTCCGCATAGCCCGCATCCAAGAGCTTCTGCGCCGCACGGGCGCTTGACTCCTCGGACGGTCAGGTGCAGTAGGTGATGATGCGCGCCTCCCGCGGCAGCTCGCCCTGGCGCGCCTCAAGCTCGTCCAAGGGAAGAGAGATGGCGCCGGATATGTGTTCCGAGTCGTATTGATCCCGCCCGCGCACATCCACGAAGAGGGCAGAACCGGCGTCGTAGGCCACCTTAGCGCCGGCGGGGTCGATGCGCGCTACGTCCGGGTAGTGAATCTCACCGCCTCCGCTGCTCGTGTAGACGACGGGCGTCTCCGTGGCAGGCAGAGCAGGCGCGGCCGCCCGCCGCGCGAGCGCGATCACCGCCACGAGCAACAGCGCCCCCGCAGCCAGAAGCGGCCCCAGCCACCTCGCGGACGAGCGATCGGTTCTGCGCCGCTGAGCACTCCTCTTCTTCATCGCTGAGTCTCCTCGGCCCGTGGCTCTCGCCCGCGCCGTGCGGCCGCTTGGCCGCGGGCGGCCGCCACCTATCGGTTACTATACTGTAACGGTAGACCATTTCGCGCAAGTCGGGCGCGCCGGCCGCTGGCCGAAAAGGACGCCCGCCGCCTCACGTCCGAGCGCGACGAGCGCTGGGCCACCGCCCGACGGTAGCATCAGGCAGCGGCCGACGCAGGGGTGCCGGTGTGCGGGTGAGTCGCAATCGGGGCGCCTCGCTTTCCCCCGTGCCGGCTTTCGGCAGTCCGGTGCCGGACGCCTTCGTCTGGGAGCGTCAACCGCGCGAATGGCGGCGCAGGCGTGGCAGCCAGGCAGGAACGCGGCGGCTGTAGCGCTCCCAGGCAGGGCCGAATCGCGCTGCCAGTGCGCGCTCCTCAAGGGGCGCACGACGCCCCAGGCCCAGGAAGCTCACGGCCAGAGCTGCACAGGCCCAGGTTCGGTAGAGCAGCAGCGCCCCCCAGGCTGCCAGAATCAGACCCAGGTACATGGGGTGGCGCACCAGGGCGTACGGCACCCAGGTGACCAGTTGCTGGCCGGCGAAGAGCTGTACCCCGAAGCCGGTCGAGGCAGCGAACATGCGACCGAGAGTCAGGCGGCCCCAGAGCCATAGGCCCAGGCCGGCGAAATAGAGCAGGACGCCGACTGACAGAGCCATGACCCGCGGGACCGGGGCCAGCGACAGGGGCAGCGGCCGCCAGAGTAGGTAGGCCACACCTACGAGGGCAACGCTGCCCAAGAGCACGAACCAGGGCGAGCGCGCCAGCCCCGCCCAGCGGCCGACGGCGAGCCCGGCCCGCCGCCCGCGGGACTGAGAGACCCCCCAGAGGGCCAAGACGAAGAGAGCCACGGCAGGCAGGGCGCCTAGCCAACGCAGGGCATGCTCGATAGCGGCCACCCTAGTCCCCCCGCCTACATCCCTCCAGGGCGCACGGCTCCGTGGCCGCGGTCCGCTCCATCACTGGCTCCAACGCGAAGCCCTTATGCTCACATGATAGCTGGTGTTGGGGTCCGAGTTAGATGGAGGTCAGGGCAGGTAGTTGAGCGGATCGCGCTTGGCGCTGCCCTGGCGCACCTCGAAGTGCAGGTGCGGGCCGGTAGAGTGGCCGGTAGTACCACGCGTGCCAATCTCCTCTCCCTGAGCGACGCTCTGGCCGACCTCGACGTTTATCTCGCTCAGGTGCGCGTAGAGCGTCTGCAGGCCGCCACCGTGGTCGATGATCACGTAGTGGCCGTAGCCGGTGCTCGGCCAGGCGACCAGCGCCACGGTACCGGCCTTGGCGGCGACGACGGGGTCGCCAGGAGGGCCCGCGATGTCTAGCGCCTCGTGGCCGGCGCGGTAGTAGGTGGTGATGATGCCCCCCACCGGCCAGATGAGCGTGCCCTTCTCGGCGTTCTCTTCCTGTTGGACATGGGCGGGCGGAGGCGGCGGCACGTCCGGAAGGGCGGCGCCGGGGACTATCAACTTCTGACCGGCGCTTGGCGCCAGCGCGTCGGTGATGTCGTTGCCCGGGTAGTCCAGGATGCTCTGGGGCGGCACCTGGTAGTGAGCAGCGATGCTGGCCACCGTCTCGCCGGCGGCTACCGTGTGGTAGGCGCCGTCGAACGGCAGAATGGTTAGCTCGAGCCCCTCAGGCAACCGCCGCAGCGACGCCAGTTGCTCCTGATTAGCCCAGAATACCGTCGCCGGCTCCAACCCGAAGCGGGCGGCGATAGCTTCCAACGTGTCGCCGCTTTTCACCTGGTAGGAGCTGGGAGCGTAGCGCGGATATGACCCCTGAGTCGTGTGTAGCAGCGGCAGGCGCTCGATCAGCCGCGGCTGGCCGGCAGGCGCCGGAGGCGGGCGCTCGCCGCGGGTGCTCAGGCGTGTCTCGACCAGGTAGGAGCGCCCCGAGGCTCGCGGAGGCGCCGCGAAGTGCGCCACCAGGCCCGGCCCGTGGGCGCGGCCGAGGGCGGCCACGGCCAGCGCTACGCAGGCGGCAGCCAGGTGCAGGCCATAACCTGACGGAATAGCCGGCCACAACCGTCGCCACGCGCCCGGCCGGAAGACGGCTCGTATGATCGGGCTCTCGCCTCTAGTCGAAGGCGCCCGCCCCGCATCTTCAGTTAGCCGCAATGTGCAATGCCACCAGCTACCGCCAGGGGCGGTAGTGCTCCTTGAGGAGAACGGGCGGGAGGATAGCAGCCATTGGTCAGCCGGGCAAACCGGCACCGGTCAGGAGACAGGAGTCAGGAGGGCTTGCTGCCCACCTTTGCCCCGCGCCATACCCCTCTGTAGACTGGCCCCACCACTCGCAAGGAGAGGCGCTCATGTCAGCAGCAGTACAGAAGCCCGCGCTTTCGCATTCGGAGTGCGCCTCCTGAACCGAGGCTCGTAGCGATCTCGTTTCCGGCGCCATAGCCACGCCTGGGAGTACGGGTGCTGCTGCCCGTTCTCGCCGTGCGCGTGCGACGGCGGCTGGCAGGCGAGTGCTGACCCCACGGCCACGGGCGTGCTCCCCCCGTGGCCGTTCTGTTTCCCCGGCCACGGGCCTGCCGCACCCGGCACCAGGCGAACGACGCCAGCCGTCCGGGGATCGCCCCGCGCGAGGAGCAGATCGTGAAGAGACCCAATGCCTACCCTGTCTATCTGGCGATGATGGCCGTCAGTTCCCTGGCGACCACCACCACCTATGTCGTCGCCAGCGTCTATTACATCCTGTCCGTGGGGCTCAACCCACTGCAGCTCGTGCTCGTCGGCACCGTCCTGGAGAGCACCTACTTCCTCTTCGAGGTGCCCACCGGCGTCGTCGCCGACACCTACAGTCGCCGCCTCTCAGTAATCATCGGGCTGTTGACTGTCGGCGTCGCGGTGGTCTTCGAGGGGCTGCTGCCCATCTTCGCCGCCCTGCTGCTGGCCGAGGCCGTGCGCGGCGTGGGCGAGACCTTCGTCAGCGGCGCCTGGGAGGCCTGGATCGCCGATGAGGTGGGTGAGGAGCGCGCCGGCAATGCCTTCATCCGCGGCTCCCAGGTAAGCCAGGCCGCCGGCCTGCTCGGCATCGGCCTGGGCACGGGGCTGGCCACCATCCGGCTCAACCTGCCGCTCGTCGTTGGTGGCGCGATCACGGTGGCGCTCGGGTTGGCCCTCATCTTCCTCATGCCCGAGCGCGGCTTCCACCCCACGCCGCGTGAGGAGCGCAACTCCTGGCAGGCCATGGGGAGCACTTTCCGCGAGGGATTGCGCGTCGCCCGCCACCGCCCCTTCGTCGCCTCCATCCTGGGCATTGGCCTCGTCTTCGGCGCTTTCAGCGAGGGCTTCGACCGGCTCTCGGAGGCGCACTTCCTGCGCGACCTCTCCTTCCCCGCCCTGGGCAACCTGCAACCGGTCGTCTGGTTCGGCATGATGAGCGCCGCGACCATGCTGCTCAGCCTGCCAGCGTCCGAGTTGGCGCGCTGTAAGGTGAACCCGCGCAACTCGGCCGCGTCGCCGAAGGGACACGGTCGGGCGGCCGTGGCCCGCGCTCTCTTCGCCGTCAGCGCCCTGCTCTCCGCCGGCGTCATCGCCTTCGCCCTCGCCGGCAGCTTCTGGATCGCCCTGCTCGCCTACCTGGCGGCCTCCGTATTGCGCCAGGTGCAGGACCCGCTCTACACCACCTGGCTCAACCAGCACGTAGATTCGAGCGTGCGCGCCACCGTCATTTCCATGGGTGGCCAGGCCAACGCCCTGGGCCAGATCGCGGGCGGGCCCGGCATCGGCGCCGTGGGCGCGGCCGTCTCCCTCCGCGCCGCCCTTGCCCTCTCCGGCGTCCTTCTCACGCCCGCGCTGGCGCTCTACGGCCGCGTGCTGCGACGGCGGCACAGCCGATCTGGCTGAGGCGGCCGCGGGCGAGTCCGTTGTGTTGGCAAGCGAATCGCAACTGCATAAAGGCGCCGGTATAACTTAGGCTGGTGCGGAGACGGTCGCAATGGGTAACGAGCAGTCGAATCGCTCGCGCGAGATCTCGCGGTGGAGCCGGCTACCGGACAAGGAGATGATTGCCGCTCTGGTGCGCAGCAGGGCGCAGCCTTCGCCAGAGCTTTTGGCACGGTTGGTCAGGCACGTGGCCCAGGCGGGCTTCGACCCAGGAAAGCTTGAGAGGGCGACAGACGAGCTTGAAGGCCTGGCGTGGCGAGCGATGGCGTTGCGCCGCGGAGACCGGATCCCGTCGGCCGATCGGCACTACCTCAAGCACGTGGGCGTCCATCAGGAATGGCCGGTGGGCACGACTTTGCAGGAGTATCTGGAGACCGCGCGGAGAGTGGTGTTGCATAGCGAAGCTGGCATCATGGCTTCGCTATTTGGGGGGACGTGGCGGCTCTCGTTCCTGCTGGAAGCCCCTGTCGTAGGTGCGCATCACGGCAGTGCTTGGGTTGTGGTAGAATACCAGGTAGCTCTGGGGCACTGGTGGAGTGTGTACCGTCCCTGGAATGGTCCAGCCCAGCTAGTCCAGGACAAGCGACGTGAGGAAGTGCGGTGGCTACGGAGACTAGTCTCAAGCGCTACATAGGGATCGACCTCAGAGTCGTGGCCAGCGCCCTAGTTGAGCTGCCACTTCGAGCCGAGGAACCGGAAGAGGACGACTGGAGCGACCTCTGGCCAGACGTCATGGCTCGCTTTGGATGGCTGGTCGACCTCGCCAATCAGGGTCAGATCGAGGCCGAAGAGGCGGCCAAGTGCCGCGAGCTGTTGCTCACCCTCCGCCGCCTGCTGCCGCTCACGGAGCAGTTGGATCTCCCGGTGCCCGACAGCATTCTCGCCGAGATCGGCAAGCTCCCCGCCGAGGCGGTGCGCGAAGTCACCTAGAGAGCGCACAGCCGGATACGGCCTGGCTCTGCTCCAGAGCTGTGCTGGGGTACACATCGCCGTTGGCCCGCCGTTTGCTACTCTCCTGTCTTGCCGGCTGCACCACGTCGCCGGCAGAAGGAGGCTGCAATGCCGCGTGTCGTCCACTTCGAGATTCCCGCCGACGACCTCGACCGGGCTGTCCGCTTCTACCGCGCTGCCCTCGGCTGGGAGATCCAGGCCTGGCCGGGAAACCCTACCTACTGGCTGGCGACTACCGGCCCAGATGGCGAGCCGGGCATCAACGGTGCGGTGATGCAGCGCATGCCGGAGCAGGGCTGCACCATCAACTCCGTGAACGTCCCTTCGCCGGAAGAAGCGCTCAAGAACATCGCCGAGGCGGGCGGAAAGGTTCTCAGCCCCACCATGGACATCCCCGGCATCGGCCGCTTCGCCTCCTGCCAGGACACTGAGGGCAACACCTTGGGCGTCATCGAGTCCCTGCGCCCCGCCTAGGGGCGGCGTCTCGGCCTTTTCCCATCGCCTCTCTCGGTGGCGCCCACTCGCCGGTGCTAGGGCCGGGTTCGCCCGACCCTACCAGTCGGCCACTGGCGCTCGGCCGCCTAGCCAGTGCCGCTCGCTGTCGCGCGCGTAGCGTTCCCAGGCGCCCTCCTTGGGGTGCGGCCAGTCGGCGAAGCCCAGGATGGCATCGTAGAAAGCGCGGGCGTTGGCGATGCTCGGCCGGCGCAGCAGCGCGTCCATGAGGGCCAGCATCTCGGCCGGCTTCTCAGGTGCCAGATCCAGTTGGCGCAGGAACTGCTTGCGGTTGGGGTAGAGCATGCGGTTGTAGGCCAAGATCAGCCGGCCGCCGAAGAGCGCTATCTGCACGGCCGTCTCGTTGAGGATATAGGCGTTATCGCTGTACTCGCCCAATTCCAGGTAGGAGAAGTGCACGGGCAGTTGGCTGGCGAAGCTCTCCATCTTCTCCCGTCGCTCGCCATCCTGGTAGACGGGGATGAGCCTCACCACGGCGTCCAGCTTAGGCAGGCGCGAGAAGGCGACGATGGCCTTGAGGAAGGCGAAACGCGTCGGCTCCGGCCCGTGCGCCGCTGCTTCGAGCAGGAAGCGCTTGTCGACGACGGTGCCGCCCGCCTCGTGGCACGGAGGCTCGCAGAGGACGTCGGCGCTGAAGCCGAGCTCGCCGCTCTCCCGCCGCCGGGCATACTCGTCGTCGCTGACGATCAGGTAGGCGTCGATGTCGGAGTCCTCCCAGGGATCGCCCCGCGCCACCGAGCCGACCACGATCAGCGCCAGCGCACGGGGATCGGCGCCGTAGCGCTCCGCCATACGGTCTATCGTCAGCCTGTGGCACTCGTACACGTCTCTGCCCCCTGGTAGCCTGGGATTGACCGCCAACTCTAGGGCAGGGCGCGATCAGGTGCCACAAGCCGGGAGCCGTCTTGCTCGTAGGAGGACAACCGCCATGCCACAGACCACAGCCTCACCCGAGTGCGTCTTCTGCTGCCGCCGCGAGCAGCCGGCCGCCCTCTTCGAGACGCCTTCCTTCTACATCATGCCGGACAAGTTCCCTATGCAGCCCGGCCACACGCTCGTCATCAGCAAGCAGCACCTGGCTTGCCTGGCCGTGGCCCCGGCCGCGGCGCTGGAGGAACTGGACGCCGCTGCCGAGCGGGTGCGCCGCTTCCTGGAGGCGGCCTACGGCCTGCCGGTGCTCGCCCTGGAGAACGGCATTACCGGCCAGACCGTGTTCCACGCCCACCTGCACCTGATGCCCCTGATGCCGTTGCCGCTACCCCGGCACGTCCTGGAGCACCCGGACGTCTGGCTGGTCGATGGCTGGGAGGAGGTGAGGGAGCACTTCGCCCGCCACGGCAACTACCGCTACCTGGAGCAGTCGGGCCAACGCCTGCTCGTCGCCGGGCACAGCCTGGCCATTTCCGCCCTCCGGGATAGCCTGGCCCAGGCAACCGGCCTGGCCTTCGGCCCGGACGGCTGGATCAAGACGACTATGCCGGAAGACGTGCTCGAGGCAGGCAGGCGCTGGGGGAAGTGGCTCGATGAGAGCGGGTAATGGCAGGAGCCCCTGGCCAAGACCCGGGCTTCGCATGCCCACAGTCTAGGCGGCTTCGGTGACTACCCGCACCTTGACTCCCAGCCGTTCGAGGAACTCCGACAGGACACTCCAGGAGAGAGGGAAGTCGGGGCTGTCTCCCACTCCCAGGTAGGCCAGAACGTCCATCAGCAGCGCCTCGTCAGGCGCCTCGTGGTCAGATTCGGTAAGCGCTACCAGTGCGCCCTCGGCCCAGTCCACCAGGCCCTGCTCGCTTAGGCCCCCATTCAGGTGAGCAACGATCTTCTCGATCAGAAGCCTTCTCGTGATCACCGCTCACTCACCTCACTTGGCAATCGGTGATGGCCCGTGTCCGCCGGGTACTTGCCGTGTACCGCACGAAGGCGACCAGCGGCGTCGTAGACCTCCTGCGCGAAGCTGAGGGTGACCTCGTCCGCGTCCACGACCTTCAGGTAGCGCACCCAGGCTCCGCCGTGGCCGGCCCTTACGTACCAGTAGCGTCGGCCCCCTTCCGGCAGTTCCTCCCACTCACCAAAGCGACGCTCATTGTCCTGGCGGCGGGCCATCCAACATCCTTCGCTCAGACAGTGCACCCATTATCGCCTCTCTACACCTTGTGGCAACACTGGGCTCAGCAGGAGCAGCCGCTCACGGCAAGGGCTCGCGTTGTTTGCCCCGGGGAGTCGAAGCTCCAGGCAGCGCGCCTGCAGCCCCGTCGAAAGGCATGAAGTCGGTGATCGTCTCCAGGATCTCCTTCTTCCTGGGGACGCGCAGTCTCTGACGGCGCTCGTAGTCGCTCACCGGCCTACCTCGCCAGTACTCCTTGCTCGGCTCGATCACGTCGCGCCTCCTGGTAGCGAACCGTGGGGTAGGTTGCCCAACCTGGCGTGTCCCACACTACGGTTGTTGGATCCGTCCCCGTATCGCGCCCACCATACGCTCCACCAGCGCTAGGTCGGCCTGGTCGCCCTGCTCCGAGGCCTGGCGCATGCACTCGAACACGGCCGGCCCACGCCGCTCCGGGGCCAGGTCGGGGGAGCGCGGGATGAGGTGA
>Ga0315289_10013887_pt1 | contig 11266 bp, 12 predicted proteins | sample YL17G11_40_MG_FD_203452 | JGI IMG/M metagenome (GOLD analysis project Ga0315289, IMG submission 203452) | Sediment microbial communities from Yellowstone Lake, YNP, Wyoming, USA - YL17G11_40 | ecosystem: Environmental > Aquatic > Freshwater > Lake > Sediment | place: USA: Wyoming | collected... | reverse complement strand
TAGCATGACTGTCGTTTTCACAGGTATTTCTTCACCGTAGATGTATTACATCTATGTAATATTTATGCCTTCTCTAAAATCTTTAAATGATACATTTGGAACTTTGTATGCTCGCCCCTTTTTCACGTTTCTGCCTCTTTCTTCATTCTATCTAATCCTTCTGTTATGTTTAATGGTTTTGCTTCTAGTTGGCTTCGTATCTTATCTGTGTTTAGGGATGAATCTCTTGGTCTTTTTGCAATCCAGGCGGTCAGTTGTTCCATTTTTATTGGTCTTATCAGATTTTGATTTAGGTCAAATGCTCTGGCTATTTGTCTGGCGAATTCGTAACGACCTATTCTTTCGCTTCCACAGGCATGATAAACTCCTTCCAGGTCTTTTGGTATGGCTTCGATGGCCATTTCTGCCAAGTTGTCTGCCAGGGTTGGTGTGTTGTAGTGATCTTCGACGACTGTGATCTCCTTGTTTTGTTTGAGTTCGTTTGTTACCCATGTAGCGAAGTTTCGTTTAAAGGGGTGCCAACCGTACAATACGCTGGTGCGCAATATTGCGAAGTTTTCGCAGTTCTGGATTACTTGTTTCTCCCCTTCTAGTTTCGTGACGGCATAGTAATTTATCGGGTTTGGAGTGTCATCTTCCTTGTAATCGCCTTTCCTGCCGTCGAAAACGTAATCCGTAGAAATGTAGATGAGCTTCGCACCTGCTTTGCATGCTTCAGCTATGTTGCGCGTTCCCTCCACGTTTATCTTCCATGCGTTTTCCTTTTGGATTTCGCACTTGTCAACGTTAGTTTCGGACGCAGTGTGTATGATTACATCTGGCTCGAGGGTGCTGAAGAGATTCAAGACTTGTTTTCGATCCGTGACATCAAGTTTCAGCGAACCTGAATGCAGTGGATGGGCGCTGTGAAGAGGTGTAACATCGTAGTTGCCGTTGGCTGTCTTGACGATTTTGTTGCCCAGCAATCCGCTCGCTCCAGTGACCAATAATTTCATCTTAGACATAGTCTCTCCATCTACTCTGAGTTCTGCTAGTCATCAATCATACAGCCTTTGGTTTGGCGCTGCACATGTAGTCCTTTATCATTCTTGCGTGGTCGAATGCTAGCTTCTCCGGAAGGCTGTCTGTTTTGAGGAATTTAACGTCTTCCTCATCGCCCGTAGTTTTGATTTTTCCTTGGTCTTCTTCGCGGTATAGCTTATAGCGCGCACTTGTCTACGCCGTCCGATTGCGTTTTAGAGCATATTTGAAGGCTTATATATTTGTCCTTTCACAGTGGGGTCTAGCGCGCGCGCTTAAGCGAGTCGCCTGCCATTCCTCTTGAATAAAGCAAGTTGCCAAAGGTGTCGACTCCAAAGCATGGAATCTTAAGATGTCTACGGAACGGATTATGATGGATATAGCGAGCACGACTATTGTCAATACCATTGTCATGGGATCCATCAGATTGGGACCTCGCTCCAATGTTCCTTCTCGCACAAGTTGCGCACGCTACCTATAGAAATGAGTCGCTGGCTAGAAAGATACTGACTCAAATATTTAAAAAAGAGTCGCGCGTCATATATGGCTGGTAAAAGGCTCACATGGCGATTGTTGTAATAGTTCACTTTATTCTTTCGAAAGGATATTTCCGCTCCATATGATGAATGGATTGCAGGAACGCGCGCCGCAAATGGTGTTGCACTCCCAATTGACGATGAAACATAAAGGTCTGATGAATATTTTAATGGATCTTTTCCTCTCATCCCTATTACCATCTGCCAGCCGACTTGAACAACTTGATCGCTCTAAGAGGAAGGGAACTTGCGTTGTTCTAGTTCCCTTTTTAGTCTTGGAGGAATTGATCGGAAGTGTCTTGAGAAAATACGAATCCCATAATGTCTAAGAAAATCTCTCAAGTCATCAGTTACTTCATCATCGGCGCCACTCCATGTGTAATCTGAGAGGTTTATCGTGAAATCTTTTTCCGAGATTGGCATGCTACAAAAAGATAAGAAAGTAGTCTTCACATTCTCGTTCGTTTTTCCTCTAGCGGATGGTGAGAAGATTATCCGAAACTCCTTGGACTGGTATTTTCCAGAGATGGTCGAAATCCCGTCCTTTTTTGTCAGAGTCACCTTATCCACTTTGTCTTGAAGAAGCTCTGCATATTTCTCCATCAGATCTTCCATTATCTTGATCTTGTCTTCGAACGAAAGCTTCTTTGGATAATCTGGTTGCGTCTTTATCACCCTTGCAGGCACTCCTCCAATGACACAGTGCGGTGGGAAGCTTTTCGTAACGACAGCACCTGCACCGATGCTGCAATAATCACCTATGGTTACCCCTGGCAATAGGATCGCTCTGAATCCTATTATCACGTGGTTTCCTATTCTTACAGGGGCGAATTCGCTACTATATCCTTCGATGACCGAATTCCAGAAACCATGTGTTATGATCTTAGATTCTGGGCTAAAACCAACGTCGTCGCCTATTTCAACAGGCATGGCTACGTTTATGAAGCTATCGTGCATTACGCATCTTGAACCAATCTTGATTCTCGCTGTCGGGCGCTCTGCACCACCACCTCCGATTCTAAGGGGAATCGGGTTGTCATCTGAATAGAAGAAATCGCCGATTTCGATGCTTCTTGCCCTGAATCTTGCATCTCTTCGTACAATGCTGTTTTTTCCTATTTTTAGTTTCTCATACGCTGTTATTGTGACACCTTCATCTATCCTTGTGTTTTCGTCAATGCGAATATCATGTGAAAATATGGTCGTCCGTGGCGCAATCTTCACGCCTTCATCAATGAACAAATTATCCGTGTATATTTCTACTTTGTCGCCTATGACACAATTCTTCCTTATCAGAATCTTCTTGGCCCTGATCTTTACGTCAACCCCAAACGTCGCTTCAGTGTCAATTTCACCAGTTTCATATTGAATCATATCTCTCATGGTGTCACCTACATATAATATCCACCATTGATATGAATAACCTGTCCTGTGATGTATGAACTTGCTTCGCTGGTGCACAGAAACACAACCAAATCAGTCACTTCTCCTATCTTCCCAAATCGTTTCATGGGAATATCTTGCAGGGCTTTCTGCCTAATCTCTTCTGGTAATCGAAGGTTCATGCCGGCGTCGATGTAACCGAGTGCCACGCAATTCACAGTGATGTTCTTGTCAGCCACCTCTTTGGCAACTCCTTTTGTGAAGCCAAACAGACCTGACTTTGACGCGGCATAGTTGCACGTTCCGAATGTTCCAATCTGCCCGACGACTGATGATATGTTCACGATTCTACCCCAAAGTTTCTCCCTCATTATGGGTAGCACGTGTTTTGTGCATAGAAACGCGCCTGTGAGGTTAGTGGACATTACTTCATTCCATAAGCTACTGTTCATTTTCCAGACTATACTGTCTTTGTGGATGCCTGCATTGTTGATGAGAATATCAACTGTTCCGAATCTGTCCTTAATCTTCTTGATCATTTCAATAACTTCTTCTTCCTTGGAAACGTCTGCTTTCACGATTTCTACTTCAGCATGATGTTGTTTGGTGATTTCATCAGCTGTTTCTCTAGCGTCCGCGTCATGAGAACAGTAGTTGATCACTATTCTTGCTCCTTCTTTTGCGAAAGCCATTGCAATCCCTTTTCCAATTCCTCTAGAGCTTCCGGTTACTATGCAAACTTTCTTCATTTTCTCACGTCTCTATATAGACAGAATGCTTCGAACAAGCCGTCACAACCACATTGGTATGCTCTAACCTTCGCAAGTCCGTGTATTGCGACCAAGTTCACATAGGGTTTTCCTTTTTGAGTCGTATGATATCTCAAGCCTTTTTCTTTCAAGTGAAAGTATTCGGTTATGTTATAGAAAACGTTGGGATGAAACGCATTTTCCGTGGAGGGGACTTCGTAGAACAGCACTTCGTTAACGTATCTACAGCTGGATATTGTCACATGGGAGGCGTTTCTATGGTCTTGATGAGTGTCGCTAGGAAACAATGTGAACACGGTGTCCGGCGCAATCTCTTTGACATGGGCTCTTAGTTCGTCAATGATTTTGGAATTAACTGGTATGTTGCCATCCGGATAATTCAGGAAAGTCAGCTTTGCATTGATTAGCTTGGCACTGTCCTTACATTCTTGAAGTCTCTTTTCTTTAGACCCGCCTAGCTCACCAGCGGACAGAGTAATAATGTGAACATCATTCTCCTTTGATAATCTAGCTAGAGTTCCGAAGCATCCAAATTCAACGTCATCAGGGTGTGCTCCAACAGCCAATACTGTCATATTTGGTGTTCTCCCTTTTTCGGGTAGTGCTTTAATCTGATACTGTATTTAAAGCTGGTTTTTAACCACTTTGCTTCTTTGTTTTGACTTCTTTCATCAGTAGGGTCGATCGGTCCATCGACCGATTCTACTTTCAAGGGTATCGTATGATTTAATAAACACTTTCAGATAAACAGAAATAAACAATCTTTGTCGTAAGCAGTGAGATCCCATCCTTTTAACATTTTGAGCGACTCTATTGACAGAGTAGTTCCTAGTATGCATTATTTGTGTTGTATGTATAACAAACTAGCGAGACGATGTCGGGATTGGGTTGGCACTTTTAAAATAGTAGGGAGCTAAAGGCATATTCTAAATCACAGCATGTGTTAAGATGGGCAAAAAACATAAGGACAAAAATAGCGTAGCTCAATTAACATAAACCTGTGGGATGATAAAATGAGGATTAACCGCGTATGTTGTGGCATATGTGTCACAACGCGAAAAGTCTGCGCTCAGTAAAAGTTTAAGAGAATACTATTTCATAGTTAGAGGACGAGGTCTTCGCAGTGGTTGGGATAATCACCATAGGAATGCCTATTAAAGACAGGATTTTTTGCATCGACAAAACCTTAGCTTCCATATCATCACAAACATATCTAAAAAATAAAATCAAAATAGTTTTTATTGACGATCAAAGCAACGACGGAACCTACGAAAGACTCTTGCAATGGAAGGAACAACATGAAAAAGAGTATCTGGGTATCCAAATTCTGAGAGCAGAGTCCAAAGGGTACATCTCAACTCTAAGAAATCTTTGCGTCTCTAATATGATGGGCGATATAATATTTTTCTGGGATTCAGATACCATTGCGCCTGATGATAACGCCCTAAGTCGAATGGTACAACAATTAGTTGGGAGTGATGCTGTTGTTGTGGGTTTTCCTGGCTATCGTGAGCGACCATCTATATATGAAAAAATCCTGCAGGCTGGAGCAGAACTTGGCGGATTGGGTTTCACCGCTATAAAGAAATTAGCTTTTGATAAAGTAGGACTATTTAATGAAAAGTTGCGCGTTAATGAAGACACTGAATTCTTTGCGAGGGTGAAAGTTAATGGTTTGAAAGTTATCTTTGATACGCGAAGTCCTTGTACGCATCTTAAGCCTGAGATGCCTTTACATTCAAGTATGAAGAACGGCGTTTTAGAATACTTGAGAAGGGTGAAATATTGTTTTTCTTATGTGTCACTTGTCTATGATGAATGTCTTAGGGCTGGTTCAAAGCCACATTTGCTGAGAATACTCTACTACTTTGCACTGCCGCCCATAATCATGCTCTGGATATTCGATTTGTTATATCCCATTTTTCCGGTAACACTTGCCTCGCTCTTTCTGATAGCCTATATCCTTCTGAACCTATCCTACCACATTTGGAGGGCAAAGAGAAACAGGCTGTTTGGTATCGTTGCTTTCGTATATCACGTTCCATGTGGATTGGCGATCTCCTATGGTTATCTCGTCAAACTAGTCAAAAGGTTGTTTAGTTGCAGTGTTAATCCTGAGTAGATGCCCCTTGCAACAAGCCTTCTTACCCTATTATGAACCGTTGAAGGTTGTTTAGTTGCAGTGTTAATCCTGAGCCCTCTGCATGGAAAATGGTGCAAAAGAATCTTTTTTATTCACACATTTCTATAGTGCCCTTTTCAGGAAGCGCCTTCTGCAGGTTCAGGTTTCACTCCAAAAACAGAGCCCACAAGACTTTCCTCATCTTCATTCGTCAGCAGCTCAAGCGTCAACTTCGGGATCACTATGCGGCCGTCCCTGTTCATTCTTGCATAGAACGTTTCCTCGTTTCCAAAGGAGTGTCCAACCGTAACTTTGACCTTCAGAACTTGCTGGGGCTCCATTTTGAATTGCCGCCGGATCAACCTGGGAACTTGAACGCGGTTCCCCTTCTACAACACCGCGTTGAACCTGACCGGTTCTGTTAGAGGCATGTTCACACTTCGCCTTTTCTTGACGTGCCGCGCTTTTCTGCGTCATTATTAGACGTGGACTAAGCTGGATTTAAGCTTTGTTGCTGAAAAGAAGCTTGAAATGGGCTCTTCAAAAAGGGTAGGGGGTAGGGGCTCAGAAAACCTAGGGTTAGACAGGTTCTTCACTTTCTTCCTCAAGTTGCTTCTTCTCTTTCCATGCTCGGCGCCGCCGATCCAAAGGCTCACCGAAAATTTACAGGTCCTTGTACAAGAGGGCCTTAGCGTACTCGCAGCCCTTCATGTTTTCTCCTCTGTTTTCATTCTGCTCAGTCCTTCTGTTATGTTTAGTGGTCTTGTTCTTAGCTGTTTTCGTATTTTGTCCGTGCTTAAGGGCGAATCTCTTGGCCTTCTGGCTATCCAAGCCGCGAGTTGACTCATTTTTACTGGTTTGATCAAGCTTGAGTCCAGTTGGAAGCTCTCAGCTATCTGTTTCGCAAATTCGTACCTGCTCATTCTCTCGCTTCCAGAAGCATGATACAAGCCCTTCAAGCCTCTTTGTAGCGCTTCCAGAGCCATCTCCGCAAGGTTGTCCGCCAGCGTTGGCGTATTGTAGTGATCTTCAACTACGCTGATCTCCTCGTTCTGCCTAAGCTGGCTGACTATCCAAGTGACGAAGTTCTGTTTCCATGGGTGCCAACCGTATATGACGCTGGTACGCAGAATGGCATAGTTCTTGCAGAGAGCGATTACTCGCCTTTCTCCCTCAAGCTTTGTAAAGCCATGGTAGCTTATCGGGTTTTGGCTTGTCTTCTTCTTTGTAGTAGCCTTTTTCGCCGTCAGACACGTAATCGGTCGAGATGTGAATCAGTTTCGCGCTTGCTTCGGCGCAGGCTTCAGCTACGTTCCGTGTTCCTTCAACATTCACGTTCCATGCGTGTTCTTCCTGGGTTTCGCACTTGTCAACATTGGTTTCGGCAGCTGCATGAACCACAGCGTCCGGCTGCAGTTTTCTGAAAATGCGGAGAACTTGCTCCTTGTTAGCGATGTCGATTTGCAGTGAGTTGTCGTGAAGTGGCTTCGCATGATGCAATGGCATGACTCCGTAATTCCGACTGGCGAGCTCCACAGCTTTGTTTCCAAGCAGGCCGTTGGGCACCAGTAATCAATAATCTCTTTTTCGCCATTTTCAACATCCTTGTCGGAATCGCGTTTCTGAAAGCCTATGAGAAAGCAGATTGGTTGGTTCTGTTCGATTAAGGTACATGCCTAGCTAGGTAGATATAAATTCAAAAGCTAATGGAGACTATTATGAGATTTGAGCTACACGTGCCAAGTTTATATAAATAGAATGGCACGATAAGAACTTGGAGAGGGGAGAAAGCCATGTTATTTTTGTGCTGGGGATTGGAAACTACCACAAGTGTTAATATGAATTTAGCCTTCATAAGAGTTACAAAAGAGAAAATGGTAAAATTAGGGTCAACTTTTAAATAGGGTGCGCGCACGCGCTCTTGGAAGTGGCGACCCACACAATCTTGGTGGTCGAAAATACGGTTCACTTTTGTGGTCACTCCATAGGCCACTCTTATCGTTGGACACCTCGGTTCGCCTGCTTCGAAACGTTCAAGCGGATTTCTTTAGGATATAGTTTCAAGGATAAACTGTCAATTCTCGGCGTAGCTGTTTTGCAGTTAGTCCCTGACCCTATTCGAAAAAGGATTCGTAAATTAGAAAAGATGATAGACCAATTCTGTTGCAGGACCATAGTTGAGATAAATGGAATCAGCTATTTTCTCCTTGACCGTGAGAGTTTTGAGGTTGTTTCGCCTGAGTTTGAGGGTTTTATGGAAGCGTGGTTTGAACTAAAAAGAGGTGACGTGTTTATTGATGTTGGTGCGCACATTGGCAAGTACGCATTGCGTGGCGCAAAAATCGTTGGAAATGAAGGGATGGTTTTAGCTGTCGAACCACACCCATTAACTATCAGACATTAGTAAGAAACATAGAACTAAACAAAATTAGAAACGTAATTCCAATTAACGTCGCTGCGTGGAATATGGATACTAAACTAAAGTTCTTTGTTGGAGAGACAACTGCACGACACAGCATAAAAGCAAACGTAGGTTTAGGCTACTTCGAGGTCGAAGCAAGGGCACTAGACCATGTTTTATCTGCCTACAACAGAATAGATTGGATAAAAATAGACGTTGAAGGTGCGGAATATGAAACTTTGTGCGGATTGGAACAAGTGATTAGTAAGTGTAGACCCAAAATACTAATTGAAGCTTTCTCAAAGAATGCAGATAAAGTTAAAGGATTTTTTAAGAACCAGGAATACCAAATAGTTTGCATCGCACGCTCTCCCCTATCATCCGTTGAATCTTGTTTCTATTTTGCTTGCGTGCCTGAGTCTTGATGGCGTATGCCACATAGAAGCCAATAGTTGTAGTAGCCATCTGGAAACTTGCACCTATGTTATTAGCTAAGACCAGGATTAAGAATCCAGTGTCAAGTTGTACTGCTGTACACTGTGATTCAAACTGCGTGTGAAAATCTCCAAAATGCGCTGCTCCAAAATCTTTGTACACGTGAGAAACAGCAGAACGTGGCATAGCAGTTACAGTAGCGGTAAGAGAGGCCACTGATACATAGCCGCCAGGGTCCACCTTCGTATAGGTTGTGAAGTCTTCGGGGGTTCCAGTCAACACAGAGAATCCCAAGCCTTCAATGCCGTAAATGGGCAAGTAAATCAATATGATGCCTACGACCACATGCGGCAAATATTTAGGTTGCGTATTCTTCACCATAGGAAAGATATCTAGTGGTTTTTGACTCGGTTGCTTAACCGTTTGTTTCCGTACCAAAGTGCCGCGACAAAAATGGTGAGTCCCCCAAAATACAATTCTACCGTCAAAATGGGTCCCTTTCAATAGTGATTGGTTGAAAGTTAATATTTCTTTTCTTATGCTCTCGGAGTACCGAAGCAGTTACGGGGTTTGCTGCCGCACATCACTTTTTGATTATGCCAACGACGAGTCCGTTGGCCGCAGGAAAAGGCTCGTTATACCTTAAAGTTGCCGCTTCTTGCCAGTCAACTTCGACCCATGCGTTGTCTTTGGACACGCGCTTTAGGCAGAATAGCTCAGTGAATTGTACTTTGCCGTTTCTAAGTAGCCTATCTAGTTCAGGATTCAAACCTAAAGGCAAAGTGATAATAATACTTCCTTGCGGGGCTAGCAACCCTCTCAGGTTTTCAACGGCTCGCAGAATCTTGCTTGGGTCATGCAGGATTTTGTGGTCGCTTATATCCTCATCCCAGCCAACGTGTTCCAAAGTCGAAACGCTGATGATCAGGCCATACTTTTTGGATGGATGAAAGTCGATTATATCTTGATTTATTACACCTTCCGCTTTCTCATACTTGTCTACGACATCGTGGTTAATAGGGAAATAATGCGAAAGAACGTTGCCCACTTCTAGGACGTTTTTGCCTTTGCTTTTGTTCAAAATCTCCAAGCTGATCGGAATTTCAACCGTTCTTTCATTTCTCCAAGTCGTGTTATACTTGTGATAGAAATATCTGTAAGTATCTCCTCGAAACGCAAATGTTCTCCTTGATTTAAGTGCCTTGTAATAGTAAACCCAAAAATCGTTTACGATGTGGTTCCTAGTCTTTCTTACTCCCGCTCGCATAACGTACCACAGCCCCTTTTCTTTGAAGGCTTCTTTGGCCCGAGACAGGAACGATCGCAGTTTTCCAAAAGCTTGCTTCTGTTCCATGTTCACTTCATAGTAGCATTAATCCTATTATTCTTTGCCGAAAAGACGGTTTGATTGCTTTCCAGAGGTTGTGTGCTGCAAGTCGACTTGAGCAGTCAGCGGATTTGGGCACCGCAGATCGCTTGAAGCCTCAATATATTTAAATATACTTCAAGATGTAAGATTTTGGGAAAAATATGTACGTGAAAGCTAGGGAAACCTGCAGGGTTTGTGGATCGAATAAGCTGACTCCGATATTGTCCTTGGGAGATCAGTTTGTGACTAATTTTGTTGAAGAATCAAAGAAAGACAGCGTAAAAGGTCCGCTGGAATTGGTTCTCTGCAACGTGGAAGACGGCGGTTGCGGATTATTGCAGCTAAAGCATACTTTGGATCATGATGTTTTGTACAGGAAATACTGGTATAGGTCTGGAATAAGTACAATGATGGTGAAAGCTCTGGCAGATGTTGTATCTTCTGCAGAGAAATTGGTCAAATTATCCCCCGGAGACATGGTTATTGACATCGGATCAAACGACGGAACTCTGTTAAGGCAATTCGTAACTTCTGGTCTGACAACCGTAGGCTTTGAGCCTTCCAACCTCTGGAAGTTGGGTATTGAAGGAACATCGAAAATAATCAACGATTACTTCAACTATGAAGCGTTCAAAAGGGAATTTGGCAACAAGAAGGCAAGACTCATAACGAGTATAGCCATGTTCTACGATCTGGAGGACCCAAACACGTTTGTCGAAGATGTAAGGAAATGCTTGGATAAGGACGGGTTGTGGATAATCCAAATGAACTATTTGGGTTTGATGTTGGAAAACAATACTTTCGACAACATAAGTCATGAACATCTCGAATACTATTCTCTAATGTCTCTCGAAAATCTCTTGAGTAGGCATGGCATGGAACCCTTTGACGTCGAGCTTAACGACGTTAATGGTGGCAGTTTCAGAATATACGTAAGGCATAAAGGTGTAAAAATAAGAGGTTTTCCTGAAGCAGAAAAGAGATTAAAAAAACTGAAGGATAATGAGAAGGAAAAGGGATTCGGCAAGAACAAAGCCTATGATGAATTTGCGATGGAAATAGAGAAGACAAGAAGAGACTTAATGGGCTTCTTGAATCAAGAAGTAAAGAAAGAGAAGAGGATTTTCATCTATGGGGCATCTACTCGCGGCTTGGTTGTTCTGCAATATTGCGGTATAGATAGGAAACTGATCGAGGCCGCAGTAGACAAGAATCCAGATAAGTGGGGCA
>Ga0315289_10013885_pt1 | contig 11267 bp, 10 predicted proteins | sample YL17G11_40_MG_FD_203452 | JGI IMG/M metagenome (GOLD analysis project Ga0315289, IMG submission 203452) | Sediment microbial communities from Yellowstone Lake, YNP, Wyoming, USA - YL17G11_40 | ecosystem: Environmental > Aquatic > Freshwater > Lake > Sediment | place: USA: Wyoming | collected... | reverse complement strand
GATCAGCGCCTCGGTCTCGTTGGGAGTCAGGATATCGGCCAGCCCCAGGAAGTCTCCCGGCAGCCGCCGGGCCGGGGCGGGGTCCAGAATCGTCTCCGCGCCTTCCTGCCGGGCCAGCGCGAGGGCCGCCCGCACCGTCTCCAGCGGCGTCTCCAACTGGAACAGCACGAAGCGCGCGCCGCGGAAGACGCCTGCCAGCGAGCCCACGTCGGCGGGCAGCAGCTCGTGATTGGCGCCGGACGCCACCACGATGGAGTTCTGCCCCGCGCGGTCCACCCAGATCAGGGCCACCCCGGTGGGCTGGGCCCGCGTCGCGTGCACCGCGCTCACGTCCACTCCCGCCGCCGACAGGCTGGCTTTCAGGTGATCGGCGAACAGGTCGTAGCCCACCCGGCCGGCCATGCGCACCGTCGCCTGCGAGCCGCCCAGCCGCGCCGCCGCGCACGCCTGGTTGGCTCCCTTGCCTCCCGGAATCATCTGGAAGCCCCGGCCCAGCGCCGTCTCGCCCGGCGCCGGCAGACGCTCGACCGTCACCACGAAGTCCATGTTGAGGCTGCCGACCACCACCAGGCGGGGCTTCATCGCGACAGGTCGATGCCGAGCTTCCTGAGCTCCTCGGCGTAGTAGCGCTTCAGCAGCAGGTCCCACTCCTCGCTGCCCTCGGGGATGTCGCGCTTGTGCGAGCGGACCTTCTGCCGCGCGGCCCGGTCCACCTTATCCTCCAGTTGCAGCAGCTCGGTGATGCGCCGCACCAGCTCGAGGCGCACCTCGTTGGGGGCCTGCTTGAGCCGCACCTCGCGGGAGCGGCGCAGCCCCGAGACGACCTTGTGCGAGATGTCGATGGTCTTGTCGCGCGACAGCTTCATGTGGTCGCCGGTGTCGCGGCCGGCCGCGCGGATCACCTTGCGCTGGGCGATCAGCGTGTTCTTGATGCGCCGGAACATCTCCTGGTAGCTGACGCCCTCGCGCCGCATGTACTCGCTGTACTGGCTGAGGATCTCCCGCACCTCGTCGTTGAGGCGGTCCTCCACCTGGAGCTCTTCGGTGATGATGGTGGCGATCACCTCGGCGGTGATGCGGGCGTCTGCCGTTTCGAGGGAATGAGGCGTGAGCCTTTTCACCACCTCGCGCGACAAGTAGCCAACAAATTCCCTCGGCAGCAGCATTCCACCGCAACTCAATCTAGTGTACTGGTGCTCCCAGACGGGTGTCAAACCGGTGCGGTATGCCTCCGGGCTTGCCCGATGGACCAGACCGGAGTCTTATCCCCCTAGAAAAACCGCACCGTGTAGGTCAGCCGCACGCCGCGGCCCATCTCCGCCGCCACCTCCTTGATGAACGACAGGTGATTGCGGTAGAGCCGGTCGGCGGCGTTGGTCAGGTTCACCGAGATCACGTGCAGGGCATGCTGGCTGGCCAGGTGGCAGGACGCTTCCAGGTTCAGCAGAGCGTATCCCGCGGTGCGTGTCTCCGTGGGGAAGAGCTGCCACTGCGCGCCGGTGAGCGCCAGCTCCGGCTTCACCCGGAAGGCCTTGAAGGTGTAGTCCAGGCTGGCCCGGCCGCGCACCGGCGGGATGCGCGGCAGCGGCGTTCCGGAACGGCGCAACTGGGCGTCCACTGTGTCCGCCGCCAGATCCAGCAACAGGTTCGGCCGCAGGTGCACGTCCACGTGGGCCTCCGTCCCCAGGTAGCGGCTGCCCGCCTGCCGGTACTCCGCCTCGAGCAGGCCGTGCTGGAGGCGGCCGGTCGGCGCCAGGTACACGAACTCGTCCAGCCGGTAGTAGAAGAAGTTCATCTCGCCATGCACCCGCCCCGAGCGGTGGCGCACGGAAAGATCCAGGCCGTTACCCCGTTCCGGCTTCAGCCCGGCGTTGCCCACCTCGAAGGTGAGGTTCCCGGTGTGCGGCCCGAAGTTGTAGAGTTCCTCGAGCGCCGGCGGGCGGAAGGAATGCGTGTAGTTGGCCGCCAGTGCGCCGTCGCGCCACAGCGGCAGGTGCACTCCGGCAGCCGCCGACATGCCGGTGAACGTCCGGCGGCGCAGCCCTTCCGGGTTGTATCTCGAGTGCTCGAGCCGTCCCCCGGCCTGGAACCGCAGCCGCCCTACTCCCAGCTCCTCGAGCGCAAACAGCGCCCAGCCTTGCTGGCTGACCGGAGGCGCCAGCCGCTCCTCTCCCGCGGCCTGGTACCGCCGCTCGAGGCCCGAGAAACCGAAGCGGCCAGAAAGTCCGCTCACCGCGCGTTGCTCGAAGATCCCGCGATAGACGAACTGCTGGTTGAAGAGCTGCGTGCCGACCGCTTCGCCCTCGAGTTCTTTGTGCATCCAGTCGCTCAGGTTCAGCGCCAGGTCGAACCGGTCCAGTCCCGAGTCGAGGTTCCGTTGTCCCACGTTGAACCGCAGGTTCTGTCGTCGGAACGCCAGGTCGATGTGCTCCGCGTCCTCTCCGGCCGCGTGAGCCTGCGCGGCGAAGGGGACGCCGTAGCGGCCGTCCTGGAGGCCGTAGTTCACGTTGAAGACGGTCCCTGCGGTGTAGCGGCCGAACCCGCCGAAGGCGTTGCTCATCTGGGTGTGGGAGTTCTCGACCCTGCCGGCGGGCGTCCGGTAGTCGCCCGACCGCTGGCCGCCGCCGTCTCCCCACAGCAGCCACCGGCCCTTGCCCACCTCGAAGCCCGCGCTCCCGCTGCCCAGCCCGTTGCCGGAGCCCGCGTTGCCGGTGATGTAGCCCCGCGCCCCTTCGTGGGGGTGCTGGTGCACCTGGTGGTGGCCGGTGATGACGTTGATCACCCCGCCCACCGCGCTGCCGCCGTACAGCAACGTGGCCGGACCCTTGACCACCTCGATCCGGTCCATCGCCGCCGGATCGATGGGCTCGCCGTGGTCGCCGGACTGCGAGGAAACGGTCCCGGTCGGCAGCCCGTCCTGGAGGATCACCACGCGGTCGCCGTCGAACCCCCTCAGCACGGGCCGCGAGGTGCCCGGTCCGAAGCTGCGCTTGGCCACGCCCGGCTGGCCTTCGAGCACCTCCCCCAGCGACGTGGCTGTCCGGGTGGCCAGGTCCAGTGAATCCACGGCCGCGACCGCCTGAAACGTCTCCAGCGGGGTCTGCTCCGTGCCCGCGGCTGTCACTGTCACCTGCTCGTGGACGACGCCGAGCCGCAACTGGAAGTCCAGGACCGTCTCTGGTCCCGCCACCAGCGCCACGGACCGCTTCTGGTCGATGGTGGCGTGCAGGTGGGCCGAGACATCGTAGGTCCCCGGTGGGACATTCGCAAAGCGATACTCGCCCCGGTCGTCCGTCTCGGTCGTCCGGTGAAGTCGCACGATGGCGACTGTCACGTGGTGCAGGGGCGCGTCCCGGCCTTCCAGCGTCACCCGGCCCCGCAAGAGGGCGGTCTGGGCCACGCTCGGCGCCGGCAGCCACAGGGACAGCAGCAGGAGGAGCCGCGCGCGCCGGGACCGTTCAGCGCGCCGCCGGGTACTTGCCTGCCACATAGTCTTCCAGGATTTGGATGAACTCGGCCGCCAGGCGGTTTCCTTTGAGTGTCATGGCCAACCGGCCGTCGATGTAGACCGGGGCCTTGGGCTCCTCGGCGTTTCCCGGCAGCGAGATGCCGATATCGGCGTGCTGGGACTCGCCCGGCCCGTTGACCACGCATCCCATCACCGCCACGCGGAGGTTTTCCACGCCCGGGCGCCGCTCCTTCCACACCGGCAGGCGCTCGCGGAGGTAGTCCTGAACCTGTTGCGCCAGCTCCTGGAAGAAGCTGCTCGTGGTGCGCCCACAACCGGGGCAGGCGGTCACTTCGGGATGGAACCGCCGCAAGCCGAGCGCCTGAAGGATCTGCTGGCAGAGGAGCACCTCCTCGGTGCGATCCCCGCCGGGCGCCGGAGTCAGCGAGGCGCGGATCGTATCGCCGATGCCCTCCTCGAGCAAGACCGACAGCGCGGCCGTCGTCACCACGACGCCCTTCGAGCCGAGGCCCGCCTCCGTCACCCCGAGGTGCAACGGGTAGTCGCACCGGGCGGCCAGAGCGCGGCAGACCTCGATGGTCTCCTCGACCCCGCTCACCTTGGCGCTGAGCACGATGCGATCGTGCGGCAAACCGTAGCTCTCCGCCGCTCGCGCCGATTCCAGCGCGCTCGCCACGATCGCCTCAAGCATCACGCGGCGCGCGGCGCGGGGCTGCGGCCGGCGCGAGTTGGCGTCCCTCATCCGCGCCAGCAGCGCCTGGTCGAGCGAGCCCCAGTTGACCCCGATGCGCACCGGGCGCTCGTGGGCCACGGCCGTCTCGATCATGGCGCGAAAGTTGGCGTCGTCCTTCTGGCCGATGCCCACGTTGCCGGGATTGATGCGGTACTTGGCCAGCGCCCGCGCGCACTCGGGATAGCGCTCGAGCAGCTGGTGGCCGTTGTAGTGGAAGTCCCCGATGAGGGGGACGCGGATCCCGCGCCGCGCGAGGGCCTCGCCGATCCGCGGCGCCGCCCGCGCCGCCTCCTCGGTGTTCACTGTCACCCGCACCAGCTCGCTTCCGGCCCGCGCCAGCGCCGCCGCCTGCTCGACGGTGGCCGCCACGTCGGCGGTGTCCGTGTTGGTCATCGACTGGATGACGATGGGGTGCTCTCCCCCGATCTTCACTCCACCGATGTCCACTGCCACCGCGCGACGGCGCTGCATATGCCCTCGTGTCTTCATTCTAGCAAGCGACCCTTTGGCGACCTGTCTTATACTGGCTTTAGGAGCTGTTTTTCCCTTGTCCTGGCGACGCTGGATCCGTCTGCACGCGCACTTGCAAGCGCTGCCCGCCCTGTGGAGCGAAGAGGAGACCCTGGTCGGCGGGCAGGCCGTCATCGAGGGCGTGATGATGCGCGCCCCGCACAGCTACTGCGTGGCCGTCCGCAAACCTTCCGGGGAGATGGTCACCGACGAGAAGCCGCTGGCCAAGGTCTCCGAGAAGTACCCGGCGTTCCGCTACCCCATCCTGCGCGGCGTGGGCAACCTGGGCCAGGCGCTGGGCCTCGGCATCAAGGCCCTGCGCTTTTCCGCCGACGCCAGCCTCGAGGAGGCCTCCCCGGAAGGCCCCCGGAAGGAAATCTCTAAATGGGCGCTGGCTCTGAACCTGGCCATTTCACTGGCGTTCTTCATCTTCCTCTACAAGTTCGTACCCCTGTACCTGGCCACCGGGCTCGGAAAATGGGCGCCGGTCTTCCAGGGTCGCATCGCGTTTAACCTCGTGGACGGCCTCATCCGCATCGCCATCTTCGTCGCGTTCCTGTACCTGATCTCGCTGTGGAAGGACATCCGCCGGGTGTTCGAATACCACGGGGCCGAGCATCGGGTGGTGTTCAACTTCGAGTCCGGCCGGCCGGTATCGGTGGAGAACGCGCGGACGTTTCCCACCTTTCATCCCCGCTGCGGCACCAGCTTCCTGCTGGTGGTGATGGTGGTTTCGATTGTCCTCTATACCCTGCTGCCGTTCGACGCCTTCGCCTGGAAGCTGGGGGGACGGGTGCTCCTGCTGCCGCTGATCGCCGGCCTGAGCTACGAGGCCATCCGCTTCGCGGCCAAACACCGCGGCGGCCTGCTGGCCACCGTCACCGCTCCGGGCCTATGGCTCCAGCGCATCACCACGCAGCCCCCCTCCGACGAGCAGACCGCCGTGGCCATCCATGCTCTGGAGGGCGCCATGGCGCTGGAGCAGGCCCAGGGCGGCCCGCTGGTCATCGCTTGAGGTCCTCCTTCCATGGAATACGTTCGCAAGCTGGATGAAATCGAGGCGCGGTTCGAGGATCTCACCCGCCAGATGGCCGACCTCGCAGCCATCGCCGACCCGGAGAAATACCGCCAGGCGGCCAAGTCCCACCGGGAACTCGAGGAGATGGTCGCCGCCTACCGCCAGTGGAAGCAGAGCCGCCGCAACCTGGAGGACGCGCGCCTGATGCTCGCGGAGACCGACGAGGAGCTGCGCGCGCTGGCCGAGGAAGAAGTGCGCCGCCTCGAACCCGAGCTGGCGCGCCTGGAAGAGCAACTGAAGGTTCTGCTCCTGCCCCAGGATCCCAACGACGAGAAGAACGTGGTGCTCGAAATCCGCGCCGGCACCGGCGGCGACGAAGCCACGCTGTTCGCCGCCGAGATCTTCCGCATGTACTCCCGTTACGCCGAAACGCGGGGCTGGAAGGTCGAGGTCTCCTCGGCCAGCGAGTCCGATATCGGCGGCTTCAAGGAGGTCATCGCCCTGATCAGCGGCGAGAAGGTCTACCGCAAGCTGAAATACGAGAGCGGCGTGCACCGCGTCCAGCGTGTCCCGGTCACCGAGCAGCAGGGGCGCATCCACACCTCCGCGGTCACCGTGGCCGTGCTGCCCGAGGCCGACGAGGTCGAGGTCGAGATCGACCCCAAGGAGCTGCGCATCGACACCTTCTGCTCTTCCGGCCCCGGCGGCCAGTCCGTGAATACCACCTACTCGGCCGTGCGCATCACCCATCTGCCCACCGGCCTGGTGGTCTCCTGCCAGGACGAGAAGTCCCAGATCAAGAACCGCGCCAAGGCCCTGCGTGTGCTCCGCTCCCGCCTCTTCGAGATGGAACTCGGGAAGCAGCGCGCCGAGATCGGCGCCGAGCGCCGCAGCATGGTCGGCACCGGCGACCGCAGCGAGAAGATCCGCACCTACAACTTCCCCCAGAACCGCCTCACCGACCACCGCATCGGCCTTACCCTCTACCAGTTGGATATGATCATGAATGGCCGCCTGGATGCGGTCATCGAGGCCCTGACGACCTACTACCAGGCGGAGAAGCTCAAGCAACAGACCCAGGTGGCAGGCCCCCTCCGTGACCGTCCAGACGGCGCTCCGGCAAGCATGCCGGCTTCTTGAGGAAGGCGCCGTACCGGTTGCGCGCCTGACGGCGGAAGTCCTGCTCTGCCACGCGCTCAACTGCCCGCGCGCCTACCTCTACGGCCACCCCGAGGAGGAGCTGAGCGAACCGGCGCGCCTGGCCTTTGAACGCTACCTCGAAGAGCGGCTGGCTGGGCGACCTACCCAGTACATCACCCGCCGCCAGGAGTTCTATGGCCGCGAGTTCTTGGTCACGCCGGACGTGCTCATCCCCCGCCCGGAAACCGAGCACGTGGTCGAGACGGCGCTCGAAGTGGCACGGGCGGCGCGCGACATCCTGGATGTGGGCTGCGGCTCGGGCGCCATCGCTGTCACGCTCAGCCTCGAACTGGGGCGGCCCGTGTGGGCCAGCGACGTCTCGCTGGCCGCGCTCGCGGTGGCGGCTGAGAACGCCCGGCGGCTGGGCGCCGAGGCGCACTTCCTGGCCTGTGACGTGACGGACGCGATCGCCCCGCGCAGCCTGGACCTGGTCGTGTCGAACCCGCCCTACGTGCCGCTCGCGGAAGAGGCCGGCCTCCAGCGCGAAGTCCGCGACTGGGAGCCGCGCGTGGCGCTCTTCAGCGGCCCGGCCGGCCTGGACATGTACCGCCGCCTGGCCGCCGACGCCGCCCGCGTGCTCCGCCCCGGTGGCTGGCTCATCCTCGAACTGGGCTTCAAGACCGCCGGGCCGGTTCGAGCGATGCTCGGGCCCGCCTGGACGGACGTGCGCATCCGGCCCGACCTGGCCGGCTTTGAGCGCGTCCTGGCCACGAGGTTGGCCTGTCCGAGCCGCGACCGTAAGGGAGCGGAGGAGGCCTGACCTCCCGTGAAAACCACCTTCCACGTGGACATGGACGCCTTCTTCGTCTCCGTGGAAGAGCTGTTCGATCCCTCGCTCAAGGGCAAGCCGGTGGTCGTGGGAGGCCGGCCGGACCAGCGGGGAGTGGTCTCCGCCGCTTCCTACGAGGCGCGCAAGTACGGCGTCCACTCGGCCATGCCCCTGCGCACCGCCTATCAGCGCTGCCCCCAGGCCATCTTCCTCGAGGGTCACCCGCACCGCTACAGCGAATACTCCAAGAAGGTCTTCGAGATCCTGAACGAGTTCTCCCCGCGCGTCGAGATGGCTTCTATCGACGAAGCCTACCTCGATATGACCGGCACGGAGCGCCTCTACGGACCGCCGCTGGCTGCGGCGCACGCCCTGCACGAAGCCGTCAAAGGCCGCACCCAACTGAACTGCTCGATGGGCATCGCCACCGCCCGCATGGTGGCCAAGGTGGCCTCCGATCAGGCCAAGCCGAACGGCATCCTGTGGGTGCTGCCCGGACTGGAAGCGCGGTTCCTGGCGCCGCTCGATGTGCGCAAGATCCCCGGCGTGGGCAAGGTCACCGAGCAGGCGCTCCACGCGCTCGGCATCCGCCGCGTCGCCGACCTGGCGCGGCTGGAGGAGGCGTTCCTCGCGGAACGCTTCGGCCAGTGGGGGCTGGCGCTGGCCGGCAAAGCCCGCGGCCTCGACGCCGGCGCCTGGTTCGACGGCGAGATCGGCGCCGAGGAAGCCCCCAAGTCCATCAGCCACGAGCACACCTTCGACGTGGACACCGCCGCCGTCGCGCTCCTGGACACCACGCTGGCGCGGCTTTCCGAGATGGTCGGCCGGCGCCTGCGCGAGCACGGCCTGTTCGCCCGCACCGTCCAGCTCAAGCTGCGCTACCAGGACTTCTCCACCATCACCCGGGCGCGCACGCTGGCGCATGCCACCCAACTGGACACGGAGCTTCTGGAGGAGGCCCGCCGGCTGTTCCGCAAGAACTGGAAAGCCGGCCGGGCGGTGCGCCTGCTGGGTGTGCAGGCCTCCTCGCTCGAGCCTTCCCAGGGCCAGATGAGCCTGCTCGAAGAAGGCCGCAGCCGGCGCTGGAGCAAGGCCCTGGCCGCCGCCGACCGCCTCCGCGATCGCTACGGCGAATCCGCCGTCTCGCTGGGCAGCGCCGTGGGCGGCTCCTTCCGCGAGCGCCCGCACGAGAACCCGGCGGGGCTGCCGGGGAAGGGGCGGAAGACCGAGCCGCGACCGTAGGGGAGCGGTCCGGTGCTATCATAGAATTGTCTGCTTAAAGCATGACAAAGGCGCCCGTCATGATTGACCTCAGAGAAGTCCGTTCCGTCACCGAGTTTCAGCGCAACGTGAAGCACTACGTCAGCCGGCTCAAGCGGAAGGGAGTCCCGCTGGTGCTCACCGTCAATGGCCGCGCCGAGCTCGTAGTCCAGGACGCCAGAAGCTATCAGGAACTTCTGGACAGGCTCGACAGGGCCGAAGCCGTCGCCGCTATCAAGGAAGCCATCGGCGAGTTTGAACGTGGTCAAGGCCGGCCGGCACGCGAAGCGCTGGAAGAGCTCCGGAAGCGGCATGGCGTTTCAGGTTGAGGTTGCGCCGCGGGCGCTGGCCGACATCGAAGCGGCTTTCCTCTACATCCGCCGGGACAGCCCGGAGCGCGCGTCTCGGTGGCTTCTGGGAATCATCGATGCGATCAACTCCCTTGAGGAAATGCCGGCACGTTGCCCCGTCGCGCCAGAGTCGGAGGATCTCGGCGAAGAGGTGAGGGTGTTGCACTTCGGGAAACGCCAGCACGTCTACAGGGTGTTCTTCTCGATCCGGTTCGAGGGTAAGGACAAAGGCGTCGTGCGGGTCTTTCACGTCCGCCACGGCGCCCGCCGAAAGCCCGCGGGCGCCGAACTGGGGCAATTCATAGCAGAAGGCGATACTGGGCTCCCGGCCTGAGTCAAGCGGTGTGCTTTCGGCGGTCTCGCAGCGCCACCCCTTACTTGACCAGGCGGCGCAGGAGGCGGCGATCATAATCCGAAATCTCGGCGGCCACCATGCTCTTCCTCCACTGAATGACCCACCCCCGCACAGGCTGTTTTTCGCTGAGCAGCAGAAGTCTGGCCATCAATACCACCCTCATATCGACGAACTTCCGGCCAGCGACGGAGTCAGATCCGAGGGTGAGCCGAGCCTTGTACCTGTCCGGGACGCTGGAGTACGACCGGATCTCGTCTACCAGCCGCACCAGAGTCGAGAGGTGGTTCCGCAGCATCGTGCCAGCGGCTCGCCGGACTTCCCGAAACGTCTTTAGCCCGTAACTGGCGTAGACGATCGCCGCGGCGCGCACAACTTGCCGTGCCGTTCTGCGGTCGCGGTTTTCAAAGCACCTGCGGAGGGTGGGAAGCTGCTTTCGGGTGCCGAATCGCAGAAGCAGCAGCGGCGCGATGGCCGCACAGTCTTCTGCACCGGGAAAACTATTCTTCCGCCGCAAGATCTGGAGGGCGAGCTTCAGGATTCGCGGCACCTCACTAGCTGCGGGTTCCAGCCGAAGAAGGCTTTCCACTAGGGCCACATTCACGTCCGGGTAAACCTGTTCCGGGTGGTGCATCAACGCCTCCACGAAGTTCAGGTACTCGGAAGTCAACCCGGTGCAGCGGTAGTAGCCCGCGACGCGCTTCACCAGCGAAGGATCGGACCGGATGTCGTCAGCCGCACGATCCCGAAGAATGTCGAGACCCGCGAGTCCGGCCAGCCGGTAGATTCTCTTCAGGATCTTGCCGAACTCGCCGATACGCTCGTTCCGCTTCGCTCTTCGCCAGATGCCCCTGACCTTGCTGGCGAGCCTCTTCGTGGCCGTGTTGCTGGTCGCCACTCTTTTCGTAAGGTCTTCGGCTTGATCCAGCGCCTGGTTGAGGTCCAGATGGAAGTGGCCGCGAGCCTCCTCCAGGCTGAGGATTTTCGACTTCTGGCCGTTTGGCGTAAGATGGAGCCGAGCCAGGGACCGGCCAACCTCGGCCAAGACCCTGAGTCCTTCGGCCTTTGAAGACACTGCCATGTTCTGGTCGTCCATCCACCGCACATAGCGATCCTCGCCGACCAGTTCTACCATCGCGGCGTCGTGCGGGTAGAGCACCATGTGGGCCAAGGTCCGAGAACAGTCAAACTCGTCAGTTGGCAGACTGATCCCGTGCGAGGAACTGTAATCCTGACGGATGGAGAGGTGTTCCAGCAAGAAGAACAGCAAGCCGATCATTCGTGGCGGCACGGGCACTCCGCAGAGGGCCTCCGCGACATGGGAGTGGAGAACCGTGTCAAAAAAGTTGGCGATGTCGGTGACGACGTAGTACTTGTGGACCTCGTCGAAGAGGAGCAGCTTCCGGTACTGGTCAAAGCGAAGCCAGTTGAGGAAGCTCCGACGGCCCGTGAAGGGGTACGAGGCCTGCGAATCCGCCTCATGCTGTTCAGCCTCCATTTGCTGCCGACCCTGTCTGAGGGCGAGTTCCTGTGTTCCGCCTCAGCTGGAAGTGGAGAGAGCGTTCAACCGTTAAGATAACGGAGAGAACGCGTGAAAAAAGAACGG
>Ga0315289_10013883_pt1 | contig 11268 bp, 6 predicted proteins | sample YL17G11_40_MG_FD_203452 | JGI IMG/M metagenome (GOLD analysis project Ga0315289, IMG submission 203452) | Sediment microbial communities from Yellowstone Lake, YNP, Wyoming, USA - YL17G11_40 | ecosystem: Environmental > Aquatic > Freshwater > Lake > Sediment | place: USA: Wyoming | collected... | reverse complement strand
CTGGGCCATCCAATCCATGACCGCCGTTCCCTCGTCCACTTCTCCTATCTTGTAGGTGATGCCCGTGTAGTAGAGGATGCGCTCCGTGGTCGTCGTCTTGCCGGCATCGATATGGGCCATGATGCCGATGTTCCTGACGCTCTCGATCGGATAAAGTCGGGCCAATCTTCTTCTCCATCGTGCTCAAGGCCGGCGGCCTGAATCTCACAATCACCATCTATAATGAGCAAAAGCCCGGTTGGCTTCTGCCATTTTGTGCGTATCCTCGCGCTTCTTCACCGCGCCGCCGCGATTGTTGAAGGCGTCCATAATCTCGGCGAAGAGTTTGTCTCTCATGCTCTTGCCGCCCCGCTCATAGGCATAATGGAGCAGCCAGCGGACGCCCACCGCCGTGGAACGGTCGAGGGGCACTTCCACCGGTACCTGGTAGGTCGCCCCGCCCACCCGGCGGGACTTGGTCTCCAAGACGGGCCGGACGTTCTCCACGGCCTTCTCCAAAGTCTTAAGGGGGTCTTCTTTGGACTTGTCTTTGATGAGGTCCATGACCCCGTAGATGGTCTTCTCCGCGACGCTTTGCTTGCCCTTCTTCATGTAGCTGCGGATGAACTTTGAAATCAGAACGCTGCTGTAAAGGTGGTCGGCAGACGGCGGCCTTTTTTTGATCTTCCCTCGGCGTGGCATGCTCGGCTCCTCTAGGACTTGGCGACCTTTTTCTCTTTGGGCTTCTTGGCGCCGTAGCGGGACCGGCTCTGCATCCGATTCGATACGCCCTCGCTGTCCAGAGTGCCGCGGATGATGTGGTAGCGGACGCCGGGCAGGTCCTTGACCCGGCCGCCCCGGATCATAACGATGGAATGCTCCTGAAGGTTATGCCCGACTCCGGGGATGTAGCCCGTGACCTCGATGTTGTTGCTCAGCCTGACCCGAGCCACCTTGCGCATGGCCGAATTCGGCTTCTTAGGCGTCGTGGTGAAAACCCGCGTACAGACGCCCCGTTTCTGGGGACATGCCTCCAGGGCAGGAGACTTGCTCTTGTACCTTTTCTGCATCCGGCCTTTTCTGACCAGTTGATTGACTGTTGGCAAGACAAATACTCCTCATTCGCAGTCTTTGTGTGATCCATCCCGGAGCAGGGCCTGCTAACTCGAGACGAATAGAGGGATACTAGCAAATATCCCTTTTCCTGTCAAGAATTTTGAGGCTTGGCCGGCTCAGGCCAAGTCCGGAAGAACAGCCTCGGCGTCCTTCTCCGCGACCGGCTCCTCCATGATCTCGACGTCTCGATAATATTTGTACCCTGTTCCGGCAGGGATCAGCCGTCCCATGATGATGTTCTCCTTGAGGCTGCGCAGGTGGTCCACTTTTCCGTACAGGCTGGCTTCGGTCAAAACCCGGGTTGTCTCCTGGAAGGAGGCGGCCGAGATGAAGCTGTCGGTGCTCAGGGCGCTCTTGGTGATGCCCAGGAGCAGCGGCCGGGCTTTGGCCGGCTTGCCGCCCTTCTTGATCACCTTCTCGTTCTCCTCCTGGAAAACAAACTTGTCCGCCTGTTCATCCACCAGGAACTCAGTGTCGCCCACCTCTTCAACCTTCACCCAGCGCAGCATCTGGCGAATAATGACCTCGATGTGCTTGTCGTTGATGGCCACGCCCTGGAGGCGGTACACCTCTTGGATCTCCCGGAGGAGGTACTCCGCCAGCTCCTTTTCGCCCAGGACGCGCAAGATGTCGTGGGGATTGACCGGGCCGTCCATCAGGGGCGTCCCGGCCCTGATCTTCTCGCCGTCTCCCACGCTGAGATGGGCCCCCTTGGGAATGAGGTATTCCTTCTCGGGAACAAACTCGGATTTGACCGTCAGCTTCCGATAGCCTCGGACCAGGCCTCCGTACTGGACGGCGCCGTCGATCTCGGAGATGACGGCGGGCAACTTGGGCCGCCGGGCTTCAAACAGCTCTTCGGCCCGGGGCAGGCCTCCGGTGATGTCCTTGGTCCGGGCAGCCTCTCGGGGGATCTTGGCCAGGATGTCGCCGGCGTTGACCTTGTCACCCGCTTTGACGCTCAAGTTGGCGCCCGCCGGCAGGTAGTACTTGCGCATCACCACCGGCTCTTCTTTCTTGGTCTTGGGGTTCATTTCTTTGCGGCGCGGGTCCACGATCTCCAGACGGGGCTGCATCTTCTCATCCTTGGGGTCGATGATGACCGGAGTGATCCGGCCCGTGAACTCATCCTGCACCTCCTCCATGGTGATGTCCAAAATCACGTCCTGGAATTGGATTTCGCCCGCTTCCTCGGTCAGGATGAGAGTGTTGAAGGGATCCCACTCGGCAAAGTGCTGGCGGGACTTGACCGCTTCGCCTTCCTTGGCCAGAAGCCTGGCGCCGTAAGGCACCTGATAATGCTCCACCTCCCGGCCCCGGTGGTCGAGGATGGCGATGTTGGCGTTGCGGTTGACGACCACCAAATCGCCTTCCCGGTTGACCACGGATTTGAGGTTGTTAAAACGGAGGATCCCCTCGTTCTTGGCCTCCAGCTGGGATCGCTCCGCCCCCCGGACGGCGACACCGCCGTGGTGGAAGGTGCGCATGGTGAGCTGCGTGCCCGGCTCGCCGATGGACTGGGCGCCGACGATGCCCACCGCCTCGCCCAGCTCAACCAGGTAACCGGAGGCCAGGTTGCGGCCATAGCACAGCTGGCAGACTCCCCGCTTAGATTCGCAGGTTAGGAGCGAACGAATTTTCACCCGCTCGATGCCCTGGTTTTGCAGCTCGAGGGCCACTTCTTCGGTGATCTCCTGGTTGGCGTTGACGATGATCTTGTTGGTCTCGGGATGAACCACCCGGTCCAGGGAGATGCGGCCCACGATCCTGTCGTAGAAAGGCTCGATGATCTCACCGTTCTCCACGATGGCCGTGATGTTGGTGCCCTTGGGCGTTCCGCAGTCCAGCTCTTCAATGATGACCTCCTGGGAGACATCCACCAGCTTGCGGGTGAGATAGCCCGAATTGGCCGTTTTGAGGGCCGTATCGGCCAGGCCTTTGCGGGCGCCGTTGGTGGAAATGAAATACTGCAGGACGTTCAGGCCCTCGCGGAGGTTGGAGACAATGGGAGTCTCGATGATTTCGCCCGAAGGCTTAGACATCAAACCGCGCATGCCGGCCAGCTGCCTGATCTGCTGCTTGTTGCCCCGTGAACCGGAGTCGGACATGATGTACAGCGGGTTGAGTTCAGGCCCTTCCGTGGAAAGGCGCTTCATCTCGGCCAGCATGGCGTTGGACACTTTGTCCGTGACGTCGCCCCATATCTCGACCACTTGGTTGAAACGCTCGCCGGCCGAGATGCGGCCTTCCCGGTAGTCGGTCTCAATGGCCTGCACCTGGCGCTGGGCCCGCTCCACCAGCTCGCCCTTCTCTTTGGGCACGACAAAATCATCAATGCCCAGGGAAAATCCGGCCTGAGTGGCAAAGTTGAAGCCCAGCTCCTTGAGCCGGTCCAGGGTTTCGACCGTAGGGCCCAGCCCCGCCCGGAGGTAGATGTAGAAAATCAAGTTCTCCATCCCCTTCTTCTTCAGCCTCCCGTTGATGAAGGGCGTGCCGGCCGGCAAGTTGTCGTTGAAGATGATCCGGCCGGGCGTCGTCTCTACCAGCTTGTTGTCCATCTGGGCCACGGGACAGCTCAGCACGGCCTGGTCGTCGTAGTAAGTGGCCAGATTCATGAACGGCCCCTTGAGGCGCAGGTTGATCAGGGAATGCAGGCCGACTTCCTTGTTCTCCAAGGCCAGCAGAACCTCTTCCTTGGACACGAAAATGCGGCCTTCGCCCTTCTGGTTCTTCTTGGCCAAGCTGACGTAGTAGCAGCCCAGGACCATGTCCTGGCTGGGGATGGTTAGAGGGCGGCCGTGGGCGGGCGACAGGATGTTGTTGGTGGACAACATCAAAGTGGAGGCCTCCACTTGGGCCTCGACGGACAGGGGGATGTGGACCGCCATCTGGTCGCCGTCAAAATCGGCGTTGAAGGCGGCGCAGACCAGGGGGTGGATCTGGATGGCTTTGCCCTCGACCAGCAGCGGATCAAAAGCCTGGATACCCAGGCGATGCAGGGTCGGGGCGCGGTTGAGGAGAATGGGGTGCTCCTTGACCACTTCCTCCAAGTAATCCCACACCTCGGGTCGTTCCTGCTCATGCCACTCGCGGGCGATCTTGACGCTGGGCACCAGCCCCTCCTTCTCCAACTTGTGGAAAATGAAGGGCTTGAACAGCTCCAGGGCCATCTTCTTGGGCAGGCCGCACTGGTTGAGTTTCAGCTCCGGCCCGACGACGATGACCGACCGGCCCGAGTAGTCCACCCGCTTGCCCAGCAGGTTCTGCCGGAAACGCCCCTGCTTGCCCCGCAGCGCTTCGCTCAAAGACTTGAGCGGACGCCGATTCGCGCCCAGATGGACCCGGCCGCGCTTGCCGTTGTCGAACAGGGCGTCCACCGCTTCCTGGAGCATGCGCTTCTCGTTGCGGATGATGAGCTCGGGAGCCTTGAGTTCGATGAGCTTCTTCAGGCGGTTGTTGCGGTTGATGACCCGGCGGTAAAGGTCGTTCAGGTCGGAAGTGGCGAAGCGGCCGCCGTCCAGACGGACCAGAGGCCGCAGGTCGGGAGGGATGACCGGGACGACGTCCAGGACCATCCATTCCGGACGGTTGCCCGATTTCCGTAGCGCTTTGAACACGCGCAACCTCTTGGCATAGCGCAATCGCCGCTGCATGGAGGATTCTTTCTTCATCAGCCGCCGCAGGCGTTCGGCCTCTTTCTTGATGTCGATGCGCAACAGCAAGGTCTTGATGGCCTCGGCGCCGATGCCCACGTCGAATTTATCGCCGTGTTTCTCCTGGGCCTCTTTGTGCTCATCCTCGGTCAGGAGCTGCTTCTCCTTGAGGGGCGTTTCCCCCGGATTGAGGACGAGGTAGGACTCGAAATAGAGAACCTTCTCCAGGTCCTTGATGGACAGGTCCAGGACCAGGCCGATGCGGCTGGGCGGGCTCTTGAAAAACCAGATGTGGGCCACCGGCGAGGCGAGATGGATGTGGCCCATCCGCTCCCGGCGGACCTTGCTCTTGGTCACTTCGACGCCGCAGCGTTCGCAGATGATGCCCCGGTATTTCATCCGCTTGTACTTGCCGCACAGACATTCGAAGTCATTGATGGGGCCGAAGATCTTGGCGCAAAACAGCCCGTCTTTTTCGGGCTTGAAGGTCCGGTAGTTAATCGTCTCGGGCTTGGTCACTTCTCCCCAGGACCAGCTCTTGATCTTATCCGGGGAGGCGATGGAGATACGGACCCGGTCGAAATCCATTTTCGGCTTGCCGGCTGTGGGCGGACGGATTTCCATGGTCATTCTCCTTTAAGGATCTGGGGAACTTCGATGCCCCAGGGCAGAATTTCTTCCTTCTCCGCCTTCTCCAGTTCCACGTTCAGACAGAGGCTCTGGAGCTCGCGGATAAGGACGTTGACCGACTCGGGGAGTCCAGGAGTGAACTCAAGGTCGCCTTTGACGATGCCCTCGTAGATTTTGGACCGGCCTTCGACATCGTCCGATTTGACGGTCAGCATCTCCTGGAGGGTGTAGGCGGCGCCGTAGGCCTCCAGGGCCCAGACTTCCATCTCCCCGAAGCGCTGGCCGCCGAACTGGGCTTTGCCGCCCAGGGGCTGCTGGGTGATGAGCGAGTAGGGGCCCGTGGAGCGGGCGTGGATCTTGTCGTCCACCAGGTGGTAGAGCTTCATCATGTAAATGAACCCCACCGTGACTTCCTGGTCGAACGGCTCGCCGTTCATGCCATCGAAAAGAACGGTCTTGCCCGACTCCGGCAGCCCGGCCTTCTTCAGCAAATCCTTGATTTCCGACTCTGAGATGCCGTCGAAAACGGGCGTGGATATCCACATGTTGAGCTTTTGGGCCGCCCAACCGGCGTGGGTTTCCAGGATCTGGCCGACGTTCATCCGGGAGGGCACGCCCAGGGGATTGAGAACGATCTCCAGCGGAGTGCCGTCCGGCAGGCGGGGCATATCCTCCTCGGGCACGACCTTGGCCACGATGCCTTTGTTGCCGTGACGGCCGGACACTTTATCGCCCACGCTGAGTTTTCTCTTCATGGCGATGAAGACTTTGATGGCCTGGATGACGCCCGGCGACAGCTCGTCGCCTTTCTTCAGGTTGTCCGCTTTCTCCTTGAAGAGGCCTTTCAGGGCTTCGATCTGGCGGCGGATCTTCTTGTCCACGTCCCGGACTTTCCGGTCCCGCTCCTCGTTGTCCGCCAGCCGCAGCTTGGACAGGTCGTCGGGGCCGATCTGGTCCAGCGTGCGTTCGGTCAGGGCCTGTCCTTTCTTCAAGTTCAGCTCCCCGACCTTATGGTCGCGCTCGACCTCCTCGCCCTTGAGGAAGGACTTGATTTTCCGCCAGCGCTCGGCCTCCATGATGGAGATCTCGTCGTCCAGGTTGCGCTTCATCTTGGCGATCTCGTCCTTCTCGATCTGCTTAGCCCGGTTGCCTTTTTCCGCTCCCCGGCGGGAGAAGATGCGGACGTCGATGATGGTGCCCTCCACGCCCGGCGAGCAGTACAGCGAGGCGTCCTTGACGTCCAAGGCTTTCTCGCCGAAGATGGCCTTGAGGAGCTTCTCCTCGGGGGATAACTGGGTTTCACCCTTGGGGGCCACCTTGCCCACCAGGATGTCCCCGGCCCGCACTTGGGCGCCGATACGGACGATGCCGTTTTCGTCCAGGTTGCGCAGCAGGTTCTCCGGCACGTTGGGAATGTCCCGGGTGATTTCTTCCGGGCCGAGCTTTGTGTCCCTGGCCTCGATCGTCTCTTCGACGATATGGAGGGAGGTGAAAATGTCCTCTTTGATCAGCTTCTCGCTGACGATGATGGCGTCCTCGAAGTTGTAGCCGCGCCAGGGCATGAAGGCGCACAGCACGTTGCGGCCCAACGATAGCTCACCCCAGTCGGTGCAGGTGCTGTCGGCCAGGACCTGCCCCCGCTCCACATGGTCGCCGTTGCGGACGATGGGCCGCTGGCTGAGGCAGGTGTTCTGGTTGGTGCGTAGGAACTTGATCAGCAGGTAGAGGTCGGTGCCCACCTCATGGCTGCGGCTGCCCCGGTGTTCGTCCACCCGGACCAGGATCCGCTCCGCGTCCACGAACTCCACGACGCCCGAGCGGCGGCAGACGACGACGTCGCCGGAGCCTTTGGCCACCAGATGCTCGATGCCCGTTCCCACCAGGGGCGCTTCGGGCCGCAGGAGGGGCACGGCCTGGCGCTGCATGTTGGACCCCATCAGGGCCCGGTTGGCGTCATCGTGCTCCAAGAAGGGGATGAGGGCGGCCGACAGGGACACCAACTGCTTGGGCGAGACGTCGATGTAGTCGATCTGGTGGCGGGGCAGGAACTTGAAGTTGCCCATCTGACGGGCGCTGATCAATTCGTCCTGGAAAGCTTTCCGCTCGTCCACCCGGGCGTTGGCCTGGGCGATGTTGTACTTCTCCTCCTCCCAGGCGGTCAGGTAGAAGCAGTAAGGCTCAACCACCGGCAGGTGCCGGGCGTTGTTTCTCTTCAGTTTTTCAATTTCCTTCTTGTAGAGGTCCTGCTCGAGGATGTCGCCCATGGCCCACGAGCTGTCACCGGGATGGAGGACCTTGACGTAGTCCACGATCCGGCCGTCCTTGACCTTGCGGTAGGGCGTTTCGATAAAACCGTAGGGATTCACCCGGGCGAAACAGCTCAGCGAGGAAATGAGCCCGATGTTCGGGCCTTCCGGCGTTTCCACCGGACAGATCCGGCCGTAGTGGGAGGCCTGGATGTCGCGGACCTCGAAGCCCGCCCTCTCCCGGCTCAGACCGCCGGGGCCCAGGGCCGACAAACGCCGCTTATGGGTCATCTCCGCCAGGCTGTTGATTTGGTCCATGAACTGGGAGAGCTGAGAGCTCCCGAAAAATTCCTTCAGGGCGGCGATAACCGGCTTGGAGTTGATGAGGTCCTGGGGCATGGCCGAGGCCAGGTCGGCGGTGACGGTCATCTTTTCCTTGACTGTCCTCTCCATCCGGGTCAGGCCGATGCGGAAGGCGTTCTCCACCAGTTCGCCCACGGAGCGGACGCGGCGGTTGGCCAGGTGGTCGATGTCGTCCACCAGGCCCTCGCCGCGGCGGAGGCCGAAGAGGTACTTGATGACCTCCACATAGTCCCGGGGCGCCAGCGTCTTATCCTCCAGCGACGTGCTGAGGCCCAATTTGATGTTGAACTTCAACCGGCCGATATGGGAGAAGTTGTATTTCTGGGGGTTGAAGAACAGGCTCTGGAAAAGGTTTTGGGCGCTCTCCATGGTGTGGGGCTCGCCCGGGCGTAGCTTGCGATAAATCTCGGCCGTGGCCTGCTGGCTGTCCTTGCGCAGGTCCTTGCGGACCGTGTTGGCGACGATCGAGCCGGGCTTGTCGGCTTCGGGGAGAAAGATCTCGAAAGGCTCTCCCCGGCCGGCCAGAAAGTCGAGCTGGACGTCGTTGATCTCTTCGTTGACCTTGACTTTGCCCTTGACGCCCACCAGGGCGAAGGCCCCCTTGAACTCTCGCTTGTCAAGCTGCACCTTGGTCAGGCCGGACTCGACCAGCTGGGGGATGACTTCCGGGGGGATTTTTTTATGGGCCGGGACTAGGACCGCTTTGCTCTTGGCGTCCTTAAGGTCTTCGCCGGCCGTCTTGCCGGCCAGGTGCTCGGACAGCTCCCAGAAGAGCTTACCCTCCTCCGGGACGATTTTGTACACGGGGTGGAAGAGGCGGATGATGTCCTCGTCGGAACCGAAGCCCAAAGCGCGCAAGAAAACCGTGGCCAGGAATTTCTTTTTTCGGTCGAGGCGGACATAGAGGATGTTCTTGGAGTCATATTCGAACTCCACCCAGGCGCCGCGATAGGGAATGAGCTTGGCCACAAACAGCCCCTTGCTCTCGCCCGGCCGGAAGAAGACGCCCGGCGACCGCTGCAACTGGCTGACCACCACCCGTTCGATGCCGTTGAAGATGAAGGTGCCCTTCTCGGTCATGAGCGGGATGTCCCCGAAATAGACTTCCTGCTCCTTGATGTGCTTGAGCCGCTTGACCTTGGTCGTAACGTCCTTGTCCCAGGAGATGAGCCGGACTTTGAGCCGGAGGGGGACGGAATAGGTGTAGCCCTTCTGCAGGCATTCCATGGGGGTGTACTTCATTTTCAGTTCGACTGTATCCCCGCAGTGCTCACAGAGCGTCACCTCAACCTTGCGCACCGCTCCGCAGTAAGGGCAGATCTCCTTTTCCGTCAGCTCGACCCTGGCCGGCAGAAGGGTCTGGCAGCTCGTGCAGCGCATCCGGGAGTTCTCCACTCCCTTCAGCCGTCCGCAGGTGCATTCCCAATTGCCGATGGAGTAGCTGATAAAATCGAGTTGGGTCGTCTCCTTGAAATCCGAGATGGGAAAAACATCCTTGAAGGCGGTCTGCAGCCCGATGTCCTTGCGCTCCTCGGCCAGGAGGTCCATCTGGAGGTAGTCGGCGTAGGATTGCCTCTGGATGGCCAAAAGATCGGGCATGGGAAACAGGCCCGGAATCTTCGAAAAATCATCCCGTTGGCGATAAAAATTTTCCTGTTCTATATTCATTCGGCACCTTAAGCCTTAAAAAAATTCAAAGCCCCGACCTGGAAAGGCGACCACGAGGGCCGCCCTGAGCGGCCTCTTCCTACTGCAACTCGATCACGGCTCCTACTTCACCGAACTTAGCCTTAATGGCCTCGGCTTCGGCCTTGGGCACGTTCTCCTTGACAGTCTTGGGCGCGCTGTCCACGAGGTCCTTGGCCTCCTTCAAACCCAGGTTGGTGACTTCCCGCACCACCTTGATGACCTGGATCTTGTTGGTCCCGGCCGACTTCAGGACAATGGCGAATTCGGTTTTCTCTTCCGCGGCGGCAGCCTGGCCGGCGGGGGCAGCAGCCGCCACAGCCACCGGAACGGCAGCCGCGGCGCTGATTCCGTAGCGCGTCTCGAACTCCTTGATGTAGTCCGCAAGCTCCAGCACCGTTAGGCTATCCAGATGCTTGAAGAATTCCTCTTTTGTCACTTGAATACCTCCTTTATGATCTGCGGTACCCTTGGCCGCTTTTGGGTCTATAGTGTTCATGGCCGTTCAGGCTTCCCTGTCGGTTTTAAATTGGGATAGCTGCCGGCCCAGCGTGCCGAGCGGCGCCTGGAGCGTCGCCAGCAGCTTGGTCAGGGGGGAGGCCATCAGGCTGGCGAAGCGAGCCAGCAGCTCCGGTCGGGCGGCCAGCTTGGCGATCTCCTCAAACCGGTCCGGCCCGAACAGACGGCCTTGGAGCAGCCCTCCCTTGACCGTCAGAACCTTGTTCTGGGCGGAGAACTCCTTGAGGGCCTTGGCCAGCTCGACCGGGTCGCCGTCGGTGTAGGCGATGGCCGTCGGACGGCGGAAATAGCCCTTCAAGGCGGCCGGGAAGCGATCGTCCAGGGCCTTGAGGGCCAGCCTGTTCTTGACCACCCGGAATACGTGGGCGTTCTTGCGCAGCGCTTTGCGCAGGGCCACGGATTGGGCTACGGTGACCTTGGTGAAATCCATCAGGTAGAAGCTGTCTTGCCGGCCGAGGATGTCGGACAGTTGCTTGATGTGAACGTCTTTTTTGTCGCGCTTCATGATCGACTCTCCTACTTCTCCAGGATGTCCTCGGACAGCTTGAAAGACGGCCCCATGGTCGAAGTCAGGTACATGCTCCGCACGTATTTGCCCTTGGCTCCCGGGGGCTTGGCGTGAAGGATGGCCTGCAGGAAGACCTTAATGTTCTCCACGAGTTTATCCTCGGAAAAAGAGATCTTGCCCACCGTGGAGTGGAGGATACCCGTCTTGTCCACACGGAACTCGACTTTGCCCGCTTTGGTCTCCTGGACAGCTTTCTTGATGTCGGCGGTCACCGTGCCGGACTTGGGGTTGGGCATCAGGCCTTTGGTGCCCAGGATGCGGCCCAGCTTGCCCACCCCCCGCATGACGTCGGGTGTGGCGATGACCACGTCAAAATCGATCCAGCCGCCGGCGATCTTTTCGATCAGCTCCTCGCCGCCGGCAAAATCGGCTCCGGCCTCCTCGGCCTCCTTGATCTTTTCGCCCGAGGCGATAACGCAGATCTTTTTGGTCTTGCCCGTGCCGAAAGGCAGGACGACCGTGCCCCGGACCATCTGGTCGGAATGTTTGGGGTTGACTCCCAGCCGCA
>Ga0315289_10013881_pt1 | contig 11268 bp, 11 predicted proteins | sample YL17G11_40_MG_FD_203452 | JGI IMG/M metagenome (GOLD analysis project Ga0315289, IMG submission 203452) | Sediment microbial communities from Yellowstone Lake, YNP, Wyoming, USA - YL17G11_40 | ecosystem: Environmental > Aquatic > Freshwater > Lake > Sediment | place: USA: Wyoming | collected... | reverse complement strand
GAACCCGCCCCTTCCCGCCGCATTCTTCGCACGGGGATGACCCCGGGTATATGAAGTCCCCTGAAGCACCCCTGCTGTCCCTTCCGCTGCCCCCGCAGCGGGGACAGGGGTGGACCTTCCCTGTCGTGCTGCCTGTACCGCCGCATGCATCGCACCGGAATGCATAGGGGACCTCGATAACCTTCTCGCTGCCAAGGATCGCTTCCTCAAGGGTGATCTGGATCCGGACAAGGATGTCGGATACCGACCTGGGCCGGAAGTCCCTCCCGGACCCCCAGGACTTCTCTGAGAAGAAGAGATCGAAGATGTCGCCGAATCCTTGGAACTCCGAAGGGGTATGCGAAAAGGGGAAGTCCCGGGATCCCGCCGGGGATCTTCTGTACCGGTCATGCCCCATCGCATCATAGCGGCCGCGTTCCTCGTGGTTCGAGAGCACCCGGTATGCCTCGTTGATCCTCTTGAACCGGTCCTCGGCCCCGGGTTCCCTGCAGATGTCCGGGTGCAGCTGCCTCGCGAGGATCCGGTAAGCGTGTTTGATCTCCCGGTCCGAGGCATCCCTTGAAACCCCGAGGATCTCGTAGTAGGTCTCAGCCAAGCCCTGCAACCCCCAACCCCGGTCAGTCCATCTCCTGCCTGGGAAGATTCAACACGTGGGGACCCCCCTTCGGTCCCCGCCCGTCCCGTTCGCGCGGGGAATGAATAGTATAGTGAATCTTCTATCAAATACCCTGATATATTATTCCCTGCTCCATTCCCGGATGATCTGAACGAACCCTGCCCATCAGTCCTGCATGCTGAAATCCGAAGATCCAATCCCTCTGGCTGGCCCTCACGGCGTAATGACCTTCGTACCGGTGACCTGTTATCCTCTCGTGTAATGGTTCACTATCCAGCCGGCGGCCACCACGACCACGATGAGGGGAAGCCACGGGATCGGGATCGTGATCCAGTGCATCTCGACAGCCAGCCACAGGAGGCCCAGCACGAGGACAAGGAACGCAAAGGTGGGGAATTTCTTACCCATTCAGTTCACCGTTTGGATCAGGGCGAGGGAATGGATAAGAGTATGTATTTTCCTTCTGGAGCGTGAGGGAACACGAATCCGGGGATCCGGAGAGCCGATACCCGCACAACAGGCGTCTCTCTTCTCCCGATCGCAGGTGAACCGGGTCCAGGTCACCCCCTGCCCCCCCTCCAGCCCGCATGAGTGAACCGCCACCTATTATGTATCGAGTACTCAAAAGTGAATACCTTATTCTATTCTTTCAGTAGTGAAATCGCCGCAGATTCCCGTTATTTCCAAAAAAAGGCAACCTTGATATACAACCCACACAGTTTTTTATAAATATTTTTCTATCTGCCCATCCCAAGTGCGGATCGCGCATGGTCCGCCTCTATACCAGAGAAGAGAAAGAGGGAAGGTATCGATTCGTGCCGGTCGGGGGTGGTCCCGGGAGTGCGGAATTTCCATTAGCTCGGCAGAAATTTATAGTAATTCTATAACTGGATCCCATAAATTCCAATAGCAAATAATTCTGTGCCAATAGCTAAAAATAGCAAATGGATGAAAAAGAAATTTCCTTGAATTTTCGGTTTGTAAACAATATTATCGATTTCTTTCATTGAAATAACAATCCTTGATTCAAGTTCGTTATTAGTAATATTTGAGGGATTTTCCATGTAATCTCCAATTACTTTTAATCCGAGGTAACTTCGTTTCCATTCATTCAGTTCATAATAAATTACATAGGAATATGCCATTATTGCAAACAATATTGAAATGCCTAGGCATATGATCGAAAACAATATCACATTTCCTGCTCTGAGCAAATTTCCCTCTAAAGCTCCTAATCTTTGCATAAAAAATCCAATAACCGTAATTTCAGCGACTGCTAAGGTTGTGCTCCATTTTAAAAATTCAGATAATTTCGAATAATATGATTCCGCTTTCTGTAAAAACGTCAAAAGTTGTTCATGTCTAAGTTTAATCCAGCCCTTTTCAATTTCAGCTTGCGTTTTATCTGTATTCATCGGAGAAACAGATTTATCTTCCGTCTCCATCTCCATGTCGGGTTACCCTCAGGATAGGATTATTATTGCTCCTATATCAATTTAGAAGTTATTAGGGACATAATTTTGGGAATTCAACCGGAAACATCGCATAACAATAACGGCATTCCCATATCTCCGGATCCTCCCGGAGCGAGGTGAGGACCGACCCGCAGCCAAGGCAGCGGACCAGGGGATCATAGAACTGTCCGTAGAAATCCCTCTCCGATGCTTTTAAAATGCAGAATGATAATAGTTGATCGAGGATGAATTTCTCATGAGGACCGAGATAATCATCATCCTCGTGGCTATCATCATAATCGGGACTCCCATTGCCCTGAACCAGTATGACGAGTGGCAGCATCGGCAGGAAGTTCAAAGGGAAATCCAAGAAGCATATCGGAATTGGCAGTTCACAGTGCGATCCACTCCACCCCCCACCCCCACGCCTGTTTCAACACCAGCCCCAGCAGTCAAAAACGGGATTTTTGGTGGGTGGTGGTGTTACAAAAGCCCTGTTAACCTCGTGACATGCTATCAATTTTCCCCGGATGGCATTGTCTATGAGAGCACGAACATGATGCCTTCACCACCTACCCGTTATAAGTGGTGGATCAATGCGAAAGGGTATTATCAAACAGACAAACCCACCTTCATCTATCGGGGGAACACGATGCAAACGACCCTTGGTGAGATTTATCACTGGTGCCCCTATCCTGCTACAATGATGGCGGTGGAATGCCTTGATTGAATAGGCGGCCCGATACCTCTCGAACTCTCTCCCGAAATCATAAGAACTTCCCCCCATTATGATCGGAATCGTGCATGTGAGCACGGGGTTCTACCATTACCACCGCCGTCATCTTCAACCGGAAACACAGCAAAACAGTATCGGCATTCCCATATCTCCGGTTCCTTTCGGGGCGAAGTGAGGGCCGAAACTGTAATTTAAGAAATTATTTGTTCTCCTCTGTCAGACGTAAGTATCCAAAACGACTTGAGAAGTACTATCTGTAAAATAACCTGTTACCACGACGTGGTCTGGTCCGGTTGTTGCTCCATTGAGGATCACGCTGGATCCCACTATGGGCTGATAGGGCCCATTTGGAACTGAGGAATCTTTGAGGAAGATTTGGTAATAAGATACTAGGGAGTTGTCAGGTCCGCCCTGCCACGTGACGACAATGGTATCAATTCCGATTTGTCTTGCTATTGCGGCGACAAACTTTGTTTTTTGCACTCCCCCGCCCTCAGATCCGGGATTGCCGCTAGGAGTGGTGGTGACCGCAGTCACCGGAACTGTCGTTACTGGCGAAGAAGTTGGCGCACGGATTGTCAGGTCAACGCCGACAAGGGCCCCGTACATGTTGATGTGGTACGTCCCCGGCGACGAGAAGTAGAGCCTTTTGGGGCTGCTGACGCTGTAGGTCCGGAAATAGCCATCTTGGGCAAGGATCTGTTGGTTGGTGTTATCCCGCACGGTAATCAGGAAGAATGACTTAATGGGGTTGCTCGACCCCGGTGTGACCGCGAAGTCGATGATGAGGGGAGCCTGGACAACGTGTACTACCACCGCTTCATATTGATAGTTGAACGTGTACGACTGCTGGAAGATGACGGGAAAGACCTGCCCCGCGGGATTGTACACCGTTGAATAATAGGGGAGCATGTAGGTGTTGGGATCATTGATAGGGGTTGCGGCGATCACATAAGTTCCCCTCTGTGTGGGTATGGGGGGAGGTGTCGGGGTCTCGGGGGTGGGTAGTGTTGTTTCAGGTATGGTAATGGGAACAGTTGTCGGGATGGCGGTAGCACTAACCTCTCCTGTCTCTTGGGCAATAGTTGTGGATGAAGGAGAGTGGGTGGCGGCGGTCACCGGAACTGTCGTTACTAGGGAAGGTGTTGTTATTGGGGTTGAAGTCATTCCTTGAGATTGTGGGGGCATAATAAACCCAAATGTTCCGAAGAAGCGTTGGAACATAGAAATAATTTGCGAAAGAAGATTACTCTGTTCCGCTAACTTCTTGTTTTGTTCTTCCAATAACTCGTTTTGTCGTTTCAACTGAGCGACTAGGTCACTATCAGCACTTGATACGGGGGTATTGTTTACTGCAGGCGCACTGGTTGTTGTTAGTGCATTTTCTGATGACGCGCTGGCTTGAACCAAACCGAGAAATACTACAGAACAGAGCAGGATTAAAATAAGCTTTTTCATATTCTTCACTTACTTTGGAATCCTCTCCATAACAATAAAACTTTATGTCATCTTCTTTGAAAATTCCACCGGAAACACTGCATAGCAATACCGGCATTCCCATATCTCCGGATCCTCTCTGGGCGAGGTGAGGGCCGATCCGCAGGCAGGGCAGCGGACCAGGGGATCGGTTGCCATGAGGAGAATGAGGATATCGGGGTATGTCAGAGTTGGGTTGGGAGAGGGTGGAAAGGCATAGTCCGGCTAGCGGTAGTGCCGGGAGTGTTGTATAACTCTCGCCCTGCCTTTCCCGGACCTGGGGATGAAAGTTGATTCATGGCCTCCAGAAAGAAGGGGATAGCGTGAAGATATTGAGGCCTCAATCGAATCTTGGTAAACCCCCGATTTCCCTCCAGCACATTTCACAAGCTTAAAGCAATCCCATGAATCCTTTTGAGCTGGTGCACAGGGCATGCCGTTCGGGAATTGGGGATCAATACGGATTGGGATTGGGGTCGTTCTCCTTGCGATGCTGGTCATTCATCCCTCAGTCGCAGAAGTCACGCCCATCCTTCTTGCGGAGAAGACCACGAACATCACCGGCGCCTGGCAGGCGAGCGAGGATAGCCAAATCCTCTTTTCCATCCCTGATTTTTCGGGTTTTCAGCAGGTGAACATCTCCTACAATATTTCCGAGAAAGGCCAATGGGCTCCTGGAGCTTGCGGGCTCTTCTTCCCCATCACGACCGAAGAGTATTATCAGCAATACCGGGCCGGTTCCCCCATCGTCTACCAGCTGCTGACAAACGAGAAAATGTTCGGGAAAGGCGTCGTCACGTTTGACCCGCGACGGTTCGGCAGCGATGTATGGATGAAGGGGCGGTACCGGCTGCTGCCCTTTTTCCAGCCGGCCAACTGCTTCAACGAGGCCACCATACAGGTATTCCTTCTCCGGGAGAGTGGAGTGGGTCCAGCGGTGACCACCGTTGGGACAACTGCTACCGTTATGGATCGGGGCTTGCCCCCTCCCGGGACCGTGTCCGCTCCTATTACGTCCCCGACGGGGTCAGCGGAGATGGCCGTCCCCACGACCCGCTCTGCCGGGGCATCCCCATCGCCAACCACTTCACCGCTGGGCATCGGAGCTGGCGTAATCGCCGTGATCGCCGGGTTGATGTTGATCGCAGGCAAACGGCGGAGGATCTGAAGGGGGGGACCGGTATCGGTTCGGAAGGTCGGGTAGTGGTGCCGGGAGTGTGGCTTGACCTCTCAACCGGAAAAACCGCATAGCAATACCGGTATTCCCATATCTCTGGATCATCCCGAGGCGAAATAAGGACCGATCCGCAGGCAGGGCAGGGGAGCAGGGGATCGGTTGCCATGAGGAGAGAGAAGATATGAGAAATACCTTGGAATAGAAGAAAGTGAGTGCCTTTAAATCTCCTTTATGTATCGGGAAGAAGAACACTCGCGTATGCAATGGGCACTCCTTTCGGTGTGGGACAAGACCGGCCTGGTCGGGCTTGCCAGGGATCTCAGAGGGCACGGGGTGGAGATCCTCGCATCGGGCGGGACAGGGAAGGCCCTGAAGGAGGATGGGATCGATTTCCTCGAGATCTCAGAGTACACCGGCTCCCCGGAGATGATGGACGGGAGGGTGAAGACCCTCCACCCGAAGATCCATGCCGGGCTCCTGGGGCGAAAGGGCGTGGATGACGGGGTGATGGAGGCCGAGGGAATCCATCCCATCGATCTCCTGGTCGCCAACCTCTACCCCTTCGAGCGGATGGCCTCCCAGGGTCTCCCCCTGGACGATCTCATGGAGTTCATCGATGTGGGGGGGCCGGCGATGATCCGGGCGGCAGCCAAGAACTACCGGCATGTTGCCGTGGTGGTTGACCCGGCTGAGTATCCCCTCGTCAGCACCGGCCTGGAGAGAGGCGGTTTCACCGAGGATGAGCGATTCATCCTGGCAAGGAAGGCCTTTGCTCGTACCGCCGCGTACGATGCCGCCATCAGCAACCATCTCCATTCGCTGGGTGAGCCCCTCCCCCGGGTCTTCACGGTCCAGGTGAGAAACGGCAGGATCCTCCGCTACGGCGAGAACCCCCACCAGGTCGGGGCCGTGTACGGTGAGGCGGGGATCGCCGGAGAGAAGCCCCTCCAGGGGAAGGAGATGTCCTTTAACAACTACCTCGATATGGACGCTGCGGTGGCCCTCCTCAGGGAGTTCGACGAGACCTGCTGCGTCTGCGTCAAGCATAACAACCCGTGCGGTGTCGCAACGGGGGATGACCTGAGGGAGACCTACATCGCTGCCCGTGAAGTTGACCCGGACTCGTCCTACGGGGGGATTGTTGCCCTGAACCGGACGGTGAATGCAGGAGTGGCCAGGGAGATCTGCAGTACCTTCATCGAAGTGGTCATCGCCCCCTCCTTCACGGGCGATGCCCTCGGAGTGTTCAGGGAAAAGGAGAAGATGCGGGTCCTCTCCCTTCCTGAGCCGGCTGGCGGGGTCTCCCTCCGGTCCATCGATGGCGGCCTCCTCGTCCAGAAGACCCCGCCCTTCACCGAGCACTGGAAGGTGGTGACCGAGCGGGACCCCACCGCTACCGAGCTCCAGGCGCTCAGGCTCGCCTGGAGGGTCTGCAAGCATGCCAGGTCCAATGCTATCGTCTTCGCTGACGCGACCCGGACTCTCGGGATCGGGGCAGGCCAGACGAGCCGGGTGGATGCTGCACGGATAGCCATCATGAAGGCCAGGTTCCCGCTGAAGGGATCTTCCGTTGCATCGGATGCCTTCCTCCCCTTCCCTGACACCCTGGAGGAGGGGGCGAGATCCGGGGCGACCGCCCTCGTCCAGCCTGGAGGCTCCATCAGGGACCGCGAGGTCATCGAGGCGGCAAACCGGCTGGACATGGTGATGGTCTTCACCGGAACCCGGTATTTCAGGCATTGAAGGATGCTGTACCATCACCAGACTCTTCAGGCCCATCCCTGCTCACCGTAAGGGGCTGATCGGGATGCAAAACGAGAGAAAATTCCCTATTGCAGAATAAAATGCAATTATTTAAATAATGCGAGAATACATGGGAGTTTATATCGTAATCCGAGGTGTGAGATGGGAAAAGCAACCTTTGGTCTTGAGGAGAATGTGGCGTCAGCCGCCTGTTATGTTCTTGGATGGGTAACGGGGATCATCTTCTATGTCATGGAGAAGGAGAACAAAACAGTGAGGTTCCATGCGATGCAGTCGATCCTTACGTTCCTCCCGTTTACCATTCTGATCTGGATTCTTAATGCAATCTTCCTCAGTATGTTCTTCCTGTGGGGAGTATGGGGTCTCATTATCATGTTAGTTGAGCTTGTCATGCTGATCCTCTGGCTTGTCCTGATGTACAAGGCCTACTCAGGAGAGAAGTTCAAACTCCCAGTCGTCGGTGATATCGCAGAGGGACAGGTGAAATAACAGGCAGCAAAGGGAAAAATTTCCCTCACAATTCCTTTTCAAATCGACTGGGAGACCTCACGAATTTTACCCTTTTGAATTTACGTGAGGAGAGTCCAGCCAGGCATATTGCGGAGTTCGATCTTCGTTCGCAGGATCTTCTCGATGGTGCTGCGGCTTCAGATCCCCCGGAACCCTTCCATTCATTGTTGGGATGTCACCGGAACGTGGAAAGACACTTCGACCGATCCCCCCCGCACCGGAACCATAACCGGAAGGATCGATGGCAACCAGCTCACCGGGTCATACAGCATTGGGTGCGTGGTAGACCAATCCTCCGATGGCAAATTCTATCTGACCATGACTGCCGACAACAGGTCCTGGATCGGCAAAATGATCAGCACACACAATATACAGATTGACTGGTGAGGTGCGGGTGCTGGTACTGGGGATTTTCCTCCTAACTGGGCTGGAAAGAGAGTTGGTTAATCGGCAACCAATTCCTGAAGGTCTCTCTTTTTTCCAGGGAAAAATCGCAATCTTTAAACACGACGTCCCCAAAAAGGGGATGTGGTGAGTTTCATGACCGTACTCAAGCATGTGGGAGTTGTGTCCGTCGCAAAGATCATGGCCGTTATGGGGCTCGTGTTTGGCTTCATCATGGGAATCTTCGCTGGAATCCTTACTTCGGCTTTGGGAGCCATTGTACCGGGTGGCGGAGGCCTGGCGGCCGGTATCGGGATTATGTCCATCATCTTCGCGACCATAGCCGGGGCGATCGGCGGATTTATCTGCGGCGCCGTCCTCGCTTTCCTGTACAACCTCTTTGCAGGCCTGGTGGGTGGGATAGAGCTCGAACTGGCCTAGGTGCTTCTCCATCCCTTTTTTCACATTCTCGCATCTCAAAGGCGATTGTACCCGCATGATTGCTCCCTATTGAGGTTGGTTCCGCAATTACCAGGAGAATTTTTCATATACTGCAGGTTCTGTTCTCACGTTGACATGTGATCAGTGAACGACGGAATCGATGACATTTTTCTCTGCAGCGAGACGATTCTTATCGCCAGGTAGATGAGAGCACCTGTCGCGAGCACGACGAGGGACCACCAGTTCTCTACCTGAATACTCCATGCTGCATTTCCAAGACCGAATCCAAGGGCAATACCAGCGATAAACCTGAAGGTGTGCTTTGATCTTCGGCCGCTCATAAATTTGCGGGATAGTGAGAGGAATGCAAGGAAGACTGCGATAAAGAGTGATTCGATGCCTGAAACTCTCCATGAGCCCCGCCCAGTTCTGGGAACTGCTCCTTTCACATCACCCTGACCCAGAGCCAGTTTACCTCTTTTTCCTGGCTCTGGAAGACCGGGAGGTAGTCACGGTGACGGTATCAATCAGTGGAGAAAAGGAGATTTCTGTAACTGCTACCGGGAACACAGACAAGGCAAAGGAAGCTGCAGCAGAACTGTTGAAACTCATAACACCGACTCCATCCTCATCCCTTCGGCTCCCTGATCCTTCATTTCCGGTGCAGGGGAATACCCTGTGCCTCACCCTCACATCGGACCGGGTTTTCACGAAGGACCTCGAAGGGTGCCGATTTCATCTCTTGTTATCGCTGAGAGGGCATTATTCGATGGAAACGCATCATTTCCCGTAATCCAGATGGATGAACGAACCTATTTATACCATGCCCTCTCACTTTTTCCCGGTGTTCAGCCATGAGGGATTGTTTTATCCGCTGAAATGCGCTTTTTTGACACCACGTTGAGGGATGGTGAACAGACACCCGGTGTGTCGCTTTCACCCGTTGAGAAACTCGAGATCGCCCGGAAGCTCTCCGAGATCGGCGTCCATGTCGTGGAGGCCGGCTCGGCTGCAGCGTCCGAGGGTGAACGGGAGGCGATCCGGCTCATCGCAGGAGACGGCCTCTCTGCCGAGATCTGCACCTATGTCCGGGCTCTTCGCCAGGACATCGACTATGCCGCAGACCTCGGGGCAGACTCGGTCCATCTCGTGATCCCGGTGAGCGACCTCCATATCGAGAAGAAACTCCGGAAGAGCCGGGGCCAGGTCTGCACCATGGCCTGGGAGGCGGTGGAGTACGCGAAGGGGAGGGGGCTCATCGTGGAGCTCTCGGGCGAGGATGCCTCGCGGGCGGACCAGGAGTTCGTCAGGCATATCTTCTCCGAGGGCGTGAAACGGGGAGCAGACCGGCTCTGCTTCTGCGACACCGTCGGGCTCCTCACCCCGGAGAGGGCTGCAGAAGTGGTCCCGCCCCTTGCCGCGATCGCGCCCCTCTCGATTCACTGCCATGATGACCTGGGGGTGGCAATGGCGAACACGCTGGCCGCGCTCAGGGCCGGCGCAACCTGCGCCCATGTGACGGTGAACGGCCTCGGGGAACGGGCCGGGAATACCCCCTTCGAGGAGCTCGTCATGGCCCTGGAGGTCCTCTACAACGTGCGGACCGGCATAAGGATAGGCGAGATCTACCATCTCGCCACTCTCGTCTCGCGCCTCACGAAGGTGCCCCTCCCCACGAACAAGGCGATCGTCGGGGAGATGGCCTTCACCCACGAGAGCGGGATCCATGCCCACGGGGTCCTCCGGGACTCGAGGACCTACGAGCCCATCCGGCCCGAGATGATCGGGAGGAGGAGGAGGATCGTCCTCGGCAAGCACTCGGGGACCGCATCGGTGGAGGCCGCCCTCCAGGAGTTGAGCTACCGGGCGGACAAGAGGCAGGTCGCCGAGATAGTCTCCCGGATCAAGAAGCTCGGGGACGAGGGGAAGAGGGTCACCGATGCTGACCTCATGGCCATCGCGGAGACGGTCCTCGGCCTCGAAGTGAGCCCAGTCCTCATCCTCCGCCAGTTCACCGTGGTCTCCGGGTCGCACGTCGTCCCCACCGCCTCGGTGACGCTCATGGTAAACGGGAAGGAGGTCACCGGGGCCTCGACCGGCGACGGGCCCGTGGATGCGGCCATCTCGTCGCTCCAGAAGTCGGTGGCCGCGGTGGGGAACATCCATCTCGAGGAGTACCACGTGGACGCGATCACCGGGGGCACCGAGGCACTCGTCGACGTGACGGTAAGGTTAAGTAAAGACGGGAAGATAATTACTTCTCGCGGCGCAAGCACCGATATCATCATGGCGTCCGTCGAGGCGGTCATCGCCGGTATGAACAGGCTGTTGAGGGAAGAGGATGAAGTCCGGAGCAAAGATCCTGATTGAAGGGCTCCAGCGCGAGGGGGTCGAGACGATCTTCGGCTACCCCGGCGGAGTTGTGCTGCCCATCTACGACGAGCTGTACAATGCACCCATCCGGCACATCCTGGTACGCCACGAGCAGGCGGCCGCACACGCGGCGGACGGCTTTGCTCGGGCGAGCGGGCGCGTCGGCGTCTGCCTCGCGACCTCGGGCCCCGGGGCCTGCAACCTGGTCACCGGCATCGCCACGGCCTACATGGACTCCGTGCCCATCGTTGCGCTCACCGGCCAGGTGCCGACCAACCTGCTGGGGAACGACGCCTTCCAGGAGGCGGATATCTCAGGCATCACCCTGCCCATCACG
>Ga0315289_10013879_pt1 | contig 11268 bp, 10 predicted proteins | sample YL17G11_40_MG_FD_203452 | JGI IMG/M metagenome (GOLD analysis project Ga0315289, IMG submission 203452) | Sediment microbial communities from Yellowstone Lake, YNP, Wyoming, USA - YL17G11_40 | ecosystem: Environmental > Aquatic > Freshwater > Lake > Sediment | place: USA: Wyoming | collected... | reverse complement strand
AAGATAGTAATGAATGTCAAGTGAAATTTACGAATGCGAATTTGCTCAGGCAGAATCGGAAGCGACTTTTAGAGATTCCTCGGAGGAAATCCCTACTACCTAAAATCTAAGTTGCGGAATCGCTGGCGGCCGACTTGGACTGATTGGGTCAAAGAGAGAGCTTTGGAAAGGGATGCAGCGACCATGAGGGATTTAGCCTAAAAATTTCGGCTTTTGAGGGAAGCCTCTCTTGAGGCCGGCGAGAATGTTTGAGCAAGGATAATAAAATGATAAACGTCGTGATGTGGACAAGGACATCCTTCTTTAAGCGGCTTTCAAATACGCGAGAAACGCAGCCGCCGAAAAAGCCGAAATTTTTATGGCGTGAAAAATCCCGTTCGGGAGCAAATCCCTTTCCAAAGCGCGAAAACTATTTCTTTCTCTTTTTTCCCTCGCCGGTCATGGGCACGAAGCGGACGCCGGAGACGGCCCTGGTCTTGGCCTGGCCTTTGACCTTGGTCACGAGAGTCAAGACCTGATCCTCGTCCGTGTCACCCAGCGGCGCAATGAGCCGGCCGCCCTCTTTCAGTTGTTCGAAAAGCGGCGGCGGGACCCGCGAGGTCGCGCAGGTGACGATGATGGCATCGAAAGGCGCCTGCTCCTTCCAGCCGAAGAAGCCGTCGCCGCTTCTGACCTCGACCCTCTCATATTTTAGACGGCGCAAGGTCAGGGCGGCCTGCTTGGCCAAGGCCTCATGGATCTCGATGGTATAGACTCTGTCGGCCAGCTCGGCCAGGACCGCGGCCTGGTATCCCGAACCTGTCCCGACCTCGAGGACCTTCTCTTTGCCCTTGAGCTCCAGGCACTGGGTCATCAAAGCCACGATATAAGGCTGGGAGATCGTCTGGCCCTCTTCGATGGGCAGCGGATAGTCTTCGTAGGCTTCGCCGCGGAAGCGCGGGTCGATAAAGAGGTGGCGGGGAACTCGTTCCATCGCTCCAAGCACTCGTCGATCCGTGATGTCCCTCGCTCGCAACTGCTCGTCGACCATGAGTTGCCGTTTTTTGGCAAACGCAGCTTCTTCATCTTGGTTCTGCTGAGGAAACATCATGCCGGAGGCAGACAAGAGAAACAGAAGAGTCAGGCCACCGCAAACTTTCCACCCTTTCATAATTATATTTTCGTTCATGGTTACGCCGAAATCAAGTTATAAAGCTCGCGGAACAAGGCCTATGACGCGCTGGAAGCTCGGAAAGGCAATAAAAGGGATTACAGGACTTTGGTAGATCCTGCTCCTCTCTTGTCGGTAGGCCCTTAAGGAAAGGAGCAGGACCCCCTTTCAAACCGTGCGTGCAGTTTTCCCGCACACGGCTTACGGATAGTCTCTCATATCGCCGCATTACGCCGCCTCCGGGTACTTAACGGTTCCGCGCAGGCGATAAAGCCCAAGGTCATGGAAATACTCGTTCGTCCAGGTTAATGTGTCATTCCAATTTCGGTTCCGGCCTTTGCGTCGAAACATAAACCGATGCAGCCGGTACCATACATAGTCATCAACCCGGCCGAACTTCTTTGCCGCGTTCCCCGTTCGGAAGTAGTTGCCCCAGCCTCTCAGCACCGGATTCAGGCGCTCGATCAAAATCCGAACGTCCTTTACCCAGTTCCATCGGCTGTCGGTCAACTCCCGGACTCTGGTGCGCACCTGTTTCATCGCCTTCACCGAGGGCCAACGCTGCAGAAAGTAGACCCGTTTCCGTTCTCTTTCCCAGATTCGCCCCGACAAGCGTCTCCTCAGGTGGCAGCCGAGGAAGTCGAACCCTTGCTTGCCCCAGCTTAGGTCCACCCCCCTCGTTTTCTCCGGGTGCAACTCCAGCCTCAGTCGTGTGAGGATTCCCCTAAGAACGGTCTCGGCCTGTTCGCATGCCGACGCCGTATCGCACATCACCACCAGATCATCGGCATAGCGGACGATCGTCCCTAGATGGGCATACCGATCTTCCCAGACCCTGTCCAGTTCATGCAGGTAGATGTTCGCCAGCAAGGGCGAGATCACCCCGCCCTGCGGCGTTCCAGCCACGACCTTCCGGACGCGGCCTTCTTCCATCACTCCGGCTTTCAGCCAGAGCCGGACCAGCTTGAGCACCCTTCGATCCGAGATGCGTTGTCCCACAAGCTTTAACAGCCGCTCATGGTCGATCGTCCCGAAGAAGTCCCGGATGTCGGCGTCCAACACATGATTGCCTCCGCGAGAAGCCTGTTTGCGCAGCGCTTCGAGCGCTTCTAAGGCCCCTCGCTTCGGCCGGAACCCATACGAACACGGACGGAAGTCCGCTTCGAAAATAGGCTCCAGTACCAGCTTTGCCGCCATCTGGACCACTCGGTCCCGGACCGTCGGAATACCCAGCGGTCTCTGTCTTCCGTCAGGTTTCGGGATATACCGCCGCCGGACCGCCTGCGGACGGTACTTGCCTGCGCACAGTTGGCCGCCGATCTCCTCAAGAAAACGATCGACGCCATTCTGCTCGACGTCGCCGAGCGTCTGGGCATCGACGCCCGCCGCGCCTTGGTTCCGCCTCACCAGTTTCCACGCTTCCCTCAGGACGTCACTCCTGTGGATGCGGTCGTACAGCGCGTGAAACCGGCGTCCCGGTTGCCGCTTGGCCGCGACATACAGACGGCGTCGAAGTCCTCGCACTTTATCAACGGGCTTACGCCCGCCGGGGTTGTTGGATCCGGGCTTGCCGGTCATGCCCTCGCGCTTACCTTCTCCGCCGCCGTGACCACCCCAGGGGTCCTTCCCTCCAGCCGCGTTATCATCCACGGCCCTCTTAGGTACTACGACCCCCTCGGACTCCCGCTGGGCAGCGGCCAACTTCGCCTTCGGCTTATATGGCACGCCTTGTCCCGACCCGGACCGCCCAGACGGGTCTCTCCTGTTCCCCACCGTTCCTTGACGTCGTACCGCCGCCCTTACCCCGCGGGGACATCCGGCACTTTCTCCGGATTTATGCGCCAGGTGCATGGCCTTCGCCGTGAAATGAGCGGCTCGGCTCCCCAATCGTGGATCTGTCGAGGCTGCAGCGTTCACTTGATGTTGCGGCCCGCCGTCTTGCTCCCTCCTTAGAGGCTCTTGACGCCACGCTTCGACGGTCGGTCTCTCGGCCGCCGCCGGTGGCCTGCTACCGGGCGCTCCGGCGCCTACCCGGGCGGGACTCTCACCCGCTGGAACGGTACGGCATGCGACTTTCACTTCAGCCAACGATCGGCCTCCATAATCATCGCTTCAGGACGCACCATCAAGTCATCCTACTCTACTACCAAGAAATTCGGGGGGGAACGGCCCTATGTTTTTATGGGTGGCGCCGACCGGGGAGCCCCATCGCCCGGAACTGACGAAAATTTGGGCACTGTTTAAGCGAGGCATATTATGGATCAAAAAGGCTGGTAAAGGGAAGCAGCGACCATGAGGGATTTAGCCTAAAAATTTCGGCTTTTGAGGGAAGCCTCTCTTGAGGCCGGCGAGAATGTTTGAGCGAGGATCATAAAACGAAAAACGCGAAATGTGGACAAGGATATCCTTTTAAAGCGACTTTCAGACATGCGAGAATCGCAGCCGCCGAAAAAGGCAAAATTTTTATGGCGTGAAAAATCCCGTTAGGGAGCAAATCCCTTTGCCAGCCTTTTCATAAAAAAGCGGCTTGCGCCGGGCCGGCTCCCCCGAGAACCACCCCCCCTCTTTTGAGGTGATAGAAATTTACCCCTGGATTCATCGCGCTAGGGGATTGTCATGTCCTTTGAATGCCCGATAATGGAGCACGTCAACGTTAAGAGGTTGATGCCATTGCGTTTAGGCGATTTTTTCGAAAGTATCGTTTGACAAAGGAGGCCTTTTTTGTTAATGACTGAGGTTGGAACCGGGGCCAGAAGGAAAAAAAGTCCTTTGATGGAGAAAACGGCCATCTACCCCGGGTCCTTCGACCCGATCACCAACGGGCATGTCGATATCATCCTCCGCGGGGCCAAGCTTTTTCCGCGGATCCTAGTCGCCGTCCTCGAAAATCCCAAAAAGAAGCCTCTCTTCACGACTAAAGAGAGGATGGACATGATTCGGAAAATTTTCCAGAACAGGGCGAACGTCGAAGTCAAGGCCTTTCAAGGGCTGCTGGTCGAATTCGCCAAAGCCAACGATGCCAAGATCGTGATCCGGGGTCTGCGGGCCATCTCCGATTTTGAATATGAATTCCAGATGGCCCTCATGAACCAGAAACTGAGCCCGGCCATCGAGACGTTCTTCATGATGCCCAACGCCAAGTACACCTTTCTCAGCTCCAATCTTGTCAAGGAAGTTTTTTCGCTGGGCGGATGCATTCACGACCTCGTTCCGCCGGTCGTCGAGCACAAGCTCCGTGAGAAATTCGCCAAGAAATGAAAGTCATTTAATAATAATAATATGGTAGGAGAAACATGTTAGGCCTAAAGAGAGAAAAAGCCGTCGTCGGCCTCGATATCGGCTCCTACGCGATCAAGGCCCTCGAACTCGAGATCAAGAAGAAAGGCAAACAAAACGCCTACGAAGTCACCAAAGTCGGCTACGAACCCCTCCCCCACGATGCGATTGTCGAGGGCACAATCATCGACTCGGCGGCCGTTGTCGAGACCATCAAAGCACTGTTTGAGAAAAACAAAATCACCAACAAGGATGTCGTCATCTCCATCTCGGGGAACTCGGTGATCATCAAGAGGATCGCCCTGCCCGCCATGGAATCCGAGGAACTGGCGGAATCGATCATCTGGGAAGCCAAGCACAACATCCCCTACCCGTACGAAGAGACGAATGTGGACTATGCCATCCTCAAGCCGCCGCCCGGGACGGAGGGAAAGAACCTGGAGATCCTTCTCGTCGCCGTCAAAAAGGATAAGGTGGCGGCCTACAGCAACGTCATCCACCAGACGCGAAAGAATTTGGAGGCGATCGAAGTGGACGCCTTCGCCCTGCACAACGCGCTCGAGATCAACTACCCGGAAGACTTCCAGGACAAGACCGTGGCCCTGATCAACATCGGCGCCAACATCACCACGATCATCATCTGCGAGAAAGGCACACCGCAGCTTTTCCGCGACCTGTCCATCGGCGGCTATTACTTCACCGAGAACCTGCGCAAAGACCTCAATGCCAGCTATGAAGAGGCAGAAAGCATGCTCAAGGGCGCTCCGCCGAAAAACGTCCAAGCCGTCGAGGTCGAAGCGGCCCTGGGCATGAACGTCAAGGGGCTGGTCGAGGAGGTGGAAAAAACCTTCACCTTCTTCGAAGCCGAGGATAAAAAGGAAAAGAAAATCGAGCAGATCTACCTTTGCGGGGGGCTGGCCAACCTCAAAAACATCGCCGGCACCTTCGAAGCCAAGTTCAAGACCAAGACGATCCTGTTCGACCCGTTCCGGAATGTGTATTACAACGAGAGAAAGCTGAATCCCCAGTACTACCAGGAGATGGCCACGTTCTTCGGCGTGGTGACGGGACTCGCCACCCGGAAGAAAGAGAAGTAAACCATGATTCGCATCAATTTATTCAAAGCCGAAAAAAAAGAATTCGAGGAAAAACCGATCGACCAGGAGCCTCAAGTCAAGGAGAAAAAGCGGGCTCCCTCCGGAAGCCTCATCCTCGTCCTGTTCGTCATCGTCCTGGCCGCCCTGGCCTACGTCCAGAGGCGCTCGCTCCTCGGCGAGCGGGACCAGTTGGATGCCGCCCAACAGGAACAAAAACGCCTGCAGACCGCGCTCCAGCAGCTGGAGCTGGTCGAACAGCAAAAGCTGCTCCTGGAGCAAAAAATCGCCCTGATCCATCAGCTCAAACTCCAGCAGAGCATCCCCGTGAAGATCATGACCGAGATCAGCAGGAGCCTTCCGGATTGGGTCTGGCTGACGGAAGCGTCCTTTGAAAAACAGAAGGTCCAGATCAAAGGCCGGGCGCTGTCCAACAACCTCATCGCCGATTACATGTCCAACCTGGAGAAAAGCGGGGTGTTCAGCGCCGTCAACATCATCAGTTCCACCCAGAAGACGACTCAGAACAGCCAATACATGGACTTCTCCCTGAACGCCAGCTATCTTCTCCCTCCAGAGCTCCAGCCGCCCGCAAAAACGACTGAACAAAACAAAAAGGGGAAAAGCCAATGAAGAACTGGGCTTGGTACGGCAATGTCGTCATCGGGCTTGTCATTTCGGCCCTGGCCTATATGTTTTGGTTCAAGCCGCAGATAGCCGAGGTCAAAAGCCTGAAGACGGAACGGATAAAAATCGAAGCGTCCATCGAAAAACTGAGTGCCAAGAAGAAGGAGCTGGACAAGCTCCAAGGTGAAATCGAATTCCTGAACCAAGCGCTCCGGGAGCTTGAGAACATCATCCCCAAGAAGAGAGAGGAGAGCGAGATTCTGCGCAACGTCCAGCAGATGGCCGTCGACTCCGCTCTCGATGTCATCCAGTTCAAGCCGGAAAGGGAGATCAACAAGGAATTTCACTCGGAACGGCCGATCTCCATCGAGATCCGGGGCAGCTACCATAATCTGGGCACCCTCTTCGACCGCATCGTCCATTTCCCGCGCATCTTCAATATCGACGATTTCAGCATCAAGGCTCTCCGCGCCCAAACGGACTCCGCCACCATCTCCGCCAATTTCACGGCCAAGACCTACTTTTTCCTGGACGAGAGCCAGATAAAAAAGCCGGCCGCAGACAAAGCGAAAAAGGCGCCGGTAAGGAAAAAATGATGAAACACGCGAAAATCATGATAGGCGTTCTGGTCCTGGTTTGGCTGGGCCTTCCCCTCGCGACCGCCCAGGTGCCCAAGCAGGCCGCCGCGCAGCAGGTTGTCAAGCCCGACATCCAAAAAGAAGCACCGCCTCTCGCCACCTATGACCCGGCCGGCCGCCGGGATCCCTTCAAGGACCTGCTTGGCGGAAAAGAAGTCAAGGAGAGAGTGGCCTCCGGCGGGTTGTCCGATGTCTCCATCGACGAGATCAACCTGACCGGGATTGTCAAGATGAAGGGAAAACTCGAGGCCATCATCAGCGTCACGGAGGGATTCCCGATCACGGTCAAAGAAGGCGATCAATTAGCCGATGGATATGTCCTGTCCGTCACATCGACGCAGGTCGTCTTCCGCAAGACTAAAGACAGAGGCGTCCCTCTGGCCAAACCGAAAGATGTCATAAAAGAAATCAGTCCTGAGGAGCTTTAAACATGAAAAGGAAAAATTTTCATCTTGGACTTCCCTTTTTATGCCTCCTTCTCGTCCTGTTTGGGCTTGCCCAGCAAGATCCGACCCCGGTCATAAATACGATCACGATCCAGCCGGACAAGCTGGCTACGCGGATTGTCCTGGAATCCGAAGCAGCGCTCCCCACCGTTAAATCGTACTGGTCCCGGGAATTGCCGGCCACGCTGGTCTTCGACCTGGGCAAGGTCCAGCTGCCGCAGGTTCCCCCGGTTCCCGCGGACGACTCTCCGCTCTTGACCGATCTCAAGGTCCAGAAGGCAGGCAGCAACGCGGCCCTGTGGCTCGGGCTCAAGGAGCGCGTTCCCTACCGGTATTATTTAGATCAGAAACGCCTGGTCATCGAGCTGAACAAAATCCAGCGGTCTATGCCGGACTATCTGATCGCCTCCGAAATCCAGCAGGAGCTGAAGGCGACGGGCAGAAAGGCCCTTCCCATCACCAAGATTGACGTGTCGGAAACGAGCGATAAGCTGAATTTGACGGCCCGGCTGGGGCAGAAAGGCATCGCCAACATTTTCGCCTTGGCCGACCCCCTCCGCCTCGTCGTGGATATCTTTGACACCGTTTACTCGGAAGGCACGTTCTCCCGTTCCGTCGGAAAATTCGGCATCGAGAAAGTCAGGGCCGGACAATTCAAGGCCGCCGATCCCTATTCCATCACCCGGCTCGTCGTCGACCTCAAAGAGCCGAATGCCTACTCCGTGAATGCCGGTCCGAGCGACCTCGTCATCTCTTTCCCGAAAGAGACGAGCGCTGTATCCGCGCCGTCCGAACCCACGGACAATCGGAACGGCAATTCGGCCGTCCCTGTCCCGAAGCTAGACATTCCGCCTCCTCCGACGGCAGCCGAAGCGAAGCCTCAAGAAGAAAAGAAGGTTTCGGCCTCACCGAAGGTCGAGCCGGCCAAGGCCATCGAAGAACCGACGTCCCCGGCAAAATTCGCCTCCGTGAGCACGCCGCCCGCCGCCCCCCCGGCCAATCCTCCTGCTCCGCAGAAAAAAGAGGAAAAGCCGGCCGAGAAACAGCCTGCTCAGAAACCGGCGGACGACCAGGCCAGCCAATTCAAGCCGAAGACGATCCACAGCGTGGAACAGAAATTCTCGGGCGAAGTCCTCAGCCCGAAATTCAAAGATGCCGACCTCAGGGATGTCATCCTCTGGCTCGGCGAACGGGTCGGCCTGAACGTTACGTTTGACTCCGAAGTCAAGGGGACCGTGACCTGCAGCTTCGAGGACGTCCCCTGGGACCAATTCCTCGATATCATCCTGAAAGACAACAAGATGGGCAAAGCCCTGGAAGGCAACGTCCTCCGGATCGCTCCGACCAGAGTCTTGACCCAGGAAGCCGACGATCAGCTCAAGGTTCAGGAGAGTAAAGAACAGGCCGGACCGGTCTCGACCAAGACCGTCACCCTGTCTTATGCAAAGGCCAGGGATGTCTACGACCTGTTGAAAACAAAAAAGTCCGGCCGCGGCGAAATCGTCATCGATGAGCGGACAAACACATTGATCATTTCGGACGTCAAGGAAAAGCTCGACGTCATCGAAAAGCTGATCACGGTGCTGGATACGCCGACGCCCCAGGTCTCCATCGAAGCGCGCATCGTCGAAGCCACCAGCACATTTGTCCGCAACCTGGGCGTCCAATGGGGATACCGGGGAATCGCGGACCCCTTCTACGGCAACCAGACGTCCCTCTCCTTCCCGAATAAGATCCTGGCCGACGGCTCGATGATCCCCCAGGGCATCGTCACCAAGGGAATCGGCGGGCCGCTGGGCGGATACGCCGTCAACCTTCCGGCTCCGGCCTTCTCTTCAGCCATCGGGTTCTCCTTCGCCAACGTATTGGATACGCTCCGGCTGGATATAGCGCTCTCCGCTCTCGAAACCCAAGGCCAAGGCCAGATCATCTCCTGCCCCAAGGTCACCACCCAGAACAACATGCAGGCAGAAATTGTCCAGGGCCGGCAGATCCCCGTCCAGACCCAGGCGAACTTCACGGTCACAACCCGGTATTTCAATGCCGCCCTTGAGCTCCGGGCCACTCCTCAAATCACCGCCGAGGGCACGATCATCATGACCATCGATATTCAGAACAACGCCGCCGACTTCGCCAACCTCGTCAACGGCATCCCTCCGATCACGACCCAGAGCGCCAAAACAACGGTCATGGTCCCGGACGGCGGGACGACGGTCATCGGAGGCATCTACCGGATCGAGGATTCCACGACGCGGGATAGAGTTCCTTTCTTGCATCAAATACCGATTCTGGGAAATCTGTTCAAGTCCTTCTCCCGGACCAAGCAGAACCGTGAGTTGCTCATCTTCATCACTCCCAGAATCATCAAATAGGAGGAAAGACCGATGAAAACATTATGGACGAAAAAGCATATCTTGATGGGCCTCGCCCTGCTCGCCGCTTCCATCTTCCTCCCGGCCTGTAACCCCCTGGAGGACGAGTCCCGGTCGAACAGCATTCTCGTCGTGGAAAACATCACGGGCAAGGACATGTCGGGTACGGACGCCGGATTCCTTCAAAGCGACGTCGTGAAGAAAGACAACACGATTGCGGCCGACACGGCCAAAGCGACCCTCTCGGCAAAATTCATGGACCCGGCCCCGATCCTCGGGACTTCCCAATACAGCGACGTCGTGCTCACTCGCTACGTGGTCTCGTTTTCCCGCACGGACGGAAGGAACAGGCCCGGCGCGGATGTCCCCTTCCCCTTCGAAGGAAGCCTGACGACGCTGGTCAGGGTCGATTCTACGACGAGCGTGGACTTCGTCATCGTCCGGGAAGCCGCCAAGCTGGAGGCGCCCTTGATCAACCTGAGGGACAGCGCTTACGGGGATATCCTGAATATGACGGCTAAGATCGATTTCTACGGCCATGACCTGGCCGACAAGGCGGTCAAAGCCACGGGCTATCTGACCGTGTATTTCGCGAATTATAATGACAAATGAGGATGACAGCCATGAAAGCCAAAATCATCACCTTCGCCATGGGATTGGGATTGGTTCTGTTCGTCTTTTCATCCTGCGTGCGACAGGATGCCAGGGATAACGAACCCTCCCCGACCGGACCTTCCACCGTCTATCTGACGCTCTATCTCTCGGCATCGCCCAACGTCCTGTATGCCACGACAAACCGGCCGACATCGGAAATCAAGGCTGTCGTCAAAGAGGGCACCATCCCGCTGGCCGGCGCCACGATCTATTTCACCCTTCAGGGCGGCCCCGGCTATTTTTCGGACTATTCCCGCAGGACGGCCATCGTCACGGACGGCGGCGGCGTAGCCACAATCCTCTATGTGGGGCCGACCAAAGACGAGATCGCCAATGACCAGGATGCCGCCATACAAGCACATCTCCAGACATCTTCGCCCAACTACATGCACAAAGAAGTCTATCTCCGCATCCTGAGGGCGGAAGATTAGGGATATCGCCAAACCGATTTTTTGATCTTGATCCCTCCCAAACATTCCCGGAGCACCTGATCGAGGAGCTCCGGGTTTTGTGTCCGCAAGATGACCTGGACTCTTTTTTCCCCTCGGCTTGTCGCTCCTGGAGTGAAGGCCGGACCCAGGATTTCCACGGGGCGGCCGAAGGCGGCCGCGCATCCGGCGATATCCCGGGCCTTTTGGGCCAGGCTCCGCAGATCTCTTCCCTGGAGCAGCACCTCGGCCAGGCATGAGAAGGGCGGATAATTCATCAGACGCCGGAAACGGACCTCCTCCCGATAGAAAGCCGGATAATCTCTGCGGGCGGCCGCCCGGATGCTGTGATGATCCGGAAAAGCGGTCTGGATGACGATTTCCGACCGCTTGTCGGCGGCATCCACGAGCCGCATCATAAAGTCCAGGGCCAGATAGGTCTTTTGGGCCGCCCGGAAATCCGGGAAGGCCAGCAGCGCTTCGGGATTCAAAATTGCGATGAGGGAAACCGGCGGAAGACCTGTCTGGTGGGCCAGCCATTGGGTTCCGACGAGAATGTCGATCTTCCCTGCTTGAAATCCTT
>Ga0315289_10013877_pt1 | contig 11269 bp, 17 predicted proteins | sample YL17G11_40_MG_FD_203452 | JGI IMG/M metagenome (GOLD analysis project Ga0315289, IMG submission 203452) | Sediment microbial communities from Yellowstone Lake, YNP, Wyoming, USA - YL17G11_40 | ecosystem: Environmental > Aquatic > Freshwater > Lake > Sediment | place: USA: Wyoming | collected... | reverse complement strand
TAATATATAGGAATTAAAAACGGGTATTCCTGCATATACTTCAGCTGCGCTTTTTGACCCGCGATATCGTTATCCATCCAGACAAATAAATATTTAAACTTTTGAGCAAGTTTTAACATCATATGCCTGGGAATGAGAGCGCTTTCCGATTTCCCTGCAACAGTATCCCAGTCAAAATGCTCACGGAAAAATATAATTTCCTTGGTACTTTTTGTGATAATACAAAATGAGAGAACAAATTTCAACTGTAAAAACCCCTCTACATAATTAGGGGGATAGTTATTTTTAAATCTGTTAGGTTTCTGTTCATATGGCATGTAAGTTTTAAACTTATCATAAATAGGATAGCCTATACACAATGTTTTAGGGTAAAATGTAATAACTTTATTATCAGTTAATGTAAAATACACAATCGATACGTCTACAGTTTCGTAGTAATTTAAAGTTTTAGATGTTACATCATACTCACGCCAAAATGATTTGTAAGCCGCTGACAATACCTTTTTTGAAACTACAGAAATATCCTTTACTTTCGGTCTTTCTGTATAGGTAGCTATTAGTTTGGGAATATTAGCGCTTTTTTCACAAGGCACTCCCCCTGATAGTTCCAGTTCAAAATCAACATTTATACGGCTCAATGCCTGAAGATGGGTATCGAACCCAAACCTCAACTTAACAAATTTAAATACATTGCCTGAAATACCCAAGCCATGATCTTTAAACAACAGTGTTTTACCATATGTAAACAACGCGAATGAAGGCAAAATATCTGGGTCATCATCAGGTCTTAAAACAGAATTATAAGGTCGTCCGACCTCTAATTCCTGACCTATATAAAAAGAATAGATGCTGTATGCATCTACCCTTTCTAATATAGAATCTTCAGAGATTAAGTCCTCTAGCATTCTAGAAGTCTAAGTCATCTTTGGCAATTTCCGAAGGTATAGCATCAGGTACTTCTTCAGAAAAAGCATCTTTACCTGTAGGCTTTTTCTTAGCGTCAGCTTTTGGTGGAGCAGCACTGTCCCATCCTTTTGACTCTTCGTATTTAGTGAATTTAACTTTAGCCAATTCAGGAGTAACAGTAATAAGTTCCACCCAATCGTCATATTCCGGTTTATAGGTCAATCTTGGAAATGCTTTATCATTTGATTGACGAAGACATTTAAGCCTAAATGGAATTCGGTCCCAAACTTTGTTGGTATTGATAAAATCTATACCGTGTTTTACGATGTTCAAAAACATTTTAAGGACTATTTGAGGATCCCCCATTAAACTTTCTTGATTCTCTTTTGTTACAGTGTATCCTTCAAAAACCAAAGATGGCGGAAACATTTTTTGTAATTCTGCTTTCGTAAAATACAAACCAAACAGTACTCTTAACTTTAAATACTCTGCTTTTAGGTCATTTGCTACATCTCTATAAGGACGTAACTTACCTTTAGTATCTACAGGTTTTGGTGTAAAGATAAGCATCTTGTGCTCTTCGTTAATGGATTCATCTTCCATGATCTCTAAAATATCATCCATGATCTTTCCTTTTACAAAGTGCAAATTATACGCTTCCCCTTTTTCAGAAAGCATACTTCCTGGGCCTAATACCCATCCTTCGTTTATTCCAATCTCTAATGCCATTTTATATAAATATTAATGATTACTATTTGTATTTACTGGGAAATATTTTCTCCCAGTACGTAGTCAGATTCCCATCTGCATCACTTTCAGATATCAAAATGGTTCCGCTTAAATAGGCATATCTACTGCCTGCAGCTGCATCTCCTCCTGATTCAAATACCAAAAACCCTTGCTTACCTACCCTTTTAAACCGGGCTATTGCATCCACAGCTGTCGAATATATATCCTTTACTTTACCTGTCAGATTTATATCTATTGTCTGCACAATGTCATTTGATGGTGCAGCAATAAACTTATCCTTAACATGTGCCAGAAATATCACAGTTTTGCCTATGGATGTAATCTTCTTATACCAGCGATTCATTACTTCCCTGGAATACCGGTATCCATAGCCTTCACCCATTTCATGAACAGATTGAAACCTATTATCAGTGTGAGCCAGCTGCTCATTAGCTATTACATTCCATTTCTTTCCTTGGGGCTTGCCCATGTAATCATAGGTGCCTACGGTTTCTGACCATTCATCCCACTTGGTAATAGTATCCACAATCAATATATCTACTGACGGGTCTAATTTAATCTGATCAATGAAAGGCATAACCTCATAAGGATTACCTATATTAATGTACCTGGCTTTTAATGCAGCTGCACCATTAGGCTCGTGCTCCATTATCAATGACTTTACCAATTTCGAAACTATACTAGTCTTTCCAGCTTTCGGGGTAGAATAGATAATCATAGATTTTGGTTCAGTACTAACCGGTTCCAGCGGCCCTTTAGGAATAACAAATACTTTTTCCATTATTTTCCTTGCATTATTTCGTTGTAAACTTTTTGTAATCCTTCAGTATCTTCAGGTATGGGCATTTCTTCAAAATACCCGGATTCTCCGGTAAATCTTAAAACAACACACAAATTATCTGAATCTTCTGAATTCTTAATTACATGCAAACTCCTGGCCCTTTGTTGGCCTTTATCAGGAGTTATAGTAGCATCACGAATGTTATAGCCCTTATAGTTTCCAATTCCATCCCAGGATTTATATTTGGCTGGATCAAACAAACTTAAAACAACATCCGCACTCTCTGTCATATTACCAGTATCCTTGAAATCCTCAAGAACAGGGTCTAAATCTCCCTGATTATACTTTAACCTATCGGTCTTAGATATATCTCTATTGAACTGTGATATTGGTATAGGGCTAAAAGAATAGCTATCCCTGGCATAACATAAAATATCGTCTACCAAGTCTAATGTAGCTTTTTTTCCACCCTTGATCATTTTAAACTTACCTACATGGTCCATTATAATAAAAAGAGCAGTCGGGGTTTTGGTTACATAAATCGAATCATTCTGATAAAGAGTATAATTTTTATCCCCTATCTTAATAATCACGTACAATTTTCTACCATAATCCGTCTCAATATAATTATTCGGGTCAAACTTGCCGGCTTCCACTTCGAATTTATATATAGTATCATCATCAGAATGATAATGAACGCCTAATAGTTTGGCTTTTTTATCTATAATTTGTTCCAAACGTGCTGGACTGATTTGACCTTCTCTTAAATCTACTCTTTTTAAAATTTTATTTAACCATGGCGTATAAGCTGCTCTTAAATGTGTCAACTGAGCATCTGTTAACTTTCTATCTTTATTAAGAATTTGTTTGGCAGAGATTCTGCTACGGGAAGTGTGAAACATTTTCCAGGAAATCCATTTAGCAAACTTAATTTTCTTTTTCCTTTCCATGGACAAGTACAAGAACTCAATATGAAAATCTGAATCCAACGGTATGCTTTCTAATATATAAAGCATATTGTGGTCTATGAAACTTGTTTTTCCAACTCCTGTAATAGAACCTATAAGAGTGTATTGGCCGGGATAGAAGTTAAATATTTTGCTCGTTCTGGCTAAAGGATTAGGCATAGATGCAGGGGCCTTATCGCCAATGGTATTCTCTACATGTCTAAATAACTCCCTTTCTACCTCGCTTACTAGCATCGGAGCTTTCTTTTCCTGACTCATAAACTTCCTCCCATAAGTTCTCTATCAAATAATTAGCAAATCCTTTTACACCAATAGAAGATGCGTAACATTCCCGTGTTGTGGAGATAAATCTATCAAAATCAATTTCTGGGGTATCGAGGATGGTTTTTAATATCCTGACAGATTCTTTGGTCATTGTTCTGGTAAAGTAATAAGTACCGCTGGAATTCTTGCGTTTCAATTCTATTTCGCACAAATCCATTACTTTCTTATACACCATAGGAAAACTTAAACCATAAAAATCTTTGGGATAATTTTTGCATTTATTTTCATCTGCCCCTTTAATAAACTTCTTTAAATTTGAATTTAAAATATACTTATCATCCTTAACGAGAATAACAAGGCCACTTTCAACAAGCAGCCTTATCAATTCTTCTTCATTGTAACTCATGTAAAATTAATAATTTTAATTTATTTCTCGATCTTTAATCCGCAATAATTTACAATTGTGTAATCTTCTTTAGACAGATTAAATTCCTTCATCATGTTGCGTGCCCAAACAACTGCCTGAGTCGGTGCCATGGTATAATCCCCTCCCTCACTGGTTTTTATATAATAAGGTAAAAGGATATATATGGTACTCACTTCATCGACAGTCAATCTAAGCATACGCCCATTTCTCTGATTAATAGCGACATCATCTGTCAAATAACTTTCCAAAACGGCATGGGTCAATCCGACCATATTAGCGCTTCTGTTTATTTTTTGACAAAGGGCTAAATCTCTTGTTTTACCGTAATTGAAATTAGCATAATTCAGGTCGTTTACTGCTTCAGAATTCTTACCGTGGTAAGTATGATTGGACAATCTATCTGCTTGAGCTGTCCGTTGAGAAAACGTGACAATTTTGGTACCTTCTTTACTGAGTACATCTTTCTTGATTTGTTTAGATATCTCCACACTGGATTGTAAATTCAATAACAAGTCCAATCGTTCAGCCGGCAATTTCTTATACAACATGAATTCACAAAACGATATAGTTCTGAAATCATCTTTAGACTCAGCTATCATCATATTGGAAGTAAACTCTCCCATTTTCTTTGTAATATGGTCATACATGTTGTTTTCAGACTGCATAAATATCTTTATTGTACCGTCTTTTTTATAAGATACAGGGATATTTCTGACTTTACTAAGACAAAATTGTACAAACACAAATTTAGACTTGTTTACTATTTTACGTTCCTGAAGCTCTGATCTGGATATATTAACCAGCAATGGTAATAATGCTTGGTACTCTTTCAGCTTATTGCCGGGAATGTAACCAGTCATCCCAAGTGTCATTACATCAGAATAGTTCTTAAAGAAGTTACCATAACTATCGGTCATGGCAAAATCTATCTCATCAGCTATAACAAGATACTCATCCAAAGATTCAACAGTTTTATCCCATTTATATACCTTTTGATAAGTTTCAAACCGAGCTGTAGATACCAAATGTCCAAGTCCCCATTTCCTCATTTCAGCAGGTATGGTAACATCCCTACTTAATGTACTCTCTGATAAAAACAATAATTTTTTAGGGTTTAATCGTTTGATTATAGTCATAGCAATTTTTGTTTTGCCACCGCCAGTACCGACAACGATTAAAGCCCTTTTTACAGGTAAAGCAAGGAATGATTCGACAATTTCTTCTTGCATAGTTTCCTGTTCCACATTAATTTCCATAAGCTTTTGTATAAATATACAGCAAATATACATTACTTTTCGATTCGAAAATCCAATTTCATATTTTCAAATAACAAGTTGAATTTACGAACAGCAGCTTTTCTGTTATGTGCTTGATGGTATATACCGTATGGTTTGTAGATTACAGACATTTTATTTTTAGTCTTGCCATCTATACTAACCATAACGATTTTTTCCATCGGAGCTTCTTCCAGTATACGTGTCTTAGTATCAAATTCCCACAATATAAGTCCGGGAATGCGACGCTTTGAACCTTTGTATGTGTACTCTTGCTGTACTTTTCTCTCTTCTATTACACTATCCTTTTCGAGAGGTTTAAAGGATTCTTGTTCATCTATTTTCATTCTTTTTCTTTAACTTCTTTTTTTAGTACAGATAGATTATCTATTATATACTCTTTTACAGATGCATCACATTTATTGTTTTCGTAAAGCCATATAAGATAATCTGCAGGCACATTTGCCATCGAATAGTCTTTGTATTTGCCCCAAGGCATAATACTGTCATCATTTAATTTCTGTGTGTATCCCATAGCTATTAGTGTTTCCAAAAATTATGTACAATTACTTTATCTGCTTTCAGCAAATCTGTATTCAATAATAACTTAGCCGCTAAGTTCATAAAGTAAGGAAGCTTTACACTCCAGTACTCTACAATAGGTAATGCAACTTCCATTATAATTTCGTCATAAGGAGTTAGTACTATATAGGCATCGTGATTTTTATGCTTAATATGCCTTCTGATTAAAACTGTACACACCTTTAGAATTGCAGCTCCAAGACCCTGGATAGTGAAATTAGCAGAGCTCCGTAAAATGCCGTTCTTATCGTAATGTACTTTACGTGGATCTATAAACCTTGCTGTTCCAAGACCGGCTTCAGGAGTATACAGGTTTCTGAGAGAAAATCTCCCTGTCCTGTCAATGTATTCTTTTACCTGTGGTGACGATTCATAAAATCCATCGATAACTTCCTGGGACCTTTCCACAGACTCTTTTATTTTCCAAGCTAAACCGAATTTCGATATACCGTATACGATGCCGAAGCCTACGGTTTTAGCATGATCCCGTAACTTTTTATGTCCTTTACATCTACACTTTTGCATGTCTGAGACGAATTCGCATCCATCTTCTGTTGCCATATGCCAATCAGATTTAAATATCTTTTCAGCATTGATACTATGCGGGTCATGGCCTAATGTTAACGCATCGATCCAAGTTTGTTGCTTAGATCTTAATGCTGTCAACACCATTTCCTGACTCATATAATCAGACATAACAAACATGTACCCTTCAGCTGATTCAAACGTTTCCCTATACTCCGGTCTTCTGGTTATATTCAGGATATTTGGTTTAGATGAAGATATACGTCCAGTATTAAGCACAGGGTCGATATTAGTACGTATCCTACCGTCACTGTTAATATGAGGAAGGTACCCAAGTCCAAACTTAGTTGTCAAGCCTACTGTATTCTGGTAATTACCCAAATAGAAGGCTAAAAGTTCATGCATATAAGCTACTTCTTCCATATGTTCTTTATCTGTACTTTCTAATTTAGGTACAATCCATCGGAATATTTGCATACGTTGATCATGAGATGCCCAGTTAATAATTATTGAGCCAGCAGGAATAAGTAAACCTTCAGCAATCATCTCATCCCTATATAAAGCAGTCATAAGTTTAAACACTTTATCTGTATATCCGGCTAGTAAATATTTGATGATAATAAACTCATTATCATTAAAACTAGTAAGATAATATAAAGCATTTTTGCTATTAGGCTTACAGTTTTTAGGCCATTCAGGGTCATTATAAGACAAATACAAACGTAATTGGTCTTGTGCAATTTTTCTTAAATTCGGAAATACTATGTTCAACATCTTTGTTTTCAATGCCACTGAAGTGAATAGTTTATCTGCAGGTGAGTCTTTGTCATAGATATATCCTGCAGCCACTGCCTGTGGGTAAAAATCTCTTGCTACAATGGAATTAAGGTCAGCCTCGGCTTGCCTTACCAGGGGTAACGCGGCCTGATAGAGTTTAACCCATTTATCCCCATTAAACTGTACTCCTCTGTACTCTATATCTGACAATACCTTGATAAATTCATGGGTCCACCAGGATGCTTTTTTCAATCCACGACGAGGAGAACGGGTGTGAGATATCAGAGGTTGGAATTTTTTATCATGTTCCTTTACCTCTTCAAGCTGCAGTTTTTTAACATCATGCAGCCATAACACATCATATACACAGTATTTAAGCTGTTCATCATGGATAGATATATTATCTACAAAGCTAGTTTGCAAATCTTTATTCAAATCTATATCCAGATAACGCTTTAACAAAGCTTGTAAACTGTTTCTACGATTATCCAGTCCCATACCAAGAATCTTTTCCTGAAGATATGTATCATGAAAGCGTTCCAATACAACACCATGTTTTTTCCACATCTTATACTCGAACTTTGCTGACTGTATAATATACTTTCCAGTACACATTAACTCACATAATACAGCAAACTGTTCAGGAGTGAGCTCCAGTATAAATATAACCCAGGTTACATCATTACAATGATATTGAGCAACCAACATAATTCTATCTAAAATAGACTCAACCATATTAGTTTCCAAATCATGAGCCATGAAGTCTTGTTGGTGTTGTTTAAACCATAATACAAATGCAGAAAAATCTTCAGTAACATTAGGGAGATACTCTTTAAGAGCACCTCCCGTAGTACTAAAAATATGTAGCATTAATCTTCTTCGTCTTCGTCAAGGTCAGATGGAATGGTATCTGTAATGTCCTCGTCTTCCTCTACAGGTTCGATTGGTAATAATACAGCATCCTCTCTTTTAACATAGGTAGGAGCACCTTTGCCTTCACCGCGGGCAACAACTTTAGGTAACAGGGCTATTTTAATTTCAGCACCTTCAGGTTCTACTACGAAATCGATAAATCCGTTAGCATCCCAATCAATGCCCCACAATTCTGTAGCTTTTTCAAGAAAACGCTCCTTGATATAAACACTGGTGCCTTCTGTTTTTACATCAGCAAGTGCTGATTTCTCATCACATATATTGATGAAACAAATGGCAGGTTTATCTTTGGGATATTGTATCCACTCTTTACTAAATACGAAATCAATCCATTTCCCTGCAGCTTTTTTACGAAATTCTTCTGAAAAGGTAATCTCGCCATTTCTCTTGATGCGGATATCTCCCTTCATTTCGTACACTACTTTCTCTTTTTTCTTGCCAGTTTCTACCTTTAAAAGATCCTGATCAAGTGTTTCTAAGAAGTCAAATTTTCCCATTTAAATAACTGTTTAAGATTAAAAACTATGCTATGTATTATATATTATATATATAATACACGGCGATTCATAAAATAAAAAGAGAGAGAAAGACTATACAGCCTTTCTTCTCTCTATAAGTTTGAAAATACTCCGAGTAACATAACTACGGAATATATAAAATACGCTAAATTCTTCACGTTGTTTTGAGTTTTTTATCAACACTCCCATTTTATGCTTAATAGCGGATTTTGGTATAATAATACCGTCAATTTTTATATCCCCGGAGCGTAAATACTCTACTTCATCGTGTTTTACCTTAATAAAAAAGCTTTCCTCAGTTGTCATCGACATCTTTCATCTATTATGTATTCATTTTTACCTAATTCACTCACAATAAATGGAGCGATAAGGTACCTGTCCCTTTTATAAACTTTAACCACATGCATTCGTGTTTCATCCATAGGAACTGTAATTTGCTTACCATTCACCAATATTGCTATATTATCGGTGTCTATGTAAGTCGTAAACTTCATTAACATTTTGTTTAATTTTCATCATTTACTTCTTCTGTGTCCGGTACGTTATCAAAGTTTTGTATTTTCTTTAACAATCTGTTTTCAAGGTCACGAAGAGTAGCAGTGTGCATTATGATTGGATGTTCATCTATTAAGCGTCTAACGTTGCTTAATAAAGACTCCAAGTCATCACGGTGGGCATTTTCTGTTCTAGAGTTCCACATTTTGATAGAATAATAATTTCATTATACTTCTTGTAAAAACCCAGTTAACTCCTATAAATAGGAAAATATCAAAGCTAAGAGGAAAGTGTATATAATAATATACAGCTCCAATCCATGTTCCATAACAATACGGGCACCTGAGAAAATATACCAAGCGTTCCACTGGTTTATTATATCTAAATCTAGGCCCATATTCAGGAGTATCAGCAATTATTTTATCTTCAGGCAATGTTATCCAATTATTTTTAACTGGTAGCAGAGCTAGCCATTCATCGAATTTAGAAAATATCATTCCTGGGCCTGAAAACCATTTGATAGCTACAGACAATGCAGCTGTCATAAACGCAAGAATTATTAAAGACATCATACGGTTTTCTCTTCAGTATACATCCCATAAAATTCTTTGATAATCCAATGTTGTTCTGATTTAGGAAACTGAGAAGTTCCAAGAACTATCTTTTCAAATTCCACGACAACATCAACATCACCGTTTGGCTTTTTAAATGCGATAGTCAAATCGGCCAATCCCCCTTTCGCATCCATGACAGCTAAAACTCCAGCCATCCAGCTACGTGTCATCCAAGCTCTTGTTGGAGATTTTACGTATGTTTTTCCATTAATTACTACTCTTTCAGACATAATTTAAATTTAAATTGTGTTGTTTTTGCAACAAGTTTTCTTTTTAAATGCTGAAAATGTAATAATCTTGCGTGTTGTGTTTTTAATGCTCTTTTTTTCATATCTTTAATTTAAAGTTAAAAAAGTAGGCTCCTAAATAAGAAACCTACTATTACAGTTAATTTTTACCTCGTTTATTTATACGCTTATTTAAACGTACATTACGTTTATGAATCTCTTTAATGACTTTAACCGATAAAGCAAACGAAGCTAAGATAATTGCATAATAAACCATAATAAAATAATTAAATAGCACCAAATTTACTAAAAAATCTTTCTGCTGCCATATTTTCTATATCACTTATCAATTTTTCTTTTAAAATACCGATAACATAATCTATTAATATGGAAGTTTCAATTTCAAATTCAGGTATATCAGGTTGATTTACATTTTTAATAACAGTTTCTCCTGAATAATCACCATCATGAAGAAAGTGTACATTTTTAATCGTTGTAACATGCATAAGCATAGTTTTAATTTTAGCACCCTGATTACTCAGGGTCAAAGTTAGTAAATTTTGCGATGCAGGTGATCCCCTGTGTCCGTCTATTCTGAAAACTTTTCATGCGTTCGCTTGTAGCCCTCTTGCAAAAAGACTAGGGTACTAAGCATTACCGAGAATTCAAACCTACTGCACCCATCAACCACACTAGTAAAAAAGCCGCCGGCGGTGGTGAATTACACATTGTTTTGTCACAAAAATTAACTAGCTCTAAAGTTACCCAATCAGATAATCAGGGAATCCTTTATGCCGAGAACGAGTTTATGTGGTGGATACCCTAGTGTCTTTCACTACAATATAATCCTATTTCGGCTTGCTTTCTCAAGGCAACCACATATCCAGCATCACTGCTGATATTTTGAAGTCCTTCTCAGGTGCTTCGGGGATTTTTCTCTAACCCAGGCAGTAGCCTTAAATTTAAAGTTCTATATAGGTCAAGAGTCCACAGTTACTGTTCTATTGGGACGAGGTACTTAATCCTCAGACTCACACATTATGAGCAAAGCATATTGATGGTACTTTACTCTGGTATCACTGGTACTCCAGCATCCCGCAAACCACTGTCTCGTTAATTCGAGACATCTCTTTATCCATCTAAATATTACGGAGTCTATGTCCTCCTTATTAACCTGCCCTCAGTTACTTTTCTTGGGCATTTTTCATAGAACTTACCGAACCAGGCG
>Ga0315289_10013873_pt1 | contig 11270 bp, 8 predicted proteins | sample YL17G11_40_MG_FD_203452 | JGI IMG/M metagenome (GOLD analysis project Ga0315289, IMG submission 203452) | Sediment microbial communities from Yellowstone Lake, YNP, Wyoming, USA - YL17G11_40 | ecosystem: Environmental > Aquatic > Freshwater > Lake > Sediment | place: USA: Wyoming | collected... | reverse complement strand
GCGCGTCCACCTCGGGCTTTACCGCGACTGGTCCTAAGGCGTCTTCCGGCGTCGATTTACGATTATGAATTTGGTGATTTCGAGCTGCAGGGTTATGACCCGCACCCAGCCATAAAGGGTGCGGTTGCGGTTTAAATTTGAGGATCCAGCAATGGAACTGAGCCATATTGTCGCCATGTCGGCCAACCGGGTCATCGGGAATAAAGGGCGCATGCCATGGCATATTCCGGAAGACTTTAAGATCTTTAAGCGGATCACCATGGGTCACGCCTTGATCATGGGGCGTAAAACCTACGAGTCGATTGGTCGGCCCCTACCTGGACGCCTGAATATCGTCGTGACGCGCCAGCCTGGTTGGGCCGCACCCGTCGGCGTGCTAGCCTGTGGCTCGGTTGCTGCGGCATTGCAGATTGCAGCGGACGCTGCCGCGGAGTGGGGGTCTGAGGTCTTTGTCATCGGTGGCGGTGAACTATATGAGCAGACCTTGACTGCGGTGGGCACGGTCTATCAAACCATTGTACCGCAGCAAATAGAGGGTGATACGTATTATCCAGAGCTGCCAGCTGCCGCCTTTGCGGTGGTCCAAACAGAGGCTGGGGTTGGAGCGGTGCCCTTTACTTGGCAGGTATTAAAGCGCCGCCGATTTTAAATGCCAGAGATTTTATGGTCTCGTCAGCCCAGATCAACGGTTGGGCGGCTGCGGTCCTCCATGTAACGGACGGGATCTTTGCAGTCCAGCCCGGTCGCAGGAATGGTGCCTTCGCCAATGATTCGTGTGTATTTTGCAAAAAATGCTTTGCTTTTGCGGCTAATTGCCAGTATAACTGGCCGGTCAGCCAGAGTCGGCTCAGCCAAACGAGCTAAACTAATGGAATAATAGGTCTTTTAGGGTATTGCCAATGCGTTACGCCAGTTTTATATCGGATTTAGCCGCTCGCCGTTTACCTGGCGTTTTCAGGGTGATGGCTTTATCGTTGGTTGCTGCCTGCGCCTTGAGTGCGGCGTGCTCCTCAAGTAGCGTGTCCCAGCTGAAGCACGATCTCAGCGCGCCGGTGCGCGACGCTGCGGCGCATAATTGGCAGAGTGCTACCGACAGCGACTACGCTGAAATTATGGCACCGCTGGTTGGGCTAAATACCAGTTCTATACTGCCGGCTAGCAATCCGCTGGTGCAACGAGCGCAGTTTTGGCTGGACCAGATCGATGCATCGCTGCGTTCTAAGTTTCCTGTTCAGCTCGTCGACGTCCCTAAGCCGCAAGCAAAGGTTCTAAAGATCGGTGTACCCAATGCATTTGTTGCTCCAGTCCCGACCTGCTACAACGTGCAGGTCCAGGTTGGCTCGGTCGTGGCCTATAGCGGCCGTAAGGTCTTTATCGATGTCCAGACGGGCGCGCTGGCGGTATGGCCGGAGGATCTAAAATGCAAGGATGGCGAAGCTAGCCGCTCTGGTCTGGTCGTCGCTGAGGCCTTCGTTAAGAAGTTTAATATCGGTGCTGGTAGCTGCAGGTACAGCCTTACCGCCACTGGGATCCTCAGGCCCAGCAGTGCGTGTACGCGGGATCCTGAAGTCGCCGCGCTCGGTGTGTCCGCAGGCGTCGTGATGATGGAGACCTCGAACTTCATCACGGTGCATTCCGGCCTGCTTAAAATCATGTCGGAAGGTGCGTTTGTCTCGGTGCTTGCGCATGAGTTGGGTCATTATTACCGTTCACATGTGACCGCGAAAGCGGGTGAGTATGATTATTTCTACACGCTCAAACCCACCGGGCCCGATCACAAGCCCGTTCCAGAATTGGACAAAGCGACCCTCGGGCAAGCCGCCGTAGCGGCAAGCAGTATGCTGGCCGCTGCCGACAACTTCCTTGTCGTTGGACCGGCTCAGCAACTGCGTTCGGATCTGTTTGTGACAGTCGGTTCCTTGGTGACCCAAGTGGCGGCGCTCAGTGGCGCGCCAGAGGCCTGCTACACCGCTGCGGCGCTGCTTAAATCCCCTGGTTTTAAAACGACTATGGGCTTATTCCCGCTGACCAAGGTGTCTTCGCCGCAGTTAGTCGATACCTACATGGCCGGCGAGCATCTATTACTCGGCTGCCTGGCAGCATTGAAATTCACCGCGCATGGCGGTTTAGAGGCACGATCGGTTAGCTTTGATGCCATCCGCTCGCTTGCCTCGCAGCCGACATGGCCGGACTTTATCTCGTCGCTGGCTCCGCCGGCTCAGGCTCGGCTAAGCGCGCTCAATAAGCTCGTTTCGGCACGCATCGGTGACCAAGCTCCCAACTCCCGGGTTGCGCTTGATGCCGTGTTAGCTCTAAGTCATGCCTTTGCAGAGCAGGACAAGCAGAGCCTTGGCGTGCTGAAGCTGGTACACGATCAGCGTCTCGGTCAATACACCTCCGAGCAGGAAGCCGATGATGTGTCCGCAGAGTGGATCGCCGGGCTAGGCTTCGATCCGAAATTCAGCGTCGATAGTATGCGCAGCCTCGGCGAGGGTATGAAGACGGGCCTTGGCGGCAATGTCCTGGCTGAGGCCGATTGCGAACGTCTGTGGAAAGCCGGTTGGTTGGGTGCGGATGGCAACTACAGTTTTGTCCCAGTCGGTAATTTTACCGACCCTCATCATAGCGTCTGCTACCGCATGTTCAATATTGAGCGTGAGATCAAGGCGCACAAACTGACAGTGCAAGGCACGGCCCCGACTGCAAGTGGGCCATCATGGGCAGAACTGCAGAGGCTAGCTACATCTCTAGTGCCGGCTGCAGTTAACTCTAGCAATGCCGCCATGTCTCTAGTCAGTCCGTTTGTGGCGGCGACTGGCGCGATGAGTTGCTCGTATTCTTATATGTATCAGCCCTAAGTAAAGCGCTTTATGCTCATGGGCCTGGCTGCAACTCACACGCCAGTATCCATGGCTGCTGCATCAGGTGCATAGCCTTGCCCTTGCTCCCGCGGTGGCACCAGGTCGATCTCGCTTCCTGGTTGCGACCAGGAAAGGACGATAGGGTAAGGGCCGTCTACGGCCGGCAGGACGCTTAAAGAAATGTGGAACGGGGCCAGCATAGAGCGGGAGATCTCGAGGTGGTAGGCTTGCTTGTCGCTGCGTTGCGGCAGCGGCTTGCCGGTCGGAGCGCTGACTTGAATCGCTAGCATGACTTTGGGACCGCCGCTGCGGATACGGGTAGCCACCTGGACACCTTCACCCTTGGCTAGCTCAGCTAGCGCCAGGTAAACATGATAAAGCGACGAAACCCAAATGTGTTTTGGCACAGCTGGTAAGTCGCGCTCTAAGTCTTCTGCTTGGGGGTTAATAAAGTGGGTGGCGCGTAGTTCCGGCTCCAACAATACTAGCGCCTGGGCCTCTTCCAAGGGTGCGAGTAAGCCTTCGCAGCGTTCGGTGTCATGGGATTTTAAGGCTAGGCCGTGCCATAATGCAGCAAGGCGTGCAGCGAAGGCTGCTGCTTGCACTATTTGGTCGGTGATGCGGCCAGCGTTGACAGCGAGGTCGCTGAGCTGGAGGCTGTGCTGATAGTATAGCTCTAGCTGCGCCTCTAGCTCGCTGGGTGCTGCCTCGGCGGCGACAGTGCCTTCGACTGGATTTAACGCTGCGGTATGCGGGGTTTCTGCGAGGCTGCGAATGAACTTGCGCGCGCCGCGTTCGGCAATGCCCAGCTTCCAGTCGCTAGCCAGGCGCAAGAGTTGATCGCTTTCGCCAGCGATGGCTTGAGCAGTGATCTGATCCAGGTCATCTGCGTCACTGTGCAAGGCATCCATGCGCTTTAAAAAAATCGCGGTGGTGCGTTTGAGCTGTACCGCGAGGGAGTCGAGTTCCGCGAGTTCGGATAAGCGCGAGGTTAATTTTTGCAGCGTCTCCTCGCGGCCCTTAAGTTGGTGCTCCAGGGCCTGTCGTTTATCGCGTAGGCCCTGAATCGTTTCGCTCTTGACCTTGATCGCGTGCGTCACCAGTTGGCGTGACTGAGGCAAACCGAGGTTAAGCTCCCGGATGCCATCGGCAGAGGCAGCGGAGGCCGGTAAAATCGCGGCCGAGCTAGTGGCGAGGCTGCGGCACCAACCAGTAAAGGTGCTAATCTGTGCGTTAGTTGTCCTAACTATGTCGGCCTGGCGCCACAGTACGAATAAGCCCCAGCCTAGTGTCAACAGCAGGCATGGCCAGATCAGCGAGGTGCTAAAGAACCAACGCTGGACCGCCGCCGAATAGATCAATTTGTCGTAGAGATTGTCGCTGCGCAGCGTCGCTGCCGCACCGCCAGGGGTGTTGATCGGCTCGACTAAGGCGATGCCGCCGCTTTGGCCAAAGCGCAGGTCGAGCTCCTGAATGGCAGCTTTGAGCCCTGGTTGTGCGCCTAACCATTGATCGTCTAGCGTCACAGCGCCTACGGCGGCGACCAAGTTGACCTCGGTACCGTCGAGTGGGCTGACTAGCGCTAGGGCGGTGGTGCCTGGAGTGCTTAACCAATGAAAAGTTTTTGCTTTAGTGCTTCGGGTTGCGGCTCCCGGGCACTGCACGGTGATGGCGGAAGATCCGGCCCGACCGACTTCGATGCAGCCTGGGGCGTACAGCGCGATGAGGTCGAGCTGGCCTTTTTCCAGCATGCCGCTGAGGGCGGCCTTGACGGAGTGGCTGAGCTTCCATTTGAGGTTTTGCGCCAATGCTGCGTCGCCGCCCACTCGAGCCATCATTTGGCTCAAGTTGAGTTGGGTATCGGCGATAGCCAGCGTATAGGTGGCCCGGGCCGCTTGTAGGCTTTGCCAGCGGCGCTGCAAGGACTGCTCGGTTAAAGTCACGCCACCTAGTATTACGCAGAGCCCAAGCCATATGGCAAACGGGGACAGACGCCGAGTAATTCCCATTCAGGGCCTCCTCACCGGCGCGATGCACTGAGGATCCGCAATTGGATCTCGGTTGCTCGCTTCGAGTCATACAAGGTAAGTTATCGAAATGCTTGCATGATCCTATCGGGCCCGAGGCTAGCTGTCAATGCGGGGTGTGGCCCCTTGCAGCAAGTCTGCCGGCAGCGGCCACGACCAGAGTGACCGCCCGAGCCCCCGCAATCGCCGTCGGCGATATGCAGGGCAGCCTAGGTGGCCATCCGGCCGCAACAGATGCAGAGGGAGGGGCCGCTCAGTATTAGACGTTGTTGCCGATGCCGATGGCGTCTAGCGCGTCTTTTAGGTCTTTCTTCTGTGGCGCCTTGAGGATCGACTTGTTTTGGTACAAAACGATCAGCGATTGCTTCGCATTGGCAGTGATATTGGCGTACTCTGTGTTATCAAGTTCGTTGAACCGGCGCATCAGTTTCACAAACACTTCGTCACGGTCGATATCGGCACCGGTCGACCACTTGCCTTTGCGTAGGGCATTGGCGGCAAGGGCGACGACGCGGCTGAAGCGGGCGCCGCTGGTGCCAGAGCGCCGAGATTTACCCGCGCGGCCCTTGGCCTTTAAGCGCAGCAATAATTCATCGTAGCTGTAGGCAAACTTCGATTCGACTTCTTTGACTCCAAGAGGGGTATCTTGGACGGAATTCCAGATGATGTTTAAAGTGTCACCTGGGCGGAGTTCAACCGATGCCATGGAATGTCCCTTCTTGCCGGTATTAATTGACCGGGGTACAAAAATTCATCTAACTGAAGATTGAACAGAAAGTGACTAACAAAAGCCCATTTTGCCAATCCAATGCAGGACGCCAATAGATAACTCTAAATTTAGACCAACTCAATAGGCCGAATCTACAGAAGGTAGAGGTTCACCGCTACAAAATTATTCCGCTCTTGTATAATTATTTTAAAAACAAGTCAATCTTAATCCAGTAATACCTAGTAAGAAATCAAATCTTAAATGATAAAGACTCATATTATATTTTATTATAAATTATAAATGGTTAATAACTATATTAAATTAATGAATGAGGGTGTGCATGATTAGCAGCAGGCTGAGGGCGAGGCTTCGCTTAGCCGTACCGATTGGACTGTTGGTCATGATCTTGATGCGGCTGGTTTGGATGCAGCTGCGTTCGTACCCACCTCAGGCCGATACCAGGGCTCTTATGTCCCTGGAAACTTTACTAACTCTACCCATGGGCAGTACCTGCGATAGCACTCGCAGTAGTTACCGGCAGGGGCTTGCACCACTGCAGGCCGGCTTGGCGGCACAAAGTCCAGGAGAACCGGGCTTAAAGGCCCCTCGTCCACAGGGCGTCAGTGCATTGCATCTGGCTGCCGCGAGGGCCTATTTTGCCTCGCCGGGCTTTGTCGGGCTGACCTTCTTTGCCTGTAAGTACGATCTCTTGGATGATCGTTGGGCGATCAAAATGAACCAATGGTTGCTGGCACTCACGGTGCTTTGTGTCGCGTTGATGACGCGGATGGTGACTAGCTCATGGACCGTAGCCCTAGCCAGCGCCACGGTGGTCTTCAGCCGTGGTCGACTGCTGGCCGACATCGGTCTGATCGCACCTGACTATATCGTGATGTTTTGGCTGAGCGCCGGATTGATGGCCGGCGCTCATGTATTGAGGACCGGCTCCAGAGCAGGTTTGGTGGCCATGGCCCTGGCTTTTTTTACCGCGACCTTGTTTGAGCGTACCTTGCTGGTGCTATTCCTGGTCATGCCGTTGTTACTGTTGCTCGGTGCTATGGCCAGAGGAGTATTGACCCGATCGGTTATCCACCACCTGCGCGGATCCAATCGCCGACTTCGGGCGGTGCGCCGGAGCAGGGGTATTGCGGTGGGCGGCGGTGACCTCGGCTTGGACCACCAGGGCGCGGCAGGGGGGGGGATCCTTGCCCGTTTTACGCACTCGATACGCGACGCCCTTGGCCTGGAATTTCCGCTGCAGGATACCGCGAGCTGGCGTTTGAACTACGAGCGGGGGTCACTGTTTCGTACCATCGGATTGCCGTTTTTGGTCTGGGCCTATTGGCAGCGGCGTTGGCTCAGGTTGAGCCTGGCGTGGTTGGGAGCAGCAGCCCTAGCACTAGTGCTGCTACTGGTTGTGCAACGCCTCCTTGGCGGTCCGCATGGGCTAACACTGCTGCTGGCCAATAGCCTCTACACATTAGCTGGGGTGAGTCCCTTTGGGGCGTGGCTGTTGGCCTTGTTGCGGCAACTCGACATGCATCTGGCGGTGAGTCTCGGGCTGCTACTTTGCTGCGCCGTGCAGGCACCGACATGGGGACTACCAAGCTTTTTCGAATGGAGCTGGCTCTTGCTGTTGGCGATAGGCTTGCTATTGTGGTCGGCCTTCGCTGCGGACAGCATAGATTTTCAATTGGTATATTCCTTGGTCGGGCACGGCGTCAGCGAGCCGACACTGCTACATTTGCTGCCGCGGCGCTTAGTATTGTGGTTAGAACCGACGATTCTGAGCTGCGGTGTTGCCTGTGTCTATAACCTGATGAAGGTCCTTGATTCCCGAATGACCGGCCGCTGAATTGGGCAAGTTGGTGGATAGATGAAAAAGTTGGGCGCAAAAGGCAGCAGGTGCAAGTAAGATAAGTTGACCGGTTGGCATGCATAGCGATGGGAGTGTTCAAGAGATGATCCGCTACCTCTTCCTAGGTTTGATCCTGATAGGATGTACACACAGCGGTACGACTTCAGACGATGCTGCTCAGTCTCCTGATGCTACAGTTATAGCTACAGATACAGATACAGCTTCAGCTCCTGTTCCTGCTACTACTCCGGCTACTGGGGTGCCGGCCGCCGCGCCGGTGCAGCCAGCATTGCCAGTCGCACCCGTGGTTCCAACTTCGTGTCAGGTTTTCGCGAAACTACCGAGTGCTCCACCCTTGTCCTTGCCGGGGAAAAACGTCGTGTTGACGCGGTTTTTAAAGCCCTGCATCACCCCGTCGGGATTGCGCGGCTACGAAAAAACGACGCCGTACTTAGCGATGGGCTTCCCTTGTTCAGGTGGTAGCGGGCGCGTCGAGTTAAAGGGGCATTACGGCAATCCTAAGATGGTGACCTTTCTGCTAGGCACCGACTGCCCGTTGGCCCCGAGCAACAGGGATGCCGTGCAGCGCCTTATCGGCAGTACTTTCGACCTGCCAGACAGCTCAAAGTTGGTTGCCTATACGCCATTTGTCGTTCAGTACTGGGAAATCCCAGCTATGGTTGACGCCGATATCGGCTATGCTCTGGAACTGCGTTCAGCGCCTGCAGTTGAGGGCCTATGGCGTCGCTTTCTCAAGCACGAAGCAGTGCGGGTACACCTTTACGGCAGGGAAAATACCTGGGTGCCTGGCGATAGTTTCTATTTCGTCGAGGCGGATCTAACCCAAACCGGGCGGACTTCATTTCAGCTTCAGGCTGTGCAGGTCAAGTCCCTGGCAAAGGAGCAAATAGCCGCCGTGAAGCAGCGCTGCGAGGCTTTGCGGCCCAGTCGTAACTGTGCTGAGGTCTTTTGAGTCGGCAATTCCCGCCGGGGAGAACCTGCCCATTTTTTACTGGCATGAGCTTGGTTAGACTGGAGAAGCATCTTCGCTTCACCAAAGGACAAGCCCATGGGCGCGCTTCGGATTAAACGGACTTACGACGACCTGTTGCAGCAAGTAATCATCGATCGTTCCGCGGCCCCGGTGCCCAAATATTCGCCGTTTTTGCGGCGCCCGAGCTTGGTGGCGGCGATATTGGTTGTGGCCGGGTTGGCATTGGCAGTCACCAGTGCCGTTTTTTGGCGGCTGAGCTTGGCTGAGTCGGTGGTTGCCGAGGAGCCGTTTGTTTATTTTGAAATCAAAGCCATTGGACCGGACGGACGGGCGGTTGCCGGTGCTATCGTCACGTCGGCTGGGTCGGAAATGGGTACCACTGACAGTTTTGGCGAATGGCGGCGCTTTGTGCGGGTTAAACTCGGTGCTTCTTTGCCGGTCCAGTTGAGCAAGGTGCAGGCGGGTGAAACGATCGCGGCCATGCGACATCTGGCGATACCAAAGGTCATGCCGGATGCCGGCGCGCTGTCGATCAAAGGTCGCATCGAGATGCTGCGAGTGGGCCCGGTGGCGATCAGCGCGGTCCAAAATGTTGACCGTGCGGCCGCAATAAAGCGCTGAAGCGTTGACAAAAAAGTAGGGAGGTTCGACATTAAAGGCCTGCTGCTGGGTGTTTCGGCACCTGCGGCAGATGGTCTTTATCACCTCTTTTTCCGCGGATGTTGTCCATGCGAAGCTCGACTGTTGCTCAGGTCCTGATCACCGGCCATCTGCATGACTCGGCGATCGCGGGTTTTCGGGCCAATAAGGGCATGCACATCGTCTATGCTCCCGACTGCTCGCGCTCAGAACTCTTGCGCTTGGTCGTTGCCGCCCAAGTGCTCGTGACTCGTAGCGAGACCGACGTCGACCGCGAGGTCATTGACCGTGCACCGGAGTTAAAGGTCATCGCCCGCGCCGCCGTCGGAGTGGGCAATATCGCCGTTGAATACGCTACAGAAAAGGGCATCCTGGTCATCAACTGCCCAGGGAAGAATACCAATTCCGCCGCTGAATTAACCATGGGGCTGCTGCTCGGGATGCTGCGTAATGTGCCGCAAGCGCATCAGACCATGAAAAGCGGCGGCTGGGATCGCCACCGCTTTACCGGGCGCGAGCTGTGCGGCAAGCGCATCGGGATCGTTGGCTTAGGCAACGTCGGCCACCGCGTGGCGAAATTCGCGCATGGCTTCGACATGGAGGTGTTCGCCTATGATCCCTTTGTCGCACCACAGGTATTTGAGCGCCACCAGGCCAGGCCATTCACTGACTTAGCGACGATGCTCATGCACACCGATGTACTTACGGTGCATGTGCCGCTGACTAAAGAGACCAAGAACATGATCGATGGCAGCTTACTTGATCTGATGCCGAAGGGCAGCTACGTGCTTAACGTCGCGCGTGGCGGTATCATCAACGAAAAGCACTTGATGGAGCGCCTGGAGAGTCATCACATCGCGGGTGCTGGCATCGATACCTGGGAGTCAGAACCGAAGCCATTGGCCGGTCTATTGCAGCATCCTAATGTTTGGGCGTCGCCCCATATCGGCGCTTCAACGGTCGAGGCGCAGATAGCGATCGGCGATACTATTTTAATCCAGGTTGCGAAGGCCATAGCCGGCGGTGTTGTCGACTACCCGGTCAATTTACCGCAGGTGGGACTCATAGATAGCCCGCTGCTGAATGCCTATGCGGTACTGGCCGAGAAGTTGGGCGCGATGATTGGGCAGATCCTCGACTTCAATCCGACCACGATTAACCTCAACTACCGTGGCGATCTTGCCTCGCTCGATCCCGCGATGGTGCGCCTGAGTTTGATGAAAGGCTTTGCTAGCCAAGTTGTCGATGGCTACGTCTCCTTCGTCAATGTGCAGTCGCACTTCGATAAGATGGGCGTCGTTCTTACCGAGAAGCAAGACCCAGCCTTTGATAGCTACAAGTCGGCGCTCAAGGTCCGAGTCTCTGGGCCCGATGGTCGGGAGTTGACCGTTGGCGGCATCGTTTTTGACGATCGTTATGCGCGGCTGACGTTGCTCAACGACTTCTACTTCGAGCTGGAACCGAGCGGCGAAATCATCATCGTTGAGAACAGTGACCGTCCAGGGGTGATCGGCGACGTCGGGCACTTTCTGGCGCAGCGCGGCGTCAACATCGATAGCTTTGCCCTTAGTCGTAACCGTAAAGGCGGGCGGGCAATGGCGTTGGTCCGCATTGATTCCCCGCTGGGCAAGGACGCGGTGGAGGCGATGGAGCAAATCGACAACGTCATCAAGGTCCATGCGGTCACTCTGTAATCGGGTGCCCCGCTGTGCATGTTATTTCAGGTGGTCCTAGAGGTCATAGTTGGCCTCATCTATGTGACCGCCTTCGATGATGAATAGCTGCTCTTTTAGATCGTGTAGCTGTTCATCCCAGTATCTAGGCATGCCGAAATGGGGGAAGGCACGGGGAAAGGCTGGGTCCTGCCAGCGGCGTCCAATCCAGGCGCTGAAATGGATGAAACGTAAGGCGCGCAGCGGCTCGATCAAGCGTAGGCTGTTGCGATCAAAGGGGCGCATGGTTTCATAGGCTTCAAGCATGACTTGCAGCTGGCGTTGCGCATAGGCATCGCGCCCTGGGATGAGCAGCCACACGTCCTGCACCGCAGGGCCGGTAACCATGTCGTCGAAGTCGACGAAGAATAGTTGCTCGCGGCCGAGTAGGTTACCTAAATGGCAGTCACCATGCAGCCGGTGCTGGGGGGTGGCTTTGAACCATGGCTCGCTGAGTGTGCAGATGCGTT
>Ga0315289_10013872_pt1 | contig 11270 bp, 11 predicted proteins | sample YL17G11_40_MG_FD_203452 | JGI IMG/M metagenome (GOLD analysis project Ga0315289, IMG submission 203452) | Sediment microbial communities from Yellowstone Lake, YNP, Wyoming, USA - YL17G11_40 | ecosystem: Environmental > Aquatic > Freshwater > Lake > Sediment | place: USA: Wyoming | collected... | reverse complement strand
TGGTCGGAATGTTATTATTTAAAATGCTGTCAAAAGTTCCTGTTTCTCCTCCTACGGTCACATCCTTCTTTTTGAAATTCCAGTCAACGCCAAACTGGGTGTCATCACCCAGCGAAATCTCGGCAATGAGCACCTCGATCAGTACCTGCCTCGGCACAATGTCAAGGAGCTGGATGGTCTTCTTGATGATATTGTAGTCCGAGGTCATGGCCCGGATGATCAGCGCGTTAGTGACCTCATCAGTAACGATCTTTATCTTGCCGGCAACGGTGGCTGTTGCTGCTGGTATCGCCCCTGGTTTTGTAGGCGTCTTTTTGACCGGGGTTCCCTCCTTTTTCTTTGTCTCCACACCTTCACCGTAGACCTTGTTGAGGATGTCACCGACATCGGTAGCCTTGCTGTTCTCCAGGAAGTAGATGAAGATCTGTTCCTCCACATCGGTATTTATCTCATCCAGCTTGGCTACCCAGTCATCTACCTTCACAAACATGTCGGGCATCTGGTTTACGATCACCAGCATCATGTTCATCCTCTCAAGAGGAATGAAGTTTACCCCTACCCCCTTATCTGTTCCCTTGGCAATCCCCAGGGCACCAAAGATGGTCTCCATCTCCTTGGCAAGATCTTTTACATCGGCGTTTTTAAGCTCATAGAATTTTACATTCATCCCCTCGAAGTAACTCACATCCACCGTGTCCACCATGGAGAGGAGCCGTTTCACATTAATATTGGTATCCACCACAATCATGACATTATTCTTCGGATACTCCATGATCTCACCGGCCTTGGTCAAGAAGGGCTTCAGGAGTTTTGACATCTCTCCGACCGGGATGTACCGCAGAGGGACAAACTGAATCCTCATCCGGTCAGGCGACTGGAGGTCCTCCTCTTTTATCTCCCTCCCTGTCTCAGGCATCACGGGACGGGTTTTGGCCTCCTTGATGGGAATGATCTTGTAGAGATCACCTGTCTTCACTGCTGCAATGTTATTCATCTCAAAGATGATCTCCAGGATGGGGAGGATCTTACCCTTGTCTATCTCACCGCTGGTATGAATATTCACCTTCCCTTTTACCGCCGGGTCAATGATGTAGTTCATCCCGATAACATCTGCCAATGCGTTAATCACCTCATAAATATCAGCGTTATCAAAGTCCAAAGTCACTCGTTGTTTCCCTATCCCCTGTATCCCTTGAGGCTTACCTTTCGGGAGAAGAGGACCTGGAGTTGGTTCCCCTGGCAGAGATGGTGGTTGCATGGGAGGAGGTACCTCCTGAATTGTTTCAGATCTTACCGGTCCTTCCTGGGCAAACGAAGGAAAGAAAAGAAAAAATGAGGTTGTTAAAATAAAAATAATCATCACAAAAATCTTTTTCATAGCAATATTATCCCCCTCTCTTTTTAGGTTTGGTCTCTCCATGGGGAGTTGGATGTACCTTCACCTTGTCCTGCTTTTCTATCACTGCTGCAGGTTGAGCTCCTTTCATGAAACCCCTGACCACCATAGTGACAAAAATCTCTTTAGGATCTGCCTTATTCATAACAGAGACCTTGAGCTCCGGGATGGTCAGGTATTTGAATTGCTCTTCGATCAGGGCGATAAACTTCCTTGCCCGGGTAAGATCGCTTACCAACCTCACCTGAATGGGTATGGAGAAAAATCCCCCTTTCAGAGTTTCTGGTTCCATTACCTTGGTACTCTGGATTAAGTTTTTAACCTGAACGGCCACCTGTTCTAAAATCTTCTGAAGATCAGAGGCAGCAAGAGAAGGGGTGTCTCCTTTCAAGAGCTTCGCCTCAAAATCCTTTTCCTTGCCTTTGAGGTCAGCAAGCACTTTCTCCACGTCCTCCTTTCTCGCGATGAAAGCGAGGTACTTCTTATAGGTCATCTCTTTGCCGGCGATATTCTCTCTTACCTCTCTCCCCTTATCAGCGAAGGGTAGAATAAGAAACTTTATCACACAGAAAAGGACCACCGAAACAATACATATGAGGATATACTTTTTTTCTCTCTTGCTGATTTTCACCTTTTCCTCATTTTCCCTGGCTCGTGGTTACCGCCTCAAGCCGGAAGTACTCCTTTACACTACTCCCCTTAACAATAGGTGAAGTGAACTGTGCCTTTTCAAGGAGGGGAGATTCCTCCAATATGGAGATGAGATTGGAAGCGGAAAATGCAAAACCGGTAAGCTCAATCTTCTTTTCCTTTTCCCGATAGGAAAAGTCAGTAAGCCAGACATCGAGAGGGATAATGTTGGTGAGCTCCTTCATGACTGCAATCTTACTGACATCCTCATTTTTGACCTCTTCAATGATATTTATCCTCTCCTTTATCTCTTCCGCCTCCTTCTGCATCTTCTCTACTGCCAGTACCTCGACTCGTACCTTATTCACATCTCGGGTGAGTTTGTCGAGATAGGCCTGTTCGTCAACCAGTTCATTGTAGTAATAAACCACGCCTATTATCGCTGAGATAAGAAGAATAACCCCTGCGATGATCTTTTTAAGATGTTTAATCTCCCGGGGACGGAGGTGTAATGGAATGAGATTGATATCGAGAGGAACCTCCTTTAAACCTTTGATTGCTACCCCAATAGTGGTGGAAAGGAGCGGGAGTAAATCCCTGCCTTTACCAATTTTCACACTGATCCCTGTCTTATCCAGGACTTTCGGATCTATGTCACCTGACAATCTGAGTTCTTCTATTAGGCCACTATCAAGCTCTGACCCAGTTAGAATGAGAGGAAGTGTCTCCTCTTTCAATCCATCGAGGCTCATGGCTGCCATATCCAGCTCGAAAGAAATACGGTCTTTCAGGAAGGAAACTCGATCTACACCTTTAGGCCAAAAGAGACGAAAGGCCTTAGAATACGTAAGCATACCATCCTGGATAATATCCAATTCTAAGTAATTCTCATCGAGATAAGACACTGCATTCAGGTCTTTAAAGGAAGGGGGCTTTTTTTTGGTCTTGCCCCTTAAAAAATTGAACAAGAGCTTCTTGATCCCCTTTCTTTCTTCTTTCTTTACCTCACTCTCTTCCCTAACCTCTTTCTTCTTGAACCACTTTTTCAACCTTTCCAGCCATACAATCTTGAAGGACGTTTTACTCTTCTCTTCCCCATGAGGTAGGAGGTTGAAAAGTGCTGTTGAGGTAATCTCTGCACCTTTTGGCCTGATATTAAGTCTCTCTAAGATCATCAGGCAATGATCCAGCAATTCCTTTTTCACTACGATAAGGAGCAGTTTTAAAGTCTGCCTCTCCTTGTCTCGACTGATGATCTTATAGTCCAGATAGACATCATCCACGGTAAATGGGGTATAGCGATCCAGTTCATAATTAAGCACATTACTTAAGTCCTCCTCGATCGCTAAAGGCATATCCAGATATTTGAAAACCACCCAATCCCGAGGAATACCTAAGAATAGATTCTTCACATTACCTTTACTTTCCTTAATAAACCCTTCGATGCTGCTCGCTATAAAATCATCCTTTTCCTCCGGTTTTACATTCTTAAGCGACAAGAGGCGATAGTTGTGCAGGGAGATCCCTTTCAGTCCCTTTTTAAGGCACACGAAAAAGAGCTTTTGATCTTCGAAGAGAAAACCAAGACTCTTCATTTAATATCCTTCCCGGAAATAAACCATTTCATACTTCTCTTTAAGCCTCTGGTCGATCTTCACAATCGCCTTCAAAATCTTTTTCAGCGAACTGTCCTCCACCTTGCCGGTAACGGTAAGGTTATAGAAGGGGGAACTGATAAATGTGATAAAAGGGGCAATCTGGGCAAAGTTTGGGATCTCTGCCAAGCGGGGATCACCCATTTTGAGCTCTTTTTCCGCCCGCAATTCGACAATCTTTATTGCCGTCTCAGTAGTCATCCCGGGCAGGACCATGAGGAGGTCATAGGCTGCACTGTTTATATTAATCTGTTTTGAATCAGAGTAGACAGTTACCAGCTTGGAAAGCCCTTGAATGGGGCGGATTCTCAGTTCCTCTTCACCTTCTTGTTCTCCTTCTTCCATCTCAGCAGGTGAATACGCATTCCCTTTTTCCCCTGTTCCGTAGAAGATCTCGTCAGTCACTCCCCTCACTAAAAGGAGCTCCTCAGTTACTACAAAATTCCCATCCCTTGCCTCATAGGGTTCGGGCAGGGATTTGTAATAATCATCCTCAGCCCCATTCAGACGATGATTGTGATCTGGATCTCTCCAGTCTAAGATGGAGTCAACGATGGTGTCCCGTTCACTCCCCTTAATACCACACCCTTCCTCTACCAGTCTGCGCAATAAGGTATCGTCTGCTGTGTTGATATTTATCTTGCCTCCCTCATCCCTGATAAGGATTTCGCACACTCTCTCTCCGAGAGAAAACTGGTAGGGTTCATCCCTCGGTCTCCATTCTTCTTCTTCCTCCACAGCTTCCCCTTCTACCAGTGTAGACTGGGAGGTCTCAGCTTTTTTAACTACAGTCATCGCCTTTACCAGTTCGATGATTGCCTTATTGATACCGGCTTGAGCACAAAAATAAGCCTCCTCGCCTTCCTTAAAATTCCGGGTTACATTCGCCTCCATCCTCATGGTAAAACAGAACTCCATCACGATCACGGCAAGCAAGACCAAAACAAAGAGGACCATGATCAGGGCTATCCCTCTTTGATTTGACACGAAAGGCACGTTTTTATTCATCTGAAAATAGCCCTCTCACGTAAGGCCAAATGTCAAAACCCCAATGCCAAATGAAATGTCAAATTTGGAATTTGGCATTTGACATTTGTCATTTACATCAAGACCCTCTCCTTGATTCGCAAATCCTTCCCCTGCACCATCAAAGGGACAACCAGATTCCTCGTATCTTCTTCATTCTCTTTCTCATTTTCTTTGAAGGCAATCTCTATCTTTACTGCCCGGGGCAATCTCCCTTTCTCCTTTGCATTCCAGCTCTCCACCCATTCACCTTCTTCTTCTTCTTCACCTTCTCCCACATCATAGTACTGAAATTTCATATGGGCCACTTGGGTATCCAATACACCCTCCTCAGACTCTTCCCCGAATTCTTCCTTTAAGATATTGGTCTTCATGGCATCTCTCTCCCTGACTAAGAGGCCCCGGTCCTCATCCACCCATAACTCCAGAAGGGAAAGACCCAGTTTCCTCTTGAGAGGCATGGTGGTGACAAACTTGATCGAGTGACTATCCCCATCAAATACATAGAACTTCCTATGAGTATCAAGTTCGGTCTCTGTAACCTCATAGGGAAATGTGCAGCTTATCTCGCGGTAGATGATCTCGGTGATCATCCTGAGCCTCTGGTATTTTTCAATATGAGCCTCCCCTTTCTCCCAGGCCCGTGATCCTACGCGCAGAGAACCAAATATCACTACCATGAGAATAGCGAGAATGGTTATGGAGATTAAGAGTTCAATCAGTGTAAATCCCTTCTTCATTTCCACCCTTCTTTCGGGGCAATCTTTAGAGTTGCAAGTTCAACCTTTCTTTCTTTACCCCCTGCATCCCAATTCACCATTGACGTTATAGTATACATTCTAAGAAGGAGAAACTCTGTATCCTCCTCCTCTTTTCCCTCTTCTTCAAAAGGAGAAATCACAACTCGCCATTTGTAACCGTCTTCAAAGTCTCCGCTTTCTTCTTTCTCGGATACCTCCTTTTCCAGACAAAACTCCTCCAGTTTTTCCCGGGCATGGATGAGAGCGTTGGTATACTCCCGGGAAATCATGACAGTCTTTAGCCCTGCCGAGAACTGCTGAAGGATTACTGTCAAGGCAATGCCCAAGATGGCCACGGCCACCATAATCTCAAGGAGGGTAAAACCTTTTTCCGATCTCAATCTTCCTCCTCTATCTCTACTGCACCGGTCAAAAAATTCACCCGGATTCCGTATCCCCTCTTTTCTTCTTCATCACTTAAGAAAACCTCCCCGCCTTCCGAACCCCCATTGACATTGAAGGTTATCGTAGCATCTCCGGAGGTAATCTCCTCTTCGTCTATAATCACCTTACAAAACTTGACCTCATCGGGGAGGGTATAGACCTTTGGCTTATCCGGTCTGTTTCCATTCTGTTTCCCTACTTCTTCCCCTTCTGATCCTTCTCCTCCTTCTGATTTTTCTCCCTGATCTTCTACCGGTGATACGGTAACCTGGTTTTCATCGAGACTGAAGACCGCCTGATACGCTTCAGCCCGGCTAACCGCCTGACTCCTCGCATAGCGCAGTGCTGCAGCAACCTTCCTGGTAGCAGTCTTGAGTTTGAAACTCGAAATGCTCCTGCTGATTGTCGGGGAGACCATCGCCGCCATAATGCTCACGATGACCAGGACGACAATAAGCTCAATAAGTGTAAAGCCCTTTGAGTGCCACTTCACAATCAACCCACCTGGTCTAAAGCCCAAATGTTAAAGCTCAAATTCCAAATGAATGTCAAATGCGGTAATACCAAATTTGGCATTTTGAAATTTGGATTTTATTTGACATTTGGATTTTGTCATTTGGATTTTTTCCTACTTATCTTTCCAGCTCGCAATATCATCTCCTTCTCCGTTTTCATTCTGGCCGTTCGGGCCAAAGGAGATGATGTCATAATCACCATGTTCCCCGGGAGCCTTGTATTCATAGGCATTCCCCCAGGGATCAAGGGGGATATCCTTGGGGAGGTAAGGTCCCTCCCACTTGTCATCGCCAGATGACTCTCGTAAATCTTTCAGGGCAGAAGGGAATTTACCCACGTCCAGCCGGTAGGAATCACTGGCCGTGGAGAACATTTCAATCTGTGCTTTGGCTGCCTTTTTCTTGGCGCCTTCCACCTTCCCGAACATCCGGGGGGCAACCAGGGCACCCAGGAGACCGATAATGATCATAACAATGAGAAGCTCAATAAGTGTGAAACCCTTCTCGTTCCTCTTCTTCCTTCGTTCCTTCATACTTTCTCCTCCTTATCCTTAGAAAGGCATCTCATTCACGCTGAATATGGCCATCAGCATGGAGATGACAATAAAACCTACCACGATGCCCATAATAAGGATCATGACTGGTTCCAGTAAGGATACAAACCTCTTCACAGTATTCCTTACATCCTTCTCATAGGTATCTGCTACCTTGAGTAGCATCTCATCCAGTTTACCTGTCTCTTCTCCCACGGTAATCATGTGGATGGAGAGGGGAGGAAAGAAACGGTATTTCTTTAAAGGCTTGGCCACACCTTCTCCCTCTTTCACCCCTTCATGTATCCCGCTCAGGGAGTTGGCAATAACCCGGTTGCCAATGATCTCTTTCACAATATTTATAGCGGTAAGAATGGGTACCCCGCTTCGAAGCAATGTCCCCATAGTCCGGGTAAATCTTGCTACCTCCACCTTTTGAACCAGAGTCTTTACCACAGGAAGTCTCAATTTAAGCCCATCCCACTTCAGTCTGCCTTCTGTCGTGTTGAGATAGGTCTTCACTCCCCAATAGATCAGGCCGCACACACCCAGTATTGCCCACCAATAATTTCTGATGATCCCGCTTAAGGCTAAGAGAAAACGGGTGGCGAGAGGGAGGGTCTGACCCATATCAGAGAAGATCGTGGCAAACTTGGGTATGACAAAGGTCAAGAGGATAGCTATAGCGCCGCCACCCACCAGAATAAGAAGGATGGGATAGACCATGGCCGAGGTGATATATTCCCTCAGTTCCTGGGATGTTTCGAGAAAATCGGCAAGTCGGGCAAGGATGAGCTCAAGGACCCCGCCAGCTTCACCTGCCCTCACCATGTTCACGTAGAGTTTCGAGAAGCAGCGAGGGTGCCGGGCTAAGGCATCGGCAAAGGAACTTCCTCCTCTCACCGTCTTATAGACATTATCTACGATCGATTTAAACTCCTGGTTTTCAGTAAGTTCAGTTAAAATGTACAGGCTACGATCAAGGGGAAGCCCTGCCCCAACCAGTGTGGAAAGCTGCTGGGTAAAGGTCATAACCTCCTTATGCGAGATTCTTTTAAAAGGGAAAAAGGATGAAAGTTGTAAGGAGAAACGACGAGCTTGGGTAGGCAACCTTACTGAAATCGGGATAAACCCTTGAGCTTGGAGCTGGCTTATTACCAGCTTTTCTTCATTTGCCTCCATTGCTCCTTCAATAACCCTGCCTAAAGGGTCAGCCGCCCGGTAAACATATTCCGGCATTGTTTACTCCACCTGAGTTACTCGTAACACCTCAGCAATGGTAGTTACACCACCCCTTACCTTCTTCCAGCCAGCCTCACGAAGGGTCTTCATACCCAGTCTTCTCCCTGTTTCCTTGATGGTATTTGAGTCAGCCTTTTCCAGGATTAAATTCCTGATCTCATCACTGATGGGGAGGAATTCATAGATCCCTGACCTCCCTCTATAACCGGTCTTGGTACAGTTTTCACATCCTCTCCCCTCAAAAATCTTTACGCTTTCCATCTCATCCTCTGGAATACCCATCTGCTCTAACATTCCAGGCTCAGGGGTGTAAGGCTCCACGCAATGAGAACAGTTAACTCGAACCAATCTCTGGGCAAGGATTCCGATTATGCTGCTTGAAATGAGAAAATTCTCCATCCCCATTTCCATGAGACGGGTAATCGCACCGGCAGCATCATTAGTATGAAGAGTGCTGAAAACCAGATGCCCGGTTAAGGCTGAATGGATCGCGATCTCGGCTGTCTCCGCATCGCGGATCTCTCCAATCATGATAATATCCGGGTCCTGTCTTAAGATGGAACGGAGGGCATTGGCAAAGGTAAGCCCAATGGAAGGCTTAACCTGGATCTGGTTTACTCCTTTTAATTGATACTCTACCGGGTCTTCTACGGTTATGATCTTCTTCTCCGGCGAATTGATTTTGTTCAGAGCGCTGTACAGGGTGGTTGTCTTTCCACTGCCAGTAGGCCCAGTTACCAGGATGATCCCGTGAGGACGGGAAATGAGTTCTTCAAAGGTGGCACGCTCTTCGTGAGGGAACCCAAGCTTTTCCAGATCCAATATGATACTCTCTCGATCAAGGATCCTCATTACCACACTCTCGCCGAAGAGAGTAGGGATGGTAGAGACTCGAAAATCTATCTCCTTCCCCATTACCCGGAGTTTGATCCTCCCATCCTGGGGTAACCTCCTCTCCGCAATGTTCAACTTGGACATAATCTTGATACGTGAGGTTACCGGTGCCTGGAGCCTGCGGGGAGGGGATTCTACTTCATGAAGGATCCCATCAATGCGGTATCTCACCATGAATGATCCTTCAAAGGGTTCAAAATGGATATCACTCGCTCCCACTTCGATAGCCCGTGATATTACTAAGTTCACTAACTTGATAACCGGTGCCTCTGAGGCCATATCCTTGAGATGATCTACATCCCCGCTTTCCTCATCCAAAGATAGTTCTATCCGATCCTTATCTAAGTCCTCAATAATCTTCTCCATAGAGCCTGTTTCCGAACTGGAAAGCCGTTCGATGGCATCAATGATCTCTTCCTCTCGAGCAAGGCTGATCTCCAGCTTACAGCCAGTAACCAAGCTTATCGCATCCAGGGTATAGAAATCGAAGGGGTCACTAACAGCAACAGACAAAGTGCTATCTGTCAGAGCTAATGGGATAACCTTTGCCTGTTTCAAAAATTTCTCTGAGAGGTTTTCAACCACGATGGGTTCCCTATGAAGTTTTCGGAGCGAGATATAGGGAAAGCCAAACCTCTCGCTTAAAAGTTTTAACAGTTCTTCTTCCGAAATAATATCGGAACTCACAATTTTCTTCACAGGACTGCCGGAGAGTTTTTCAAGGGCGACAGTAACCTGCCCAACCTTTTCCCCAGATAACTTACCAGCCTCTACCAGAAGATCAAGTAACGACTTCCTCATAGGACTATCCTCTCAATATAAGCAAAAGTTTAAATAATCGAGATATTTTTAACACATAGGTTGTATATAATCAAGCCATAACTCCTTAAGACAAACCTATACTTCTTATTTTCGAAATTTAGACACCTCTCTTTAAGAAATAGTTTAACATTGGATTAATTATAATTATAATTGAATAGTGATTGACAAAAACTGCTCATTACTTTATATAAAAACTCAACTGACTGCTCCCCGGTAGCTCAGTCGGTAGAGCGGGTGGCTGTTAACCACTTGGTCGCTGGTTCGAGTCCGGCCCGGGGAGCCAGATTGTTATAAAAGGGCGTAGATACTACACCCTTTTATTGTTGAATTGTTATTGAAAGATTTAACACCCTCTGCAATTCGCACATTTCAAAAGACAATCTATCAGTACTTCTCCCGACATGCTCGTAATCTGCCTTGGAGAAATACAGATAATCCATACCACATCCTTGTTTCAGAGATCATGCTTCAACAGACCCAGGTAGAGAGAGTGTTTAAAAAGTATGATGAATTTATCAAACTATTTCCAGACTTTTATCACCTTTCTCGTGCCCACCTCCGAAAGATCGTTACTGTCTGGCAGGGACTTGGGTACAACCGCCGTGCCATAGCATTGAAAAAAATTGCCCAGAAGGTGGTTGAGGAGTTTGATGGAATTCTTCCGTCCAGCATGGAAGTGTTAGAAACTCTTCCAGGTATTGGGAAAACAACTGCTGCGGCAATTTCTGTCTTTGCCTTTAACCAACCAGTCCCTCTCATTGAAACTAATGTCCGAAGGGTGTTTATCCATCACTTCTTCCAGCGTAAGACTGTGATCAAAGATACTGAAATCCTTCCCTTGGTGAGAAAGACCCTTGATCATTCCAATCCTCGAAAATGGTACTATGCCCTTATGGACTACGGAGCAATGCTCAAAAGAGAGTATCAAAATCCCAATCGGAGAAGTGCTCACTATCAAAAACAGAGTCCGTTTCAGGGTTCTAACCGACAAATTCGGGGAATGATCCTGAAAACCCTCATTGCAGCGCCTAACCTGTTCGAAGGTGAAATAGTACAAAAAATTGGCGGATCCATTCAAGATGTTAATGAGAATCTCATGCGGTTACAAAAAGAGGGTTTCATCAAGAAGACAGGTGGGAAATTTACCATTGTGTAGGGGCGAGGTAACCTCGTCCTTACAGAATTGTCGAAAAAATGTTGAGCAACGAAGCGCCCTATCTTTTAATTTTTTTTATTAAATTCTTTCGCGTCGAGTTTTATCTTCCTTATTTCCTCAGGGGCATAACCAGAATAGAGATATGAAAAGACCGTATTGTTAGTAAGGAGTGGATCAAACGTATCATTGATTGTACCCTGTTTAACCAGTTCAGACC
>Ga0315289_10013871_pt1 | contig 11270 bp, 15 predicted proteins | sample YL17G11_40_MG_FD_203452 | JGI IMG/M metagenome (GOLD analysis project Ga0315289, IMG submission 203452) | Sediment microbial communities from Yellowstone Lake, YNP, Wyoming, USA - YL17G11_40 | ecosystem: Environmental > Aquatic > Freshwater > Lake > Sediment | place: USA: Wyoming | collected... | reverse complement strand
CTCGCTCTCGGTCACCTGTCGCGGCGCGTTCGGAATTCGAGAGTCGAAGGCAAAGCCCAGCAGATAATATCTGCCGCTGGGGGCGAGCGCGGCGGCGAGGTCATGTGCAAAGCGGTCGCGCTCGGGCGCACCGAACTGGTGGTAGAAACCGGAGTCAACCACCGCGCCGAACGGTCCCGGAAATTGAGCCGGATGAAGTGCGTCGCCGACGCGGAACTCGACTAACCGCGCGACATTGGGCACGAGGGTAGCCGCCCTGGCGCGCGCTTGCGCGATTGCGGCTTCCGCGCGATCCACGCCGAGAACGGTGAGCCCGCGCTCGGCAAGTGCAAGCGTGAGATCGCCGGTACCGCAGCCAACATCTAGCACAGGACCAGTAGGCGGAAACTCGTCGAGCAGCGCGAGCATCGCGGGTTGCGGCGCGCCGATGTCCCAGGGTGGCCGCACCTGGTACGCCGAATCGAAAAACTTGTTTGATTCATCGGAAGCAGATTTAGCCATGAACGTTACTCTATTCGATGCTGTCTCTCATGCGCCGCCGTGTTCGCTCTTCGCCTTGGTGACCCAGCCGGGTCCCGAACCGGTTGTCTGACCGAGAATAAGGGACAATTGCGCGGCATGCTCCTGGAGGTGGCGCATGTTGTACAGCAACAACTCTGCGAAACTGACCTCACCCCAGGGAAAGACACAACGTTGACGAGCCGTCTCGTCCGTCAGTGCTTCGATCGTCGCGCGGCACTTGTTGCGGCAATGATCGAGGTACGCCTTGAGTTCGTGTTTCTCGTACGGCCGTTCAGGAACTAATCCTGCCGGATCCAACTCTTCCAATGAAAAAGGAGCGGGCGGAGCGAATCGCTCAATCGAACCGGTCAGATAAAGGTCAAGCCAGAAGAGCGCGTGGTAGGCAACATACCAGAACTGCGGTTGTCGCGACCGATTACTCCATAGCGCATCGGGACAGGCGACCAGCGCATTTTCGAGCATTTCGATTGCGGCTCCAAACTGCGACCAGATGATTGCTTTCCAAGTTGCATCCATTCCAAGACTCCCGGCGAACGCCGCGTTATTGTGTCGCGAGTGACTCTCACTTTCCAAACATTGCCAGGGGAGGCGCGTGCAGCCAGAGTTGCGTGACGAGAACCGCGATGTTCACTCCAAGCGCGGCGAGTGTGTTGAAAGGGGGCCACGTTCCCAAGAAGAGCATGATGCCCAGAGTCGAGACGATTGAGGAAGCAAGCGCGAGTTGTCTCCACGCCTCTCCGGGCACGAGGACGCCCCAGAACGACATGGATGCCGCGACAAATCCGATCATGGATAGAACCCAGAAGATGCTTGCTGCCATTCCGGCTGTCGGTGCTGCAAGTGAGGGGAACACCCACGATCCAGCGGGCAACCAAGCGCTGGTGAGACCACGGTGATGAGCCAAGTACGCTCCGATAGGTCCAATATGACCGAGACCATGCAGCAAGAGCACTCCGGTGATGAGGACCTTGATGGTTTCGTCGGACACGTTTTTCTTCTCTGAGGATATTTTCATCCACGAAGGGCGCGAAGGGACACTAAGAGAGACCTTCGCGAATCTTAGTGCCCTTGGTGGATATTTTCAATCCAGCCAACACGACCAGTACGACGAGCGTCGCCCACAACGCTGCCGCCGCCGCGACAAATGATGACCGGCGTTGTCAGCGCGGCAATGAAGCGATGCGGGTACTCGATGATGGCGTCAGATCACATCGGCGGGATGATTTGCCCGAAGCATCCAGGCCAATCCGGGCAACCTCGCCCTGATTCGGTGACACAAACGACGGCTTCCATTGTGATCAGCAGGTAGGTCATCACAGCCGCTGTTAAAAGAAGATAGCGATGGCATTTGGTGATTGACGTCCTGCTAATTGCTGAGTCGGTTGTCATGGTCATGCCTTCAACGACATTTCTGCTTCACGCGCAACGCTTCGTTCAATGGAGAAAGTTGTGTCGAGTGGGTGGCATCAAAAGTAAACCCGCGATGGTGCGCTTGCCCCAGTAATCTATCACCCCGCTTGCCGCTTCAAGCACCGCGCCTTCCGCTATCACGCGTTGCAAGCGCGCAGGTTCGACTTTTCGTTTCAAATCCTCTGGTTTGAGCCGCTTGACGATCTGCCGCGTTCTGTGCCCAACCGCGACGCGATAAGCGCGCAACGCGTCAAGGTCAATCGTCGCGCTGAGTTTTGCCGCGTCCTGCGCGTCCATTGCGTTACCCGTATCGCGACGTGAAATCTTCAGCCGCGTGCGCCAATTATCGCGCTGAAAGATTTGCGGCGTGCCAGCGACCAGCAGATTCATTGTCACATCTTCGATGCGCGCAATGTGCCAGATGATCCACGCAATCGAATGAGCGCAGTTGCGCGGCACGCATCACAAGTCCGCTTCATTCAAGCCCTGCCAGATTTCATCTTCAAACGACCATAACCCAGAACGAGACACCTTCGCCGAATGAACCATCGCGTGTTGACTCAGAAATAGTTCAAGCGCTTTCCGATGCTCGGTGGGACGCGCGAGCGCGCGCTGTAGTTCTTGCTGTTGTCGGTTCCAGGATTGGCGATTGGGATTCATCCGGCGCTCTCACGGAGTTGCGAGATTTGCGCGCGCCATGCCTGAACGAGTTCATCCTCTTCGACTTTGCCCCCTGCCTCTTCAACTTGCCATTTGCGAAAAGCCAGTTCGTTTTGCGCGTGCATAATCGCGTGAGCGATTGTGGGCGGATAGCCCGGCACATCGCGAACTTTGAATGGCGCATCGGCGGCGATCAGAACGTACTCCTGCGGCGTTACCGCCCCGTTCATTTCGCTGACCAGTTGCTTGCGAATCGTTTCAATTTCCCATTGCTCGGTTTGGTACACGCCGATACTCAGGAGAACGTATGCCCAGAATTGAGACGCCACGGTGCCAGCCGCAGCCACTATCCACACGATTGGTGAGGGCGTGTCAGCAAACAGCAGCCGGTTGCCAGTAAACACTCGCGCCAAATCGTTGATAACTTTGGTGCCCAGTGTGTTTGCCACGATATTGGCGTAGATCGCGAGCGCAATGCCTCCCAACGGCGCAAGCCATTTCAAGTACGGATTGTGCGTCTGACGGGCAAGTCCGAATCCTGCGCCGAACAACGCGCTATAAATGAAATGTCCGTTAACACCTAGAAAGACAAATTGCAGCGCGGCGAGCGACAAGTAAGGAGGAGTCCCGCTAAAGGCAAACTCATTCAATAGAAAAATTGTGTACTGCGCTGCGTTGAAACCCAAGCCGACCATTGCGCCGTAGAACAATCCATCGCGCAGGTCCTTCAAGTCCGAGCGCAAGAGCCAGAAAAGCACAAGAATTGCAACACCTTTGACTACTTCTTCGACGATCGGAGAGGTCAGAACCGCTGTGAACGTCTCGGCGGACAATCCGAAAATTTTTCCGCCCGATTGTTTGGCAAGTCGTAGCATATAACCATAGAGAGAATTGCTGAACACCAAAGACATACTCGCGCTGACGACCGCGCCCCAGAGCGCTGCGCCCGCCAACAACACAGGGGATTCGTGCCCGCGGCGGTCGAGGTACCAAACGAGCAGGATGGCTGGACCACTCGCGAGGGTGGCGATGAGGGCGCCGACCACAAATGCCTGGATCATGCGCGGCGCTCCACCATAAAGAGGCCAGAGCAGATTGTATGCGCCGATGCCGAGCAAAGCGACGAAGAGAGTAGCCGCCAGCGCCGCATTTCTCGGGTGGCGCAAAGGTGATCCTGCCAAAAGGTGTTTGATCTCAAGTGATGTGTCTTGCATGAATGTTCCTCTTGCGTCAATTTCCGTATTGATGATTTCTGTGCTAAATTATAGCCGTAACAAGTAATCCAGTCAATCGCTTGTGGACGGATGAATAATGTCAATTGACCTTCTCATCCACTCTGCCAATCAGGTCCTCACGCTCGCTGGCGACGCGCCCAAGCGCGGCGCGACGCAAGGCGATCTCGCGATCCTCCGCAATGGCGCGATCGCGATCAGCGGCGAGAAAATCGTCGCGGTCGGCGATACGTTGGATTTGCTCGCGCTGGCGGACGTGCACACGCGCACGATTGACGCGCGCGGCAAAATCGTCTTGCCCGGTTTTGTGGACGCGCACACGCACGCTGTCTTTGCTGGAGATCGCGCGAACGAATTCGAAATGCGCTTGAAAGGCGCGACGTATCTCGATATTCAAAAGGCGGGCGGGGGGATTATGAGCACCGTCCATGCCACGCGCGCCGCATCGCTTGACGATTTGGTCGCGCAGTCGCGCGCGCGGCTTGACGCGATGCTCGCGCACGGCACGACGACTGCCGAAGTGAAAACTGGTTACGGACTCGACACGGCGACGGAACTGAAAATGCTCGACGCGATTGCCGCGCTGGATGCCGCTCACGCGATTGATCTCATTCCGACTTTTCTCGGTGCGCACGTTGTCCCCGCAGAGTTCAAAGGACGTGAGGATGAATATGTCGCGTTGGTCGTGGAGGAGATCTTGCCCAGAGTTGGAGATTGGAGATTAGAGATTAGAAATAGACAGTCCAATCTCCAATCTCTAACTTCTAATCTGTACTGCGATGTTTTTTGCGAGGACGGCGCATTCACGCTCGATCAGACGCGCAAAATCCTGACACGCGCAAAAGAACTTGGCTTTGGCTTGCGCGTGCACGCGGACGAGTTTGCAAACCTGGGCGCGGCGTCACTCGCGGCGGAACTAGGCGCGGCGAGCGCGGATCATCTGATGGTGACGCGGCGCGATGAGATGCGCGCGCTGGCGCGCGCTGGCGTGGCCGCGGTGTTGCTGCCGGGGACGACGTTTGGGTTAGGTAAGACGAATTTTGCGGATGGGCGCGCGTTCGTCGAAGAGAGTGTCCCGGTCGCGCTGGGGAGCGACATCAATCCGGGGACATCGTGGTGCGAGTCCATGCCGTTCATCCTTGCGCTCGCGTGTCGCTACGTAAGACTCGCGCCAGCGGAAGCCATCGTCGCGGCGACGATCAACGCGGCGTACTCGCTTGGGATTGCGGATCGGGTTGGATCGCTGGCTCCGGGAAAAATCGCGGACGTTTTGATCGCGGACGTGCCGGACTATCGGCATCTGGCTTATCGCTTTGGCGCGAATCCGATTGAGATGGTGATCAAGCGTGGGAAGGTGTGCGATTAGCCGTATGCTATACGCGATAAGCCATGCGCCGTTTGCGAATTTGTCTTGACGCGAAATTGTGGTATAATGGCTCGCGCGATCATTGGGAGGATGAGAATGCCACGCAGAAGCAAACCAAAAGAGACGAAGCGCGACTGGCGCTGGTGGGCGAATATGGTCTTGAACGGCGCAGTAGTGTTAAGTATGGTGTTGGGCACGATCTTTGTGTTCGCGGGTATGCCGACGCGGAGTACGCAGCAGTTGCCGACTGTCGAATTGCCGACGCTTGTGCCGACGCTTGTGCCGCCAACCTTGCCGCCGCCGGCGCCCCCGGCGACTCCCACACCAAAAGCCAGCGCCGATTACCAGTTCGCCGTCGCGGGAGATTCCCGGGACGGCGATGTTGTGTACAGCAAGTTGCTCCAACACGTCGCCAGCGACGGGAGCGCGTTTCTGATTCACACGGGTGACCTCGTGCCGAGTGCAACGAAAGACGAGTGGTCGAAATTTCGCGACTTATGAAGGATTTTACTCTGCCATTTTATCCGGTGCCCGGAAATCACGAGGTCAAGATCGGAAGGATCGGCGCTTATTTGCAATACAGCGGCGCATCAGCCACCCACTATTCGTTCGATCGCGGCGCGGTCCATTTCACTTTCGTTGATTCGAGCGCGGGCAGTCTGCTGGACGGCGAATTCACTTATCTCGACAGCGATCTCGCCAAGAGTCAGGCGCCGGTGAAAATGGTTTTTGTGCATCACCCGCCCTTCGATCCGGCAGGCACGGCTCACACGATGACGGTGGGCGCTGACAACTTTATGCGGATCGTTGCGCTGCGTGGCGTCCAGTACGTTTTCGCCGGTCACATTCATTGCTACGAGGAAGCGGAACGCGATGGCGCCAAGTACATCATCACAGGCGGGGCGGGCGCGCCGCTCAGTTGCTAGCCAACGGCGGGAGGGTTCTATCATTACATTCGAGTGAAGGTAAATGGAGAAACGGCAACAACTGAGGTGGTGAAAATCGAGTAGGGGCGGGATGACCCCGCCCCTACAATTTACGCGCTCTTGACCTTGATGATTTTGGGTTTGCTCTCTTCTGCCTTCGGAATCGTCAGCGTCAGCACGCCGTTCTCGAACTTGGCTTCCGCTTTGTCGGCTTGCACCGGCGCCGCGAGTTCAACCGAGCGCGCGAATGGACCGTAGCGTCGCTCCTGCAGTAAGAATGTTCCCTCTTCTTGCGGCGCTTTGATTTCACCCCGCATGGTTACCGTATCGCCTTCAACCGTGATCTCGACCTCGTCCGGTTTGACGCCCGGCACTGATGCGCGAATTACCACCGCGTCTTTCGTCGTGTAAATATCGAGCGGCAGATACGCGCCCGCGCCTTCGCGAATCATTCGGGTTGGTCGGACGAATGAATCCTCGAACAACCGATCCATCGCCTCGCGCAATGTCATCATTTCCTTGAAGGGTTCCCAACGTGAGATGCTCATAGTGTCCTCCTTACTTCGCCTTGACCTTGATGCTCTTGGGTTTGGCTTCTTCGCTTTTTGGAATCTCCACCGTCAGCACGCCGTTCTCGAAGGTTGCTTCGGCTTTATCAGCGGTGAGTCCGGCGGGCAATGTGACCGAGCGCGCAAAAGCACCATAGCGACGTTCCTTGCGAATGTAGTTTTCTTCCCGGGTTTCTTGCTTTTCTTCCGATTCGCCGCGGATCGTCAACGCGTCGCCTGTGATCGTCACTTCGACTTGTTCCGGCTTGACGCCGGGCAATGCGGCTTTGACGACGACTTCGTCTTTCGTCTCATACATGTCAATCGCCATCCCAGCCGCGCTCGCCGGAGCAATCCAGCCAAAGTGAGGGGTCACAAATGAATCTTCGAAAAGCCGATCCATCGCATTGCGCAACGACATTGCATCCCGGAGCGGATCCCATCTCATCAGACTGCTCATCTTTTCCTCCAGTGTATTCATCCGAGTGGAAGACATCGGCACTGGCGATGCTTTCACTCGGTCAACTTTCCGTGTGAATTATAACATGGTGACTTTAGTTTGTCAATAGGTCTTACAATGATTTTATCAAGTTTTTATATTAAGAACTACTTAATGATATTGACATATGGCGTCCAGGGTGGTATAATCTGTTTGGAATACTACGATGGAATACAAAGATTACTACAGAATTCTCGGCGTGGAAAAGGTCGCGAGCGAAAAGGACGTCAAGCAGGCATACCGCCGGCTTGCGCGCAAGTACCACCCTGACGTCAATCCAAACAACAAAGCCGCGCAAGAAAAGTTCAAAGAGATCAACGAGGCGTACGGAGTCTTGTCGGATTTGGACAAGCGGCGCAAGTACGACGAACTCGGCGCGAACTGGCAGGCGTACGAGCAGTATCAGCGCGCGGGCGGGCAGGGTCCCTTCCAGTGGGGCGGCGGCGGCGCGCAATATCGCACCGTGACGCCGGAAGAATTCGAAAATATTTTCGGCGGACTCGGCGGCGACCGGGGCGACTTTTCCGATTTCTTTCGCACGTTCTTCGGGGGTGGATTCGAGACGGTGCGCGCCCAACCGCGCGCGCGGCGCGGGCAAGACATCGAACAGCCGGTAGAAATTTCTTTGGAGGAAGCGTATCGCGGCGCGACGCGCAGCTTGCACAAGGATGGACGCCGCTTGGAAATCAAAATTCCCGCGGGCGTGAAAACCGGATCGAAGATTCGGTACGCCGGCGAAGGGACGCCTGGTACGCGCGGCGCGTCGGCGGGTGATTTGTATTTGCGCGTGCAGATCGCGCCGCATCCGACCTTCGAGCGCGAGGGGGACGATTTGCGCTGCGAAATCCCGGTCGATTTGTACACCGCGATTCTCGGCGGGGAAGTGAACGTGCCGACGCTTAAAGGACAACTCGCCTTGAAAATTCCGGCGGAGACGCAAGCGGGCAGAACGTTCCGGCTCGTGGGGCAGGGAATGCCCAGGTTGAATGAGCCGAACGCGTTCGGGGATTTGTACGCCAAGGTGCGGGCCACCTTGCCGGAGCGGCTGACCGCCGCTGAGCGCGAATTGTTTGAAAAACTCGCGCAGATGCGGAAACGGGATTAGGAGGTGACGACGACGATATGGAATTTCACGATCCGGATGATCCGATCTTTGTCATCAGCGTCGCGGCGCGTCTTGTCGAAATGCATCCGCAGACGCTCCGCTACTATGAACGCGCAGGACTATTGAAGCCGACGCGCTCGTCTGGCAAAATTCGGCTGTACTCGCAACGCGAAATCGAACACCTGCGCAAGATCGCGCGCTTGACGAACGAACTCGGCGTGAATCTGGCGGGCGTCGAGATCATCATTGACTTGACTGAACGCCTGGACAACCTGCAAAAGGAGACGCAACAGCACGAGGCAGAATTGCGCGCGGAAATCGATCGGCTGCGGAGAGAATTAGCGATGGCACAGGGTTGAGGTCCACAGACCCGCACAATCTTGGACTTGAGGACACAATGATCACTCAATCGGAGTTGAAAGAATTGGTTCGCATGGACACCCAAGGTCACAAGGTTGTGAGTCTCTATCTGAATACCGATTTGACCCAGCACGCGAAGGGAGAGCGCAAATTGGCGCTCAAAAAACCGATCGAATCGCTCACTGCCGACAGAGCCGACCTTCAGCGCGTCACCCAGTTCTTTGATCGCGAGTACGATTGGCAATCGCGGGGCATCGCGCTTTTCGTCTGCACGCCGCGAAAACTCTGGCGCGAGGTTCGGCTGGCAGTCCCCGTGCCCGATTACGCGAGCGTGGACGCCAAACCAAACGTTCGCCCGATCAGTGATCTGCTCGACGAGTACGAATCGTACGCCGTCGCGCTGGTGGATCGCAACCACGCGCGCTTTTTTGCGATTCGTCTCGGCGAGATTGAGGAGTTTGCGTATGAGTTGCCTGCGACGCCCGGACGCCACAAGCAGGGCGGTTGGAGCGCGGCGCGTTATCAGCGTCGCATCGAAGCGCACGCGCTGCAAAATCTCAAGCAGGCGGCGCGACTGGTAAATGATTTTTTCAAGAGCCAGGAATGTGCGTGGCTGCTGTTGGCTGGCACGAAAGACACGCTCGCACAGTTTCGGGACTTGCTGCCCAAATCGCTGCGCGATCGTGTCGCTGGAGAGTTCGCGATGGATCTGAACGCATCGGCGCATCAAGTTCTCGACAAAGCGCGCCAGATTCAAGAACACGTTGAACGCGAGCGCGAAATCGCACAGGTCGAGCAATTGCATACCGTCGCGCGCAAAAAGCAACTGACCGCGACGCTCGGTTTGGCGGACACGCTGAGCGCGCTGATGGAGAAAAAAGTCTACACGCTGATCGCCGCGTCCGACTATCGCGCGAGCGGTGCCGTGTGCGGTCACTGCGGCTATCTCGCCGCGCAAAAACTCGCGGCGTGTCCGCTGTGCGGCAACGCGATGCAGCCGGTGGAGGGCGCGGTCGACCTGGCGGTGCGCCGCGCGATTGAGTTGGGGAGCCGCGTGGAGTTAGTGCGTGGTCCTGCGGCGACCAAGTTGAAGAAACTGGGCGGGATCGGCGCGCTGCTGCGGTACTGAGTGAATGATACCGATTTCTGATACGAACCCGGTGCGCCGTTTTCCGATTGTGAATTGGGCGCTGATCGCAATCAGCATTATCGTTTTTGTGTACGAGTTGACGCTGCGTCCGCGCGCGCTCGACGGTTTGTTTATGACGTGGGGCGTCACCCCGTGGAATATCCTCCTTGCGCTCGCGCATCCGTTGCGCGCGACGCCAGCGATCGGGCTGACGCTGATCACATCGCAATTCCTACACGCGGGGTGGGTGCATCTCATCGGCAATATGCTCTTTCTGTGGGTCTTTGGCGATAACGTCGAAGATGCGCTGGGACATTTGCCGTATCTGCTCTTTTATCTCGCGGGCGGGGTGATCGCCGGACTCGCCCAGGTGTTCATCCTGGGACCGGCGCGCGTTCCATCCATCGGCGCGAGCGGCGCGATTGCGAGCGTGCTGGGTGCCTATGTGGTCTTGTATCCCTGGGCGCGCATCCGCATTTTGATTCCGCTGATTCTCCTGTTCTGGACGATAGAGGTGCCGGCGGTGCTCGTCTTGGGTTGGTGGTTCATCCAGCAATTCTTTTACGGCGCGGCGACGCTGTCCGAAGCGGCGAGCGGCGTCGCGTTCTGGGCGCATATCGGCGGGTTTGTCGCGGGAATGATTGGGGTCTTGCCGTTCGTCGGAGGCGTGCGTCGCCGCCGCCGAATCACATTCGCATTCGACGATTTCGATAGTACGCGGGGCTCGATGTGAGCCGGAAAGTGGATGAGACATGAAAAACATTGAAGCCGAGCGCAGAAGCGGATTACCCAAAAAGTCGAGGAGGTCAGGGCGGCCTTTGGTAAAGACATTGTGTCTTTGCTCAAACAAGTGAACGCGGCGCGCCTGGCGGGCAAAGGGAAGGTTGCGGCTGCGCCGGTGGTCGATCGCGCGAGTCTGCGTTGGGGCTTGGCATGGAAAGAGGGCAAGATCGCATACGACATCAATGTTGTCGTACGCTTTGATGACGACGGGCAGGCGGCGCATGTCGCGGGGGTGTGGGTGCATCGGCACGCATCCACGCCGTTGGAATTTGAAGGTCACACGCCGACGACGCGGATGCATCGTCTGACCGGGTTCTCCATCAAGGAAATCCGCGAGGCGATTGAGGCGGAGTGGTGACGACGAGACAACGAATCCGAACGAATAAACGAATGAAAGCAATGATGCTGGGCACCGGGGAGTGCTCAGTTTTATGTGATAGGAGCGAAAGTCTATGCCTTTCAACCTAAACAAACTTACTGAAAAAGCACAGGAAGCGGTGCTGGCGGCGCAAGAACTCGCGCAGAATAGCCAGCACAGCCAGATAGAACCAGAGCATTTGCTTGTCGCATTGCTCACCCAAAGCGATGGCGTTGTGCCGCAGGTTGTCAGCGCGCTTGGCGCTAACGCGGAGAGCATCGCGCAGCAATTCAACGCGGAACTGGGTCGGATGCCGAAGGTGTACGGCGCGGCGCAGCAAGTTGGCGCGTCACAACGATTAGGACGCGTGCT
>Ga0315289_10013870_pt1 | contig 11270 bp, 12 predicted proteins | sample YL17G11_40_MG_FD_203452 | JGI IMG/M metagenome (GOLD analysis project Ga0315289, IMG submission 203452) | Sediment microbial communities from Yellowstone Lake, YNP, Wyoming, USA - YL17G11_40 | ecosystem: Environmental > Aquatic > Freshwater > Lake > Sediment | place: USA: Wyoming | collected... | reverse complement strand
CTCAGGGAGAAACTGTTCTTCTTCTGGAAGGAGTACCTCGTGATCAGCTGCCTGCTGCAACAATGAGAAAACTCGAGCATCTTGACTTGCTCGAAGACACAGACATTCTCCCACGAAACTTGGGCGTCTTCTTCGGAAAACAGAAACGAAACTGTCCAGAGTAGGACCATAGAGGGCGACGTGGGATTTGAACCCTTTTAGGTACTGGTCCCGCCCGTCCTAACAAGGTTGCCAGTAAACGGCACATATATAACGCAAAAGACAAAAATATCACATTCCATAAACTCTATTGAACAACTGAGTGTGGCATAAGAAAGAAGTGAGTTAGGGGATATTTGCGGGGTTGCCCTAGCGCGCGTCAGAAACCCTTAGGCAATCAAAGAAAATAGTAGTGATGGACTGTATCTGTAGGAAAACTACGTCGGTTTGATAAGCCCTTGAATGTCTGTCTTTTTCTTGGGGAAAGCGCGGAGTTTTACCGAAAACGAAATCAGGGTAGGGAACTCACTCAGAGGGAAGCTCAAGAAATTCTCAAGCAAGCATCAGAGAACGGGCTTGTGCATACCATTGACAATCCTGCAATGCGATACCCAACGCATGTGATGTGTAACTGCGATGATAAAGCATGTGCTTTCATTAGGGGGCTACTAAAATTCGATCGATCGTTCTGCATAAATATCAAGAAACTAACTCAAGACGATGGGAGTAACTGAGGAAAAAGCCTCAGTCAGTTGATCGAGGGTGATCTGGAAACTAGACGGCACAAGAGAAATTAAAGAGATTGAAAAGAAGATTCGGGAGAAGGAACGAACGCATGGTGCGGGATGGAACTGGATGAGTCAAAAAATCTCCAACAGATATCATCTGGAACTCGTGTCCGAAGTTGTGGGACATGCTAGACAATTGTCGCAATCTGAAAAAGAAAAGCTTGAGAGCTACATTGGCACCAATAAGACCTGTTACGCAACAGGAGCTGGTGTAGAGAAACGAATTGTCAAGGAATGGATTAAGAAGCATCCGGACCTTACGAGATCTGAGTACATTGAATTGTTGAACTCTCTGTATGAAGGAGAATCGGTCAACGAGATTTCTATCGCAGGTGAATTGCTTGAGTCATCGCCGAGGCTGAAGAAAACTGTCGAACCAAAATACATTGACATATGGCTGAATAGATTGCACGGCTGGGCTGAGGTTGACTCGTTGTGTCAATCAAAATTCTCTGCAGATGAAGTTTTGGCCAACTGGAGCGAGTGGAAAGGTCTGCTGATGAAATTAGCTTTGGATAGTAATGTCCACAAAAAACGCGCTAGTCTGGTCTTACTCACTAAACCAGTAAGAGATTCAGAAGACCCACGATTAATAGACTTGGCTTTTGAGAACATTAATATACTCAAGAAGCATCGAGACATCTTGGTCACAAAAGCGATTTCATGGCTGCTGAGGGATCTGATCAAGCATAACAGGGAAAGAGTACAGACATATTTGAGAGAAAACAGCGACACCCTTCCGAAAATTGCTCTCAGAGAAACCAAGACAAAACTGCTGACCGGTAGAAAAACGCCTGCGGGTCATATCAAGCATGACTAAGCCTTTCCGGTCTATCAATCGATTCTTCTGCACGAGTTTTGGGTTGCGCGCAACAGCTAGCAAGTTTCCGATTTGGCAGCTTAGTTTTCGCTTCTTCTTTATATACTTGGTTTCCTTCCTCATTTTCGCAGATGGGACACTGCCAATATCGCTTGCTCACCATGAGAGCTCATGTCGGGTTTTCGCCTTGTCATTTTCTCGCGAAATTATGATGTTCTTCCGCCGATCTGCGTCATTACTCTTAGGGTAGTCCAGACGAAAATGCGCTCCCCTGCTCTCTTTTCTTGCCAGCACGCGAATTTAGCGCGCTAAAGAAGCAGCAATACTGACACGCGCTGAAAGCTCCATATATGCAAATGCCACTTATACTGGACTTGACCCCGTTTGGGTCCTAATCCCGAGGAGGCTTACTGTGGTCTACCAGCAAACTAGCCTTTTCCAATTTTTCTTTCAGTTTTCTGCTTGATTATGAAGAAGCACTGGTAGAGTTGTCACAATATGCATCTATCACAGACCTCGATATGTGGAAGACTTTCAAAGCATTAGCCTAGCGTCACATGACTGTAGAAGGCTTATCTCACAGGCTACAATCATTCGAATCGTAATATCACTCAAAACGAGGGAGGATGAAATCATATCTGAAATGATCGCTTATTGTGGATTGAACTGTGCCAAATGCAGTGCATTCAAAGCGACCCGGGCCAAAGATTCTGAACGGAAAAAGCAGTTGGCCAAAAAATGGACTGAAGGACTCAAAGTTGAGTTCAAATCAGAAGACATTGATTGTGACGGATGCATGTCTAACGTGATTTCTGGTTGGTGTCGAAAAATCTGCAAGATAAGACCCTGTGCTGAAGAAAGGAAAGTGAAGACTTGTGCACACTGCGACGACTATCCATGTGAAAAATTGAAAGAGTTCTTATCAAACGAACCAGTGGCGACAGAGAATCTTAAAAAGCTCCGGAAAATACTTCAAGTCTAACAGGAGATGTTGAAGCATGGCGTTGACCCAAAGCCTAAAGAAGGAAGCGAAGAAAGCTGGTTTCGCAGTGGCGGGCATCTCAAATCCTGATAAGCTTCGCGGCTTGCCTTATGGGAAGATTGACTACGTTGGTGTTCTGAAGACTCCTGAGGAGGAGCTTCCAAAAGTCAGATCAGTCATATTGATGGGTATTTATGCTTGGGACGCAGCTTTCAACATTGTCGCCGATTCCTCGTATTTGCATTTCAATAAGAAACACAAACCAAAGGTGCCTTTGGAGAGTTACCAGTTGTATTATCAAATTGTGAGGAGCAAAGCTTGGAGAATTGCGCATTATTTGGAGAAGAGAGGTTTTGATTCAATTCCCTCGGTTGACATTCCTCTCAAAACAGCTGCCGTCAAGTGCGGTCTTGGTTGCCAAGGCAAAAACACGTTGTTGGTGACTCCGACTTACGGGCCTAGAGTTAGACTGGTCTCGGTGCTCACAACTGCAGAGTTGGACATAGATGAACCTTACAAAGAGGACTTATGCAAGGACTGCGAAAGATGTGTACTCGCTTGTCCAGCCAAAGCAATTGAACCGTACAAGGTCAAAGTTAACAGATGTATGGTCTACTCATCTGAAAATCCACGTTCAACAGATGTCCCTAATGAGACTAGGGAGCTGGAGAAAAGGCTCATCAAGCGGCCTACTCCTAACAGTTTCATAGATTGCACTGCATGCTTAGAAGCTTGCCCAATAGGAAAAGTGACAGGTTAATGGCCTTTCATCCACTTTGTTTCTCATCTATTTTTCCAAAGATCCTGCACGCAGTGTGCTCAGATCATTTCTCTTTTCCGTTGCTACGCGCCTGAACAGTTGAACGTAGGGGATTAAAGAGGCGACAAGCTTGTTTTCGGCTTTTTTGAGGTGTTCTTGATAGGTTGTTCTGGAGACTCTTTTCTTGTTGGCAATGTCTTGGACGTTGGCTTTTCTCGGCAGGTTATAGTAGCCGTTGCTATATGCTGTTAGCAGCGCGTCCATCTGTTTTTCAGTCAAGTCCGAAAAGAGTGCATCCGCAGTCAGTGTCAGCGAACTGGCTATAAATCCATCAAAATCGACTTTACGCAGAATCTCAAACCCAAAGCCTCTTTCTTCAAATCTTTGCATGAGACCCTTCAAGTCCTTATGCTTGAACGCAATCACGCGATAGTATTCCCAGCCATGGCGATAGACTATTGGTGAAATCTGAAGAAGATCGAATCCATCAATGATTCTGGTCACCGAATCCTCGTCTTTGCAGAAACACTTCTTTATGAAGAAGTGAGCATCGTGAAGGTCGGATGACTTTTCCACTATTCCGTCTATCTTGGATATCTCGTCTATCACAGCGGAGTATTCGTCGGGTTTGTCCATTATGAGTTCAATTACGTCGTGTTCTCTGTTGCACCAGTCGAACATTTTCAGGCGTGGGAACCTTTTTGAGATGTTGCAGAAAGGGCAGTCGTGTGTTACTTTGAATACGACCTCAAACAGTGTCATAAAAGAGATTAGCTCAGTCTCATATTTAGCGGTTGAGCCGTCACGTGACTGCGGAAAGTTTATTCTGAAGGTTGCCGCGATTCAAGGCATGACGTTGTTGAGAGAAAGGGGAACAGGACAATGCCTGGAATAAGGTGGGATGTTGTTGGGTGAAAAGGATTGGGACGATGCTGCGCAAGCTTGGCTGGACTTTGTGAGAGAAGGCAAAGACTATCATAGAGACGAACTCAATAATCCTGCGACTATCAAGTTGGTAGGAAACATGGGAGGTCAAGCCGTGTTGGACGTGGCATGTGGTGAAGGATACAACACGAGAATCTTGGCAAGGCAAGGTGCAGAGGCGGTTGGAATTGATTTCTCGGAAAAGATGATAGAGTTTGCCAAGAAGGAAGAAGAAGAAAAGGAAAGGTTAGGTATACACTATTATGTCATGGATGCCGCCGATCTCAACGGGTTTCCAGACGATCATTTTGATCTAGTAACGTGTTTCATGTCACTTCAAGACATTAGGAACTACAAGAAGGCGATATCCGAGGCGGCAAGGGTTTTGAAGAACCGCGGTCGTTTTGTTTTTTCCATTCCTCACCCGTGTTTTGAAAACATAGTCGTAAGAGGAAAGAGAACAAATGTCTCGAAAAGATACTTTGGAGAGATCAAATACCTCCTTCCGTGGGACATGGAGAGACTCACAAAGCCATTCAGAACCGCAACCTTTCACAGAACCTTAACGGACTATGTGGATGCGCTGTACAGAAGCAAACTGCTTGTGTCGAGACTTGTTGAGCCGAGGCCGACGCGAGAAGGACTGCTCAAGTACCCTCACCTTAGAAGGCACATGGCGACACCGCAGTCAATAATAGTTGAATCCGTGAAATGTGCCGACGAGCTGTTACCGCTTGGTGGAAGGAATTGAAGATTTCGCGGGTGGTATTCCCCTTGGTGTATGCATCGATGCAGACGAGTGCATTCAGGAAACCAGTTTAACGGTCACGTGACGGTACAATCCATATCTGTGTCTAGCGAACTGTAATCAGATCAGAAAGCTTTGAGAGTGAAGAGATGAACAAGACAATTGCTATTTGCGGACTCGTCTGCAACGACTGTATCGCTTACGTTGCCACACAGAAGAATGACGGCAAATTGAGGGAGAAAGCCATTGAAGCTTGGTCCACGGAAACCGAGAGGCTTAAGCCAAGTGATATTGACTGTGACGGATGCCAAGCTGGAAAAAGAATATACAAGTTCTGCTCGACTTGCGAGGTAAGGAAGTGTGGGCTGGAGAGAGGCGTTGCGAACTGCGGTTACTGCACTGAGTATCCATGTGAGAAGCTGGAGAGACTGTGGAAGGGCTTCAGGACTGTTTCAGGAGAAGAGGCAAAGGCGTCTTTAGACAACGTAAGAAGACTTGGGAAGCACCTGTAACAAAGTTGAGGTGCGAGTGACTCATATGAGTGAAATAGTTCTCTACGTAAGGTCGAAAGAAGTTTCATTTGGCACGAGTCCGAGGTTTTCTTCCGTACATGGCCAAGTCACCGTTCACTCGGGCTCTTTAAGGACGACTCGCAGTTATGGGCCAGAGGATCAGGAAGCAATCAATCTTTTAGAGGAAAATAAGATAGCTTACACGCTGGTGGATTTGACGGGGAGCTCGTTTGCGGTGCGGTTGAAGGTGAAATTGGGTGGAGTGAAGACGCCTACGCTGACGTGGAACGAGAAGAAGATAGTTGGCACAGAAAACATTAAGCAAGCACTAAAAGAAGTGAAAAACCCAAAGTCATAACGCACGTTAATACAAGAAATCCGGCACGCATTAAGCGGGCTGGAGACAGCAGAGGTAATAATAGGTATCAATTCTAATACAAAGGGTTTGACGGGAGAGGAAAATGAGGTCTTCACTACTTGATGAGCTGGTCTGCCCTGTCTGCCAAGATGCTCTTGCATTCAAGGGAACAACCTCAGAGGCTCGTTTGAGCAAGGGGGTTCTCGAATGCATAAACGGCCATCTATACCAAGTCAAGGATGAAATTCCAATTTTGAAAGATCCGAAGACCAGCAAGAACGAGTTCGTTTGGAACGTAGAATTTCCCAACGTGAAAAAGTATGACGAAATCCGCATGAAATATGCGTCGTACCTTTCTGAAGGACTGCGAAGAGCAGACGAAACCATGGCAAATGATATTGTCGAGGTCGTTTCCAAACGCAAACTTGTACTGGATATAGCGTCGGGTTTAGGCACTCTACTTGTCAGATTGTCTCGACAAACTGACGAGAAAACGGTTTTGCTAGGAACTGATGTTGACGAAAGACCTCTGCGAGGCGCCAAGCTTAGACTGGAAGAGCAGAAAGCCTACGGTCATGTTTCGCTTTGCGTAATGGAGGCTAAACATCTCGCAGTTGCACGGGAAAGAATTCCCTGCCTCACTTCATTTTTCGGGTTTGACAACATTCGCGAAACCAAGAAAGCATTTTCTGAAGCGTACCGAGTCTTAAGGCCGAAAGGTCAATTGGCCTTCGCGTCTCTTTGGTTCAAAGAAAATTCAAAAAGTCTGGCTGAGGCGGAGAAGCTTGGTTTTGGAGTAATTGCTACTGAGGAGAGGCTTTCGCAAGTGCTCGAGGAAACAGGGTTCAGGATTGATTCAGTCAAAACATACTATTCTGGCGAATGGCCACGTAACCCGATGGATCTTCTTCCATTTGAAGGAGACTGGTTTGCACACGTGCTGGTTCTGGCTCATAAAATGTGAGTTTGGCACTCTCATTATACTATTATCGTGTTTCCATTAATGACGGTACATATATGATGGCCGACATGATCCTGTCAAGACGAGGAACGTAGAGAAGTTGCACGATGGGTTAGTTGAAGATTTATTAAAACACTCTGAAGAATATGCTGAAAGGCGAACGCTGAAGTTCAACCTATATATAGACTAAGTTTGTAACATTATTAACCATTCTTTTGATGGTAGAGATATATACTTATGTTACATCTTAGCAAGTTTCTTAGAATGGTTGGGTCGTCAAAGTTTTCTCAGAATGGTTGCGCCCGTCAAAAAAAATAGGGCGTGTGAATTTTGAGAATGGAATCTCTATTAGAATTTGAATTTCTTCTTCGTTTCTTTGATGCGCATTCCCATAGCTTTTTTTAATGCGCGTTCTTTGGCCGTCTCAGACATTGAGCCATAACATTGTCTTAGAATTCCTGAGCCTTCCCATCCTAGAGTCTGAGCGCACAGTTCGTAATTCCAATCTGTAGCCTCTAGGAATTCCTGAGCGCTCGTGTGTCTCCAAATGTGACACAGTTGTTTTGGAGTTGGGATTCCTGCTTTCTCGTAGATGGGCCTGAATAGGGCCAGCACTTTCTTATGAGAGAATGGAAATAGAAATCCAGATTCGGGGTTTCCTCTTGATGCTAGGTTTCTTTCGAGCCTCTCTTTCAGTTCTCCAATGATGAACTTTCGCCAAGTCTTCCGTCCGTTCTTGTGTCTCCCTTTGTCAACAACCGTGACTATCCAATATTGCTCGTGCTTCTCGATGTTCTCTATTCTCGCCTTTAAGGTTGCATTGATTCGGGTGGCCGTGTAGTAGAGGAAGAAAGGCAAGCTAAGCCATGCATTGAACAATGAGTCTTTTTCAACCGTTGCCTCTAGTGTTTCTATGAAAGCTTGTCTCTGTTTCCGAGTTAGACGATCATGTGATCTCTTCCCGATTTCGTAGGTGAGACTTCCATCAATGCCTTTAGATGTGAGGACCTCTCCATTGATGCCGTAGATGTTTTGAAACCATGAACGCATGACTTTCTTTACGTGATATAAGGCTAGACCAGCGACCCTTTCTCTCCATAGTGTTGGCAGAAAATCGGCGCACTCTTCGATTGACAGGGTTCTAGGATGCCTTTTCAGATAGACGCAGAGGTGCCAGAAGGTTCTAAGTCTTTCGTTTCTATGTCGAGGGCACACTTGCCTTCTTTCTAATGCCTTTTTGAACTGCTCAACTTCTGGAATTGTCAAGAATCCTTCATAGCTCATCTGATAAGGCTTGAGATCGCTTTCGCCTAGTTCTTTGAAAATCTGAATGATGGTTTCGTTGGGAATCAGTTTCATTTTTCGATAGATGGTTTGCCTTGAAACATTGAGTCGTTCTGAAAGCTCTGTTTCTGATGTAGTGGCATAGGCCCTAACCGCTTCGATCACGTCTTCTGTTGTCAGATGTTCAGGTCTTCCAACTCTCCTTTCTTTTCTAACCGACCTTTCTAAAAGAACCTGATTCTTAGATCGTGTTTCTTGTATGGTTATTGACTGTTGCATTCTATTGCACTGTAACATACTACAATAGTAATTTATTTAAGTATTGCGCTACAATAGTTCACAATAGACGGTAATGGAATAATGGGAAAGAAAAAAACGGTCTCCATAAGCGTTGACGAGGACCTTCTAAAATGGATAGATCAGCAGATCGAGATTAAGCGATTTGCACAAAGAAGCCACGCCTTTGAATATGCGATTGAACAACTGCGATCAGCTTAGGCGTCAATGAACATTTTCTCGTAACATTCCTCATGATATTGCCTAGTGCTGTGGTTCCTTGGAATAGAAACGATTCTAGTTTCTGCTCCTAGCGGTTCTTTACAATGATAACACGTAGGCGTTTTTCCCTTGTGTGAAGTTAAAAGCCTCTTGAAAATGCGGGATGTTAAGAAGTATTCTCTCATAGAAAATATATACGAAAGTGTTAAAATTAAAAGGTTTCTGCTTCGTTTAATCATGTAGAAGGCAATCCCAAGCGAATTGAATATCATAATCTCCTAATCAATCTCAGAAAGTGTCATTTTATGATGTTCGGTGATGGATAAAGGCTATGATTCACCGAAGCTGAGGAATTGGTTGGAGGTGGTCAAGCATGGAGAAGACTTTCATTATTGACGTGAACGGCGTTCTCTTAGAGTTTCAGATCAGAGTTCAGAGGATATATGCCTCTGAGGTTGTTAGAAGGGAACTGTGTTCTACTGCTTAGCGCAAATTCAGCTGCCCATTTTTTTAGGCAGTTTCCTTTCATTTTTCTATTTCTCAGTAAATGGAATATGCATAAAGAACGCGATCCCAAGCTTTTTGTTTCAACTTCTTTCATTTTTCATTAAATGAGACTGTGATGTAAAAGATGATGAATAGTTTTTTTATAGTTCTTTCTGTCTAATTTAGATTGTGAACAAACCATGAGAATGATGACACTTTCATTGAAAGATGAGGAACAGAGAGCGCTTGAGAGAATTTGCGGAGCCAGAGAGATCTCTCGACATCGGGCCATTAAGATCGCTATTGTCGAGTACATTGAGAGATTCGAGAGAATGGATAAGCATCATCGAGTGCCTGATTTCAAGCTCGTAGAATGTCCCGAACACAAATAGCCTTTCTCCCCTTTTTTATGTGTGATTGACATGCCAAGACCTAAAGGAGAACCAACAACTCAGGTGAGACTTACTCAAGCGTTTGTTTCTGAAGTCCAAGAATTTCAAGCTAAGAAAGGTGGCTTTGAAAACTTCGAAAAGGCAATGATACTCCATGTTTTGGCTAATGTATCATGGAAAGAGGCGCTAGTAGAGAGAGAAGAAAAAATTGAGCAGCGATTCAAAGACCGCTATGTCGACCTCAAAAAAGACTATGACGATCTCAAAAATACTGTTGAACCCGATATTAAACGAAATACCGCGTTAGAAAATGACAATAAAGCCTTGAAGTCTAAGATTATTGAGAAGGATTCTGAGATTGGAAAACTGAAAGCGGTTGGAGACAAGATTCCACGTTTAGAATCTGAGAACACTCAAAAGGAGTCTGAGAATGCAAAATTGAAAGCTGAGATCGTAAAATTGAAAGCCGAAAGGGAAAAGGGGCCCTCTCCAGAGATTATGAAAGAACATAGTGAAATGAAAGAGAGGATTCAATCTTTAGAATTAAAGCTCAATGAAGCTTTAAAAGGTAAGACGGAGTCGCCTTCGCTCTATGATGATGATTGGCTTCCAGAATATTGGCCGTTTGCCAACATGGAAGAATACAGGACATGGTTTGAGAGTGAATAAAAGTTTTAAGGATGTTTTTCCTTAGATTCAAATATGAAAGGCCCTCCGACAGCTCAGATCAGAATTTCTGTCGAAAATAAGGAAATTCTAGAAAAAAAACAGCGCAGATTGAACCTTAAATCGCTAGACAAGGTGATCTCTATGCTTTTACAGAAAGAAGAGAAGCTCTCTCTAGCCTCTATGAAGGAAAAGAAGCAGGAGAAGGCCCAAGACGTTCCGATAGAGAAGCCTAGGCTAGAACTGCGTTCACAGGCAAGAGATAAGGAAAAATGTCTTTTCAGAGTCGAGAAAGAGATTGGAAAAATACAATGCGCTAAAGACTTCGCTGAAACCGATGTGATCCATGTTAGAACAATAGAGCAATGTAACGAGTGTTGGACTAGCGCTTTCCACGTTAATTGAAGAGTTTTGGGTTATGCTCTCAGCAATACTACGAGCATATTGAATCTGTGACAAAAACCCTTTTTTGAAAGGCGTTTCTCGATGTTATTTGACGCTCACAGTTAAAGGAGTGTGTTATTGCGTCTATTGTCATCGAGTGCCTATTTTCTAAATGCTTTTGCGGACTGAGGAGAGGAAGGGTGTATCTAGAAGGTGGAAGAGTCAACGGGAATCTGTCACATTTATCGCATGGACTTTTCCCATTGTTTTTTTTTATTTGTGACAAAAACCCTTATGTTACACTCGTGTTACACATAAACGTAACATAATTCCATGCCTTTAACATAAGCGTGTGTATATATAGAGGCGGGTTAGTCACCGCAGAGCACATCGGTTCTCTTGTCTCTCTAGTTCTTCTTGTTTGTTAGCCTACCAGAACAGGTGAGAAGTTCGCGCTTGCTCCGATGGGGACATCTGTCGATGTCCCCTCAAAAAGTTGGCTTTATGCAGTTTCTGATATACGCAGTTAGAAAGAAGTCAGCCACTCACATAAGCATTGTTCTACATTATATATAGAGGAATGTTCTATGTGGAAAGTCAATTCTGCTGTCTGTATGCTTCTTTGCGCGCATGCTTGTTCCGAAAATGGTTAAAAACGGTTTTAATTCGTCTTTTGTGATTTGTGGGCAGTTTTAGGCCTCGCGTCGGCTTTCGGTCTTCTTGCAGTG
>Ga0315289_10013867_pt1 | contig 11271 bp, 8 predicted proteins | sample YL17G11_40_MG_FD_203452 | JGI IMG/M metagenome (GOLD analysis project Ga0315289, IMG submission 203452) | Sediment microbial communities from Yellowstone Lake, YNP, Wyoming, USA - YL17G11_40 | ecosystem: Environmental > Aquatic > Freshwater > Lake > Sediment | place: USA: Wyoming | collected... | reverse complement strand
TCCGGACTTGATCCGGAATCCAGTATTTTCCCGTAAAGCAATTATTGAAACGCTGCATTTTGTTGTTTCTCGATAAGGAGGGAAATAATGTCCACCAGGCCCAAAGTTTTCAGGGGTTCTTCGCCATACCGATTATCCCTGTTGTTACTTTTTCTCCTCCTGCTTCTTGTTCCTCTGACCTCCTCCGCCCAGGACAAACCCAAACCCTACGTGATTAAGTGGGGCACGATCGCCCCGGAAAACACGGTTTGGGGTGATATCATCAACCAGGCCTCCCGCGAGATCGAAAAGCAATCCAACGGCCGGATCAAAATGGTCTGGTACTTCGGAGCGGTCATGGGAGACGAGCCGGATGAGATCCGGAAAATAAGACTCAACCAGCTCCAGGGACTGGCCCTTCTCTCCGTCGGCCTTTCCAAGCTCGCCCCCGAGATGATCGTCTTCTCCCTGCCCTATCTTTTTAAAAACTACCAGGAAGTGGACTGCGTCTTCGACCGGGCCTGGCCCCTGGTCGAGAAGGTAATGGCCGAGAAAGGCTTCATGGTCTTCGGGCGGGCGGACGTGGGTTTCAGCGTGCTTTTCAGCAAAAACGACCTGCGGACCATGAATGATTTTAAGAAGGCCAAGTTTTGGAGCTGGATAGGAATGGAGGAGACGATTAATGCCGTGGCCGAGCTATTCGGGATCGAGAAGCTGTACCCCCTGGCCCTGCCCGAGGTCCTTACGGCCCTGCAGACGGGGATGGTGGATACGGTTTTTGCCACCTACTACACCTCCATCGCCCTGCAATGGAACACCCAGATCAAATACATGTCAGACGTGACCCAATTCGGGGGGGCCTACGGCCCCGCGATGTTGATTCTGAAAAAAGATTTATATGACTCCCTGACTCCGGATCTTCAGAAAATCATCAAAGAAGTCTGCGGTAAGCTCTTCGCGCCCCTGAGGGAACAACTCCGGCAGGACGAAGAGAATGCCAAGAATTCCCTGCTCAAACGCGGGATCAAGATGATGCAAATCGACCCGGCCCTGGTCGCCGACACCAAGGTTCGCTCCCAAGCCATCTACAAGGAATGGGAAGGCACCTATTATCCCGCCTGGTTCCTCGAGGGGATTCTCCAGGCCCGCAACCAGTGCCGGGCGGAACCGGCAAAATAGCGTATGGCGTATAGCAGATGGCTGATGGCAAATGGCAAACGCGGATTGCGTAATGATTCGATTGACGATTTTAAATTGACGAATGACAACAGTTTCAAGTTTTGATTTGATTGTTTCGAGTTGAAATAAGAGAAAAAAACTTGAAGTTATGAAACCAGAAACCAAAAACAGTTGATCGCTGATGGCTTCTCACTTTAACCCTTGACCCCTTGAACCCTATCGTATTTGATTCCTTCGCTCGGGGATTTTTCCGGGACTGGTGCACGGTCGAAAACTTGAGCCGGTCCCTGGACCGGATTCGCCGGGTGGTCGGAGAGGAATGGGCCACCAACGACCTGGCCATCCGCAACAATTACTCCCGCGATCAAAGCGCGGTCCAGCAGGTCAAACCCCATCTCGTCGTTCTCCCCGCCTCCACCGAGGAGGTTTCCCAGGTCCTCAAGATCGCCCATGAGCACGGGGTCCCGGTGGTCACGGGAAGCTGCCGGATCAACCAGTCGGGGGAATGCATCCCCCGCCAGGGGGGAATCCTCCTCGACCTGGCCCGGATGAACCGGATTCTCGAGCTGAACGAAGAGGACATGCATATTACCGTCCAACCCTTCGTTAACTGGGGCCAGCTCCAGATCGAAGGCGAGCGCCTGGGATACTGGGAGGGAAAGGCCCTGCATGGCTGCGAGCCCTGGGCGCCGGCCTCCGCGTCGGTCCTGGGCAACACCCTGGGCTACGGGCTCTCCAAGAAAAATGGCCGCTACGGCTGTGGCCCCAACCGGATCGTTTCCCTCACGGTGGTCCTTTCCGACGGCACCGTCGCCAAACTCGGTTCGGAGACCCTACCGGGGGCCGGGAGGGTGGCCGGATTTCACGGCCCCGGGATGGACATCGCGCGCTTTTTCGTAATGGGGCGGGCCCGCTTTGGAATCGTCACCGAGCTGACCGTGGAAATCTTCCCTTGGGGAAAATACCGCTGCTATTACATCTGGGCCAGCTTCGACCCTAACCGCTGGGGGACGATCAACTGGTTCTATAAAATCAACCGGTCGGATCTTCTCACCATTTTTCAATCCAGCGAAAAACCCATCATGGCCCACATGATCGCCGAGAACCGGGAGGAGGCCGAGAATATCTTCAACCTGCTTCCCAACTGGATTTACGTGGGAATGGTCCAGGCGGATACAATGGAAGAACTTACAGCCAAGTGCCGGATGATCGAAAAGATACAGGCTGAAAGCGAGGGCGCCCCGGACCTGGTGGAGCCCTTCCTGGCCGAGTCCATGCTCGAACGGATCGGCGGTCTGGCCCAGGGCTTATCCCGGAAGACCCGGGAATCCATCAAGTACATGCGCCAGAAGGAGACCTGCTGGTATATCGCTTCCTGGATTAATCCTAACCACGGCGCGGAATACGAGGCGGCCATCCGGGAGGCCTTTCGCCGATTCAAGGGCGAGCGGGACCCCTGGCTGGAAGCGAATAACCCCTCCCCCTTCCGCGACGACGACAGCGAATTTTATATCCAGCCCTATTTCCATGGCCGGAACGTGATTTATGAATTCGACTATTATCAGAGCCACAGCAATCCTTACGACCTCTACCGCTCCCGCGGACTCCTGGAAAAATGCGCCCGGGCCCAGTTCGAACAGGGAATTTCCGGGGGTTGGAGGTTCGCCAAGCCCGGTTCGGCCTTTGCATACCTGGAAAAGATACTCAAGGAAGTTTTTGATCAGGAGAATATCCTGAACCCTGACCATGACGACCCGGTGGAAGACTGGCTCTATGCGCCGAAAGCCTTCTGAGAATTGCAGATTGACGAATGACGATTAACGATTTAACAAGAAAGTTTCGAGTTTCGGGTTTCTGGTTTCGAGTTAAAAAAAACAAAGAAATCAGATGAATCCAAAACCAGAAACTAGAAACCAGAAACTATTTTATGAATTGGCGTGAGGAACTGAAAAATATCGCCGGGAGCGATTCCATCTGCCGGGATCCGGAAAAGATTTCTCAATATTTTTCCGCCCCCGTTGATTCTTCCGAACCGGTCGTGGTCACCCCCTCCGAGCCCGCCCAGGTGATTGAAATCGTCAAGCTGGCCAGCCGGGAGAAAATCCCCCTCTTCACCATCAATGGACGTCGCCTCCCCCCGGAAGCGACTCGCCGGGCCGGTATCATTCTTTCCTTTGAACGGCTTAACCGAATCCTGGAAATCGATCCCATGAACCTGCACGCCATCGTGGAACCGGGGGTAACCTTCGCCGATCTGCAAAAGGAGCTCGACCGGCGGCCGGAGGAAAAACTCCGTTTGGCTTTCCCGGCCCGGGCGGATTCGGAATCCGTTCTCTCCAATTACCTGCAGCGCAATATCACCCTGAGGTCCCCTTCCCTGCGCGGTCGGATCCTGAACATTTCCAATTTCCATGTGGTTCTCCCGGGGGAAGGAAAGGTTTACAAGAGCGGCTCTCACCTGGTCTCGGAAAAAGACCATTTTCCCGAAGAGCAATCCTACGGGCCCTCGATCAGTTATCTTTTTTACGGGATGGATGATCTCCTCGGCGTTCCGATCAAGGCCGTGGTTTATCTCTTCCCGGTCCAGGAAGCCCGGAAGATTATCGGCTGGGGATTCCCCGACGCCAACACCGCCCTGACCTTTTTAAAAACCCACTGCCGGTCGGATCGCTTCCTGGAAGCTTTCCTCGCCAACCGCCGTTTCCTTTCGATGATCCTGGCCTCGGAGCCGGGGATGAAGAAAAATGCGGAACTTCGCTTGAAACTGCCCACCTGGATCGTCGGGGCCAGCCTGGAAGGCTCGGAAGAATTCATCCAGGTAACCGAAGACATCCTGCAAAAAAGCGCCCGAGATCTCAGAGCCGAACCGCTTGACTTAAGCCTCCTGCCATCCCTCAATAAATCTCTGGATCGCCCCTGGTATCAGCGAGACCGGGATGCCTTCCTGGGTTTCTCCTCCGTATTCCCTTTTTATGCCACCTTCGGACGGGCTGATGATTTTGAGGCCACCATGCGCGAATCCATTCCAAAAACCGGAATCAATCAGGATAATATTGGGAAGCTTTTTATTCCCTTGAAACAGGGGCGTTCAGTCTATTGCGAATACGATTTTTATTTCTCTCAAGACGAAAAAGCCCGGTCAGCTGAACGTGAAGAAATCTTTACCCGACTTATCCAGGCGGGAGCCTTAGTGGACCGCCCGGCCGGGAAACTGGCGGCACAGGTGTTTAATTCCAACCCGGCCTATCTCAAGCTGATGCGGGAGATTAAAATCAAAATTGATCCGGATGGAATATTAAATCCGCATCTCTTCATAAAAGGCGTGAGTTAGTAAGTTAGCGAGTTTGTAAGTTGGTATGTTAATGAAAAAATATTTGTCTCTTTTGTCATCCTGAGTGAAACGAAGGATCTAATACTTTTAGCATGATATCAAACCAAGATTCTTCGCCTTAATTAATTCGGGGCTCAGAATGACATTCTCAAACAAGAAATAAATGAATCCGTAAAGCGAAATGGATAATCAGGAGCTGAAAGGCATATTCGGGACACCGGAGAACGAGTTCCGGGAACAGCATCTTTTCAAATCCTTCCTTAACTACCACGGCGAATGCGCCGGGCGGACCGTTCACGATTATCGGAAACAAGCCTGGTCCTGCCTCATCTGCCGGGTCTGTAACCACGTCAACGTCCACCACTTAAAGCGGAGCGAGACCACCCTCATCTGTCCCAGCGGAGATCGCTTCCGCTACGATAACTTCTTCGGTCATGGAAAGCTCCAGATGATCCGGGGCCTCCTCGAGGGAGACCTGGGCGAAATCCATTACCCCGGGGAGGCCACCCACCCGCGCTTCGAGCCCTCGCCCCAATTCCTGAAAACCGTTTACACTTGCACCCTCTGCGGAGGCTGCGAGGCCCAATGCAAGGTGACCAAGAATCTGGAGCCGATGCACGCCGTCCAGGTCCTCCGGGAATGGCTCGTTGAACAGGGGATGGGCCCCCTGCCCGAGCATCAGGCTCTTTTGAAAAACATGGATCATTACCAGAACCCCTGGGGCGGAAGCCGGGTCAACCGCACCCGCTGGGTCCCCCGGGGACTGAAGCTCAAAGAGCTGGGGAAAAACGGGGAAAAGGCGGAGGTCCTCTACTACACCGGCTGCACCGCCGCCTTCGTCCAGTCCATTCATTCCGTGGCGGTGGCGACGATTATGAACCTGACTGCCGCCCAGGTTGATTTCGGTCTGCTGGGCCGGGAGGAGGTCTGTTGCGGCTCCACCCTCCTCCGGATCGGCGACCGGAGCGGCTTTGAAAAATACCGGGATCAAAACCTCGAAATCTTCAGCCGCCTGGGAGTAAAAACCATCATCACCTCCTGCGCCGGGTGCACCAGCACCTTCAAGGAGGAATACGCCGGCAAACTCAACTGCGAGGTTCTCCACTCGGTCGAATATTTCGACCGCCTGATTTCCCAGGGGAAAATCCGGCCCCGAAACCGTCTGGACCTGACGGTTACCTACCACGACCCCTGCCACCTAGGACGCTACTGCGGGATTTACGATCCTCCCCGAAAAATCTTGGAATCCATTCCCGGGGTGAAATTCAAAGAAATGGACAGGACCCGGGAGGACGCCTACTGCTGCGGCTCCGGCGGAGGGGTAAAAACCGCCTACCCGGAATTCGCGAACTGGGCCGCCAATCGCAGGCTGGAAGAGGTCCGGGAGTCCACCGGCTGCCAGGTGATCGCGACCGCCTGCCCCTTCTGTGAAGAAAATTTGACTGATGCCGGCCGGAACGCAGGGATGAAGACAGTCGATGTTAACCAGTTGCTCTGGGACTCGCTCAAATAATCAGGCAATACATGATAGCCGACGGCCAGAAATCAAACAGAAGGGTTCATGGGGCCCAGGATTCGAGTGACCGAGGGGTAAAGCAAAGAGCACGGGGCAAAGAGGTAGCCGAAACCTTCCGATTGCGTTATTCAAGTAGCCTCCGGCTCGGAAGAGCCTACGGCTCGGAGAGGGCAAGGCTTTTCGATTAGATCCCGAGGTGTTGCGGTCGAGGGAAGCCTTGCTTATAATCTCAAAACTCCAATTCCAAAATGAGTTAAAATAACCCTATGCCTATATTAGAAGAACTTTTTAACCAACTGAAAAGCAAGAGCCCGAAGGCCAGGCGCGAGGCCGCCCGCGCGCTCGGGGAAACGCAGGATCCCCGGGCGGTGGAACCCTTGATCGCCACCCTGACCGAGCGTCCCGATACCCGCCTGGATATCATCTGGGCTTTGGGGCAGATCAAGGACATCCGGGCGATCGATCCGATTCTGCCCTACCTGTCCGACCCGGACTGGCACATCCGGGGCCAGGCCGCGGAATCCCTCGGCCAGATCGGAGGCGGAGACCGGGTGATGGACGCCCTGATCCGCACCTTGAAAGACGAACACGATTCCGTCCACTGGAAAGCCGTCTGGGCCCTGGGGGAGATCGGCAACCCGAAAGCCGTCGAGCCTCTCCTCGTCCCCGTTCATAAGCTTGACTGTCCCCGGTGCTGGCACGCCGCCTGGGCCCTGGGCCGGATCGGGGATAAACGCGCGACCGAGCCCATCCTGCCCCTGACCCGCCACCAGGACGTGGTGGTCCGGCGGCACGCGGTGATCGCCCTGAAAATGCTGAAAGATCCCCGGGCGGTTGACGCCCTGGTCGCCCGCCTGGATGATTCCGACAGCGAAATCCGGCATTTCGCCACCGAGGCCCTGATTGAGCTGGGCCGGCCCGTCCTGATCGCCCTCCAAGCCAAGCTGGCGGGGGTATCCGGGGAACTCCACGAAAAATTCGACTGGATCATCGAGAGAATCCAGGAAGAATCCTAAGTTTATGCATCAAATATTTTTCACATTAATTCCGAAACCGTCATTCCCGCGAAGCTTGTCCTCGAAGTGTGTAATCGGGGAGCGGGAATCCAGATCCTTTTTGTCATCCCCGCGAAAGCGGGGATCCAGGAGAAGAAAACTGGATTCCCCCGGATCAAGTCCGGGGCAGGCTTGGTCAAGCCCGGAATGACATACAGGGCAAAGGAATTTATGACACACTACACTAGTACGCTGATAATTTGATGAGGGGAGAAAATCAAGGATGAATGGTCATTCTTTGTCTGTGCGCTTTGCGCTTTGCGCTCCGCGCTTTGCTATCTGCGCCCTGCTCCTGGCCCTTTGCTCTTGGCTCCTTGCCCTGCGTTCTCGCAGGCTAAAGCCTGCGGCTACCGCTTATTTTCGCAGGCTAAAGCCTGCGGCTACCGCTTTTGCATTTATCCTTTTCACCTTTCACCTTTCACCCTTCGACTTCGCTCAGGGTAAACCTTTCACCTGTCCGGGCGCCGGTGCGGAAGAACGCCTGAAGCTGGCCACCACGACGAGCACGGAGAACACCGGGCTTTTAAAGATTCTCCTCCCGCCGTTCGAGAAAAAATACTGCGTCCGGGTGGATGTGATCGCGGTCGGGACCGGGAAGGCCTTGAAGCTCGGGGAAAACGGGGATGTGGACGTGGTTCTCGTCCACGCCAAGGCCGATGAGCTCAAGTTCGTCGAGGCGGGGTTCGGGGTGGACCGCCGGGAGATAATGTACAACGAGTTCCAGATCGCCGGCCCCAAATCCGACCCGGCTAAAATTAAGGGAATAAAGGACCCCGCCGAATCCTTTAAAAAACTCGCCGGGAGCAGTTCAGTCTTTGTTTCCCGGGGCGACGATTCGGGAACCCATAAGAAAGAAAAGGAAATCTGGCTTAAGGCCGGGATCAAGCCCGCCGGGAAATGGTATATCGAGGCCGGCCAGGGGATGGAACAGGTCCTCCAGATCGCCAGCGAGAAGCTCGGCTATACCCTGACCGACAGCGCCACTTTCCTCGCCTACGAGGATAAAATCGAGCTGGTGATCTTAATGGAGGGAGACCCGATTCTTTACAACCTTTACGGGATAATCGCGGTCAACCCCAAGAAATATCCGAATGTGAACTACCAGATGGCCATGAAACTGATTGAATGGATCTCGAGCCCGGAAGCGCAAGCGATCATCGAGGGGTTTAAAATCAAGGGCAAGGTCCTGTTCCATACCCTTCCCCCACCGCCCGCCAGACCAGCCAAGTGACAACTCACTACCCGCCCCCGGAGAAAAAACGCAGCCTAAAGGCTGCGGCTACCGGTTTGTTTGGTTTAATCCAAAAATCAAATTTTAAATTTTAATCCTGGATTCCCGCTGGAGTTTATCCCGCACTCTGATGCGGGACGGGAATGACTTTATGATTTATTATTCCGAAATCCGCTTTTCTTTTTCATTCGTCAATCGTCAATCCCTCCGGGCCGTAGGCCCTACAGGGCCGGAGGCTACAATCGTCAATAGTTGCTGATCACCATCCTTCCACAACAATATCGTCTATGTACGCCCCCTCGGCGCAGTGACCCGCGCCGTCGCTCTCGAAGCGGAATTGCAGGGTGACATTGGCTTGGCCGGCATAGGCGGAAAGATCAAGATAGGAAAGAGTCCAACCGTTTGAATTCTCGCATTTGGTCCAGACTTCCGTCCAGATCCCGGATTGGCCTTTGACCCTGACTTTAAGACAATCCTTGGCATCCGCCACTTCCAGCCAATACCAGAAGCTCAGGGTAAGGTGAGAATGACCGCGAAAATCCAACAACATTTCTAAAAACGCCGCCATGTCATTGTCGTAACTGGAGGCCAAAACATTGTTTGATCCCTGATCATCGCATTCGTCATCACTTTGATCCCCTCCGGCAGCGCACCACAAGCTGTAAGGATCGGAATTGGCCCGGGTATCAACTTTGCCCCAGTAATCATTGCCGCCGGCGGAGTTTTCGTCGCCCGCGGTCCAGTTCCAGATCATGGTCGGCGAATCAAAGGTTTCATGAGAAATTTCTTCGGGGTAGAAAGAAAAACCCCGTCCCAGGCTATATTCGCTGGCATTCCCCGCCTCGTCTTTCGCCCTCACCCACCAGCGCCACCTCCCGCCCGGCAGGGAAATCAACTCATAGGAGTTTGAGCCGGTCTCAATCGTAATGGACTGGGCATAAGGCTGATCCGATTCCTCCAGACTGATTTCGTAGGCCCGGGTATTACTCAACCCACAATTATCCGTGCTGGGCAACCAGCTGAAGGTTATCGGGAGGGCGTAAAAAGTATTCCCGTCTTCCGGGGTTAAAACGTCAGGTGTCGAAGGGGGAGTTCCGTCCAAATCACCCTGGCAGTCGCCCCAATCGCCCCAGGTGCAGATTTCGGAACAGGTTCGGGTCTTTATCCCCGTGCTCCCGCATCCGCAGGCCTGGGTTTCTACCTCATCGGCATCGCACTCGGCCCCGTCAAGGGTGCAGTTGGTCCAGGGGTTCCACTCGCACTGGCTGGCTTGGCCACAGGTCCGGGTCTGGCCCTCGTAACCGGGAAAATCCTTGGATTCGGTCTGGTCAACGCAGCGGCATAGGTCCCAACCGCTCCAGGTCCCGTCGCTCCGGCAGGTCCGATTATGGGTTCCCCCGCAATCCCCGCAGGAAGCGGTGAATTTATCCCCCGGATTGCAATTGGCCACGCAATCGCCCCACTGGCATTCATCCGAGCATTTCTGCGTCCCCGCTTTTCCCTCAATCTCGCACGCTTGCGCGGTCGCCGGCCGGCAGCCCCGCCCCAGGCAATCGCTCCAGATCTCCCAGAGCCCGTTAAAGCCGCAGGTGCGGGTCTGGAGCCCTTCCTCGCAATAACCGCACTTGGAGGTCTGCTGTTCCCCTACCGTGCATTGCAGCGGCTCGTAGCAATACCCCCAGACACAGGTGTCCAGGCAGGTCTTTATCCCGTTGGACCCGCAGTTCTTGTTATCTCCCGGGGAACAAATCCCCTGGCCCTGGCATTCCAGGGATAGCCCGTCGGCCGAGCACTGGTAAATCCCACACATCTCGCAGGGTGTTCCCTTGTCCAGCCAGATCTCGTCGGTCAGCCCGTTCCCGTCGTCATCCAGTCCGTTGCACAGTTCCTTAGGCGGATCCTGGATCTGGGGGTCTGTCCCGTTCTGGTATTCCTCGAAGTTGGTCCAGCCGTCCCGGTCGGGGTCTTTGTCGGCGTCGCTCGGATCGAGGGGGTTCAGGCCATAAGTGGTCTCCCACCAGTCCGGCATCCCGTCCATGTCGGTATCCTGTTTCTTATCGATCCCGCCCCCCCCGCCGCAGGTGAGAAGAAAAACCAAAATAAAACCCGCAAACAATGCGATGGGGAGAATTGCCCTGGCTTTAACCATAAGATTTCCTTTCCCCTTCATTGCCTGTGATCTAACTCCCGCCTCTATTCCCTTCCCCGTCATCCTGCTTCCACCTCTCCATTACATCATCCTGATCCCGTCTCCCTTCACTGTCATCCTGATCACGCCTCTGGCGGGAGAAGGATCTCCAATCATTCCGGCGTCCGACGCCGCTTTTTAAAGTTTACCCGACATTATTTTATTGGACAAGCTCAAACAAATTAAAAAAGGGCGGCCTTTGCTTCCGCCTATTATCACCCTCCCCCTTGCTTGCCCCGTCAAGGGCGGGGAGGGGAAATTAGTAATTAGAAAAGGGAATGACGGGAACGAAAAAAAGGGCGGCTGTTGCCAGCCGCCCATATTTGATTTTCTGATGTATTCCCAGATTTTTTACCGTTCAGACTTCCAAATACTCGCACACTACCGGTTGCTGGCCTTTACCTTTCTCGCTTTTTAAATCCTGGGTACCGTTATCCTGAGCACCACACACTCATGGTCTGAGTTGTATTCGTGCATGAGTACATACCCACTCCTCCCTCGACCCTCGACCAGAGACAAGGACGAAACGCATAGTTAGAGCCACAATTACAAAATGCATCCGTGGACAGCTCGATCCCGCCAGCACAATCACCGGTATACCAATTCCTGCCATCACAGAACCACGAGCCACTAGCTCCAGTCTGAAGAGCCTGGCAAATAAGATTGGCGGTCGGACCGGAGCATGATACTCCAACCGGGTCGTAGGTACCACTAATTTTAATCAATGTATAGGTACCGCCTAACAAGCTTCTAAAGGTATTCCAGGAAGCGCAATGTTCCCCGCCCGTCATA
>Ga0315289_10013866_pt1 | contig 11272 bp, 10 predicted proteins | sample YL17G11_40_MG_FD_203452 | JGI IMG/M metagenome (GOLD analysis project Ga0315289, IMG submission 203452) | Sediment microbial communities from Yellowstone Lake, YNP, Wyoming, USA - YL17G11_40 | ecosystem: Environmental > Aquatic > Freshwater > Lake > Sediment | place: USA: Wyoming | collected... | reverse complement strand
GCCCGATCTGGCATGTAACATTTTTCCCAGCTTTCATTGTTCTGCCGCCTCAATAGATTGCATCACAGTGATTTAAGAGTGGCGTTGGCGCCGAGCTCGAACCGGCTTTGGATTGGAAGAGCAGTTGTCGAGATTGATCGGTCAATCAGCCTGAGCCTTGTCGAAAGGGGTGAAAAAGTATAAGAACGGGGGGAGCTTTTCTATGCAAAGTTGGTCGTGAATCGCGTGAATGTTCCCAAGGAAATCAAGACGTATTGTCCAAGATGCAAGCAACATCAAGCTCATTCGGTGACCCTGTATAAGGCTGGAAAGAGGAGACCGCTGGCCAAGGGCGAACGTCATCACAGCTTGAGAGAAAAGAGGGGGTATGGTGGACAGAAATACCCTCTTCAAAGGGAGTTCGCGAAAACGACCAAGAAGCAGACCTTGAAGTTGAAATGCAAAGTCTGCAGCTACATGAGACATAAGGATGGCATACGGTTGAGAAAACTGGTCATCGCATAGAAGGGGAGGGAGAAACATTGACAGAATGGGATAAACTGATTCCAAGACCAAGAAGCAGCTTTGTTAGAGTGAAATGTTTGAAATGCGGCAACGAACAGATGGTGTTCAGTCACGCCGTGAACAAGGTTGTGTGCAATGTCTGCGGCTTTGAACTTGCAGAGCCTTCTGGTGGAAAGGCGAAGATCAAAGGCGAAATAGTAGCAGTTTTTGAGTAGGGATGAAAAATAGAGATGGCCTTCAAGAAACAAGAATGGCCGGAACCAGGAGACCTCATAATCGCCACGGTTGAAACCGTCACTGATTATGGGGCTTACGTTAAGTTGGACGAATATGACAAGAGAGGGTTGCTTCACGTCTCCGAAATATCCTCATCTTGGATCAGAAACATACGCGATTTCGTGCGTGAAGGACAAAAAGTCGTTTTGAAAGTGTTACGTGTAGACACAGAAAAGGGACACATAGACCTGTCGTTGAGACGTGTCACAAAGAGAGAAAGAATCGAGAAAATAATGGTTTGGAAAAAGGAGAGGAAGGCAGAAGCCCTACTTCGAGAAGTGTCCGAGAAAACAGGCCTACCAGTCGAAGAGCTGTATGAAAAGGCAGGGAAACTCCTAGACGAGTATGGACTTTACGAAAGCTTCGAAAAGGCCGTGAAAGAGGGTCCCGAAACACTGACGAAGCTGGATATACCAGAGGAAATTGCCAAGGCATTCTTCGAGGTCGCCCAAGAACGAATACACATCCCTATGGTCAAAGTCAAAGGGGTAGTTGAGCTCCGGTGTGTGAAACCGAACGGTGTGAAAGTCATAAAAGAAGCGTTTGCGAACGCCAAGAAAGGCGAACGGTTGGGAAGTGCCAAACTCCGCTTCTATGTAATAGCCGCGCCGAAGTACAGTATCGAAGTTCTGGCTGAAGACTACAAACATGGAGAAGATATCCTGCAGAAGGTTGCAGAAAACATCGTGACAAGCGTGAACAAGGACGGCGGAGAGGGCACGTTCAGGAGAGAAAAGTAGTGGTGTGGCTTTTGAGGAAATGTGAAAAGTGCCACAGTTACACGTTGAAGGAGGAAATATGTCCACACTGTGGAGGAAAAGTCCACGTTCCACATCCTCCGAAATTCTCTCCAGATGACAAGTACCTGAAATATAGGATGGCTCTGAAGAGGGAGAGTCAGACAGAATGAAAGAAACTTTCATCAAAGAACTGGCCAAAGTAGATCTGAAAAATCCCACTCTGATTGAGGGATTGCCAGGGCTCGGTCTTGTCGGGAAAATCGCCATAAGACACATGATCAAACAGCTGCACGCTCAGAAGTTCGCTTTCCTATATTCTCCACATTTCCCATATTTTGTCATCGTCAGCAAGAAAGGAAGCGTCAGACTTCTTCGAGGAACTTTCTACCATTGGAAAGATCCCAATGGAAAGAATGACTTGATCTTCTTCACCGGAGACAGTCAAGCACAAACCATAGAAGGACAGTACGAGATTTCCGACAGAATACTCGACTTTGCCAAGCAGCACGGCGTAAAACTGATCATAACCATCGGCGGATACAGGATGGAGGCCAAGGATAAGCCTAAAGTCGTTGCAGCAGCCACTGACCAAGACCTCTTGAGCAAAGCTTTGAAAGCGGGTGCAGAAGTCAGCCCGACCGGAAGCCCGATCGTAGGAACAGCCGGCTTGATTCTCGGACTAGCTCACTTCAGGGCAATTGATGCACTGTGCCTTCTCGGTGAAACCAGAGGATACCTCCCCGACCCAAAGTCTGCGAAAAGTGTGTTGGAAATACTGCAATCAATGCTTGGTTTTGACGCAAACATCGCAGGGCTGGATGAGGAAATAGCCAAAGGTGAGAAAATGGTCACCCGACTGCAGAAGATCGAGGAAAAAAGAGCCCTAGAAGCCGAGGAAACCAAGAAAGAAGAAGACAAGAAAGTAACCTACATTTCTTGATCTGGTCCCATAGAAAACAGAATACAATATCAGGTCTTCTTCAGATAGCCCTCCCTGGGCTCGTAAATCGTGCCTTCGCGGAGCAATTGCGAAAGGAGACGGTTTGTTTCGCTTCTCGAAATCTGATATTTCTCTTCAAGTTCAGCCTCGAGCGCAGCCTTTTCAGCCATGCCTGTGTCTTTCTCCAATTCAAGCATTGTCCCCAGAATTGTCTGCAACCGGTCTCTCATGCTCTTAGATTTACCAGTCATGATTATGTCAATGTCTATCTTGTATGAGGACAAGTCGATACCAACTTCTTCCAGAGACCTCTTCATAATAGCAACGGCGGCCTCAGCATCTTCAGCCAGAACCTCTTTCCTCAGAGCCGCACGCGCCCTCGCTTCGGCCGTGCGGACAAGAGACTCCAACTGCCGCGCGGTAATGGCGACAGGCGAACCCTCGGTCTCGCTTGCGGCACGCATCGCCAAATAGAAATCATTCAGCCTTTTCAAAGCGTCTTGAGTCAAAACTGGTCTAACACTTTTGGCGTAACTAATGTACTTCCGCAGAAGGTCCACCGAAATTGGCGGCTCAATAGGACTCGAACCTTTCCTATGCAACTCAAGAATGTGCGCGGACATTTTGCTGTCAGATTCCTTATTTGGAACATCTCTCAAGACGAAAATCAAGTCAAACCGTGAAAGTATCGTCACGGGCAGAGAAATGTTTTCGGCAACTGTGCGATGAGCCTCATACCTTCCCAACGTGGGGTTCGCCGCAGCGAGAATAGCTGTTCGGGCATTTAGCGTCGCAACGATGCCTCCTTTCGCGACGGAAACAGTGTGCTGCTCCATAGCCTCATGGATGGCCACTCTGTCTTCCGGACGCATCTTGTCCATTTCGTCAATACAGGCAATGCCTTTGTCGGCCAGCACCAATGCTCCAGCTTCAAGGCTCATCCCGCCGCCTTTCTCGCGAATGACCGCCGCAGTCAACCCTGCAGCCGTCGTGCCCCGTCCAGAAGTGTACAGACCACGTGGCGCAATCCGAGCAACATACTGCAGCAATTGAGACTTCGCCGTTCCGGGATCACCGATCAATAGTACGTTCATTTCGCCTCGAATGGCAATGTCCGGCAACGTCTTCGGCACACCGCCGAAAAGTATGTACATTATTGCCTCCTTGACGTGATCGTAACCGTAGATCGACGGTGCGATTGAACCTATGATCTTGCGATGGACCCAAGGATCTTTTGCTAGGTCAAGAATTTGTTCCTCTTCTTCAGGCGAGGGCATTGCGGTTTCCGGTTCCTTTCCCAGCACCTCAATCGAGTTGGCGTCCAAGTGAAGATTGAACGTGCGAAGTTTTCCGACTCCTGGGAGTGTCGGGGGCATGGCGCGCACAGGTCCAACTGCAGAGATGTGGTCGCCTGGTCTTGCTATGTCAACGATTTCTTTGCCGACAATCTTGATGCCCAATGTCCTCGGCAACTGACCAGGCGGGAGATCTTCGGGCCTTTCTTGGATTCGCAGGTCTTGAGAGTCTATGAAGATGGAGTCTTCCTGAACAAATTCATATGGTCCTTTGGACCTGCAGTTCGGGTCGCTGCACACGAAAGGCGCCCTGAGAAAAAGGCCTGTTTGATTGACCGGAGTTATCGTTGCGCATCTCTTGCATTTGAAAGCGGCGCGCATCACCATGGGACGCACTGGAGATGAACGGACGACGATGCCTTCAACCATGACTAGCTTGCCGATTTGACCGGAACCAAGCTTGCGCAAAGGTGCAGGTTCCAGAAGCTTAACGATTCTAACGTCGACTGTTTCGGCTTTCTCCGCGTACTCGGGATCCTCAATTTGCAGCTGAGCGTATGCCGCATTATTGGCATGCTTGAGATACTCGTCAGGTTTGTCCAGAAGCTCTTCGGCCAGCTGCTGGTCAAAGCCCAAGATGTCTTCAAAATTGACTGTTAATGAAGTTCTTCCGCCCATGGCCATCTGGGATAATCTTTGCCTGTATTCCTCAGTTTTCAGGAAATTCTGAAAACGCTCTTGTGGATCTGTTATTTCCAGTTCTTCTACCATTTACCTTCCGCCCTTGCCGTTGAGTATCTGACTTTTCCAGATGTTTATGATCTTGAAAAGTCGATCGTAGAAAAATCGTTCTTCAGCAGTGAGGTTCCTGAGGCTCCCCTCCGTCTGAGCAGGCGCCGAAGCGAGGGACACGATCTTCTTCAGTCTTGAATTGACTACGTCTCTCGATAGGTGATCAGCGCGTTCGTATTCTCGCATCTTCTCAGGGCTATTGGCCATTCCTTCTCTGATTTCTGAAAGATATCGGCGGAGTTTTGGATAGAAGCCTTCAGGCAGCTTTGACATTTGTCCAGAGGTTTGGACACGTTCTGTCCATTGGATCTTACTTAGTCTCGCGGCATCAAGCAGATCTTCACTGCGATAATGTGCGATTCCCAACCTTACAAGTTCGGATGCTATCCAATAGCTGATTTCATAATCGTTTCCCTCTTCATAGGGGCCTATTGTCAGTCCTGCCAGTCTTATCTCTGGACAGCTCCTGTTAGCAATTACTCTTACTGGTGAATTCTCAAAAGAGAAGTCTGCATTTCTGATTGAAGCCAAGACCTTCACCTATCTAGCCTCTATTCTCCCCAAACTTTCTAACCTACCGCATACGCATATAAAAACTGTTGTAGAGAAAAATCGACAGGAGATTTGGAAATCTTCAGTAACATTGAAAGCGGTTCCCCGATTGCGCAAGATCGCTCTTTTATCGAAAATTCTGTTTCCACAGACGGCAATGCTTAAAAGCATGTGCTCAGACAGTCCGTGCAGTATCTTTACAAATGTAAAGGTGAATGATATTGGATAAATACATAGAGAGTGTCTACAAGAGCCTTGTTGATAAGGACCCTCTCCAAAAGGAGTTCCACCAGGCAGCCTATGAGGTTCTGTCGACTATTGAGCCCGCGATTAAGAAGTTCCCTAAGTACCAGGAGAACGCCATTCTTGAGCGCATGGTTGAACCAGAAAGGATCATACAGTTCCGCGTCCCATGGAAGGACAAGAATGGAAAGATCCAGATAAACCGCGGCTACCGTGTACAGTACAACTCCGCAATCGGTCCCTACAAGGGCGGATTCCGATTCCACCCCACAGTAAACCTCGGCGTCATGAAGTTCCTCGGCTTCGAGCAGACATTCAAGAACAGTCTGACCACTCTCCCTATGGGGGGTGCCAAGGGCGGCTCCGACGTCGACCCCAAGGGAAAGACCGATGCTGAGGTCGAGAGCTTCTGCACAAGCTTTATGTCCGAGATCTACAGGCACGTCGGTCAGTTCGTTGACGTTCCAGCTGGCGACATCGGTGTTGGCGGACGAGAGATCGGCTACATGTATGGTGTCTACCGCAGGATCACTAACAACCACGGAACATGCGTACTCACAGGCAAGGGCCTAACCTTTGGCGGGAGCCTCGTAAGGACAGAGGCAACTGGCTACGGCACAGTCTACTTCAGCGAGGAGATGCTGAAGACGAAGAATGAGGCAATCAAGGGCAAGACCGCGATCGTCTCCGGCTCCGGTAACGTCGCCCAGTACGCGGTTCAGAAGCTCATTCAGCTCGGCGCAAAGGTCATCACTCTGAGTGACTCCGACGGCTACATCTATGATCCAGCCGGCATCGATGAGAAGAAGCTCGCCTATGTGCTTGAACTCAAGAACGTAAAGAGGGGGCGCATCAGCGAGTACGCTGAGAAATTCAAAGGTGTTACATACGAGGTGAAGAAGACGCCGTGGGGCGTCAAGGGCGACCTCGCATACCCTTGCGCGACGCAGAACGAGCTCAACGATAAGGACGCGAAGCAGCTAGTAGACAACGGCGTCAAGGCGGTCACCGAAGGCGCTAACATGCCCTGCACACTTGAGGCGATCAAGGTCCTTCAAGACGCGGGTGTGCTCTACGCACCTGGCAAGGCCAGCAACGCGGGAGGAGTCGCCACAAGTGGCCTCGAGATGGTTCAGAACAGTCAGCGTTATTTCTGGAGCTTCGAGGAGGTTGACCAGAAGCTACGCGGCATCATGACCAAAATCCACAAGAATGCCTACGACACCGCCAGGCTCTTCGGCCAACCCGGTAACTACGTCATGGGCGCCAACATCGCGGGTTTCCTCAAGGTAGCCGACGCGATGATCGCCCAGGGCGTATACGCCTAAATTCTCCTTTTTCCTTTTTTGATATCCTTAACGCTGTAATAGCGCGCGCGAGAGCATCCAAACCATCTCCCCCTTCTTTTGGTTTTTTATGCAGCAATTCTTGTTCCTATTTCAGTTTTGCAGTAGACTGTAAGCGTTTATTAACGATTCTGCATTATTGAGATCACTAGTGGAGACTTGTCCATTGAGTTTTGAGATGTGGGCGGAAAAATACCGCCCAAAAAATCTGGACGACATGGTGAATCAGAGAGAAATAGTTGAAAGATTGAAGAGTTTCGTCAAATCACGAAATGTGCCACACTGTATTTTTGCGGGGCCGCCGGGCACTGGCAAGACTACTGCAGCATTATGTTTGGCCAGAGATCTATACCGTGAAGCTTACCGAGAGCACTTAATGGAACTGAACGCAAGCGATGAGAGAGGCATTGATGTTGTCAGAGAGACTGTGAAGACGTTTGCCAGAGTGAAATCCATCGGTGAAATTCCTTTCAAGATAATGATTCTTGATGAAGCAGACAACATGACTTCAGATGCGCAACAAGCTCTCCGGCGGACGATGGAACGCTATACTGAGACATGTAGGTTTATTATGTGTGCCAACTACAGTGGCAAGATCATAGAACCCATTCAGTCAAGGTGTGCTCCTTTCCGTTTCACTTATCTCCCTAGAGAGGAGCATGACCATTATCTCAAGGAAATTGCTACAAAAGAAAAAGTGAAACTCACATCAGAAGGTCTAGACGCTGTCTTTGAGGTTTGTGGCGGTGACTTGAGAAGAGCGATCAACACGCTGCAGTCAGCTGCGTCTTTAGGCAAACCTGTGGATTCTAAGGTTGTGTACTCGGTAACTGGAAAAGCCAGCCCGGCAGATGTTCAGAAGATGCTTAAGGTGGCGATGGACGGCGATTTTGTGGAGGCTCGGAAACAGCTTCGAGAGATGATTCAAAAATACGGCCTAGCAGGGAGCGACATTATTCGGCAGATTCACACGGAAATATTCCGAGGCGACGTGCCTGAAAAGTGGAAGATAAAGCTCGCAGACATCGTTGGTGAGGTGGACTACAGACTTGTTGAAGGCGCCGATGAAGAAGTTCAGTTGAGCGCTTTGTTGGCCAAGCTTGTCGAAGCAGGTTACGCGATGAAAACTGGAAAATAGGTGCGCGGTTTGTACAGCGCCTGGACCGCTAAATATAAGCCTAAATGTTTGGCCGAGGTCGTCGGCAACACCGAAGCCATAAAACAGTTTACCGACTGGATAAAATCTTGGGAAAGAGGCGCTCCGAAAAAGAGATGCGTTTTCCTTTGGGGTCCTCCAGGAATTGGGAAAACTGTTTCGACTGAGGTTGCTGCTAACGATTTAAGAATGGAATTTGTGGAGAAGAACGCAAGCGACTACAGAACAGAAGATGCAGTAAACCGTTTCGCAGGCCTGGCTTCTCAATATGGATCATTGTTTGGCGGCAAAAGAATCATTTTGTTAGATGAACTTGACGGTTTGACGGGGACCGCAGACCGAGGAGGCGTCAAAGCCATAACCGACATTGCGAAAACAGCACAATTTCCAATTGTTTTGATAGCCAACAACGCCTACGACCCGCGTTTCACAAACCTTCGAAACTATTGCCTCCTTATCGAGTTCAAGAAACCTGCAGTGGGTGATGTGGCCAAGCGTCTGAAGCAAATATGTGAAAAAGAAGCAATACAGGCAGATGAAGACGCGCTGAAGTTTATTGCTCAGCGTTCAACCGGCGACATTCGCTCGGCAGTGAACGACCTTCAAGCCTTAGGACAAGGCAAGAAGAAACTGACCTACGAAGACGTCTCTTGGCTCGGCTACCGCGACCGACAGGACACAATTTTCAACGTGTTACGAATGATATTTTACGCCAAGACAGTGTCAAGTGCTAAACAGGCGATGAACATGTCAGATGCGGACCCAGACATGTTGTTTGAATGGATCTATGAGAACGTTCCTGCACATTTCACTGATCCGCACGACTTGGCTAATGCGATGGATGCATTGGCGATGGCTGACGTTTACCGCGGGAGAATTCGTCACACTCGGGATTGGAGTCTAATGCGTTACGTCGTTGATTATATGACCGCAGGCATCGCTATGGCAAGACAAAGCACAAAAACGTCAGGATGGACACCCTTCAAGTTTCCCACAAGAATCATGATGTTGTCACGATCCAGAGCTGACCGAGCGATTCGACGCAGTATAGGTAACAAGATCAAACGCAGATGTCACATCTCGGCAGTGAGAGCCTCAAAAGAGTTTCTTCCCTTTTTGAGAATAATCTTCAAAAACAACTCGGAAATGGCTGCAGGCATCGCCAAGTGGCTTGACCTTGATCGAGAAATGGTTGAGTATGTGTGTGAAAGCGAGGGATAGTCTGAAGAAATATTCTAGCTCATGGCTTAGAAGGCACGATAGCGTCTTGGAATCAACGCTCTTTTAAGCAAGATGAAGTCGGAAGACGAATGCCTTTTGCCCATGAAAGCTTTGCGACGAAGTGACAGTTGGAAAAACCTGCACTTCAACACCAAATTCTTCTCCATGTTCTGCACTACTCGGATGCCTTCAGTTCCAATAACCTTTTCTAACCAATCTTGCTCTGAGAAACCGTCTTCGTTCTTTCCGCGAGCACTCGTTGTCCACGCTGCCTTTTTCTCTTCGCCATTTTCTCGATCTCTTCAATGATTCCTTTTCTCTCAATCTCTTTAATGTAGCCTTGACTGATAGCCTGATTCAGCAGTTTTTGCGCAGCATGAGTCCTTATGACAGCGGTTGTATAGCCATCGGGAGATCCTATTCCCCCTACTGAGATATCCGCAACGTAATTGGAGAAGTCTGTGCAGGCTAGACACTCCGAACGAACAATCGGACCGAGATCATCCAAATCGATGTGAGTGACTCTTCCATCTTTTAGTCTGACCGTGAAATGATCCTTCAAGTTGATCTTTTCAATCTGATCTAGATCCGCTCCGATTTTGTCCGCAAGGTACTTCCTTCCGTCGTTATGCATCAGGAAGTTTTCGAAACAGAAGAGACCTATAGTAAACCGCACAATATGGCTGGGTACAATGTGCAACAGCTGCATCTTCCGAATCGTTGACAATTGACATGGAGTACCTACGACGGCCAGTCTCGACAGGTCCCGAAGTTTCGGCTCTTTGAGGGCGCCCAAGATTGGAGAATAGGTCGTTAGATCCCCGAGATTATGAATACTTCTAGACTGCGCAAGGCTGGATCCTGCGCACTTGAGCAAGTCTTCGAATTTTGTCGCAATCATGGGTTCATTGTTCCACAAGGTTGTCTTTCTGGAGAGCACTGCGCCATCGATCTTCTTCGCGTCCAGCATGAACTTTAGAAGACTGGTGACTAAGCCTCCATCGCAGGAGACTTTCGCAATCTTTTCATCAGTTGTACGAAGGCTCCGAACCGAGATAAAAGAGCCGAGAAGTCCCTTAGATCCAAATTTGCTTTCGATTGCCGAGTTCAAATCAGGAGTTCTTGGACATATCAAATAACATATGCCGTCTTCAAGACACTTCTTTTCATCGCAATATACGGGCTTATCCTTCTCAATCTTCAAAACGTTGAGTTCATTGGCAGTGCAGAAGCTTACGCAACCGTAGCATGCCGCGCAAATACCAGGTTCAATGATTTCTCTATTCAGGGCTCGGAATGAGAGTCTTTCCTTCACCATATAGACCACGGTTCGCTCAGCCAACGGCTCACTCGTTCAATCGGTCAGATAATTCTTTTCGACTGAACACTCCGGATCAGATTAGGGTTTCAGTCTTGATAACAGACGGGGACTTTCTTATCTCGATGATCCTGCGGTCGATGTCCTTGACGGGTCCGCTCAGCATTATTACGAAGTCGAAAGGTCCGTGAACAAAATCTATCCTCTCCACCTTGGGGTCCACAAGCAACCCCTTGGATAATATCTCATCATTGAACTCTATCTCCTTTCCGGGTTGAATCTGGACCAGCACGTAGGCGTGGGTGACTTTGTCTTGAGGTTTCATACGTGTTTTTCCCACTAGCTGCCTTATTATTGTTTTCCTCAACAGCAGACTTTCTGGATCCTATTCCGCTTCTGGGGAATCGAAAATGAAAGCGCAACAGTAAATGTCAATGCTGTTGGCGCGGGTTTTGCTGTTTTTCACCGGTTTTTTCCGCTTCCACACAATTCTCCTTTCTCATCAAGAATGCGTGGATAGCCTTTGCCGCTCTTCTACCGGCTCCCATGGCACTTATGACGGTTGCTTCGCCTGTGACTATGTCTCCACCCGCATATACTCCTTCGACGCTTGTCTTTCCATTCTCATCTGCCACTATTCCACCCCATTCTGTGGTTTTCAGACCTTCTGTCGTCTGTCCTATTATAGGATTTGGCGTTCTTCCGATGGCCATTATGACCATGTCCACATCCATGACAAAATTCGAACCCTCAATCGGCACTGGTCTTCTCCTCCCGCTTTTATCGGGTTCTCCCAGACGCATTCTTACGCATTCCATCGCTTTGACTGCGCGCCTTTCATTTCCTATGAGCCTCTTAGGGCTTGTCAAGAATTCGAAAATGATGCCCT
>Ga0315289_10013864_pt1 | contig 11272 bp, 8 predicted proteins | sample YL17G11_40_MG_FD_203452 | JGI IMG/M metagenome (GOLD analysis project Ga0315289, IMG submission 203452) | Sediment microbial communities from Yellowstone Lake, YNP, Wyoming, USA - YL17G11_40 | ecosystem: Environmental > Aquatic > Freshwater > Lake > Sediment | place: USA: Wyoming | collected... | reverse complement strand
GAGTAAGTTCTGATAATAGCTGGATTGAAAAGCATATCCAGAGAATTTTGAATCTCTCTTATATCAATAAAAACAAGATTAAGAAGAAAAGGTTCAAAGTTGTGCTTGACTGTAATAACGGTGCTGGTGCAAGGATTGCTCCTTTGCTTCTCGGGAAATTGGGATGTGAGGTGATTGAGTTAAATTGTGGTTTAAGCGGAGAGTTCGTTCATTCACCAGAACCTGTGCCGGAGAATTTGGCTTTGCTCTGTAAAAAAGTAAAAAAGACTAAAGCAGATTTTGGATTTGCCTTAGATCCGGATGCGGATAGATTGGCTATAGTCTCAGAGAAAGGGGTTCCTCTGGGTGAGGAATATACCCTGGCTTTGTGTGTGGATTTTGTTTTGAGTAAAAAACTCTCGGATGTAGCTATAAATAATTCCACTTCTATGGTTATCGAGGATATTACCAGAAAATACAGGGTTAAAGTCTTTCGCAGTAAAGTAGGCGAGATATATGTAGTCTCACTCTTGAAAAAGATTAAAGGGGTAATTGGAGGGGAAGGGAATGGGGGGGTAATTCTGCCAGAAAATCATTATGGCAGGGATGCGCAGGTGGGTATGGCTCTGATTCTGCAGTATTTAACTGAATCCGGCAAAAAGATAAGCCAATTAAAGCAAAGACTACCTCAATATTATATTCAGAAGGATAAGATAAAACTTTCTAATAATTTTGATAATAAATTAAAAATATATCTAAGAAAGTTCAAACAGTCAGAGATAAATTATTTAGATGGAGTGAAAGTAAATCTCGAAAATTCCTGGATCAGTATCCGTAAGTCAAATACTGAACCGATCATCAGAATTATGGCAGAAGCTACTATCAGAGAAGAAATAGAAAAACTGGTGCTTGAGGCTAAACGGGAATTAAGTTAAATCACTATTAAAAATCTGCTTCATCTGCCTTTTTCTTCTTCGATATGATGTCTGATATCTTTACCCTGCACCAAATAGATAACATCTTCAGCTATATTAGTAGCATGGTCTCCTATTCTCTCTAAATGTCTGGAGACTAAAATTAATTCTAAAGCCCGGGGTATGGTCGATTGGTCGCTCAACATAAAGGTCAGAAGCTCACGAAAAATCTGATCTTTTAAACAATCGACCTGGTCATCCCGGATCAAAATCGAACGAGCTAAGTTTACATCCCTTTTAATGAAAGCATCTAAGCTATCTTTAACCATCTTTTGAGTCAACTCTGCCATTCGAGGTATGTCGATCAAGGGCTTGAGCTGAGGCTGCTTTATCAGGACTTCAGCCCGCTGGATGATATTTACTGCTAAATCCCCAATCCTTTCCAACTCGCTGTTGATCTTCATAGCTGAGGTTATAAACCTCAAGTCCGTTGCCATCGGCTGTTTCAGAGCTAAGAGCTTCAGGCAGAGCTCGTCGATCTCTATCTGCAGATAGTTAACCTTTTTCTCGTCCTGGTTGACCACTTCGAACAGAGACTTATCTCTTTCCGCCAGGGATTTAACCGCCTTGTAGATCATGGTTTCAGCCAAGCTGGCCATCGATAGCAATTTTTCTTTTAGGAGATTTAACTCCTCATCGAAATGTTTGTGAATCGTCATCTTCTTCTACCTTTCAAATTATTATCCAAATCGCCCGGTCACATAATCCTCAGTCTTTTTATCTCTGGGATTAGTGAAAATCTTAGAGGTCTGGTCAAACTCCACCAGCTCTCCCATGAAGAAAAAACCGGTGTAATCCGAAATCCGAGCAGCCTGCTGCATATTATGGGTTACGATTACGATAGTGTAATTCTTTTTCAAATCCTGAATTAATTCCTCAATCTTAGCCGTAGAAATCGGATCTAAAGCTGAAGCTGGCTCATCCATTAACAAGACCTCCGGCTCTACAGCCAAAGCCCGGGCAATACAAACCCTCTGCTGCTGGCCACCAGAAAGCTTCAAGGCAGACTGGTCTAATTTATCTTTGACCTCATCCCATAAAGCCGCATCTTTCAAAGTCCTCTCTACAGTTTCCTCCAGGATGTTCTGGTCACCAATCCCCTGAATCCTCAGACCATAAGATACGTTCTCAAAAATGGATTTGGGAAAAGGATTCGATTTCTGGAAAACCATCCCTACTTTTCTTCTCAATTCCGAGAGCTCGATGCCCCTGGAGTAGATATCTACTCCGTCCAGAAAAACCTTACCTGAGCTCCTGGCTCCCGGAATTAAATCGTTCATCCGGTTCAGGCATCTCAAGAAGGTTGACTTCCCACAGCCAGAAGGACCGATAAAAGCGGTGATCTGGTTCTCCTGAACACCGATGGAGATATCTTTCAAAGCCTGAATTTTGCCGTAGTAGAAATTCAGTTTCTCAACCAAGATTTCGGGAGTAAAGCTCTCTATTTTCTTTCCTGATATCTCAGGAATTTTAGGTTCGATTTTAGCTTCTGTTTCTTCTCTCATTATACTCTCTTCGCTCATATTAAACGCTATGTCTCATCTGTCTTCTTACCTTAGACCTGATAAATATAGCGATGAAATTCAAAAGTAAAGTTAAAATTAAAAGTACCAGCACAGTTCCGTAAAGGATCGGCTTGGTGGCTTCCACGTCAGGAGATTGGGTTGCCATCACGTAAACATGATAACCCAGTTCCATAAACTGGTCAGTGGGCTTATGCGGCAGGTAGGGTAAAAAGTAAGCCGCACCGGTGAACATTATGGGAGCAACTTCTCCTGCCCCTCGACTGATGGAGAGGATAGCACCGGTCAAAACTCCGGGAAGTGCCTGAGGAAGGACTACCCTGCGAATAGTTTGCCACTTGGTTGCGCCTAAGGCAAAAGATGCCTCCCGCATATCCGAGGGAACTGCTCTTAGGGCTTCCTCTGAAGCAACCACAACTACCGGAAGGTTCAAAAGGGCTAAGGTTAAAGCTGCCCACATAAGACAGGGCTGTCCCCAGACCACCTCCAGACCAAAGAACTTATCTATTCCTGCCCCGACAAATTGTATAAAAAACCCTAACCCAAATAACCCAAAGACAATCGAAGGTACGCCAGCTAAGTTATTCACGGCAAAATGGATTGTTTTAGTCAAAGCAGATTCAGATTTAGCGTATTCATGTAAATAGATTGCAGTCATTACCCCAACCGGGAGTACAGCTATTATCATTAAAATAACTAAAGCCACAGTCCCGAAAATTGCCGGGAAAATTCCACCTGCGGTCATTCCTTCCCGGGGAGCTTTGGTGATAAAATCCCAGCTTATAATCTTATGTCCCTGCAGAACTATATTCCCGATAATCACAAACAGGATGGCAAAGATAATCAGGGTCGCAAGTAAGGTTAAACCGGTAAAAAAAGAACCGAATAAGTTAATCCTGAGTTTCATTTAAATCTTCCCCGCTAATTTCCTTTGTAACCTTCCCACAACCAACTGGGCTAAGGAATTGATAATCAAAGTGAAAACAAAAAGGGAGGCACCGATGAAAAATAAAACATTGTAATGTGCACTCCCGTGTACCACCTCTCCTAATTCTGCGGCGATGGTGGCAGACATCGTGCGAACCGAATCAAAAATATTGGCAGAAAGCATAGAGGCATTTCCAGAAGCCATTAAAACTATCATTGTTTCCCCAACCGCCCTGCCTAACCCTAAGATAATACCTGCCAGTACACCAGGCATAGCCACCGAAAGAGAAATTCGAAAGGCAGTCTGCCAGCGATTAGCTCCTAAAGCCAGAGAGGCTTCTTTTAGACTCCGAGGTACGGAGTTTAAAGCATCCTCAGCTATGGAATAGATAACCGGGATGATGGCAAAGCTTAATGCTATCCCGGCATTGAAAGCATTCAATCTCATAGTTGAATGAAAGATACTGTGAAAAAATGAAGCCATAACCATCAGAGCGAAAAATCCTAAGACCACAGATGGTATCCCAGCTAAGATCTCCACAATTGGCTTGATGAATTCTTTTAGTTTGAGAGGTGCAAATTCGGAAGTATAAATCGCCGCTCCCACAGAAATGGGAATTGCAAAAAAGAGTGAAACTGCCACAACTTTAAAAGTTCCTATGACCAGGGGAATTAAACCATAACGGGGTAAATCCGAAACCGGCTGCCAGATTATAGTGGAAAAGAATAACTTCAAACTCGCCTCTTTCTTAACCTCAGGGCTTATAAGAACTGGCAAGGCTTCCCGGAAAACAAAAACAAAGATCAAGATAACACCTAAGATGGCAAAAAAAGAGGTAAGGAAGATTACCTTTTCAATAATGAATTCAGACAGGCGGAATCTTTTCTTGGAGACTAAAGGTTTCGCCTGGGCTTTATTTTCTATGACTTTTGAACTTTTCATTTTTAACAATCTATTTCACCGGGAAATACCCGACCTTATTCACAATCTCTTGTCCTTGTTCGGACAGAACGAAGTCAACTAATTTCTTTATCTCACCAGTTGGCTTGTTACGGAGATACCAGTATAAATAACGTGAAATCGGATATTTTCCACTTTTCACATTCTCCAGGGTTGGCTCATATCCAGGAACCTGGGGATCCTTTTTGACCTTGCAATACTTCACACCCTTAGCATAGGCAGCTCCTCCATAGCCAATTCCGTATTTGTCCTTTGCCACAGCATTCACAATCGCCCCTGTTCCTGGAAGGGTCTGAGTCTGAGCTGCAAAGTCCGCACCCTTCAGGACATTTTCCTTAAAATAAACGTATGTCCCGGAACTGTTCTCCCTACCATACAGAACTATCTTGGCATCCTCCCATCCTAATTCCTTCCAGTTGGTGATCTTCCCGGTATAAATATCTTTGAGTTGCTCCAGGGTAAGCTCAACCACTTTGCTCTGGTCGTTCAGATAAACAGCCAATCCGTCCCTTGCCACCGGGATCTCAACTCCGGTAGTGTTAAACCGCTCTTTTAATTTCTCTATCTCCGAGCTTTTGATAGGCCTGGAGGCTTCACAGATCTCAGTTGAGCCATTAATCAGCGCAGCAATTCCTACTCCGGATCCACCACCAGTTACCTGAATGATTACTCCCGGATTCTGGTTCATATAGATTTCTGCCCATCTCTGACCCAAGATGACCATAGTGTCAGACCCTTTTATAGTAATGGCCTTTCCGGCGAAAACCGTAAAGTAAGCTGCAAACAATGGAGCCAAAACTATTAGTGCCATCAAACCGATTTTGTTTCCTGATAACTTTTTCATTTTATCCTCCTGTGTTTTTAATATTTAGAACATAAACTGAAATTGCAAGGTAAATCTGTTATCCTTTATATCATCTTCATGTTTTGAAAAAATCGAGTTGCCTTTGAGCCTGTGAGGTATATCATAGGCGGCTGTAACCCTTACATATGAATCCCAGAAATAGTGAAAGGCTAAAGATAAGGTTCCGGTGGCATCATTTTTTGCATTCTCATCTGTATTCGGGTCCCAATAGTCATATCTGACCGCAGCACCAAATTTAGTGAAGATATTCTGGGATAGCCAGATATACCAACCAGTTTCGTTTGCTAAGGAGTCTTTGGCTTTGTCATTATAGTCCTTAGCTAAGTAGAGTTCTCCTCTTATTCCAGTTCCACCTATTGGGAGAAAATCGAGATAAACCTGAGCATCAGCTCCAAATCTTTTCTTATCTTTCTCCACAGCGGGAATTGCGGCTTTCGGGCCGGTGGTTTTATACTCGCCCGGGTCAATAACTCCATTTCCATTTGCATCATACCAGGTAGTTACTCCTGCCACAGCCGCACTACCAGGGATGTAGGTTTTTACCCAATAGCCGGAAAGCCCGAAATCGACCATTCCTAGTTTCAGCTTAGTCCGGGCGATTACATCTTTCGCTTTGGTGGGGTCAAACCAGGTGAAGTTCTTGTCCTCTATGCCGTAACCCTGAAAAAGGCCAACATTAAATTGAAGATATTTCGGAAGAGTCCAGGTAAGATTCGCTCCTCTGTCTCTTTCCCCTTTGAAGAGTTTGTTTTCAGCTAAGCTTCTTTCCGGGAAATCTCTTTTGGAGGAGGAATACTCGATCTCATATCCAAAGGGCCAGTTGAACTGTCCAAAGGTTAGGGCGAGTGTATGTTTTTGGATATTCTTACTTAACTCCACATAAGCTTCTTTTAAAGATACGGAATTTTTAGAAGCATCAAAATAAATAACATACTTGCTTGTAGTGCCAGGTTGAACGGTGAACTTTATCCTTCCTCTTCGAATATAGAAGTTATTGGCATTTAGGTTTTTAGTGGCATCATACCCACCGGCAACTCCATTTTGGGAGCTGTCAGTATACTCATACCGTGCTTGAATGTAGACGGATATTTTCACCCATTTTAGAATAGCAACATCGCTATTCATAGTTGCCATATTCTCTGAAATCCCATCTAAGCGGTCTTTCATTTCCTGAAGAGCAATTTTTACACTATCTTCTGGGACCTGCGCCCAAGATTGATTCAGACTTAACCCTACAAATAGAATTAAAATTACAAAAAATTTTGTTTTCATCTTTACCTCTTTTTGTTAATTTTTTTCTTTGATCTTTTGAGCCTTTAAACATTTAAACCGATCTTACCACCTCCTTTTATATTTATAGGTTTTTGATGTTACATTTGTGTTAAACAGGTGTTACATTTGTGTTAAAAATTTTTATTTTTAGAAACAATCAATTTAATTTCGCCTAATGTAAACGATAGATTTATTACAGCAGGATTAACTGCAGATTAAATCTATGTTAAAAAGGTTGGATGAACTAAGGGATGTTAGTTAAGAGGTATGTATGTCGGAAAAAAATGTCTATGCTTTTCTCAATCTGAAGCTAAATTCACTCCCCTTACTCAATTGACTTCTAACATTTACTTTTTCCCCGTGGGCTTCAATTATATGCTTGACAATGGAAAGCCCAAGGCCGGTTCCACCTGATTCTCGGGAACGGTCTTTATCAACACGATAAAACCTTTCGAAGATTCGGGGCAGGTCTTTTTCAGGGATTCCTATTCCGTTATCTATTATCGCAATCTCAATATATTCTCCTTTATCCCGGCTCTCGATTTTGATCTTTCCATCTGGGGGTGTATATTTAATGGCATTATCCAAGAGGTTAGTCAATGCCTGAGCTATTCTGTACCTGTCACCTAAAACTCTCTGGTTTTCAGAATTTAACACTATTTCTATTTTCTGTGATTTCCCCTCTGCTAAAGACTTGAGAGCAGATAAAATCTCTTCAAAAAGCTCTTTGATCAAAAATGGTTCTAATTTCAATTCAAAATCCTTGGATTCGATGAGGGAAAGCTGTAATAAGTCAGAGATGATTTTGTTCATCCGGTCAGTATGCTGGGAGATTATGGAAAGAAAGCGAGCTGATTTTTCCGGATCGTTTATGGCTCCATCTTTTAACGCCTCCACAAAACCCTTGATAGATGTGAGAGGGGTTCTCAATTCATGAGAGACATTTGCTACAAAATCTTTCCTTACCCTTTCAATCTTTTTAAGCTTGGTTATGTCGTGAAAAACGAAAATCGCGAAAATCGCACCCTCCTTTTGTCTTTCTACCAGGGCAGACTGGATCATAAAATCTTTTTCCCTGGGATAGATAAAAGAGAATTCCATACTTTTACTCTCCTGGCTCGAAAGAACTGTCTGGATGAATTGGTTCAGTTCATGACTACGGATCAGCTCAAAATAGGATTTACCGTAAAAAGATTTATCCAGCTCGAACATCAGGCACATAGCAGAGTTTGCCAGAATGACTTTACCCTGAGAGTCTATGGCTAATACCCCTTCGACCATGCTTGAGAGGATGGATTGCATCTGTGATTTATCTTCAGTAATCTGCTCTATCATCCCGGAGAGCTCAACCGACATATGATTTAAAATCTCTGCCAGTTCACCTATCTCATCTTTAGCTCTCACCTTGACCTTATGAGAGAAATCACCTTCAGACATCCTCCTTCCAACTTGCATCATCTGTCTTAAAGGTTTGGTTACCCTAAAAGAAAATCCAAAACTTAAGACGAGCGAAAAGATGAAAGCTACTACCAGTCCTAAAAGGATAAGTTTGATAATCATATTTTGCCTATGTCTTAACTCAATCAGAGATAAGGATAAGCGAGCTACTCCAATGATTTTACTTTGGGCTTTTATAGGATAAGCTACATAGAGCATATCTTCTTTGATGGTATAACTGTAGCGGATGCTTTTTCCAACTTTGCCCTGCAGGGCTTCTGTAACCTCAGGTCTGTTTTTGTGGTTCTCCATGTTTAAAAGCGCTTTTCCACTCTCATAGGAATCTGCAACCACTTTACCATTTCTGTCAATTATGGTTATCCGACCCTGTATTTTATTGCCGAGCTCATCTGCCAGGCTGTCTGTTTTTGTTAAATCCAAGTTTTCTAATAGAGGGGAAGCAAATATATTAGATAAAAGCTGTGTTTCAAAGATCATACCCTGTTCGAGTTGAGTAAGTGAGCGCTTTCTTTCAGTGGAGGAGATCAAAATCCCGGCAAGGGAAAGCCCTAAAAAACTCAGCAGAAGATAGGTCAAGAACAATTTCCACTGCATCTTCATAGCTATAACCTTCAAGATTTATTCAGAAGGGTTTTCCTTCAGTTTGTAACCTAAATTTTTCACAGTCTGGATCGCCTTAGATAAAAAAGGTATCTTTTCCCTTAGTCTCCGGATATGGACATCAACTGTTCGCATTCCGCCATAATAATCATATCCCCAGACCTCGTCCATCAGATAATCCCGGCTTAAGACCCGGCCTTTGCTGCGTAAAAGACACTCTAACAAATCGAATTCTTTTGAGCTTAACTCGGCTGTTTTATTATTAAAGGTAACTTCATGTCTGGATAAATCTAAAGTGAGATTCCCATATCGATATACTTTTTCTTTTTCTGCCTTTCTTTCGATTCTGCGAAGTAAGGCTTTCACCCTAACGATAAGTTCCTTAGGACTGAAGGGCTTGGTTATGTAATCATCCGCCCCTAATTCCAGCCCAACGATTTTGTCTGTTTCTTCTCCCTTGGCAGTAAGCATGATTATCGGGACAGATTTGGTTTTAGGATCTGACCTTAATTCTCTACAAACCTCTAACCCATCCATCTCTGGAAGCATTATATCCAATATTACCAAATCGAAGTTTTCAGCTCGTGCCTTTTTCAAGCCGGAGAACCCATCTGAAGCCTCTGTCAGAACGAAATTTTCTTTTTCCAGATAATGCCCCACCAGTTCAACGATATCTTTATCGTCCTCAATTATTAAAATCTTTTTCGACATAGATAATCTCCAGAAACCTTAAAGATATTATAATTATAATTTCTTGTTCTGGCAAATTAATTTTTGAAGAAAAGATGGAGATGGAAAAGCCTTTACCATATTAGGTAAGTTTTTCTTTTGACAATGAATGTCGAATTTATTAATATTGTCAGAGGATAAGATCCGAAGGAATAGATAAGTAATAAGGAGGAACTATGTGCGGGATAGTTGGATATGTAGGTGATAAAAAGGCTGTGCCAATCCTTTTAGAAGGGTTAAGGCGCTTAGAATATCGGGGGTATGATTCAGCCGGGATTGCTATCTTAGAAGAGGAAGGGATAATCTTAGAAAAGTGTGCTGGAAAAGTCTCTGCTTTAGAAAATCTCTTAAAGGGGAAAAGTTTTTCAAGTACCAATGGAATAGCCCATACCCGCTGGGCAACTCATGGAGAGCCAACAGACCTTAATGCCCATCCACACCTGGACTGCAAAAAGAAAATTGCAGTTGTTCATAACGGGATCATCGAAAATTACAGAAGCTTAAAAGAGGTCTTATCCTCTAAAGGACATATCTTCACCTCAGACACAGATACTGAGGTCTTGGCTCATCTGATCGAGGAATATTATGAAGGGGATCTGGTAGAAGCGGTCAGGACTGCTTTGACCCAGGTGGAAGGGACCTATGGCATAGCAGTTATCTGCAAGGATAATCCAGAAGAGATAGTGGCAGCCAGGCATGGTAGCCCTCTGGTCATCGGAAGGGGAGATGGAGAGAATTTAGTTGCTTCAGACTGCTCTGCGATCATCCGTCACACTAATCAGGTGGTCTATTTGGAAGATAGGGAAATCGCTTATGTGACCAAAGATGGGTTTTCTATCTCTACTATAGACAAAGTTGAAGTAACTCCTCATCTGCAGGAGATCTCCTGGAACTTAGATCAGATTGAAAAGGGTGGCTTCCCTCATTTTATGTTAAAAGAGATCCACGAACAGCCTCTTACTCTGGTCAATGCTATGCGCGGAAGGTTAAACTACGAGGAAGGTATCTCCCGCTTGAATGGGTTGAACCTTCAATATGAAGAGCTTCACCAGATAAATCGGGTTATCCTGACTGCCTGCGGCACCTCCTGGCATGCGGCTTTAATCGGTGAATATCTGATTGAGGATTTCGCCTCCATACCGGTGGAGGTGGAATATGCCTCGGAATTCAGGTATAGAAGCCCGATAATTCAGGATGGATCAATCGTCTTTGTGATAAGCCAGTCAGGTGAGACTGCAGACACCTTAGCGGCGATGAGGGAGGCTAAAAGAAAAGGTGCAACGGTTTTAGGGATATGCAATGTAGTGGGATCAACCATAGCGCGTGAGACCGAGGGAGGAGTTTATATCCATGCTGGACCTGAAATAGGGGTTGCCTCCACCAAGGCTTTTACTTCCCAGATACTGGTTTTAACTTTGATCTCTTTACTTCTGGGCAGAATGAGGAACCTATCCTTAGAAAAAGGGAGGGAAGTAATTGAAGCATTGAATAAAATCCCGGAGCAGGTGGAATCTCTTTTGAAAAATGATTCCTATATAAAAGAAATTGCCAAAGAATATTATAAGAAAAATAATTTCCTTTATCTGGGTCGAGGGATCAACTACCCGGTGGCTTTAGAAGGGGCTTTGAAGCTGAAAGAGATCTCCTATATCCATGCTGAGGGTTACCCAGCCGCAGAGATGAAGCACGGTCCTATTGCCTTAATCGATGAGAATATGCCAGTGGTGGTAATTGCCATAAAGGATAATGTGTATGAGAAGGTCTTATCCAATATCGAGGAGGTCAAAGCACGCAACGGCAGAATCATAGCTATTGCCACCCAGGGAGATGAGGAGATAAGTAAAAGAGTAAACCATGTGCTCTATATACCCCAAACCTTAGAACAGTTGACTCCTCTTTTAGCTATCATCCCCTTACAACTTTTAGCCTACTATATGGCAGTCCTGCGTGGATGTGACATCGACCAGCCAAGGAATCTGGCGAA
>Ga0315289_10013862_pt1 | contig 11276 bp, 9 predicted proteins | sample YL17G11_40_MG_FD_203452 | JGI IMG/M metagenome (GOLD analysis project Ga0315289, IMG submission 203452) | Sediment microbial communities from Yellowstone Lake, YNP, Wyoming, USA - YL17G11_40 | ecosystem: Environmental > Aquatic > Freshwater > Lake > Sediment | place: USA: Wyoming | collected... | reverse complement strand
GTCTGTGACAACAAAGCGGTTTCGAAATGTGTCAAAGGCAAAGAGGTAGTGTACCATCTTGCTGCGCTTCCTTTCATACCTGATTCCTATGTGAACCCTCAGGAGTTCTTCAGAACGAATGTTGAGGGATCGATTAATGTCATGTGGCAAGCCATTCGCTCCGGCTCGGTGAAATGCCTTGTGTACGTGTCCACTTCGGAGGTTTATGGTACAGCACAGGAGGTCCCGATGAACGAAGATCATCCGACGAGACCGCACTCCACCTATGCCGTAAGCAAGCTTGCTGCAGATAGAGCGATTTTCACTCTACACAAAGAGCAGGGTTTTCCGGTCGTGATCATCCGCCCGTTCAACACATATGGCCCCAACATCACTCAGCCCTACATCATCCCCGAGATCATTGCCCAGCTTCTGGAAGGAAGCGGCGTTCTGACTCTGGGAAATGCTGAGAGCTCAAGAGACTTCACATTTGTCGAGGACACGGCAAGGGCCATCATGTTGGCTTCACTGAGTCCTCAGACGATCGGCGAAACCATCAACGTGGGATCCGGTTTCGACATCAAGATCATGGATCTCGCGAAGCTCATTGCACGGGTCTTGGGCAAAGAATTTCGATTCGAAAAGGATCATTCTCGGCTGCGTCCTTACGACGTCAATAGACTCGTGTGCGATAACTCAAAGGTCAAGCGTCTCCTAGGATGGGAACCAAGGGTGCCACTTGAAGCTGGACTAAAGAACACAATTGAATGGCTCAAAAGCAACCCAATAAACTTCAAAGCACCCTTCAGAGGCTGTCCAGCCTGGTATCGAAGGCAAGGATCATGAGCTTCTACGACGGCAAGTTCGTCCTTGTCACAGGAGGCACCGGGCTAGTCGGCACTCATCTCATTCGGAAGCTGCTTGCCGAAGGCGCTCACGTCCGAACTGTTACCCATGCCCGTACTCTCGAAGTCGATTTGCGACGCGTTGAGAGCTTCAAAGGCGATTTGACCAGAACGGAGGACTGTGCCAGAGCCGCTGCCGGCGTAGAATGCGTGTTCCATCTAGCAGCCTTTGTTGGAGGAGTCGGTCGAAACAAGGCGCACCCGGCTGGCATGTACACTTCTAACATGTTGATGCAGACGAACATGCTTGAAGCCGCCCGTCTCGCTGGTGTCAACTACTATCTGTACACGAGCAGCGTCTGTCTCTATCCCGGACATGTGTCATTCATGACCGAAGACAAGGCTTGGGAGGGGCCTCCGGAGGCAACTAATGCGTCCTATGGATGGGTCAAGAGGATGGGAGAGCTCCAGTGCCAAGCTTACGCCGAAGAGTACGGTATGAAGATCGCTATTGTCAGACCAACGAATGCATATGGGCCCCACGACAGTTTCGATCTCGCATCATCACACGTGATTCCGGCCTTGATCAGAAAGGCCGTGGAGAGGCAGGATCCGTACGTTCTATGGGGTACTGGAGAGGTCTCAAGGGACTTCATTCATGCAAACGACATCTCCAGAGGCATGATGCTTGCTCTTGAGAGGTATCACGTCGCCGATCCGCTTAACCTAGGAACGGGTCGCGAGATCAAGATCAAAGACCTCACTCGGCTGATCCTTAGGCTTTCTGGATATGACAACGCGCGAGTCGTATTCGATAAGACGAGACCGCTCGGCCAGCTGGGAAGGAAGGCCGACATCCGGAAGGCGAAGGAGAGAATTGGATTCCAGGCGGACATAACTCTCGAAGAAGGTCTCAAAGAGACGATAGACTGGTACCGAGAGAAGCACATTTGAAGACATCGCTGATTATCCTCACGCGCAACGAAATCGAAGGGCTGAGGTCGGTCTTCCCCAGAATACCACTTGGCGTAGTCGACGAAGTTATAGCCGTCGACGGAAACTCAAGCGACGGAACTATCGAGTATCTCAAGACCAACAAGGTGAAGGTTGTACAACAAAGCAGGCTTGGCAGAGGAAACGCGATGATCGAGGGCGTCAGACACACCGCCGGCGATTCGGTGGTTTTCCTGAGCAGCGACGGAAACGAGAACCCAGCCGATATCTCAAGATTGGTTGAGAGACTAGAAGATGCGGAAATCGCGGTTGCGTCACGCTTCATGAAGGGCGGAAGAAGCGATGACTCGGATGATCCTTTGCTGATTAGGAGGTTTGGAAACAAGCTCATGACATTCCTTGTCAATCTCTTGTGGAGAGCGAATGTCACAGATTGCACCAACGGATTGAGAGCGATTCGCAGAGATGCTTGGAAGAAGTTGGGCATCGACTCTCCCTATCACGAAACGGAGTTTCAGATGACTATTCGTGCAGCAAAGCTAGGAATGAAGATCATCGAGGTTCCTACGATCGAGAGTCTCCGGGTCGGGGGAAAACGGTACGCAAGCACATCAAAGATGGCTTTGACATTCACGAGATTTCTGTTGCGAGAGATCTGGATAGGCAAGAGTTTCCTTATCGAAACCGACGAGATGAAGCGCGAGGTCCGAAGGCACTACGACAGCATTGCATCCATGTACGAGCCCCGAAAGCGCGAGTCCTACTTGCGCATGATGAGGCAAGCAATCAACGAACTGCTCGGCCAAACCAATGGCCGCAGGATAGCGGATCTCGGATGCGGAACCGGCCTCGCTTTGTCATGGTTGGACGGAGACAAAGTGGGAGTGGATTTCTCCCGAGAGCTCCTAATGCGTGCACACAGAGGGCCCGACTACGTCTTGGCAGACTTGGATTTCTCACCGTTCAGAGCTGCCTCTTTTGGCTTTGTGCTATGCCTTGATGTTGCCGAACACCTGCCTTCGCTCAATGTCATGAGAGAAGCACATCGCATCCTGGAAAGAGATGGCATTTTTCTTCTGAGTACTGCCGACAGAAAGTACAAGCTCGCTCTGGAGGTTCTCGAGAGACTTGGGCTGAAGCTCCCAGAGGGGCCCCACAGCTGGAGAAGAGAGGATCAGATTACCGGAGAGATGACGAATGCGGGCTTCTCATATGTGCAATGCTCCAAAGCGCCCATTCGCTTCTACAAGGGCACCAAACGCTAGCAAGCCAAATGCCTTCCCGGAGTGCATATCTTGCAGGCAATGGATCTGTGCACCTGATATCATGCTCACGTCCATTGTGCAAGGTCAATGACGCTCGAGTGGTGGACATCGGGATCGTCCTAAGCAAACACATGGTCGTATGAGGCAACAGTTGGCAGATGCGTCTCCTGAAACCGCTTTCCTCATTCTGGCGGTTGCAGTTCTGGACCATGGCATGAGATCGAACCATTGCTCGTAACTAATGGTGTCTTCTTTTTGAATCGCAGCCGCGCTTGGGATCGGGGCGATGTCTCTCCCAGATTGGGCCGCGTTTGTCGAGATAATCCCTGAGTTGACGTGTTGCATTGGAGAACACCACCTTCGCCAAATACTCAGAGCGATCACTAATCGAGGCATCTAGCCAGAGTTCAGGATGTGTGGTTAACAGAACCCGGCTTGGCGGATCGCTTCCAAAACATCGCAGCAAGGTCTCGTCTCGCCACATTCGACAGCTGTCACTGACAAAGGTCAATCCTTCCTGGAAACGGGGATCTTGTGGGTGCAGGTAGCCGTCCAAAGTCAGAAACGGATCTGGAAACCTGTACGGTTCGTGTGTGCTGATCGTGCGTATGGGCTGTCCGATCACGTCACCTAGGATGCGTGTATCCCTTTTCAGTCTATCCAGTGATTGTTCAGCATCCTTTGGGTAGTATCCGAGATCATAGTGAAGACCGATCTCGTGCCCCATGCCGGCGAGGTCCCTCAAGATCTGCGCGTTCTCAGAACACAACGCATTGCAGTAACCGGTAAGCAGCACGTAGTATGTAGCGCGGCATCCCAAGTCCTTCTCTACTTCAGCCATCGCGTTCACTCCGTACAAGTGAAAGTCCATGTCGTGCCTAAGGAACAAGACTCGGCTCAGCGACAAGTCAGACATGGCGCTCACTTTCCGAATATGGTAGCCGGCTCGCTGAAAACTGCTGACTAGAGTTCGATAGTCATCAAGCGCGAAATTCGGCATTCTCATCATGTCAAGTGAACACCACGCCGTTGGGGCTCGTAGCGGAAGAGACTGGCTTTATAAGAGTTAACTTCATCTGGGAACACGACTTTCCGCTCGAACGAATCTGCGAGTCACCTGGAGGGTTGTCAACATGATTAAGCGCATACGGCTGATAGAACCTGTGGTCGGTGCAGAAGAGGAACGGTTGGTCGCTGAAGTCCTGAAGTCAGGTTGGCTCAGCGAAGGACCGATGACAAAGAGGTTTGAAGAACTTGTCTCAAGATTCGTCGGGGCAAAGCACGGTATCGCCGCGACCTCCTGCACAACCGCAATGGAGATCGCACTGAGGGCGATGGGGATAGGACATAACGACAAAGTTCTGATTCCAGACTTCACGCACCCAGCAACGGCTAATGCTGTGATAGCGGTGGGTGCGAAGCCTGTGTTGGTTGACTGCGATCTCTCTAGCTACAACATGGACATCAATGATGCTCGGAGGGCGATGGGGAAGAAGGCTCGGACAGCAATACCGGTTTCGTGGGGGGGCTACCCATTGGACAAGAAGGAGCTCGACGCTCTGAAAGACGACTTTGGTCTTCTGATCATAGAAGATGCTGCGTGCAGTCTCGGTTCCGAGTGTCGGGGAGCCAAGACAGGAGCCATGACCGACATCACTTGCTTCAGTTTTCACCCCAGAAAGGTCCTGACCACCGGAGAAGGTGGAATGATAACAACAGAGAACGATGAATACGCAGAGAAAATGAGGAGTTTCAAGAACTTCGGCATGGGCAAGATGGGAGAGCAGACGCGTTTCATTAGATACGGAAGCAACTACAAGATGAGCGACATACTAGCCGCCGTCGGCGTCGCACAAATGGCCAAACTTCCGAAGATCATTGAGAGAAGAATAGAACTCGCTAGGCGTTACGACAAATTGCTCTCTGAGGTAGATGGAATCAGGCCTCCCGAGAAGAAGGGAGATATGAAGCACATCTATCAGACCTACGCTGCGTACGTTGAGGCTAAAGGTGCAAGAGACAAGCTATTGCAGGATCTCAGAACAACGGGCGTTGAGGCTCAGATAGGCACGTATGCATTGCACCTTGAACCGTACTACCGGGATCTTGAGAAGCAAGGCGATCTCTCAAGATCCAAGCTACTTTACGAGAACTTGATAGCACTACCCATGTGCCACAATATGACGATTGAGGACCAAGAATACGTGATCTCTCAGGTCGAGAAGTCCTTGAAACAGTTTGGACGCTGAACGCGTTGAGGACTCTCGTGTTCGGCGCAGCCGGGTTTGTAGGGAGAAACCTAGTCGAGAAGCTCGCCAAGCAGGAGCATGATCTAGTAGCATCCGACATAGCTGAGGATCCCTATGGCGGCTCCGTCAAGTACCTGAAATTGGATCTTCTGGACCGAAACCGCGTTTTCGAGGCCGTGAAGGGAAATGATGTAGTCGTCCATTTCGCAGCCTCCCCACTGGGGCTATCCTTGGAAGCCCCAGCGGAGAACATGAGGGTCAACGTCGAGGGAACACTGAACATTCTTGATGCCGCCAGAAAACACGACATAAAGAAGATCATCTACTCATCGGCCTCCTCTGTTGTGGGAACCATAAAGTACAACCCGGTCGATGAAGACCATCCTTGCACTCCGAAGACGCCATATGCCGTGGCAAAGAAAGCTTGCGAGGATTATCTGAGAGTCTACAACGAGTTATACGGTCTTCACTACCTCATGTTCCGCTTTTTCAACGTGTACGGACCCTGGCAGGGTTACAAGAGCGGTGGTCTAATTCCAAATCTCTACAGAACCCTCGCTGAGAACAGAGATTTCCAAGTGTTTGGAGATGGGTCCAATACGCGGGACTTCGTGTACGTCGAAGATGTAGCTGACTTATCCTACTTGGCCATCAAAGGCGACGCGAAGGACATGGTCCTCAACATGGGGACTGGCCGCGGCACGTCGATAGTCCAGCTGATAGATCTGGGAGCTGAGATACTCGGCGTGAAGCCCAAGATCGTGTACAAACCGAGCAGGCCAGGAGAGATAGGCAACTTCTTCGCGGACACTAAGAGACTCCTCAGAGTATTTGGCGACAGGCCCTTCACACCACTAGAAGAAGGCTTGAAGAAGACCTTCTCGTGGTTGCGAGCTCATCCTCGCGAAACCGCTGGCTCAAGCACATGACGGCTCTGAGTTCATCCAGCTGATCCACCTCAGGTAGCTGGAAACAAGCGGTGGTCGGGCGCCAGCTGCCACGTCGGTTTGGGACCATCATACTAGACTGAATCGGAGACCTGCCACTCTATTGCGTCACAATGTGCTACATGTCAGCAAGTTGTCTTTCGAGCTTTGGTGGTATTGAGCGAAAGCGCCTAGACAAGACCCGTATACCATAGTGTCTCAGGAAGTCCCTCAAGTCATCGCTCACTTCATCATCAGTGCCACTCCACGTGCAATCCGTCAGGTTTATGCCATAATCGCCCTCGGGAACTGGGCCACCGTCGAAGCTCAGGAAAACCGTTCTAATCTCCTCAGTGTGTCGCCTTGGATGCAGTGATGGAGAAAACACTATTTGGAATTTCTTTGAAACGTACTCGCCTCGAATAACGGACATGCCACCCTTTTCCCGGCTCAGAGTAGCGCTGTCCAGCTTGTCTCGGAGCAGTTCCGCATACTCCTCGAGCACTTCCTCCATGATGCGCTTCCGATCTCTAGGTTTGAGGCGCCTCGGGTACCTAGATCCTGTTTCTATGATCCTTGCAGGGACACCTGCAACTACACAATGCGCCGGGAAACTTCTCGTAACCACGGCCCCCGCACCAATGCTGCAATAGTCGCCTACCGTAACGCCTGGAAGTATCAGTGCCCTGTACCCGATGATCACGTTCCTTCCGATCTTCACTGGGCCGAACTTGTTACTGTACCCTGCAACTACAGAATTCCAGAAACCGTGAGTTATTATGGCCGATCCTGCGCTGAATCCTACGTTATCTCCTATTTCCACGGGCATGTACGCATTGATGAAACTGTCGTGGATGACGCATCCGGACCCAATTCTTACCTTGGCTGTAGGGCGGCGCCAGCCGCCGCCCCCAATTATCATAGGAATTGGATTCTCATTTGAATAGAAGGAGTCGCCTATCTCAATGCTTCGCGCGCTGAGACATGCGTTTCCCGCTAGTACACCCTGACGCCCCATCGAGAATTTTTCGAGCGCAGTGACTCTGACGTTCTCATGTATTTCGGTACTCTCGCGAACTTCAATATCATCTGACAATATGTTCGTGCTCGGAGAGATCGTTACATTTCTCCCGAGACGCACGCGTTTCCCTTTTATCACTACGTCGCGGTCTATCTTGACATCCTCGTCTATGAACAAGTCGTCGGCGTGAATGTGTACGTTCTCGCCTATGACACAGTGGCCTCTCATGACCAGTACCCTCGTTCTGATTTCGGAATTGACGCCTATTGCTGGCGCTTTTTCGACGGCGCCGGTCTTGTACTGTATTGCTTGCGCCATAGGGTCACCTACATGTAGTACCCGCCATTGACGTGGAATACTTGACCGGTGATGTACGAAGCCTCATCGGTGCACAGAAACACCACCGGACCTACAGCCTCCGCTATCCTGCCGAATCTCCTCATTGGTATCATCTGGAGAGCTCTCTCCCTTACGTCCTCGCTCAATCTCATGTTCATGCCCACGTCGAAATACCCGAGTGCGATGCAGTTCACGGTGATGTTCTTGTCCGCGACTTCCCTAGCTACGGCCTTTGTCAAGCCGAAAATTCCTGACTTTGAGGCGCAATAGTTGCTTGCTCCGAATAGTCCGACTTGGCCCGCTACTGATGACATGTTGACTATTCGACCCCAGCCTTTCTGCCTCATCAATGGTATTGCGTGCTTCATACAGAGGAAAACCCCGGAGAGATTTGTCGCAATCACTGACTCCCAGAGTTGGGCATCCATCTTCCATGTGACTTTGTCCGTGTGCACACCTGCGTTGTTGACCAAGATGTCCAGACCACTGAATCTCTGCTCGATCACTTGCATCATTCGAGCCACGTCTTCCTCCTTGGAAACATCTGCCTTCACAACCTCCACTTCAGTGCCGTATTTGCCGGCGATTTCATCGGCAGCAGTTCGCGCTGCTTGGTCGTCGGAATGATAGTTGATCACTATTCTTGCACCTTCTCTCGCCAGCGCGGTCGCAATTCCCTTTCCTATGCCCTTCGAGCTTCCGGTGACCAAACACAGCTTGTCTCTCAGACGCATCGCATCTCACATCGCTATTCGGGAGAAAGTCGATCAAACGGACGACCGTCTTCATACAAGGAGATTGCCACTTCGCGCCAACGAACTTCGATCGACCACCAAGACCCGCATGTGATGGGCTGGACGTCATCAAGGCTGCTTTCTTGCGTATTTGAGTCTCACTCTTGCTCCTTGAACCTCAACCTTGCCAACAACGCGCGCCGGGCACCCTGCGACGATGGAGTTGCTGGGTATGTTCCTGCCTACAAAGCTGTGAGCTCCTACCAAGACGTGGTCCCCTGTGCTCACGCCCATTCTGATGACCGTTGAACTCCCTATGTAGCAACAATTCCCGATATGAACCGGAGCCGTGGTGTACCTTGCCTTACCACCACTCAGCGCCCAATCTGAACTCTCATGAGTATATATCTGGACTCCGCTCGCGATGCTGCAGTAGTCGCCTATTTGCAGGCCGCCGGTTCCGTCGAGTATGGTGAATGGGCCGATCCAGGTGTGGTGCCCGACCTTGACGTCTCCGTAGACGTAGCTACTTTGGTATATGCTTGTGCCGTCTCCGAAACCTAGGAAACGTGCTCTATCCCATCGAGCTTTGTCTCCCAGTATGTCCTCGTAGAATGGCATGGATCTGTTCCGCTTCGACTTGGAGCGTTCGCGAAGTTTGTTGTTGACGAGTGTAGCTAATCCGCAGATGAGGTCATCCTGAATGTCCGACACTTTTCTCCCCTCCGATTTCTGCAAGCGTGTGAGACCAGTCTCTTGCAAGTTGACAATACTTTCCTGCCGCCACTTAGGCTACCTAGGTATTCTCCGATATATGATGTGACATCATATGCCAGAGAACGCCCACACCTGGCCTGTTCTGTTCGCGAAACGTCGCGGTCTTGCCCCAAAGCGAATGGCTAGAGGAAGGTGCAATGGCTGCATTTTGTGGGGACTTCATTTGATAGGAGCCTTCTCCTGAAATCCTTGAACTTGTCATTGTTCCATATCGAGCTGTAGCTTTCGTGGTTCAGGTCACCGAATTCCAGATCATGGATTGCACAGCACGGGCGAACCTTTCCGTTCTCCTTGACAGAGAAATACAGCCATGGCTGCTTGCAGTTCTCTCTGGCTCTGGGCTGATCCAACCCCGGCAGACCTATCTCAATTCCCAGCTTTCCGGACAATGACTTCGCTCGTGCAAATAGCTTACGCATCTCATCTTTTTGAGCCTTAGAGGCCAGCCTGAGGGATTCCGACTCTCTAGATATTCCTACATCAAACGAGTACTGCATGTCAGAGAAGCTTATTGAATCCGCTCCCACCGCCGCGCAGAATCTGATCATGTCCTCCACTTGATGATAGGTCTGTCTCATCAGTATGGAGTTCACGATTATCTCCAGTTTTGATCCCTGATTTGTTCTTTGATCGGAAAGACTCTTCACGTTCCCTGCAACGACTTCCAGTCTACCCCCGACTCTGATTGACTTGTAGACTTCGGGATCTGCACTATCTATGGAGACATGGAGAGCGCCGAGTCCGGATTGGATGATCTTCTGGATGTTCTGCTGGTTTAGGAGTGTCCCGTTTGTTGTGACAACAGACCTTATCTTCCTCTTCTTTGCGTACTCGATCATCTTGAAGAGGTCCTTGTGGAGTAATGGTTCTCCCAAGCCAGCAATCTGCACTTCCCTGAGGAATGGGAGCTGGTCCATGATTCTGGTGAACATTTCGTAGGACATCTCGCCCTCTTGGAAATTGGGGTCGTTACGGGGGCACATCGTGCATTTCAGGTTACATCTTGCCTCTACTCCCATTCCACAGTAGAATGCGCCGTAGGGTACGTGTACGGGCAATTCCGTCCCGTCTATCATTCTCGATTTTCTATACATTAGGCGGTTGTAGATCTGATGTCTGTTCGAGTTTCGCACGGAGCGGAACCGGCTGCTCAAGGATGACACAAGACCGTGAGATGGTGAGTCTGTCTCCAAATCCGTTTCACAATCCTTCTTGCTCAGGAAAACTTGGCATATCCCAGTAATCCTATCACAAATGGAACATGGCTCGTTCTTGGTTGCGCACCTTGCACTCGCTTTCCCGTTCTTCAACCTTTCGGACTATTGCAGAAAGAACAACTCACGGGCAGTACCCCGGTCTTACAGTGCGTTTATGTCGAGCCTGGGCTCGGCGTGCTGGTCCAGCATGTACATTCGGTACCATATCTCAAACGCCAACAGATCCCAGACGACAATGTAGTGCTTGATAAGATTCATCGACGTCTTGTGCTTCAGAACTTCGTCCACGTACTTCTTCTTTACATACCCCCTCTTGACGGCATAGCCTTCGGGAAGAACCTGGTCTGCATATTCTCCTATCTCTTTGGAGAATTGTAGTCCGACCGTTCCTCCGAAACCTCGCTTTTCCTTTTTCAGGACTCTGTCAGGAAGAATGCCTTCCATGGCCTTCTTGAATATGTACTTGCCATGCCCGCCCCTGTATTTCAGCGCAGCCGGGATTCTGAAGGCCAGGTCAACCACTTCATTGTCAAGAAGAGGAACCCTAGCCTCTATCGAGTTCGCCATTGACATAGTATCCTCCACATGGAGGAAGTCGTCAGGCATTTTCACGCTGAAATCAGCCAGCATTATCTGGTCCATGAATCCCAGATCATTCGAGAAGTACTCACTGAAGACCCCGCCCACTGCAGGGAGCTTTGCGGAGAGTAGTCGCTTTCCATAGATCTTCTTCAACCACTCTTCATCGAAGACCTCATCGAGGCTCGCCACAAGCATGTATAGCTCTCGATTGTCTCGCATGTGCGCGATTCTCTTCAGTTCATGGACGTGTTCGATCTCGAAGATTGAGCCGTATCGCGAAATGTATCGTGCCAAAGCGCTCGTGTTTCTGCTCGCTGTCACGGCCAGTTTCCGGGGGATGTGCTGTCTTTCGTGCTCTACGTCCTCAGCGAGTTGGTATTTCCATTCG
>Ga0315289_10013861_pt1 | contig 11276 bp, 9 predicted proteins | sample YL17G11_40_MG_FD_203452 | JGI IMG/M metagenome (GOLD analysis project Ga0315289, IMG submission 203452) | Sediment microbial communities from Yellowstone Lake, YNP, Wyoming, USA - YL17G11_40 | ecosystem: Environmental > Aquatic > Freshwater > Lake > Sediment | place: USA: Wyoming | collected... | reverse complement strand
TATGTATTCCGGATAAAGCCTGACAGCGTTTGCGGAAAAAGCACCGCGTAATACGGCTGATTGATTAAAGTTTGAAAATAGCTTTCTCCTCCGATCCAAATAGAGATGTGGTAGAGATATAAAACGCCAAATATGATAAACGGTGGCAGGTTAAAAGTAATGATGTTAACAAATTCTTTTGCTGGTTTTTTTTGTATGATTGAATGTGCAAGCCAGACCATTACAATTGCAGCAAGGGGGATAACGGCGGGGTAGTGGGCGCTTATGGAAAGGATCGAGAATAAAGAATATCCATACAGATACTTTTTCTCACGTGTTCCAAAGTAGGAGAGAAAAAACCAGAGGGCTCCGGTTAAAGAGAAAAGCAGTAAACTGTACGGCCTTATAAGCTGCGATACGAGAATCGCCCCGCTGCTGAATGCTGACATATATGCCATTGAAAGACCCGATACGGTTCCGCTCACCGTTCTGCCGAGAAGGAAAAACATAATGATCAACAAAGCTCCAGGTATCAGAGACATGCACCGTATCACCAGCTCACTGTAGCTTATCTTCATGAGGAAATAGATAACACCATGCATTAAAGGTGCATTGGTCTGATCCTTAAATGCTTGCCATATCTGGCTCAGGTTTTTACCTACCGGTACCATTACAAGCATCACCTCATCAGGAGAAAAGGCGTAATTCCATAAACCCCATATCCTGATAAATGATCCGATCACACAGAGCCACAACACAAGCACAGGAACTGCATATCGATTATTCACATGCATTGGAAAACAACCTCCACACTTCTCACAAATAGCTGTCTAATACTTGAGTGTTTAACTGCATTTAAGAAGGCATTGCAAAAGCTGAATCCTGATCGCTGAAAACTTCTACTTTAATATGTTATCAGGTAAATGTTTAAATAGGAAGTATTAGTTAGTGAATTTACGAATTATTTTAGATGTTAGGATTGGCTCAGATCTTCAGAATTCTTTGGGCGTTTCCACCGAGGATTGCTGCAACCTCTTGCTCGGTGAACTTTATCCCGCCTGCTGCTTTCTCTGGTAAACTTCGGATTGTATCTACCCAATCCTTATTGGTCATTTGGGATCTCAGAGAAGGGCTGTCAGAACCAAAGAGGATCCGGTGACTGCCAGAGAAATCCATAATCTCCCGTAAGGCACGACAGAGGTACTCCATATTTTTCAGGGCAGCAATCTGCCAGGCAGAGATATCCACATAGAGATTTGGGCGGGTTACCATGAGGGAGAGCATTGATTGGTAGCCAAAGAGCCCGCCAGCATGGGCAGCGATGATGGTAAGATTAGGGAAGTCAATGGCAAGGTCATCAAAGAGGATGGCTTGGGTGAACTTACTTTTGAGAGGAGGTACCATTGAACCAGAATGGATGAGTACCGGTATCCTGAGTTCAGAGGCAATATCTAAGAGCTCATAGGTCTCTTTCTCATTGGGATAGAACCCAGCAGCAGGGTGGAGTTTTAAACCTTTCATCCGCCATTCCTTTACATACCCTCTTAAGAGATCAGGTGCTTTCTCTCTCCTGGGGTCCATACCGGCAAAGGCAATGAGTTTGTCGGAATGCTTTAAAGCGATATCGAAATATTTTTTGTTCAGTTCCTCAATAGGAATTTCTGCCTCGCCCAGGGCAAATCCGAAATCGCAAGGCAGTATTATACTTTTGTCGATCCCTGACTCCGCCATTTCAGCAAGTAATAGTTCACCTGTGGGATCTGCTGTTCCTGCAATCATGGTCTCCTTTAACTCTTCGAGCGAAGTCTCAATTCCCTGTCTTTCCATGACAGAGGCAACCAGCCTAGTTACTCCATCAAAGAACTCATCAGGTATCCATCCTCGATCAAAAAGATGGGTATGAATATCAATAATCATGGTATCTGTAACTTATTATCAAAATACATCAAGGGTCAAATTTTTGTTTTATAATTTATAATTTTGTAGTATACAATTGTTAATGGTGCGCTAAAAAAATTTACATATTAAATTCTTTAAGTTAATTTAGTTAATGTCAAGGATAAAATTCCTGGATAGGAAAATAAGAGCAATTGAGAAACAAAAAAGGTCTTTCTCAAGAAAAATTGGTTCGTTTAGCAGCAGACGTTTCCTTGATAAAATACACCTTGATAAAATATACTTGACATATTTAAAACAGTTTGTTATAGATTTAAACGTAAAACGTAAACGACAAAAAATGGAGCACAGGGTTTGTGCAAGAGAAAGGAACAAAGGCGTTCGGAAGAACGCCCTTTTTATTTTGTCCTTAGATCATCTTAGCACAAAGGAGGTCAATAAGAGATGATCAAGGATGAGATTAGATTGGGGAAAAGAGAAGAGATGAAAGAAAATTTTAGCTTATCTGGTGCCATTTAATTATATAGAAAGGTTGTGCAATAGCAAAATTTAAGATTAATTGCGAATAAAGATGATGCCCAAAACAAAAGAAGAGATATTGAAATTTGTTAAAAGCCATAAGATTAAAAATATACAGCTTTGGTTTACAGATATTTTAGGGACCTTAAAATGCTGCTCTATAACTTCCGATGAATTACCTGCGGCTCTAAATCAAGGAAAGGGGTTTGACGGTTCTTCTATTACTGGTTTTACCGAGGCAGAAGAAAGTGATATTTTGGCAAAACCAGATCCATCTACGTTTCAGCTTATACCATGGGAAGATGAGAAAGAGCCCGTAGGCAGGATGTTCTGTGACATATTAAATCCCGATCAAACCCCTTATCCAGGAGATCCAAGATATGCTTTAAAGAGAAATTTAGAGCGAATGAAGAAAATGGGTTTTTCATATTATTATGTTGGCCCAGAGCTTGAGTATTTTTATTTTAAAAGCCACGATAAGCGAGAAATATTAGACGAGGGCCATTACTTTGATTTGATACCTAATGATTTGGCAAATACTATTAGAAAAAAAACAGTGAAAACATTAGAGAGTTTTGGAATAGAAGTTGAGGCCAGTCACCATGAGGGTGCCCCTAGTCAGCATGAGATAGATTTGAAATATCAAAACGCCCTTGATATGGCAGATGCAGTAATGACGTCTCGCTTTGTAGTAAAAGAGATTGCTCAACAAAATGGCGTGTATGCTACTTTTGTGCCCAAACCGATATTTGGTGTGAATGGAAGTGGAATGCATACTCATCAATCCTTATTTAAAGGAAAGAAAAACACATTTTTTAAGAAAGAGGACAAATATGGTCTTTCTGCTGTGGCAAAGCAATTTATTGCGGGTCAATTAAGACATGCAAGAGAGACTTGTGCCATAACTGCACAGTGGGTCAATTCTTATAAAAGGCTTGTGCCAGGCTATGAGGCGCCAGTTTATATATCTTGGGCTCAGAGAAATAGAACAGCATTAATAAGAGTGCCAATGTATAGGCCAGGTAATGAACAAGCTACCAGGGCAGAGATAAGATGCCCCGATCCTGCGTGCAATCCTTATCTTGCTTTCAGTGTAATGGTAGCCGCAGGTTTAGAAGGAATAGAGAAAAGGTATAAACTTCCAGAGCCAGTAGAACCTAATATTTATAAAATGGAAATGGATGAACGGGAACAAAAAGGGCTTAAATCTCTTCCAGTTAACCTATTTGAGGCTATAAAAGAAACAGAGAAAAGTGAACTTGTAAGAAGTGCTCTCGGAGAGCATATTTTCACCAGGTTTTTGCATAACAAAAATAAAGAGTGGGAAGAAGATAGAATTCAGGTAACTTCCCACGAATTGAAAAGGTTGTTACCAAATTTTTAAGCGTATTTATTAGCTTTAACTGCTTACTAGGCAAAGGAAGCTGTCATGGACAGTATGCCTTTTGAGGAACAGATAAAGGCTTTATCATAGATATCTAAAAACCTGCAAGAGGTAGGTAGACACAGCGTTTGTGTCAGTTTTAAAAAGGAACGAAGACGTTCTAAGACTAAGTGGTCATGGAACGTCTTTTTTGTTTTTATGGTAGCCCCCAGAGAGAATAAGTGGCTGAAGAAAGGAGAATAAGATGGCTAAAAAGACAAAAGAAGAGGTTTTAAAGGTAGTAAAAGAGCAAGATGTGAAGTTTATTCGCTTATGGTTTACCGATATCTTAGGCCAAGTAAAAAGTTTTGCGATCACAGATAGCGAATTAGAAGGTGCATTGGAAAATGGAATGGGATTTGACGGTTCCTCGATAACAGGCTATCAGTCTATTGAGGAAAGCGATATGGTGGCGGTGCCTGATCCGTCTACTTTCCAAATCCTCCCTTGGAGACCACAGGAGAAGAAGGTTGCCAGGATGATTTGCGATATTCTTACGCCCGAGCGAGAGCCTTATGAGGGTGATCCGCGGTATGTTTTAAAAAGAGCTTTGGAACGAATGAAGAAAATGGGCTTTGACCATTATTATCTTGGACCTGAGCTAGAATATTTTTACCTCAAAAATGATACATCAAGCACAGATATTTTGGATAAGGGGGGATATTTTGATTTAACGACATTAGATGTAGCCAGTGACCTTCGTAGAGATACAATTATTGCCTTAGAGGCTATGGGAATTCCGATAGAATACTCTCATCACGAGGTGGGACCGAGCCAGCACGAGATTGATATGCGGTATACGGATGCCTTGGATATGGCGGATCATGTTATAACCTATAGAATAGTCGTTAAAGAGATGGCACAGAAGTACGGAGTATATGCCACATTTATGCCAAAGCCTTTATTCGGTGAAAACGGAAGTGGCATGCACACACATCAGTCTTTGTTTAAAGGTGATAAGAATGCATTTTTCTCTAAAGAAGATAAATACCTTTTATCTGATGCGGCCAAGAAATTTATGGCTGGACAACTGAGACATGCACGCCAGATGAGCGCAGTTTTTGCGCAATGGGTTAACTCATATAAGAGGCTTGTTCCGGGATATGAAGCACCTGTTTATATTGCCTGGTCAAAAAGAAACCGTTCGGCCCTGATTCGTGTCCCTGTATACCACCCAGGTAAAGAGAAAGCCACCAGGGTAGAATTGAGGTGTCCTGACCCAGCCTGTAACCCTTACCTTACCTTTGCGGTAATGCTTCAGGCAGGACTGGAGGGGATAGAAAAGGAATACAAACTTCCCGAGCCTATGGAAAAGAATCTATATCATTTATCCAGCGAGGAAAGAAAGGAACTGGGCATTGAGTCTTTGCCGGACAGTTTAGGAGAGGCGGTTCTTATTACTGAACAGAGTGAGCTTGTTAAGAAGGCATTAGGAAATCATGTATTTAGCAGGTTCATAGCGCTAAAGAAAAAGGAATGGGAAGATTACCGTATACAGGTAACTAAATATGAATTGGATAAGCTGCTTCCTATACTTTAAAAGAATGATAGTTTGAAAACAGGTAAATAAAATTCCTTTGAATTTTCTTGTTTGATTGTTTAAAAGTTAGCCTTTTAGTGCTTAAATTTTGGGCAGGAAAATAGCAAGGATAAAATAATGAAACTTTCTGAAGAATAGCAAAATGGATTAGAGAACAGGTCCAGAAAGCAAATAAAATGTATAGAAGCAGAGAAATTGTTAAAAGTAAAAAGGATGATAAAAGATTCACACCATAAAGGGGTTAGAGTGCCAATTTTTAGCCGGAGAAGTTATGAATAGATTTCAAGAAAAAGACATAAGTGGCTGTGCAATATTTGGAATAATGGATCAGAGGGGCAAGAGATTTTCTGGTAGAGATATCATTACCTCAATTGCCTCTATGCGTGAACGCGCTAATGGTTTAGGTGGTGGTTTTGCTGCTTATGGAATTTACCCCGAGCACAAAAACGATTGGTGCTTTCATATGATGTTTGAAAGCAAATCTGCCATGGTTCAGACAGAAGAATATCTTAGAGATAACTATAAAATAGTAAAAGATGAAATTATACCCACAACAGAAGATAAATCTATAAAGTATAGGCCACTGCTATGGAGGTACTTCTTGCAACTCAAGGAAGAGAAAGCAAAGCTACACTATGATTTAACAGAAGAAGATTTTGTGGTAAAGACAGTAATGGAGATAAATACCAAGATTAATGGTGCATTTGTTGCATCAAGTGGCAAGAATATGGGCGTATTTAAAGGTGTAGGATATCCAGAAGATATCGGAAGATTCTATAGATTAGAAGAATATGAAGCTTACATCTGGACAGCGCATGGCCGGTTTCCTACCAATACAGTTGCTTGGTGGGGTGGTGCACATCCCTTTGGACTTCTGGACTGGTCAGTTGTGCATAATGGAGAGATCTCCTCGTATGGAATAAATAAAAGGTTTTTGCTAAATTACGGATATATCTGTGCATTTTTTACTGATACTGAAGTGATAACATATCTTTTTGACCTTTTGGTCAGAAAACATAAACTCTCTTTTGAGATAGTTGCTAATATATTAGCAGCCCCCTTTTGGGATGAGATCGAGAGACAGTCACAGGAAGAAGGAGAATTTCTAATGACACTTCGTATTATTTACGGAAGTGCACTGGTTAATGGACCTTTCAGTGTTATAGTAGCAAATTCTAAGGCCATGGTAGGGATAAATGACCGAATAAAGCTGCGGCCTTTGGTGGCTGCAACTTCTGAGAATAGACTCTACGTAGCGTCTGAAGAGTCGGCGATACGCCAAATCTGTCCTACTCCAGACAAAGTGTGGATGCCAAAGGCAGGAGAACCGGTTATTGGAAGGCTTAGGGAGTAAAATGTCTAAAAGACCAACACCTACAGAATTTATTATAGAAAGAGATGACGAGAAATGCATTGCCTGTCAGGCTTGCGTAAGGATGTGTTCTAATGATGTGCATTCTTATGATCCTGAGAGTGATACAGTATCGTCTGACAATACAAAATGTGTAGGCTGCCATTTCTGCGAAACCATTTGTCCGACTGGCGCTATTACAATAAAACGTAATCCTTCTGAGTTTAAGCTAAATGCTAATTGGAATGCCGAAGTTATTAAAAATATCACTAAGCAGGCTGAAACAGGTGGTGTGCTTTTAACCGGAATGGGCTGTGATAAACCCTTTCCTATATATTGGGATCATATTGTACTTAACGCTTCACAAGTAACTAATCCATCAATAGATCCATTGCGAGAACCAATGGAATTGCGCACCTATATAGGAAGGAAGCCAGATAAGTTGGCGTTAGATTATTCTGGGAAAGAGACAAAACTTAAGACCACATTAGACCCACAGCTTAAATTAGAGACACCAATTCTATTTAGTGCGATGAGTTATGGCTCAATAAGTCTTAATGCTTGTAAGTCACTCGCCAGAGCAGCAGTAGAGATGGGAACTTTTTATAACACTGGTGAAGGTGGGCTCCATAAGGACCTTTATAAATATGGTGCTAACACGATTATTCAGGTAGCCTCCGGAAGATTTGGAGTACATAAGGAATATTTGGAAGCAGGAGCTGCTATTGAAATAAAGATTGGCCAGGGTGCAAAACCAGGGATTGGCGGTCATCTGCCGGGTGAGAAGGTTTCAGAGGAAATTAGCCAGACCCGGATGATTCCACTGGGAACGGATGCATTGTCTCCCGCTCCACATCACGATATTTACTCAATCGAAGATTTAAGACAGCTAATCTTTGCATTGAAAGAAGTTACTCGATATAGAAAACCTGTAGGAGTAAAAATATCAGCTGTGCATAATGTTGCCCCTATTGCTTCTGGAATAGTTAGAGCAGGTGCAGATTTTGTAGCTATAGATGGCTTGCGAGGTGGAACTGGAGCAGCACCTACGGTAATTAGGGATAGTGTAGGTATACCCATTGAGTTGGCAATCGCAGTAGCGGACCATCGCTTAAGAGAAGAAGGTATAAGGAATCAAGCTTCTTTGATTGCTGGAGGAGGTATAAGGTCTAGCTCCGATGTTATCAAAACCATTGCCTTAGGAGCAGATGCAGTTTACATTGGTACTGCTGCCTTAGTGGCAATGGGGTGTAACCTCTGTCAGAAATGTTATACAGGAAAGTGTAACTGGGGCATTGCCACACAAGACCCCTATCTTACTAAAAGGCTCAATCCAGAGATAGGTGCACGAAGGTTGGTTAATTTGCTGCGTGCTTGGAGTATGGAGATAAAAGAGATGCTTGGTGGCATGGGCATAAATGCAATTGAGAGTTTAAGAGGTAATAGAGAACAGTTAAGAGGCGTAGGATTGTCGGATACTGATTTGAAATTACTGGGCATAAAACCCGCTGGTGAAGCATGGTGAACAAAAATCAAAAATTAGCTAATAAAAAAAAACCGAAAAGAATAGTCATTAGAGAAGAATATTGTATGGGATGCAGACTTTGTGAAGTCCATTGTCTTGTGCGGCATTCCAAGACAAAGAATATCATCAAGGCCTATAAGGGAGAATATCCAAGGCCTATCCCAAGAATTATTGTTGAAGAGAAGGGATATGTCTCATTTGCTCTTCAATGCCGGCACTGTGAAGATGCTCCGTGTTTAGAGGCATGTATAACTGGAGCAATGTATCGGGACAAAAAGACAGATGCTGTATTGTGTAATGAAAAAAAATGCGTAGGCTGCTGGATGTGTATTATGACTTGTCCATTTGGCGTAATTTTAAGAAATGTCGAAGGCGAGAAGGTTGCTTCTAAGTGCGATTTATGTATGGGTGAAGAAATACCTGTTTGTGTGAAATATTGCCCCAATGAAGCCATAATTTGTGAGGAGAAGAAATGAACTATGTAATCATTGGTAATTCTGCAGGTGGTATTGCTGCGATAGAGACAATTCGTGAGTGCGATAAAAAGGGTAAAATAACGGTTATCTCTGATGAACCACATTTTAACTATTCACGGCCTTTAATATCTTACCTATTGGGCAAGAAGGTGACTCTTGAAGCAATGCCTTATCGTGATAAGGGATTTTATAAAGATAACGAAGTAAAACTAATTTTAAACAAAAAGGCGACAAGGTTAGATTTAAAACAAAAAGTAGTCGTTCTAACTGGTAAACAAATGATCCACTTTGATAAGTTGCTTATAGCTACTGGCGGAACACCTATTATCCCGGAGATAAAAGGTTTCGATCTCGATGGTGTATTTACTTTTATTAAGATGACAGATGTAGAGGGAATAGAGAAATATATTAAAGCCAATAAAGTTAAGAAAGCCGTCGTTATAGGCGGAGGATTAATCGGCCTAAAAGCAACGGAAGCTTTAATCGAGTTGAAAATTAAGGTAACCATTGTAGAGTTGGCAGACAGAATTTTATCAGCTACATTTGATAAAAAGGCTTCAAGTATCATCGAAACTGCTTTAGAAAAGATAAGCTGTAAGTTAATTGCTAATAATACCGTTATGGAGATAAAAGGCAAAAATAAAAAAGTTAAAGAGGTCATTCTAAAGGACAAGAAAAAGATTCCTGTAGATTTGGTGATTGTTGCTATCGGCGTTAGACCAAATATAGAGCTGGTGAAAAATACACCGATTAGGATAAATAAAGGGATAATAGTTGATGGGTTTATGCAAACAAATGTTAAAGATATTCATGCCGCAGGTGACTGCTGCGAAGCGAAAGATGCGCTTTTAAATATAAGTCGGCCTATTGCTATTTGGCCGGTGGCGGCAAGACAAGGAAAGATTGCTGGGTATAATATGGCTGGAGTAAAGGAAGAATATCAGGGAAGTTTTGCAATGAATTCTGTAGAGTTATGCGGAATACCCACTATATCAGTAGGACAGACCGAACTCGATGAAAAAGATTGCCAAATTTTGGAGCATTTCGACCAAAATAAATCTATATATAAAAAAGTTATCTTAAAGGGTAATAGAATAGTAGGAGCTATTTTTGTAGGCGATATAGAACGAGCAGGGATATACACAGGCCTGATTAAAGATAAGGTTGATGTAACAGCCTTTAAAGAGCATCTTTTAAAAGAAGATTTTGGCCTGATTAGTTTACCCAAAGAGTATAGAAAACATCTTGTCTCAGGAGAGGTTGCAGTAATATGAACCCCGTTAGAAATTATAATATACAAAATAAAAATAATATTTCCACAGATAGGTGTAGCGTAAACAGAATTTCTAACGGCGTGAGAATAGACGCCAAAGGTGTACATTATAAGGAACTCAACGAATTAATCTACCAAGCAGTTGACAGCGGAGAAAAAGAGATTCTTTTCGATAATGTTAACGGCCAACGCTATATTGGAGCTGGATTATCTGGTGATATAAGGATTACCATTAATGGAGTGCCGGGGAATGATTTAGCTGCTTTTATGGACGGCCCAACTATTGTAGTTAATTCTAATGCACAGGATGGGATTGGCAACACCATGAATACCGGCAAAATTATTGTCCACGGTGATGTTGGTGATATCGCCGGACATTCTATGCGTGGAGGAGCGATTTATATAAAAGGAAATGCCGGCTATAGGATTGGAATCCATATGAAGGCTTATAAAGATTCATATCCAGTAATCATAATAGGGAGTTGTGCTGGCGGTTTTTTAGGCGAGTATATGGCAGGCGGACTGATTATAGTTTTGGGTCTTGATAAGAGAACAGATGCGCCTATTGTAGGTGATTATTGTGGAACAGGTATGCATGGCGGAAGTATGTATATTCGGGGCGATATAGAAGATTACCACTTAGGCAAAGAGGTGAAAAAATTTAATTTAAATAATGAAGATGGCAAATTATTAAGGATGTATTTAAAAGAATATTGCGCCTGCTTTTCATTGGACTTAAAAGAGATTATGAACAGTAATTTTAAAAAGCTGATTCCCACAAGCCAGCGACCTTATGGAAAATTATATGCATATTGAATAGAAAAGTGGTTGCCAAGGAAGACAAATGTATAAATAGAAAGGCACAACGTTAGTGCTAAAAGAGAACAAAGGCGTTCTTAAGCCTCATTGGCAATCATGAGGTTAAGAACGTCTTTTTATTTTATAGGGAAGGTAAAGTGGTTATGAAAGATGAACTTTGGCTTAGAAATGTGCTTGCTGAAGTAGTAAACCAGATGCGAGAGAATAACTTAGAAGGTTTTAAGGCCGTTGTAAGAGTTTTAGGTAAGGAGGCATTGAATGCTTTAGAAGATGCCCAGGTAGAATGGGAGTTTGACCATAATTCACAAGAATTAAGGGAAAAGTTTCATCTTCTACGCCATAATTTAGATGGTAATTATAAATGATCTGGCACTAAATCACAGATATTTTTAACCAACAAATGAAAGATATTTCTACTACGATTATTATATCTAAATTCCATTTCTTTTAAATAAAGAGGGAACCGTTTTTTAGA